>ERZ1034486.4-NODE-4-length-89907-cov-5.503728_pt1 | contig 89907 bp, 106 predicted proteins | sample MGYA00520683_ERZ1034486 | MGnify/ENA primary metagenome ERZ1034486 (study PRJEB33760, sample SAMEA4777685) | hypersaline lake metagenome | biome: hypersaline environment; feature: brines | place: Spain | collected 2012-08 | depth 0 m ...
GGTTGATCGCGTCGATGATCGAGTGGGTGACGTTGACGAACTCCAACTCCACCTGCTCGGAGTCACCGATCGCCATCGTCCCGCCGGCGTTCATCTTCACCAGGTCGTTGTCGACGTTGAACTTGCTCTCCGACTGGACCCGTTGTTTGACGAGCTCGATCGTGTACGGCGTGGCGACGATCGGCGCGTCGTACCGGTGGGCCAGCTTTGCGATGGCACCGATGTGGTCGAGGTGACCGTGGGTCGGCACGATCGCCCGCACGTCACCCTCTAACTCGGACATCACGCGGTCGTCCGGAATGGCCCCCATGTCGATGAGGTCTAGACTGTGCATCTGTTCGGTCTCGACGTTGTCGTGGATAAGGACCTGCGAGAGGTTGAGCCCCATGTCGAACACGACCACGTCGTCACCCGCTCTCACTGCCGTCATCTGGCGACCGACGGCCTCGTAACCGCCGATCGTCGCGATTTCGATCTCCATTGTTGTCTGTGTCGTTGCGAGCGTCCGAATCCCCCGCGTGGGGGTCTGCTCGTACGGAAACGCCCCGGGAAACACGGGTGGCTGTGAACCCCGGCGTCTTGCAGCGCGTCGGTTCGAGCCCCGCTGTACGCGACCGACCTGTTGCCGGTCCGTAGTGTCCCGCGGGCTGTGGTGTCTCAGAGTCTGTGGCCCAGCAATAAAATACTGCGGGTTCTGCCGAGCGACTGACACCGCCGGTCGTTCGCGGCTACGGGAGCCAGACGACCCCGTGGCGGCTCACAGCTCTTCGTACGGCTGGACGATGACGAACCCGTCGCCGTCGAAGTTCATCTGGAACCGCTCACCGGACTCCTGGCCGATCATGTCTGAGAGGTTCTTGTTCACCTCAACGCTCGGCGACACGCCGCTCCAAGCGACGGTCGCGCTCGGGTCCGTCGACACCGGCGGGTCGAGTACCAACGGATCACCGTGCGTCGTGATCGCGACACACCCCGGCCCCGAGAGCGTGACGTTCGTGAACCCACCCGCGAACGCGCCGGCGAGACTGTCCATCGTCTCGACGGCGAAGTCGACGCTCTCCTCGAACACGAGAATGTCCTCGCTGTTGACCGTGATCGCGTCCTCGACACCCAACTGGAGGACCTGTACCTTCTTCTCTCGGTCGGCGAGATACAACGTCCCGTTGCCTTCCACGTCCATCACCGGTGCGTCCTCGCCGGTGGCGGCCTCTTTGATCATCCCGGTGATCCCCCCCTCTGCGGAGGCGGTGCCGGTGAAGGAGAGATCGCCGTCGTACGCGACCATCGAACCGGCTTTTGCTGTCACGGACCCCTCGACATCGACTTCGAGGGTGTACGCGCTCTCGTGGGTGAACGCCTCGACTGCGTCTGCCGCGTCGGTGAGTTGGGCTGCGTCCATCACCTCAACTGAGGCCGGGTGGGAATGTCAATCTCTCGGCAGTGTGTCGTGTACTGTGATGCCGGCGGTTGTCACTCCCGGCCGTCGGTCAACTCGTCGAGGATGGGTCGCACCTTCGGTTGGAGTTCGTCCCACTCGGCGGCGGGGTCGCTGTCGGCGACGATCCCGTTACCGGCGAACAGGGTGGCGCCGGTGTCGTCGACCAACCCCGAGCGGATGGCGACCGCGAACTCCCCGTCGCCGTCGGCGTCGAACCACCCGACTGGGGAGGCGTACCAGCCGCGGTCGAACCGTTCCGTCTCGCGGATCGTCGCGAGCGCGCCGTCTAACGGCAACCCGCCGACTGCGGGTGTCGGGTGCAACGCCTCGACGAGTTCGAGCACATGACGGTCGGCCGACAGCGTCGCCGTGATCGGCGTCTGGAGGTGTTGGATGTTCGTCAGCTTCCGGACGCGGCGGTCGCCAACGGTCACGTCGCCGTACGCCGACAGCTGTTCGCGAACGGTGTCGGCGACCAACCCCTGTTCGTGGCGGATCTTCTCGCTGTCGAGCAACGAGCGGGCGTGTTCGGCGTCCGCCTCGGGCGTGTCACCGCGGGGCATCGACCCCGCGAGCGCCTCCGTCCGCACCGCACGGCCGTCGAGTTCGACCAACCGCTCCGGCGGCGGGCCGAAGAAGGCGGCGCCGTCACCCGGTTGGACGAGAAACCGGTAACAGTCTGGGTAGGTGCGGCGGAGCCGTTCCAACACGGCCGGCACGGAGACGGGGGCGTCCAGCTCGATGGACAGTGCCGTCGCGAGGACGACCTTCAGGAGATGACCGTCGGCGATCCGGTCGGTGGCGTCGGTGACCTGTGCGAGCCAGTCGTCGCGGTCGGTGAGCCACCGCCGGGCCGCGACCCCGGGTGGGCCGCCGCTAGACTGCATCATCGGCAGTTCCGACAGCCGGCGGTGTGCGGCGTCAAGTCGTCGCGCGACGGCCGTCTCGGAGGCGTCGGGACCGTACGCCGCCGCCGTGAGATGGGTGGCGTCGTCGGCCCGGGTGAGTTGGACCGCCGGGACGAGGAAGCGTGCGGCCGGGAACGACTCCCACGGCGGGATCGGGTCGTGGTCGGCGTCGAACGACAGCCCGCCGACCGCGCGGGGGCGGGTCACCGCCGGCCCCTCGTGGTCGAGTCGGTCGAACAACGTCCGGGCGTCGGTTCGGAGCCGGTCGAACCGGTCGTCGCCGGCGGCAGTGAGCCGGACGGCGGCGCCGCTCCCGACCAGCTCCAGTCCGGTCGGCGAGGCCCAGTGGACCCGGGGGCCGTTGCTGTCGGCCAGGAACGCCGGGAACGACACGTCGTCGACGCGCCGGCTGCGGCTCACGAGTCGCCCGGCGGCCGCGAGGCCCTCCGGCGACTCCTGTTCCGGCGTGCTCATCGACTCTGTTTGGGCTGGGGTCGTCTTGAGACTGTCCTTCCCGACAGCCGCCGGCGAGTCGGGGAGCTTACGACCGTACGAGCGGTAGAGCCGTTGTGACCGACGACACGCTCGAACCCGGTGTCGACCTCACGGGACGGGACCTCCGAGACCGGCGACTCGCGGGCGCACCGTTACAGGAGGCGACCCTCGCGGACGCCGACCTCCGGGAGGTGCGACTGGGGGACGTGGACCTCCGTGGGGCGGACCTCACCGGCGCGCGACTCGACGGCGTCGAGTGTGCGGGGTTCCTCTCTGGGGCGGATCTGACGGACGCGACTCTCGTCGACGCCGACCTCCGACGGGTCGACCTCTCGGACGCGACACTCACCGGTGCAGATCTCCGCCGCGCCGACCTCCGCGAGGGGAACCTCTCGGGCGCCGTGTTCACCGAGGCCGACCTCTCCGAGGCGCGTCTCGACGGGGTGAGCGCACGCGAAGCCAGATTCGCCGACGCAGACCTGACGGACGCGACCGCGACGGACGCTGGCCTCGTCTACACGGCGTTTGCGGACGCAACACTCCGGCAGGCGACGTTCGACGACGCCGACCTGTTGGCCGCGACACTCCCCGGCGCAGACGCGACACGCGCCTCCTTCGAAGGCGCAGACTGCGCGGAACTGCTCGTCGGGGACGCAGACTTCACACACGCGACGTTCGCCGATGCCGTGCTCGACGGCGTCGACTTCTCTGAGGCGACAGTCCGCGGCACGGAACTCCCACCCGGCGTGGAGCGGTGACCGACGACGCCGGCAACACCACTGCGGTGCGGCCGCGGTGTCGTGTTGTTGTGTGCGATCGCGGTGCGAGTGCAGTGTGGCTGCGGAGGCGGTCACGGTGCAGGTGTAGTGTGGTCACGGCACACACACCAGACGCGAGCGAGCGCCCGCCCACGGGCCGTTTCCCTGTTCGCGTCGAAGCTCCCCTGTTTGGGCGAGTCTCGCAGTTTTGATCGACAGTTTGTTCCGGAGGCTGTCTCCCGCTGAGTGAAAGCGGTCGTGCCGTCGGCTACAGGGAGTAGTCGTGGTCGCCGGTCTCCGTGCGGAGAAACGCGGTCAGCAGGTCGATCGTGGCGTCGATGTCCTCACCGTGTGCGGTCTCCGTGACAGTGTGGAGATACCGCGTCGGGATCGAGATCGCGCCGACCGGGGTGGCGCCGTTGGTGTTCTGGAAGCCGGCCGTGTCGGTGCCGCCCGCGGGGAGCACCTCCGTCTGGTGGGTGATGCCGCCGTCCTCGGCGACCGACCGGAGCCGGCGGTGGACCTTCGGGGTGGTGATCACAGAGGAGTCTTTCAGCTTGATCGCGGCCCCCTCACCGAGTTCCGTCACCTGTTTGTCCTCGCTGACGCCGGGTACGTCGCTGGCGACAGTCACGTCGAGGGCGACAGCCAGGTCCGGGTCGACATCGACACCCAGCGCTCGGGCGCCACGGAGACCGACCTCCTCCTGGACGGTCGCACAGAAGTGGATCGTCACGTCGGGGTCGTCGATCCGGCGGGCCGCCTCCAGCATCGCGAACACGCACACGCGGTCGTCGAGCGCCTTCCCGGTGACAGTCTCCCCCATCTGGACGGTCGACTGCTCCATCGTGACGAGATCACCGACGGCGACGTAGTCGGCCACGTCGTCGCCGTCACGACCCAGGTCGACGACGACATCCTCGACAGCTTCGTCCTTCTGGCGTTGTTCCTCATCGAGCGTGTGCGGGGGGACGGAGCCGATCAGCCCCGTCAGATCCCCGTTTTGGGTGTGGATCGTCACGCGCTGTGCCCGGAGCACTCGGGGGTCCCAGCCGCCGAGCGCGTCGAGCTTGAGGAACCCGTCCTCGGTGACGTGTTTCACCATGAACCCGATCTCGTCCATGTGGGCGGCGACAGCCACCTCGTAGTCGCCGTCCCCGTGGACAGTCCCGACGACGTTACCCATCGCGTCCGTCTCGACGGTGTCCGTCTCGGCCGCGAGCACCTCTTGGACATGGCCACGGACCCGGTCCTCGTAGCCGGGGGCGCCGCTGGCCTCCGTCAGCTGACGGAGCAACTCGAAGTCGAATCCGAACCCAGCCGGTGTCGTGTCTGTCACGCCAGTCTGTTGGTGGGGAGCGGTGTAAAGACCACGTATCCCGGTTCCGTGGCCGAAACCCCGGGTGGGTTGTCGGGGGTTCCGCAACTGTTTTGAGAGCGTCGGACACTGTAACGTGTATGACAGACGACGTGGAGGCCGAACTCCGCGAACAGTTCACCGAGGCGTTCGGGGGCGCCGACTACCCCGTCTCCAATCAGATGGATCTCGTGCCGGCGTTGCCCAGCGGCCCGGGGACGACGTTCGAAGCCGGCGACGTGTCGCTGACCGCCATGGAGATGGCGGCCAAGCTCGGCGACGAACAGGAGTTCCCGTACGACGACGTGGAGACGCTTGTCGACGACGTGATCGACGGGCTCCAGAACCAGGGCGTTCTCTAGTCGGCCTCGCGTCGCTCGCGGCCGTGGGTGACACACAGAATCTCGCCGGCGTCGCTGTCGAGATAGAAGCTGTCGCCGGCCGCCAGGGGTGTATCACAGACAGCACAGCCGTCGCCGTGCGCGACGGCGTACTTCCCGACCGACGTGTCGACGCGGAGCCGGCCGGCCGCGCGCACGAGCCGGGTCAACCCCTCTCCGATGGCTGTCTCCGTGGGCGAGTCTGCAGTCTCGAATCTCACGACTGACACGGATACCACTCTGACCGCGCCGTGGCTGTCTCTCTCGGCTCCGGTCAATACCGCCGCAAGTTCTATCAACTCTCGTTACAAACCGTACATCGAACAGTAAGGAGTTGCAATTTACCCCGGTCGCAGGACACGCCGCGACAGTCGCCCGAGTCACTGTTCTGGCGTGAGCGACGCTGAACGTCTCGATTCAAGGGGTAAACGACGTGACCAATTCGAACGTGCGTACAATGCCTATCAACAAAACAAAGATTTATTTGTTGTGCAACGCAGGTGTTTCACACGGGAGACACGCGGCCGACGGCAGTCGTGGTCTGTGAGGCCAGGGCCGGCGGGGCGCGTGCCGACCGCAACGGCGGAGGAGACACCACATGTCCGAGGCACGCACACGACACGAGGACGAACGCGAGACCGTGACACGCGATCTCACGGCGTTCCAACGGAACATCCTCGCGATCCTCGCAGACGAACCGATGTACGGGCTGGCGATCAAACGAGAACTGGAGTCGTACTACGGGGCCGACGTGAACCACGGCCGGCTCTACCCCAACCTCGACGATCTCGTCGATATGGGGTTAGTCGAGAAGAGCGAACTGGACAAGCGGACAAACCAGTACGCGCTCACCGACACGGGCCGGGAGACGGTGGTCGACCAGTTGGGTTGGCTCCTCGAGAAGTACATCACCGACGCCGGCCGGCGGCGTGAGATCGAACAGCTGCTCGACGGCGTCGCGTAGCCGGCCGATCTCACAACGGCGACGGCGTCTCGGCAACTTCGAACACGTACCGGACGGAGTCGCGAACCACCGCGCGCTGTCGCTCGCTCGGCCAGGCGTTGCGTGGATAGTACTCTGTCAGGAACTCTTCGACCTCCGGAGCCGTCGCCGCGTCGACCCGTTTGGCGTAGTGGTTGCCGACGAAGTCGGCGAACGCACGGGCGTTCCGGCGGTGGGGGTGGCCGTGTTGCTCGGCCACCCGGTCGACAATCTCGGCGTTGTACGTTTCGACCTGCTCCCACTTCTCGGGGTCGCCCGGTCCCGACAGCGTGAGCTCGTGTGCCCGGTCGGTGTCCCCGATCCGGTGGGTCTGGACGGTGCCGTCTTCGACCCACTCTGCGGGGTACAACACGAGCGTGTCGTCTGTCTCCCGGAGCCGGCTGACGAAGTCGTACGCCGCCAGCCGCTCTGCCCGGTCGGCGCGGTAGGCCGCTGCCTCACTCTCGTCGCTGGCTCGCCGCGCCAGCCGGGTCAGCCGGCGTGTCTCCCCGATCACCGCCTCAGGGAGATCGCCGCCCGCCGACTCCGCGACACCTGCCCGTTCTCGTGCCGCGCGTGTCGCCGACTGTTCCGTTCGGTCGTTCTCTGTGTCCGTGTCGACTCTCGGCTCTCTGTCCTCACCTGTCTCCGTGTCGACTCCCCGCTCTCTGTCTGGGCTGTCACTGTCCGTCATCGAGTGCCTCGTTGGCCATCTCGTCGGCGCGCTCGTTTAGCTCACGCGGGACGTGTTCCAACGACCACCGGTCGAACCGGTCGAACAGCTCCCGCACCCGGACCCGGCGTTCCCGCAGGTCGGGGTCGTTCGTGTCCCACTGCCCGCGCACCTGCTTGACGACGAGCTGTGAGTCGCCGCGCACGTCCGCCTCGTCTAACCCGTACTCCGTCGCCGCGGTCAGCCCGCGGATCAGCGCCGCGTACTCCGCGCGGTTGTTGGTCGTCTCGCCGATCCGCTCTCCGCCCTCGGCGACGATCCCGTCGCTCGTCACGATTGCCCACCCGACCGCCGCCGGCCCGGGGTTCCCGCGGGAGGCGCCGTCGAAGTAGACGTGTCCCCTCCCGCCACCCTCGCGCAACGGCAGCGTCAACGCCGACGGGTCGCTCCCCTGGACGACGACCTTCCCCTCGTAGGCGACGGCTGTCGCCCCGTCGCGGCCCGCACGCCACAGTTCGTGGTCCGTGTTGCCCGGCTCGACGCGCACACCCGCCCGTTCGAGACGGTCGCGTGCGGTCTCCGGATCACACTCGACGACTGGCACGTCCGTCTCTCGGCGGCGGGCGCGCCTGAACGTTACGCTGCGGCTCCGCTCTCCTCTGTTCCGGGCGCTACCCGTGTTCCTCCCAGAACTGTTCGAGCCCGAATCGGAGCATGTCCGGCGACACCGTCTGGAACTCCTCGCGCACGGCCGGGGGGAACAACTCCCGGACGGAGTTCCAGGAGTCGCGGGCGTACCGCCCGTCGACGAGCACGCGCACCCCGACCTCCTCGGGGCCGCGGATCACCCGACCGATGGCCTGTCGCGCCTTCCGGACCGCCGGCACAGTCAGTGCGGTCTCGAAGCCGTCACGGGAGAACTGTCGGTCGTAGGCCGTCTGCACCGCGGTCGTCGACGGCGAGGCGGTGCTGACGATCGGCACACCACAGATCACTGCCGCCGCGAGCCGGTCGCCGCTGTAGTCGACCCCTTCGGTGAGCGTCCCCCGGATGCTCGTCACCAACACTTTCGCCTCCCCCTCGAAGAACGACGATTTCAACGCCTCCGTGGCGGCGTCGGAACTCGACTCGTCGAGCAACACCGACCGTTCGACCCGGTCGTCGAGCACCTCGGCCATCCACGCCGCCTCGCCGTAGCTGGGCATCCCGACGAGCACGTTCCCGGGTGTGGCCTCGATCACGTCCACGACCGCGTCCGCGTGCGCCTGTCGGGTCCGGTTCCCCTCGGGGTCGCCGGGCGCGCCCCGATTCTGGTAGGTAAACTTCGGCGCATCGACCGCGAACGACGCCCGATTGTCCGCCGGGAACGACAGCCCGAACGTCCGTTCGACGACCGGCCGGTCGGCGTCTGCGAGGTAGTCGACACCGGTCACCTCGCGGAACACGTCCGTCGGCGCCAGCGTCGCGCTCATCAACACCCCGCCGCCGAACTCCGCGAGCCGCTCGCCCACGGCGCTTGCTGGCACACAGTTCTGGAGCGACAGCCGAGCGTTGTACACCCGCCGCCAGGAGTCTGGTGCGCCCGTCTCGTCGAACGTCGGCTCCAACTCGATCTCCCGGAAGTACGTCTCGTGGTCGAGTTGGTACCACGCGGTCAACACCCGCCCGACCACGGGTGTCGCTCGCCGGCGGTCCTCGTCTTCCGCCTCGTCGAGCACGCGCTCGACGACCGCGCCGGCCGCCGCCGCCCGCGACCACGCCCGGTCACCGTACCCCGCCTGCCGTGCCCACTGGCTGATCGCGTCCTCGGCGGGCGTCTCGGGGTCCCGCAACGGAATTTCGTCCCGTTCCAACGCCCCGGGGTCGGCGTCGTCCCACCCTGGGTGTGCGCTGTCGAGGTGCCGTGTCACTCGGTCGTCCAACTCCTCGCGGAGATCGCGGACGAACCCCCGGAGCCGCCGCAGGTCGTCTAACTCCACGTCCGCGTCGTCCAACTCCCCGCGGACGAGATCCGCGTCCGTCGACCCGACGGCCTCCTTCCCCTCGTCTTCGAACGCGACGGGTTGGATCACCCGCGTGAGTTCCCCCTCTGCGTCCCGGAGTGTCGCGTCGCCGACGCCGTCCGACACCAGATCCCGCACCCGCGGCTCCAACATGTGTGCCTCGTCACAGATCAGAAACGTCCCCTCGTCCAACAGTGCGCCGGTGAACCCGCCGGTCGTTGTCGGGTCGAACGCGTGGTAGTAGTTGCCGACGACCACCTCGACTTCCGTCGCCAACGCACCCATCACGGAGTGTGGGCAGCTACCGTAGCCCGCGGCCAACCCGACCAGTTCCTCCGTGTCGACCATCCCCAGGCCGTCGACATCGAACGGCACCGCGCCGTCACTGTCCGTCTCGCCGTGGCCGCTGTCGTCGAGATACTGGGCGTAGAACGGACAGAACTCCGTCCCGCTTGCGTCGCCCGCGGTGGGGTCGGTCCCGTCGGCGTAGTGTTCGGGCGTCTCCGGCAGGTACGGTGTCGGCTCGCCCGCGGTCTCTAGGAAGGGGGTCCGGTCACTACCGGTGTCTGTGATCCCGGTCTGTGCGCGCCGCGCCTCGTCGGCGAGCGCGGCGGCGCTCGTCTCACCACCCTCGCCGGTCAGTCCGCGGGTCCGCTCGCGCAACCCCTCACACCGGTCGTAGACGTTGCTGTCGTCGATCCCGCCGGCGCGTTCCCGCGAGTACGGACAGACATCTGCCTTCCCGACGAGCGTCAGCGCCGACACCGGCTCGTCGTCCGGCGGGTCGTTGTTGATCGTCCGCACATCCGCCTCGAACTGCCGGAGCTGTTGTTTGACGCTCGTCAACACCAACACGCGTTCGAAGTCGGTGTCGGCGTCACGGACCAGATCGATCCCCGCGGTCAGCGACAGCATCGTCTTGCCGGTGCCGCAGGCGCCCTCCAGACAGACGTAGCCGTTCTCGCGGGCGGTCGACTGCACCGTCTCGATCCCCTCGACCTGTTCGGGATACGGCTCCGGGTGGCCGAACACCCGGCGCCACGGCTCCCCGTCACCTCCCGTTGCTCGTCCGGTCGACTCGCCGCTCACGTCAGGTAGTCGGGACCACACGGATTCAATCCGTCGGTGGTCCTGCCATCACACTTGAACCCTCGTCGTCTCGCGGCCGGCGGGTGGGCGAACGACACGTGACTAGACGACAGTCCGATACGGTTCAACCCTCGTTCGGAACAGTGTTGTTTCTGGTCGGCCTGTGCCGACTGGACGGCTGACCCCAGCCGAGTCGCTTGTTCAGATTTCTCGCGAAGCTCTGGCTCTTTGACCGGGTGACGTGACTCCACGACGACCTCGGGGAGACTGTATATGTAGAAGCACCGGGCTGAGAGGTCACTAGCCCCGACACAGCAAAAGAGATATGACTTTGCACTCTGTACATGCTGGTGGGTCGCTATGTCTGTAACAAACCGAATCGGCTGCGACCCACCCGAACGTCCGTAAGGGCGTGAGGAAACGACAGCGGATCCAGTCCGGCCGGTAGAGACCACCGGTCGCCGAAAGGACCCAGTCGTGGTCTCGTCTAACCTTTCAGTGACAGAACGATAGCGTAGCCTCTCGGACACCGTGAGCGAGGGTTCTGATGAGACGACTGGATGGTGAGTGACGACCGGGAGTGACCCCGGGCGCCTACTTCTCCTCCTCTCCGATGTACATCCCGACGGCGAGGGTGATCAGTCCCCGACCGAAGGGGTCACCGGCGAGCAGCAGGACAGTACCGCAAGCCGCGACGGCTGCAGGCGTACTGACAATGGATCCAGTCATCGTCTCGTCTAACCTTACGACGGTGGAACCGCCGGTCCCTCACGGGACACCACTGACAACCACCGTCTGGAGTATAAGTAACACGGTTTGAAAATGTCAACGTATAATAAAAAAGTTAAATAAAGTGTTTCTGACAGGCTGAACCACCTACTCCCGCAGGTCCACCTCGGCACCCAACCCGCCGAGCGTCTCGAAGAACCCCGGGAACGACACCTCGACGTGTTCCGCGCCGCGGACCGTCGTCTCCCCGTCCGCGACCAGCCCCGCCACCGCGAAGGCCATCACGAGTCGGTGGTCCCCCCGACCGTCGACGGTCGCACCCGACAGCTCGGAGTCGTCGCCGTGGACGATCAGCGCGTCAGACTTCTCGGTGACACTCGCCCCGAGTCGGTCGAGTGACTTGGCCATCGCGGCGACCCGGTCGGTCTCCTTGTACCGGACGTGCTCGGCGTCGACGATCCGGGTGTCGCCGTCCGCGACCGCGCCCAACACCGCCAGCGTCGGGAGCAGGTCCGGCGTGTCGGCGACGCTCACCTCCACCCCCGACAGCGACGTGCGCGCGACGGTCAGCTCCCCCGCCTCACGGTCCCACGACACGTCACCTCCCATCTCGCGGAGCACGCGGACGACTGCGGTGTCACCCTGTGCGCTCGGCCGGGCACCCTCGATCACCACCGGCGCCTCGTCGGCGGCGACCGCTCCCGCGGCCAGTGGGTAGGAGATCGACGAGAAGTCACCCGGAACGGCGTAGCGGTCGGCGGCGTAACGCTGCCCGCCGGGGACGGCGAACCCCTCGCTCGTCCGGCTCGTCTGGACGCCGAAGTCGGCGAGCAGTTCGCGGGTGATCTCCACGTACGGCGCCGACTTTAGCTCTGTCTCCAGCTCGATCTCGATCCCCTCGGGCGTGACGGCGCCGGCCATCAGCAGTGCGGTGACGAACTGCGAGGAGACATCACCGGGGATCGACACCCGGCCGCCGTCGACGCCGCTCCCGACGACCAACGGCGCTTGGCCGTCCTCACGCGTCGATTCGGCTCGCCCACCGAGTGACTCGACGGCCGCCAGCAACGGTCCCTGCGGGCGCGACCGGAGCGAGTCGTCACCGGTCAACACGACGAGCCCGTCCGCGAGCGCGCCCGCGGCGGCCGTCAGCCGCATCGTCGTCCCGGAGTTGGCACAGTCGATCACGCCGTCAGGCGTCTCTGGACGGCCGTCGAAGCCGACGACACGCGCCTCGCCGGCGTCGTCGTCCCACGCGACGGAGCCGCCGAACGCCTCGACTGCCCGGGCGGTCGCCGCCGGATCGGCGCTGTGTAAGGGGTCGGCGACGACCGTTCCCTCGCCGTAGCCCGCGGCCAGCAGTGCGCGGTGGGTGTAGCTCTTCGACGGCGGGGCGTCGACACGGCCGGCGACGGTCGAGGGACCGAGGTGTGCGTCCATACCTGCCCGGTGTGTCGGACGGGAGAAAGCCGTGTCGGAGCGGCGTGTCACTCCTCGGACGAGCGGCCTGTCACCGCTTGGACAACTGCTTTGCCGACGGCCCCGTCAGTATACAGGTATGGATCCTGACTTCGGACCAGTCGACGACGCGCTCACGGCCGCCGACGCGGACGGCTATCTCGTCGAGGCAGACTCGGAGGACGCCACCCAACGCTACCTCTCGGGGTTCGACGCTCCCGACCCGTTCGTCACGCTGTACACGCCCAAGGCCGTTCGCCTGCTCGTCTCCGGGTTGGAGTACGGCCGGGCGCAGACAGACGCCCGGGCGGACGAGGTGAAACGGTACGCCGACTACGACCGCCAACGGCTGATCGAGGAACACGGCGAGCGGACGGGGACGGCGAAGCTGTACGCGGCCTTCCTCGCGGAGTCGGATGTCGACAGCGTCCTGGTCCCGGAGCGGTTCCCGCTCGGAATCGCAGACGCGCTCCGCGAGGAGGGGGTGACGGTGACGGTGGACACGGACGACGCCGTCGGCGAGGTGCGTGCGGTTAAGACCGACACGGAGGTTGACCACGTCCGCGCGGCACAGGCCGCCAACGAGGTCGCGCTCGCCCGCACCGAGGAACTGCTGGGGGCCGCGACGGTCGACGACGAGGGGCGGCTCGTCCACGACGGTGAACCGCTGACCAGCGAGCGCGTACGCCGGGAGATCGAGATCACCCTCCTCCGGGAGAACTGTGCGTTAGACGAGACGATCGTCGCCGGCGGCGCGGACGGCGCCGACCCACACGAGCGGGGGAGCGGCCCACTCTTCGCGGACGAGCCGATCATCGTCGACATCTTCCCGCAGGACAAGACGACAAAGTACCACGGCGACGTGACCCGGACGTTTCTGGTCGGCGAGCCCAGCGAGGAGCTCCGGCAGCGCTACAACCTGACCCACGAGGCGATGCAGGCGGCACTGGAGACGGTCGCCGCCGGCGTCACCGGGAGCGCCGTCCACGACGCCGCCTGTGACGTGTACGAGGATGCGGGCTACGCGACGCTCCGGTCGGACCCGACGACCGAGACGGGCTTCATCCACTCGACGGGCCACGGGCTGGGGTTGGAGGTTCACGAGTCGCCCAGCGTCGCCCCGCGCGGTGGGGAGCTCCGTCCGGGCCATGTGATCACCATCGAGCCGGGGTTGTACGACCCCGAGGTAGGCGGTGTCCGGATCGAAGACACGGTCGTCGTCACGGAGAACGGCTACCGGAATCTCACCGACTACCCCGTCGAGTTGGTGGTCGACTGACTCGTCGACGGCGTCCCGCTCTCACTCCGCGCCGAACTCGTCTAACGTCGCGTGGACGTTCTCCTTGACCTCCGACACCGGCGCGGTCTCGGCGTCCAACTCGAGTTCCTCGACCGCGGCCGCACCGACCCGGTCGATTGCGTCGTCCGGACAGTACACCCCCAACCGCCACCGACGGCGTTGGGCCTCCCGGAGCGCAGAGACCAACGGCGACTCGTCTTCCAGCCGGCGCACTTCGTCGTTGACGATCACCTCCGAGGTGGACTCCCGCATTCTCGGTTCTCGTTCCACGTCGACGATCACGTCACGGGGACGCACTTCCGCACGCTCGGCGATGGCCCGTTCGGCCGCGTCGGTCTTCTCGAATCCGAACCCGCGCACGCGAGCGGGCACGTCGCCGTACTCTGCCCACACCGCTCGTTTGAACAACGACCGTTCGTCGTACCGGCGGGCGAACTCGCTTGTGGCGTCCGTCCGGCGCAGCGCCGACAACAGGTCGTAGTCGTCCCACCGACGCACGTCGTGGGCGGTCCACTCCGTCGCGTCCAACAACCGCTCGGTCGCGCGCCGCAACATCGCCTTGCTGATCCGGGCGGTGTGTTGGGTGTAGACGGTCGGGTTCATCAGCGCCCGCGCGAGCAGGAGCGACTCCGCCGTCTGGACGTTCCCCTCCGCGAGCACCAGGTCGCCGTCGGCGAAGGTGAGTTCTCGAACGAGTCGTTCGTGGTCGATGGTGCCGTACGGCACGCCCGTGTGGTGGGCGTCACGGACGAGATAGTCCATCCGGTCGACGTCCAACTCCCCCGAGACCAGCTGGCCGTAGCGGTCCTCGCCGGCGATCAGCCCGGCGACCCGTTCGGGGTCGAGCCCTTCCTCGCGCAACACCTCCCCGACGGCGGAATCGACCAACAACCCCGTCACGTCGTCGTGGTACAGCCCCGTCTCTCGGTGGATCAGCCCCTCGACGTTGTGGCTGAACGGGGCGTGGCCGACATCGTGCAACAGGGCGGCCGCACGCACCCGCTCGGCCTCGACGCCTTCGATTCCCAGCGAGTCGAGCGCGCGGTCCGCGAGGTGGTACACCCCCAGTGAGTGTTCGAACCGGGTGTGGTTCGCGGACGGGTAGACGAGCTTCACCGTCCCCAACTGGGAGATGCGGCGGAGCCGTTGGACCGGCGGGGTGTCCAACAGCTCCGCGGCGACCCCCTCGACCGCGATGTGGTCGTGGACGCTGTCCTTGATCGTCGGCACACTACTGGATTTGGCGGCTTCACATAAAAAAGATCACGAGGTGTGTCGGTTCTCCGCGGGACGGATCGCCTCGTTCCCCAGATCGTGTAACGTCGTCACCCTTAACCTCGCGCCAGCCGACGACCGACGTATGTTCGGAGGCGGCGGCATGGACCCGCGGAAGATGGAACAGATGATGAAACAGATGGGGATCGACATGGACGAACTCGACGCCGAGTCGGTCGTCATCGTCACGGAAGACGAGGAACTCGTCTTCGACGCCCCGCAGGTGACGAAGATGGACGCCCAGGGGCAGGAGACCTACCAGATCGTCGGCTCCCCGGAGACCCACCAGGTCGCGGGCGGCGACGACGCGGAACTGGCGGCCGGCGACGCAGACACCGCAGAGGCGGACGCCGCGGACGCGGACACCGGGATTCCGGACGACGACGTGGAGTTGGTCGCCGAGCGCGCGGGCGTGCCGCCGTCGACGGCCCGTGAGACGCTGGCGTCCGTCGACGGCGACCTTGCGGCCGCCATCTCGGAGCTGGAGTGACACGCTCGTTGTTGTTGGTCCATACGGGCTCGGACCGGGAGTACATCCGCGAGCGCGGCGCGGAACTCCAGACGGATCTGGGCGTGCTCACCGTGCCCGAGGACGCCGAGCCGGGTGACACGTTGGACACCCATCTCGACGAGACGTTCCGCGTGCGACGGCTCCGCGGCCCGGATCTGTTCGACCACTACGAGCGCACCGGCGCGCCGATGCTCCCCCGCGACGTGGGGTTGATCGTCGGGGAGACGGGCGCACAGGCCGGCGACACGGTGTTAGACGCCGGCACCGGGACGGGTGTGCTCGCCTCGTATCTCGCCCGGCTGGGTGCGACGGTCGTCACATACGAGACCGACCCGGGGTTCGCCGACGTGGCCCGCGAGAACACCCGTCTCGGCGGCGTCGCGGACGCGGTCGACGTGCGAACCGGGGACGTGACTGACGCGCTCGACGATCTCGCCGAGCGGGAGCCGGGGTTCGATCTCCTCACACTCGACACCGCCGACGCGCCGGCGGTGGTCGAGCGCGCGCCGGCGCTACTCCGGCGCGGGGGGTTCCTCGCCGTCTACTCCCCGTTCGTCGAGGACGCCCGCGAGGTGGCACTGACCGCCCGCGAGGCCGGACTCGACGGCGTCGAGACCCTGGAGACGATCCAACGCGAACTCGACGTGGGGGACCGCGGCACCCGGCCGGACACCGCCGGCGTCGGCCACTCCGGCTACCTCACCTTCGGCCGCGCGGACGGCGACTGAGCCGTCTCCGTTGTCCGGATCGGCTCCGTTCGACGACTCACTCGATTCGGACTGGCTCACTCGGTTCGACGACTCACTCGATTCGAGCTGGCTCACTCGACTGTGGCGACCAGTTCTCGTTGTTCCGTGTCGAACCGATCCGAATCGAGCAACGAGCCGACCGCTCGGGCGGTGTCAGGGTCGCCGTCCCGTACCGTCGTCGGGTAGGCGCCGCCGGCCAACAGGTAGCTGTCGCCGTCCGGACGCACCGCGACCCGAGCGGTCGTGCGGACCGACACCGGGCCGGCGTCGTACACCGCCGTGAACCGGCCGACGCGGGCCTCACAGCCGTCGACCTGTCGGGTGGTGGTGTCGCGTTCGCGCACGTCGGTCAGCCCGCGTTCCGCGAGTCGGTCGGCGAAGCCGGCGTGTGCACGGTCGGCGACGAGCCGGGTCAGCGGGCCGGAGGGCGCGGTTCTGGGCTCCAACGCAAGCCGGGCGGCGACGAAGAACCGCCACTGGCCGTCGACGCCGGTCGCGTCCGCGATCTGCTCACGGAGCCGCGTGTCGTCGTAGACGGCCGTGTGGGCGTGGACTGAGACCACGCGGGCGTCGAACGGTCGACTCTCCGTCGTCTCCGTCTCCTCCCAGCCTGCGAGCGACGCCTCGGGCAGCCTCGGTCTGTCGACCGCCATCGTCTGTCGGTGCGGCGGGACAGATATAACTCCGGTGGGCACGCTCCGGACAGCCGCGGGACTCTTGTCGGCCGACCGCAAACGCCGACCGTGACAGACGCAACACTGTCGACGATCAGCGTCTACCCGGTGAAGGCGCTCGACGGGCTCTCGTTGGACGCCGCCGCGCTCGGGCCGGACGGCGGGCTCGTCTCGGACAGAGTGGTGGCGCTGACGGACGCCGACGGTGACTACGTCAACGGGAAGAACGAACGCGCGATCCACCGCGTGACGGCCGACTACGACCCGGCGGCCGGCACCGTCCGGCTGACCCCACCGCCGGCCGCGGACGCACCGACCGACACCGTCCCGGCGCCGGCGACGTTCACCGTCCCGGGACTCGCGGCGGCGGTCGGTGACACGGCCGACGGCTCGGCGGGCGACGGAGTCGAGATCGACACGACCGACTGGGACGACCCCGTCGGCGGCCCGGACGCGCTCGCCGACTGGGTGGCCGACTACGTCGGCTACGCGGTGACCGCCGAGGTGACGAAACCGAGCTACCCGGACGACACGGTCGCGAGCGGGCCGACGCTCGTCTCGCGGGCGACGCTGGCGACCGTCGCCGACTGGTTCGACCACACGCTACACGAGACACGCCGACGATTCCGCCCGAATCTCGTCGTCGACGGCGGCCTCCCGGCGTTCTGGGAGGATCGGCTCTACGGCGACTGCTCGGAGTGCGTCCGGTTCACGCTCGGGGCGGCGACACTCGACGGCGTGGGGCCGTGCCGCCGGTGTGTTGTCCCGGCGCGTGACCCCGACACCGGCAGCGAGACCGAAGGATTCACCGAGCGGTTCGTCGACCGGCGGGAAGCGACACTGCCGGAGTGGAGTGCGGGCCCACGGTTCGACGGCGCGTTCAAGCTCACCCTCAACACCCGGATGCCGACGGCGAGTCGGGGAGAGACGCTCCGCGTTGGCGACCCGCTCTGCATCGAGGGGTCGGTGCCGGCAGAACAGTGATCAAAAGCTTCGCCGCCCGACTGGTCACTCCTCGTTGTCCTCGGCGTCGTACTCCGCGGGGGTGTAGGTGGTGATCTCCAGCGCGTGGACCTCCGTCGTCATCGCGTCGCCGACGGCGTCGTACACCATCTGGTGGCGGTTGACGATCGACTCCCCCGCGAACGCCGGCGAGACGACGACCGCGGCGTAGTGGGCGTCCGCCTGCTCGTCCTCGTAGGCGCGGGGCCGGGTGACGGTCGCGTTGGCGGCTTCGATCTCCGACTCGATCGCGTCGGCGACTGTGGACTCGTCCATACTGCCGCTGGGTCGCCGACCGGCAAAAGCCGGACGGCTCGCGACCGGACGGGACACTCTTGTCGGTGCTCGCCTCACGCCCGGTGTGACCGACACCGACAGCGTCGACAGGAGGGAACGCGTCCGCCGGCGGCTCCGCGCGGACCACGCCGCGACACTCGACCGTGTCTGGCGCGCGGCCGACGCCGTCACGGCCGAGTGGGCGTCGCCGCCGACCGACCGGGCGGCGGTCGTCGACCCACTGGAGCAACGGCTGGGTGAAGACACGCGCCAGGAACTCCTCGGACTGTTGTCGACGGCCGTCGAGGCGCTCGGCGAGACGCTCCCAGCCGATCCGGTGCCGGCGCCACCGTATCTCGTCGTGACCAGCGTCGGCCCGGTGTTGCGCGCGACACTGTCTGAGTGGCGGCTCGTCGTCGAACTCCGGGTGTTTGCGGTGGACCGCGACGGCGACCGGGCGACGTACCGTCGCGGTGACGACACGCTCCGGGTCCGCCTGCAGTAGCCACACCTCAAGCCCAGTCGTCCAGCCCGGTCTGTGTGAGCGCGTCGTCGAGTTTCTCGAACCCGTTGGCCACCTGGCCCTCGGGGACGCCCCACTCCTCGGTGACGTACGCCCGCGCGGCATCGATGTCCGGCGTGACCTGCGTGTCGAACGCCGCGTCGGTGACGGGCGGATCGCGGAACAACGACCGCACGGCGTCGGGATTCGCGACCGTCGCCCCCTCTGCTTCCAACGCCGCGAACAGATCGCCGTGTTCCTGCAACAGGGAGACGGCCGTCTTCGGGCCGATCCCGGACACGCCGTCGTTGAAGTCCGTCCCACAGAGGATCGCGGCGTCGATCAACTGCTCGCGGGTGAGATCGTGGTGCGCGAGCGTTGCCTGCAGCTCCATCAGCTCCGGACTGCCCGACCCGGTGAACTGCCGGAGGGTCTGTAGCCCGCCGAACAGGAGCACGTCGTAGTCTTCGCTGACGACGTAGTCGGCCGCACCGGTCGCGTTCATGTGGGCGGCCTGCGCTTCCCCCTCGGCGGGCGCCTCGACGATTGGCACGTCCAACAGTCGGAGCAACTCCCGGGAGGTGTCTTGGATCGTCCTGGTGAGCCGTTGTGTCTGGGCCGCCAGCCGCGCCGCCTCGACGCTGTCACCGCGTTCCTCGGCAGCCGCGCGGCGTTCCTCGGCGGCCTCGCGTTGTTCGCGGCGACGCTCTACCTCGTCGCTTTTCAACTCGGTCGGGCCGCCGTCGAAGACGAACACCGGCGTGAGATTGTTGTCGAAGAACTTCGGCAACCCCTTCACGATCCCGATCAGGTTCGCCACCTCCTCCCCGTCGGCGGTGGTGTACGCCGCCTCGGCGGTGAACCGGACCGTCGTGGTGAGGTACCGGTAGAGCCAGTTGTGCGCGTCGACCGCGACCACCCCCGAGACCTCGTCGACCGACACGTCCCGCAGCGCGGCGATGTCGCGGAGATCCGCGTTTCCCATACCGGTTGTTGGCGTGGCCGACACTTCAACCGTCGCGATACGGGACGGCCCGTCGCCGGTGACTCCGAGCCAGTCAAGACCACGCCCCGACTACGACACCGTGTGCGCGTCCACGACATCGGCGACGGTGCACCCGCACACGCCGTCGTTGCCTGCCTCCACGGCGACGAGCCGTGTGGGGTACGGGCCGTCGACTACGTTCGCGACCACCAGACGGCGCTCACGGGGCCGGTGCGGCTCGTCGTCGCCAACGAACGGGCGCTTGCGGCAGACAGCCGCGGTGTCGACGAGGACCTCAACCGCGCGTTCCCGGGTGACCCCGCGGCTGACAGCCACGAGTCGCGGCTGGCGGCCGAACTGCTCGACACACTCGACGGGCTGACCGTGTTGGATCTCCACTCAACGGTGTCCAGCGCCGAGCCGTTCGCGGTCGTCGGCCGGCCGACCGATCGGTCGCTCGCGCTCGCGGCCGCGACCGGCACCGAAAGCGTCGTCGACGCGAGCTACCTCGGCGGCGGGCTGTTAGCCCACGTCGACGGAGTCGCCGTCGAGTGTGGCCGGCAGGGGTCGACCGCGGCCGGCGGCGTCGCGGTCCGTGTGACCGCCCGGTTCCTCGCGGCCGTCGGACTGTTGGAGGCGCCCGACGACCTGTTGGCGGGCGCCGACACCGCCCCGGGGTTCGTCCCGACCGGGGCGTCGGCCCACCGGCTCCCGCCGCGCGACACGCCGCCGGTGTTGTTCCGGATCGTCGGGCCGGCCGGCGAACCGAACGACGTGTTCGTGGCCGAGAACTTCACCCGGGTGGCCGCCGGCGAACCGTTCGCACGCCGCGACGGCGAGCCGGTGACGGCCAGCGAGCCGTTCTCCCCGGTGTTGATGTCGACCGACGGCTACGCAGACAAACTCGGCTACCGTGGGACCCGTGTCGGGCGGCTCGACACGCCGACGACAGAGTGAGCGTCGTCATCTCAAACGGGAGTGTCGCCACCTCGGACGGCGACAGAAGACGGCCTCGCTGACACCTCTCTCGGGGGGGTCGTCAGTTCGACTGGTCGTCGTCGTCTTTCAATTCCTCCAGTTCCGCCTCGACCTCGGCGTCGGCCGCCTCCTCGTCGAGTTCCGAGAGGTCGGCGTCCCCACCACCGCCGGTGTCCGGCTCGGGGTCGGCTTCGGCTTTCCCCATGTCGGATTTGAGCGTCTCTAGCTCCGTCTCCACCTCGCGGTCGGCCCGCCCCTGTTGGAGTTCCTGGTCGATCTCGTCGCCGTCCGAGAGTGCGTCGTCGAACGTCCCGGTGGCCTGGAGTTCGTCCATCGCCTCCGAGCGCGCCTCCATCTCTTCGGTGCGTTCCTCGGCGCGGTCGATCGCCCGCCCCACGTCGTTCATCTCGTCGCCGACGCCCGACATGGCCTCTGTCACGCGGTTGGACGCCTCGGCGGCCTCGTAGCGCGCCTTCATCGTCTCCTTTTTTGTCTTGAACTCCTCGATCCGGCTCTGGAGCTTGTTCTTCTTTTCGACCAACTGATCCTGGGTGTTCTGGAGTTCCTGGATCTGGCCGTCCAACTCCTCGATCTGGCTCATCTTCGACTTCTTCTTCTCCAACGCTTTCCGGGCGAGATCCTCACGGTCCTGTTCGACCGCCTCGCGCGCCTGTTCGTTGTGTTTCTCGACGTTGTCTTCGAGGTTGCGCTTCTGCATCTCCAGTCGTTTCTTCTGGGTCGTCAGGTCCGCGATTCCTTGTTTGACCTCCTGGAGTTCGTCCCGCATCTGCTCGTAGCTGTAGTCGAGTGTCTCCGACGGGTCTTCTGCCCGGTTGAGGAGCGTGTTGATCTTCGACCGGACGACGTACGATGCCCGAGAGAGGATTCCCATACTCGTGTATTGGGACTCTGCCAGTTAAATCCTGATCACACGTCTCAGTTTGCCACCCACTCGCTCCGACCTGCGGGCCTCGGCGATGTCGTGAGTTTGACCCGCGCACCGACAGCGCCGTGAACCCAATTCGCGCACGGCGACAGAGTCCTGTGGATCGCGTCCCACACGCGAGTGTGACCGACGACATTCTTCTTCCGGGTGGACGCGACGTTCGTGGGCGGCTGGACCGTGTAGACGACGACTCGACTGCACCCGACGCCTGCGTGGTCGCGTGTCCGCCACACCCCCAACACCGCGGGCACCGCGGGGACGAACGACTCCGGGCCGTCGCCGACGGACTGACCGCACGCGGTCTCGACTGTCTCCGTTTCGACTACGGTGACTGGGACGAGGGGTACGGGGAACGGGCGGACGTGCGCCACGCCGTCGACTGGGCGCGCGAGCGCTACGACCGTGTCGGGCTGTTCGGCTTCAGCTTCGGCGGCACGCTCTCGTTGCTCGTCGCGAGCGAGACACACGAGCCGGGTCGCCGCGCCGACACCGGGGAGTCCGCCGACACCGCTTGGCCCGTCGACGCCGTCAGCGCGCTCGCGCCGACGGCACGGATCGACGCGACGTTGGACGCCGCCGCAGCGCTGCCGGCGATCAACTGCCCGACGCAGGTGGTGTACGGCACGCGCGACGACACCGCAGACTGGGAGCCGGTCGTGGCGGCCGCCGAGGACGCCGACGCGACAACAGTCGAGTTGGCGGCCGACCACTTCTTCGTCGGCCAGGCCGACATTGTGGCGGACCACGTTGCCGGCTGGCTCCCGGACGCGATCGACCGTGTGGGGCCGTAACACACCAGATCGTGACACGTGTTCTCGTCACACGACCGCCCGCGACCCGAGCTGGAACTTCCGAACCGACGGGAAATCCCGCGGATTCCCGCCGAACCGTGCGCCGTCTCGCCCGTTCGCCACAGGGATGTACACACGTGTTCGACGAACACCCGAATCGTGTGACAGATACACAGTCGAATTCCACTCTCGTGGACGAACGACAAGGCTTATACGTTGTTCCGGCGTCTGTTGAGTTGCTATGGCAGAAGGGAAGGTCGACTTCTTCAACGACACGGGCGGTTACGGTTTCATCGCGACTGACGACTCCGAGGAGGACGTGTTCTTCCACATGGAGGACGTTGGCGGACCGGACCTCACCGAAGGCGAAGAGATCGAGTTCGAAATCGAACAAGCAGAGAAGGGTCCGCGCGCGACGAACGTCGTCCGCCAGTAGACTCCGTCTACCGGACTTTCAACTACCACTTTTTAGAGACGCGACCCGGACAGCAGTGCGTTCGTCGGTCGGCGGTGCGTCGAGCGACGACGCGTGTGTCGAGCGACGACGCGTGTGTCGAGCAACGACACGTCAGTTGTACTTCCGCCAGCGGTGGCCACACTCCACACACTTGAAGAAGCGCGTCGGCGGCTCGTCGGCGGAGGCAGTCTGTTTGAACGTGTAGTAAGCCTCATCGTGGCCACAGTCGTCACACCGGGTCTCCTCGGTGGGTTTCCCCTCGAAGTTCACCCCTTCTTCGGTCTCGATCACGTCGTCGGTGGTCTGTTCCTCGGTGGACTCGTAGGCTTCCGACAGCCCGGCCTCCTTGTCGGCGGCCGTGCCACAGTCGGTACAGACCATCTCCTCGCCCTGCGCGACCATCATCGAGCCGCAGTCGTCACAGAACTGCACACTCCGTCGGTCGTGGGCCGCTCGGAAAACCGTTGTCGGTCGGGGTGGTGTCACGACGGGTCGATCCCGAACTGCTCCCGAACGACCGGATCGAGCGCTTGGAACACCATCTCGGCTGCCAACGGGGGCACGTCGAGTTCGCGCGCGACCAGCCGGTGTGTCGTCTCACCACGAGCACGGGCGACGGCGTGGTCGAGCGCCGCGGCGAGCCCGTCGACCCCGTGTCGGTCGACGAAGCTGTCGATGTCGTCGTTGGTCGTCTGGCGACCGACGGCGTCGATCAGTGCCGGAGTGACGGTGTAGCCACCGTTCGCGGTCTCACTCTCGTCACCGAACGCCGAGACGGTCAGTTCGATCCGACGGGTGGCGTACTGTCGGGGCTGTGTCTCGGAGACGACTTCGAGCGCGTTCGCCTCCACGAGACGAGTGACGTAGTCGTACACCGTCGCCTGCGACACGTCAAGCCTGTCGACTACCTCCCCGACGGTCGCCTCACCCAGTCGGTCGATACAGGCGTACAGCCGTGCTAGCCGCGGCTCTTCCAACAGTTCGGCGACCGAGAGTAACTGCTGTACCTCTCTCCCAGCGTCGGCGGCTGTCCGTGACATCTGTCGTCTGTACAGTTTCTCACGAATTCACAACCCCTTCCCGATGACGCCCCCGCTGTCTCCGCGTTCGACCACCCTCGCCACAACCACTAACACCGTCGGCGACCCATCTCCGGTGTGACACTGCTCCCGTTCGGTGTCGAACGCCTCGACGACGTGCTCGGCGGCGGCGCACCGCCCGGAAACAGCGTCTTGGTCGCCGGCGAGTCCGGGGCCGGCGGCCGGGAGTTCGCCTACACCAGCGCGGCGATGAACGCGTTGGCGTCGGCAGATCCGGAGCTGTTCGACCTCTACTACGGGGAGTTGGCCGACGGCGCCGAACAACCCGACGAGGTCCACTACCTCTCGTTGTCCGCGGGCGAGGAGTACGTCGAACGGGAACTCCGGTACGTGATGGCCGACGAAATCGTCGACGCGGCCGTCGACGACATCCGGTTTCGTGACCTCTCGGAGGAGTACTTCCAACTGTCGAGCATCCCGCGGGAGTGGTACGTCGGCGAGGCGACCTCGTTGCGCGACCTCTCCGGTGGGGAGGACCGCGAGGAGGTGTTGAGTGCGCTCGGAGGGTATCTCTCGACTCACGCGAGCGGGAACCTGATCGTGATCGACTCGCTGACGGAGTTGGTCGACGCCGCCGGCGGGGAGATCAGCTGGGACGACGTGGCGATGTTGGCCCGCGGGCTGGGGAAGGCGGCCCACTCGTGGGGGTGTCTCCTGTTGGCAATCGTCAACGTGGACACGCTGACGGACATCGAGTACGGACAGCTGATGGACGCCAGCGGCGGCACCCTGGAGTTCCGGTGGGAGTCGGGCGGCTCACAGCGCGCCCGGACGATGGTCGTCAGGGAGTTTCGTGGTGTGCTCTCCCAACTGGAGGAGGAGAACATCGTCCAGTTCGAGACGGAGATCCACGACGGCGGGCTCGACATCAGCGACGTGCGGAAGATTCGCTGAGCATCGGCACAGTTACTTAACTCGCCGCCGCCAAATAGGGTGACAGATGGCTGGTGAACAGGCGGCGGATCTGCCGGAGCCGTTGCGCGAGTGGGTAGAGGCTCGTGCGGCCGAGACGGGTCGGAGCCCGCCGGAGGTGCTCGCACGGGCGGCCGCGGCGTACCGTCTGTTGGACGAACACGACGACCTCCTCCCGGAGCCGCGCGACGGGGAGCTCCCGGGTCGTGTCGCGGCCTTAGAGGCGGATCTCGACGACGTTCGCGACCGGGTCGTCCAACTCGGGAGCGAGGTTGACGCCGTGAACGGGAAGGGAGGCGAGACGAACACGAGCGGCGCGGAACTCGAACGGGTCGAGTCGCGGCTGGCCGAACTGGAGGCGACACTCGACGAGCAGATCGAGGACGTTCGCGAGCGCGTGGTCCAGGTGAAACGCGAGACGGACGAGAAGGCGGCCACAGACCACGACCACTCAGAACTGCGTGCGGAGGTGGAGGCGGCTGTCGACGACGCAACGGCGGCCACGGAGACGGCCGAGTCCGCGCTGACGGAGGCAGAGACGCTGGCATCGGACCTCTCGGAGATCCAGTCGACACTCGACGGCGGGTTCGACAACTACGAGAGCATCCTCCGTGGGCTGAAAGACAACACCGACGAGGTGCGCGACCGGACCGACCGGCTCGTCACGGCCGTCACCCAACTGCGCGACCGGGTCGTCGAGTTGGAGACGGCCGCCGAACGGCGGGCCGACGCCGAGGCGCTCCAACAGGACGCGACCCAGAAGGGGGTGACAGACGCGGTGTGTAACGCCTGTGAGTCGACCGTCTACCTGGGGTTGTTGGGTGACGCCCGGTGTCCACACTGCGAGGCGCCGTTCGAACGAGTCGACGCAGACACAGGGTTGTTCAGACCGCCGCGACTGGCCGTCGCCGACCGGCCGGCGTTGGAAGGGACGCCCACGGACGCCCGCGGCGACGACCGCACAGACCCCGGGGCGGCGGCCCGCGGCACGGTCGAGACGGACGACCCGACGGAGCCGGCAGACATCGAGACACTGCTGTCGGACGCGGGCGAGGAGGGGGGGTGACCGGTCGTGACCGACGCGGATGACACAGACGAGACGGGGGGAGACGGCGGAACAGGTGGAGACGACGGCACGGAGCCGGAAGCGGACACGGAACCGGAAGCAGACACGGGGCCAGAGGCGGACACGGAGGCCGAACAAAACACGCAGACGAGCGACGGGACCGAGACGAACGACGAGGCGGCGCCGCTCGCTGATTTCGCCGATGAGATCGGCGTCGAGGCCACAGACGACGATGAGGACTCGCTCGCTAGCCTCGTCGACGACACACGGCCCGGTGGTGTCGACCCCGACACGACAGATGTCACAGCGGGGTCCGACATGCCAGACGAGCTGGACGTGTCGAATCCGGCAGACGACACGGACCTGGAGGACGCGGCGAGTGACCCGGAGACGGACGACGACACCACGGCCGCTCCCGAAACGGAGACGACCCCAGCCGACAGTCCGACCGCGATCGACGCTGCTGCAGTCGGGGACGATGTCGACGCGACGGCAGCAGGAGAACATGTCGACGCGACGACGGCCGGAGACGACGCGACGGCAGGCTCCCCCCCCGAAGACACGCCGCTCTCGGAGTTGGCCGAGGAGGTCGCGGCGACGGAGGCGTTGGACGATTCGCCGTTCGAACAGGTGGAGACGACCGACCTCGATCCCGCAGACGCCTGGCAACGGTTGGAGGACGACGAGCAGTTCGAACAGCCGGGGTCGGAGGTCGACGCCGAGCCGGTCGAGAACCCCACCACGGCGGCACCGGAACACGTCGTTGACAAACGGCAGTACTGTCAGCAGTGTCCGTATCTCTCGGCCCCGCCGGACGTGACCTGCGGGCGCGAGGGGACGGAGATCGTCGAGGTGACCGACGCGGACCACTTCCGCGTGCGTGCCTGCCCGATGATCGGCGCGGACGGCCCCAACTTCGACGCCGTCGACGAGGAGTAGTCGCCGACGGCACCGCCCTGTCGGTGGGGTGCCGTCGCTGTCGCGGATCGGTGCGCGAGAACGGAGCGGTGCGGTGCGCGTGTGTTACCCCCGGCACACGCGCAGAGTGGTTCGGAGCCGTCGTCACGCGGGTGTCAGCCGCGTCGCCCCAGACGGCGGTTCGTGCGGTGCGTCTTTCCGGTTGTCGACTCGTCCCGGCGTCAGCCGGCGACGCGCGCGACCAGCTCGTCGACGCCGTGGTCGTCGAGCACGCTGTCGTACTCCTCGGTGAGGTGGAGCCGTTGGCGCGGCCGTCCCATGTCGACGGGCACCTTTTCGGTGGTGACGATGCCGAGCTCCTCCAACTCCCCCTTTCGGCGGGAGAAGGTGGCCTTCGAGGCCAGCCCGACCGTCTCGCCCCAGCGGCTGAGGTCGTAGTGGAGCGTGCCGTTGGCGGCGGCGACAACGACCGTGGCCGTCACCGGCTCGAAGCTCCCGGGGTCACGCTGTGTCGCCGCGCGGGCCAACCCCTGATCGAAGTCGTCACGCAGGTCGGGGCCGAGATCGTCGGCGATCGTCTCGCGGATGCGCCCCAGCGCCGGCGTCCGGAGCGCGAACTGCTCGCCGTGTTCCCAGGCGTCCGTGATCGACTCCGGCGCCGACTCCGCGAACGACCCCTGCGCGGAGACGATCGCGGCGCCGGTGCCGTCGAGCAGCAACGGCACCCGGATCTGATCCTCGCCGACGATCAGCGGGGTGTCGCCGACCGGCTCCCGTTCGCGAACGGCGAGCGTGTCGGCCTCGACGAGATTCGCCGCGCGCGCAGAGCCGAGGAAGCTCTGGCGCAGACTCACCAACGTCTCCCGCCGCGCCAACAACCGCAACTCCGGCAGTTCCTCGGCGTCGAACTCCGTGCTCGCCTCCGTCATCGCCGCGACGTACGGCCACGGCAGGTCGACCAGGTAGTACACCGACGACGGTGTCGCCTCCGAGAGAAACTCCCGGAACACCGACGTGGGATCTGTCCCGTGTAGCTCCGATTCCAGTTGCGTTGACATCGTGTGTCACACTAATGGTCCCCTACCAACTTAATCCTATCGACAGCGGGGGAAAAACACGGTTCCTCTGCCGTGAGCGATTGCCGACGGGGAAAATCTATGCGGTAGCCAACAGTTTTAATATCTAAACACTGCAATGCATTCTCGTGCCATACGACAGAACTACACTCGCACCCGTGTCGCGCCTCCTCACCGCCCACCCCAGACTGCTCGTCACCCTCCTGGCGCTCGTTGGCTTCGTCGCCCTCCAGGGCTCCGCGGCCGCCGCCGACACGACGGTCTCTGTCGTTGATGGTCTCGACGGCGTGTTCGAGAGCATCAAAGACGGTCTTGACGGGATCGAATTCGGGACGGATGAAGAAATGACTACTGACCCGGGTCCCTAATCCTGACGAACGACTTCCATCAGTTCTTCCGGCCAGATCAATCCGTCAGCATATCTTACAGGAGATTCGCGGGCATTTAATAATTCGATTAGTCCTTGTATTCCAAGTTTGTTTATAATGGTTTGTCCAAGTAATTGACTCGGATTTTTATCATCGCCTATACCACTCTGTACTCTGCCGCCAGGCATGCCCGAGTCAATTGTCTTTCTCACGACCTCAAACTCACCATCTCCCGTCGGGAACACCTCCATGTCGGCTGGAACCAACGCGTCGGACTGCATCACCCGGTGTGTGCCGTCGCCGACGACGGCGTAGTCTTTGGGTGCCATCGCCTTCTGGCTCGCGATGGTGAGTGCACGGGAGACAGTGTAGCCCAGCGTCATCAGCCGGGCGAACGTGGCGCCGACGTTGAACGCGTCCTCGTCGGGAACGGACTCGAAGGTGGTGCCACCGACGACAGAGCCTTTCCGGACGAGCGCCTGGCCGAACGGGTACGAGCCGCAGGCGTTGAGGAAGAACGTCTCCGTGTCCGAGCGGCCGACACTCTCCGGGTGGAGGTGGCCGTCGACACAGCCGAGCCCGTCCTCCTCGTGGTGGCCCAGAAAGTGGACGAGATCGTTGCGGGACTCGAAGACCCGCGCCAACTCCCCCGTCCGGATGCCTTCCCTGACGGTCACGTCGACGTTGAGCGCGTCCGACCGCCGGCCGTAGTGGTCGGTGCAGGCGTCACGCTCGTCGTGGAGCCCCGGGCCGTCGGTGAAGAACTGGTTCGACATCTGGGTGTCGTTCACCACCAACGTCACCGACAGGGAGTCGTCTGGCCCGTCGAGATACTTGTCGCGGTTGGTGTACGCCGCCGGCAACGCCTTGTACGCGCCCACCGGTACGCCCTCCGCGAGCCAGCCGTGGGTCCGCCCCGGCCCCAACTCCGGGTCGAGGAGGTCGACGTTCGACACCTCGCGGCCGCCCGCGCCGGGAATCGGGGTGTGACCCGGCTCCGGCCCGCGAACGGCACCTCCCGACGGCTCGTTTCTGTCCGACACCTCGCTCCTGTCCGGCGTCTCGCTCCTGTCCGGCGTCTCGCTCCCGTCCGACACGCCGTCTGCTCCCGCAGACGTGTCGCCCCCCTCACCGCCTCGGAGTCCGGCGTCACCGGTGCCCGTTAGCGACATCGCCATCCACTCTTTTTTGTCCAGTGTCGTCGCAGACGGCGCCGGCAGGAACGGCAGCTCCGACACCAGTGACGGCAACACGGCGGCGTGGTCGTAGGTGGGCTCGACGGACACCGAGAGGTGCCACTCCGGGAACCGGTCCCGGACGGCCCCGAAGTCGGCGTCGAGGTAACGGGCGACGCGTTCGGCCATCGGCGCCTCGTACAGTCGGTCGGCGTCCAGTCCGAGCGTGTCGAACGTGTCCGCGACCGACAACGGCCCGCCGTGTGGCCCGCCGCCGCGCGCGACACAGTCGAGGTAGAACACCCGCCGGAGCAACGCGCTCGCGGCCGTCCCGACCGCGCCGTCACAGTCGGCGTGTTCCGCGAGCGTGACCCGTCGGTCGGGAAGCTCCAACGCCGGCTCGGCACCCTCCACGAGCCGCACCGCCGCACCGAGATAGTGGATCAACGACGCCGCCGGGACGAGCGCGTCCACCGACGGCGGCGCGCGGTAGGTCACCCCGGTCGGCTCGTAGTCGTCCGCCACCGACGCGGGCACCTCGCGCTCGTCGCCGAACCGCACCGACGGCGGTCGGTTCCGTTTGGTCGGCCACGTGCGGTCCGGCGAGGTCGTCTCGACGGCGCTGTGGAGCCGGGACACCGCCGTCGCCACCCCCTGTGGCGTCTCCGGCACGACGAGCGTCTCCCCCGGTGGGTCGACGTGGCTGTCGACCGCGACCCCGACCCGGGTCGGCTCCGGAAACGACACCCACAGCCGCTCCGCGTTCTTACGCCGCAGTGTCACCGACCCCTGCACCCGGAGAAACACCCGGACGCTCGCCTCTATCCGGAGCAGATAGTCGTCTGCCGGCAGCTCCTGCCGGCCGGCGTCCCCGCCAAACTCCGTCGGATCGAGTCGGTCTACCGGCGTCGCCACCGCGTACACCGGCGGGAACGACAGCCGTGCGGCCGCCACACCGAACGCCGACGCCGGCTCGTCGGGCCCGGTCTCGTTGGCCGCCAACGCCGCGGTCACCGACGGCGCCTCCACGTCGGCAGTCCACGACGTGGCCTCCACCCGGACGGTGTTGTTGGCCGCGTCCGTCACTCGAAACCCGGCGTCGTCCGTCTCCACTCCGACGCGATCTGTTCTGTCTTCGGCCACGATTGTTGATTCCCCGCCGACGAGAAGAAAGTTGGCCCGTTGTCGCTCACCATGACGGGTTCCGTCGTGTTCCGGTCGATACCGCCACGATCCGGAGTCTGACGCCCGTCTGACTGGAGTATTTGTCGCTCGGCCCACTACCCGGGAACGATGGAGGGGGACCTGCTGGACACCGAGGCGATCACGGTCGAACTGACCGAGGAGGAACTGGCGGCAATCGAACGGAAGGCGTTCCGTGACCACCGCGAGAACACGGACGCGGCGATCCGTGACCTGCTCGACGAGTGGCTCAAGTCACGGTGACCGAGCCGACGGCTCGTCGGCTCGTCTGTCGAGAGGGGAAGCCGCTCAGTTGTCGCCCGTCTTCGACTGCCACTCGTAGTCGCGTCGCTTCGCCGAGTCGCCGAAGCCACACGACGAACACACCTTCTTTTTGACGTGGTAGGACTTCTCGCCACACCGCCGACACTTCACGTGTGTCGTCGTGTTCTTCTTCCCCTGTGAGGGTGTTCCTGCGCCGGTCATAGGTTGACCGAGACGACGTTGTCGCCACGGATAATCGTTGTGTCTTCGACACCGACGGCGTCGGCCTGCCCCGGTGCCGCCTGCGTCGGTTCTGCCTCGCCGGCCGGCTCCAAGACGACGTTCATGTGTTGATCGTACCCCGACAACACCCCGAACTGGGCGGTCCCGTCCTTCAGCCGCACCGTCACCGTGGCGTCTAACGCCTCCTCTAACACGTCGAGTGGTCGCCCGCTCATACGCGACCGAGACGGCGACCGTAAGTAAACGTACCGGAGCGTCGCCGCGACGGGTCAGGAGAGTTCCGCGGCGTCGGCACGTGCGGCCGCGGCAACGGCCGCCGGCGCCACCGGCGCGGTCTCCCACGGCGGGAGCCGCGTGTCGGCGTCCGGCTCCCGGATCGCGTCGGCGTACGTCGCCACCTGGTCGAGTTCCCCCGTCCGGTCGTACGGGAGATCGTTGAACGCGGCGTCGGCCGCGTACGACCGCACCAGCTCCGTCGCGGTCTCCCGGTACCGGTCCGCCAACGTCTCGTAGCTGGGAGTGACGCCGTGTTCCTCCACACCTCGCAACAACGTCGCGCCGACAGACTCACTCATCTCCGCGAGCCCCGTCGCCCCCGACACCGCCCGGTGGTCGTGAGAGTAGCTCCCCAGGTCGACCTGTGCGGTGCCGGCCGGCCCGACGGCGTCGTATGCGTCCGCCAGCGTGCCGACCTCCAACCCCCACTGGCGTTGGACCCGTAGGTCGGCGACGACCTCGCGAGTGGCGGCGAACTCACCCGCCAACGCGTACCGGAAGGAGTCGAGATACGAGAGGAACTGCCCGCCGTGGGCCGCCCGGAGCGTCCGCACGAGCGGCGTGTAGAACAACCGGAACAGTCGGCCGTACAGCCCGTCGTCCTCGACGCGGGCGTAGTACCCCTTCGCGAACGAGAACCCGCCGTCACTGACCAACGGCGCTAACAGCCGGCGGACGTACGCCCGACTGTACGTCTCCGTGTCCGCGTCGTGGACGACCACCTGTTGGGCGTTGCCCGCCAACGCCACACCCAACGCGAGCCACACGTCACGTCCCTTCCCGCGCGGGCCGTCGAGACCGGCCTCGGCCAACAGCTCCGCCACCCGCGGACCGTCACACCACACCGTGTCGACGGCCACGTCGAACCCGTCGAGCCACTCGCGAAACGCCGGCACCGCCGACGCGTCGGCCCGCAACGGCACCACCACCCGGCCGGGGTCCACCGCCGCGAGTTCGGACAACACCCGCTCGGCGGCCACCCCGGCGTACTCCCGCTCGGTCATCGGCACCACCACCGCCGCCCGATCGGTCGGCACCGTCCGGTCGGCCTCCCGGAGGTCGTGGAGGGTGGTGACCCCCTCCTGGACGTACTCCATCGTGTCTCTCGTCTGGGTCCGGCGCGGAATAACTCCCGTGTCTGCGGCCCGGAGGGCCGTCTCCCGGCTCGCCGCGTCCCCACACAGCGGCTCCCGACGCTTCGGCCGAGACCGCCGAGTGGAAACACACTCGGGGTCGGGGCCCCGACTAGCGGGCGTGCCAGACGACACGACCGACGAGGCGGCGCTCCCGCCAGGGGTCGGGCTCGACGTCGCGGTCGACCCCGACGGCGAGGGGTTCCCCGCCGACGAACGCCGCCGGTTGTTCCTCCGGCAGATCGCCGACGAACTCCGCGGCGACTCCTCGGAGTCGCGCCAGCTCGCGGCGATCCTGTACCGTGTCTCGGATCTGTACGACCCCGACGAGGACACCTCTCCCGAGGAGATCTACCTGAACACGCGCAACATCATGCAGGTGAAGGCCAACGGCGGGCTCGACCGGTGAGCCGCTGTGGCGGCGCCATCGGACCACTCTGAGCGGCGAAATCGGTCCACTCTGAGCGGCGAAATCGGTCCACTCCGAACGACCAGATCGGTCCACTCCGAACAATCAGTAGAAGTTGATCCGCGCGAGCAGCCGGCCGACTACCCCGTCGTCGGTCGCTCGAACCCGTTCCCCCTCGGCAACGACCGCCGGGTCGCGTGCCTCGACGGCCGCGACGGACGGCGGAAGGCCGTCGATCCGGGCGGCCTGCCGGCAGGTGTCGGTGAACGCCTCGTACAACGTCCGGCGGAGGTCGCCGCCGTCGTGGGTGCGGGTGGCGACCCGGGTGCGCCGTCCGCGGGTACGGTCGTGTTCGTACACGCCGAGCGTGAGCCGGTCGTCCGTCCCCGCGGTCGTCAGGATGAGTTCCTGGGCACGGCGCGCCCGTTGGAGGGTGATCGCGTCGGCCGGCAACTCGTCTTTGAACTGCACCACCCGACAGCCGACCTCCCAGTGGTTCGGCACCACCGATTCGACGGGTAAGGTGACGATCCGGTCACGGAGCGTCGGCAGTTGCTCGACGGCCTCTAACCCGGCGGCGCGTTGGTGCCGGAGTTCGACCATCGAGAGTCGCTACGCGACAGGCGATAATCAATCGTTCGGTGAGGACCCGAACCCATTTCTGACAGGCGCGCCTTTAACCGGTGATGAACACGCTGTTGTGGGTTCTCGCGGGCGTGCTGGCGTACTCCGCCGTCGCGACCGCGGTGTCGACCCGTGGCTACCTCCCGGACGCCGTCCGGGTCCAGGGGCCGCTGACGACGATCCACACGACGTACGGACGACGGTTCCTCGGCTGGCTCGCCGGCCCACGACGGTTCTGGCGTGCCTGGGGCAACGTGGGTGTCGGGATCGCCGTGGTGGTGATGGCGGGGATGTTCCTGTTTCTCCTCCAAGCGGCGGTCGGGACGCTCCAGAACCCGACCCAAACGGCCGCAAACCAACCGTCGAACTTCCTCGTCATCCCCGGGGTCAACGACTTCCTCCCGTTGGCGGTCGCGCCGGAGATCGTCGCCGGCCTCCTGATCGGGTTGGTCGTCCACGAGGGTGGCCACGGACTGTTGTGCCGGGTCGAGAACATCGACATCGACTCGTTGGGGCTCGTCTTCTTCACCGTGATCCCGGTCGGCGCGTTCGTCGAACCCGACGAGGAGAGCGAGGCCGACGCCGACCGCGGCTCCCGCAACCGGATGTTCGCGGCCGGCGTCACCAACAACTTCGCCGTCACGGTCGTCGCCTTTGCACTCCTGTTCGGGCCGGTGATCGGCGCGATTACTGCCGCGCCGGGCGTCGCTGTCGCCGGCGTCTACCCCGGGAGCGCCGCCGCAGACAGCGGATTCGACGCCGGCGACCGGATCACCGCCGTCGGCGGCCAACCCGTCGACGGCGCCGGGGGGTTGGAGACCGCACTCGACGACGCCGACTCGGCGGCGGTGCCGGTGGAACTGAACGACAACGAGACGACCACCCTCGACCGTCGGGTGGTCGTGATCGGGTCGACCCCGGACAACCCGACCGGGCTGTCCGTTGATCCCGACGACGAGGCGATCGGCGTCACCGCGATCAACGGGACGGAGATCCGGACGGAAGGTGAGTTCGAGACGCTCGCCGCCCGTCACGAACTCGCCCGGCTGGAGACGGACGCGGGCGAGCAGGTCGTGCCGCTGGGCGCGTACGTCGCGGGCGCCGACGGGCCGCTCGCGGACGGCGGTGTCCCGGCGAACGCCTCCGCGGTCGTCACCCGAGTCGACGGCCAACGCGTGATCGACGCCGCGGCGTTGACGACGGTGCTTGAGGACCGTGCACCCGGTGAGGAGGTCGCGGTCCGCGCACACGTCGACGGACAGTTCCAGAACTACACCGTCACGCTCGGCGAGGGCGCGGACGGCACCACAACACTCGGGAGCGTTGCTCGCGGCACGACCGGGCTCGTCGTCGGCGACATCGGCATCCGAACGTACCCTACCGCCGGCTACCTCGCGTTGCTGGGCGGTGACACCACCCCGCCCGGGGCGTTGGGCGGGCTCGTCGACAGCCCGCTCGGGCTGGTGTTCGTCGCGCTCCTGTTGCCGTTGGCGGGCGCCGTCGGCATCCTCCCGTACAACTTCGCGGGGTTCTACGGCGACATCGTGAACTTCTATGACGTGACTGGGCCGTTGGCGGTCGCCGGCGAGACACCGGTGTTTCTGGCCGCCAACGTCCTGTTCTGGACGGCGTGGATCAACATCCAACTCGGGGTGTTCAACTGCATCCCCGGCTACCCGCTCGACGGCGGCCGAATCCTCCGGCTGGCCGCCGAGAGCGTCGTCTCCCGGGTCCCGATCGGGGACCGCCACCGGGTCGTCCGGACGGTGACCACCTCGATTGGGCTGACGATGCTGGCCGCACTACTGCTGATCATGTTCGGCCCACAGCTGCTCGGGTGACGCGACTCGCCGGGTGACGGCGGTCAGCGCGGTCTGCCGCCGTCCGTCTCCGCTTCTGTCTCTGCGTCGGCCGCCGCGTCGTCGTCGGTCACTGCATCGTCCTCAGCCGTTGTCTCCCGACTGTCGTCGGCCGCGCCACCGTGGCGCGCGTGGAACAGTTCAGGTGTGGCGTCGATCCGTTCGAACGCCGCGAAGTCGCGTTCGTGGTGGCGGATCACCTGTTCGGCGATCCACCCGGAGTGGTCGTCGTCGAACCGCCAGTCCCCGTCTGTGTCGTCCACCTCGAACCGGTCGTCCGTGGCGAAGGCGACGTAGACGTGATAAAATCCCAGGATCACGTCCGCGAACTCCCGCGCCTTCGCGCCCGACTCGGCGCGTTTCTCCACGAGGTGGTCCTGTCCCGCGTCGGTCAGCCGGAAGTACTTCCGGTCAGGCTCGTCTGCCCGTTCGATTCGTTCGGCCCACCCCTCGTCTTCGAACTTGTGGAGAACGGGGTACACCGAGCCGTACGACGGCTCCCAGTGGCCGCCGCTGATCGACTCGATCTCTTTGAGGATCTCGTAGCCGTACCGGGGTTTCTCCTCTAACAGCTCCAACATCAGATACGAGATGAGCCCACGCGGCGGGCCGCTCTTCCGCATTGCCCGTCGTTTCGTCGGTTCTCGCGTAAGCGTTTCGGTCAGGTGACTACCCTCTGGGGAGACCGTGTCTCCACAGCCCGTGTCCGCGCGCGACCGTGTCCGCGCGCGACCGTGTTCGCGCCCGCGACGACCCGCAGGCCGTCCCACAACGTGTGAACACGCCCCGCGTTTTTTACCTCGAACGCCGCAGGTGTCGACTGTGACTGGACGTTGGACACTCACCGACAAGCTGGCGGCGCTCGTCGTGTTCGTGCTGGCGGCCGGCTACGCCGTCGCGCCGATCCGGGTGGTGGTGGTCGGCGCACTCACCGGACTGCTCGCACCGTTGTCCGTCTGGCTCCCCTTCTCGGCGCTCGTGGTCGGGTTGGGTGGGCTCTCCGGGGTGACGAGCGCACTCGCGCGCCGGCTCGTCCGAGACGCAGACCGCGCCGAGCGGGCCCGTGACCGCGTTGAGGAACTCCGTGAGCGGCTGGCGGACGCCAACACGACCCCCGATGCGGACGACGCAGGCGACGACCTCGCGGCGACGAGAGCCGAACTCCGGTCGGAGACGCTGACGGCGCTCGCGGAGAATCTCCGCCCAGCCGTCTACAGCGCCGCGGTGACGATCCCGGCGTTCCTCTGGCTCCGGTGGGTGTTCACCGCGCCCGCCGCCGCACTCGCGCCCGCGACCGTGATCGTCCCGTTCGTCGGCCCCGTCGCGTGGACCGCGACGCTCGTCGGCCCGGTGAAGCTGTGGCTCGTCTGGTATCTCGGCGCGTCGCTGTCGACCGGGGCCGTCGCGCGGCGGGTCGTCGGCTGGGTCGGCTCGGCCTCGGAGTGAGGTGACGGCCAACACTGTCGGTGTTCGCCGATCTAGATCTTCTGTCGACAACCGGACAACGAGCCGGAAACAGCCGACCGGGTCGTTCCGCGTCCACTCGGACGTGTCAGCTTCGTTCGAGGAGCTAACACCGCTCGGGGAGTCCGCGAGCGAACGAACCTGGGACAATTTCTACAGCGTGGTGTCAATGTTGACACGTAGTGAGTGGGGACTCACTCGTGGGGCACAAAGCAGCGATATATCAACTATTAAAACGCCGATAACAAAAGATTCGGAAGATATAATACAGATAAGCGTGTAGGAATTGAGCGTAATATGTCCAAAGAAGACTCAAACGGCTCGAGTGTGAATAGACGGACGATGCTGAAGGGCGCTGGCGCGGGACTCGGAACCGCCGGCGGCCTCGGTAGTGTGGTGCAGTCGGTGGTGGCGACCCGGACCCCAACAGATGCAGAACTTGATCTCTTAGAAGGCAAACAGAAAGTCCAGACGATTCTCTCAGAGCTAGGCCTCCGGCGAATTCCGAATCGCGACACCGCTGAGGTGCGAGAACTCAACAGTGACGCGTCCAACATGGCCGTGACCACTGTCGAGTTTGACTACGGAACGCTCCAAGTTGGTCGGATCGGTGATGAAATCCACGCGAGTTTCAGCTTTGAGAACGCTGCTGGGAACGCCCCGAGACAGTATGGAAAAATGCCAGAGGGGACGAATGCATCGTTGATGATGTCGTCCCCAACGGAAGTAGAGTTCATCCGGATGGCGACAGAGCGCGAACGATCGGTAATCCTATCATCCATTCCTGTTCGGGACGACGAAAGCGTCTCAATCCACGTTGGAACACACACGGGTGGGAACTTCTGGATTGATGTTCCGGATGAGACAGCAGTTGTAGAAACAGCAGAGACCCCTGGGCTAGACGACGACGAGATACTCCGGTACACTGTAGACGCCGGAATGTCATCTCAAGAAATTGTGACGAATGAACACCAGTTCGTAGATATCTCTCAGAGTGAGATCTCTGTTGCTGCTGTATCCGGTCCGGCAAAAGCAATAGCCGATGTAGTGCTGGATGTCCTCAAGGTTGAGACCGTAGACGAGCTACAAGGTACTTGTGGTGACGAAATCGCTGGGTGTGTAGCTGACCTCGTTGGGAGCTTAGTGACGTGTTATAAATGTGCTCCTGCATGCACTGTTGGTGCGAGCGCTACTGCTGGTATTATCTGTTTCTTATGTGTATTTGGCATTTGCTCACAGTTGTTGACCGGGTATTCCTGTGCGAATGCGGCCGACTGTGTGACGGAAGGTGACGAGGTACCAGATATATCGATCCCGTTCCTATAACATGAAATTAGACAGTAAAAAAAGAAATAAAATTAAAATATTTATCTTTAACAAGAGCTTTTTTTCCGGAATGTTTTTGTTTATTATATTTTTAACCCCTGGCGATATCCTCGGATACGATACATCGTCTGTGACTCTTCAACATAGACTTTTTGGTATACTGTTAGGAGTGTTATTCCTATGTATGGCATTGTGGAAAGTCCGTCTAGAAGAGAACAAATAGTAGGCTGAGTGCTTAGCGTCTCTATCGCGTCTGACGGGACTGCGTGTCCGCGGCTCAGTTGGTACTGGATAGTGTTGTCCGACGCCCAGCTTGTTATATCCCGTTCACCGTCTGTCGTTGAGCCTGTTGCGTGATCTGTGCTCTCGTTCCCCGCGGCAGAGCGTTTCGTCCAATCTGCGAGACGAGTCGGGTGGATTCTTCTGTTGGCGCTCGGAGGCGTTGGTGTGGCCAGAGCCGATGGCGAGCCGATTCCGAGTACGGCAGAGACCCTCGTCTACATCGTGGTGACGATGTATCTGATCGCGGTGACACTCGCGTTCTTCGGGCTCTCGGCACACCCGCTCCCGGTCACGCTGGTCGCGATGGGCGTCGTCTACTGCTCGTTGGCGTACGACCTCCCCGCCCGCGCGGAGTACCAGTTGGGTCGGTTGGTCGGGCGGCTGATCGCCGACGCAGGTGTCGACCACGAGGAGTGAACGCGGCGTCCTGGGACTGCCGGGGTCGTCTCACTGGTCGCGACGAGTTCCGCCGTCTCCAGCAGTTCGAGTCGCCGTTCTAACATCTGACGACTCCCGAGGCTCAGATCTTCGATAACCTCCTTGACGGCGGTGACGCGCGCTTCCTCGGCCGCGCCGGCCCACACCAACAGCTTCACCGGATCGATCCCGTCCGGCCCGCGCCGCCGCGTCGGGCCGCATGCGAACTCCGCTCGCACGACTTCGGCGGCAGTCTCGCCCACAGCCTCGGCAGTCTGATCAATCAGCTGCGCGCGCAGCGGTGTCTCGAAGAAAACGCGTTCGCCCAGCGCCCACCGCTGGCGGTGGGTCGCCTGTGAGTTGAGACTACTCCCGACGGCGGTCGGCGATCGTGTGATGGGGCCGTTCGCGTGCGGTGTGGCCCGGCACCGAACGGGTCGTTCGTCCGATACGCGGCCAGTGATCGCTCACCGGACGGCGGTGAGAACGCACCAGAGAGTCCTCATCCGTCCCGCCGCAGCCGCTCGACGACGAACTCCCGTTCCAGTTCCCCGAGGAACTCCCCCAGCCGTGGCCCCTGCGTATCGTCGAAGAACAACCGGTAGCCAGCCTCGAAGAACTCCCCGACCGGCACGTCGTGGCGTTTCGCGGTCTCGTACACCTCGCCTTGGATCGCCTCGCCGTCGTTGCCCGCGGCGACGAAGTCGGCGAGATCGTCCAACGCCGCCCGCGTCGCCACGTCGAACTCGTGGGCCGGGCGGTCGCGGTGGAGCCTGTAGTTGTAGGCGTTGTCAGTCCGCTCGGCCCACCGCCGGGCGCGTTCGACGCGTTCGAGCGCGGCGTCAATCGCCCACTCGGGCGTGTCGTCGTCGATGTGCCCCTCGTCGCGGGCCATCTGCACCCGAAACCCGCGGTCCTCGACCATCCCGAGCACCGCCGCGAACGTGTACGGGAGCCGCACCCGGTCGGGTCGCACCTCGTCGACGAGCAACGGGTACGCCCGGTCGGCCAACGCGGTTAGCTCCTCGGGACCATCCTCCTCGCCGAAGTACAGCCGTTCGAACCGGTCGAACTCGTCGACGAGTTGGTCGAGTCGGCTCACGTCGAAGTCCTTCGCACGCCCGGGGTTCCGGAGGAAGAAGTACTTCACCACCGCCGGCCCCACCAGCTCCATCACCTCACTGACCGTGATCACGTGGCCCGACGAGGAGGACAACGGCTCCCCGCCGAGCGTGAACCACTCGTAGACGAACGGCACCGGCGGCTCCGCCTCGAAGACGGTCTGAACGATCTCCTCGCCGGAGGGCCACGACCCCTCGGCGTGGTCCTTCCCGAACGGCTCGAAGTCCACCCCGAGTGTTGTCCACTGAGCGGGCCACTCGAACCGCCAGGGGAGCTTCCCCTCACGCAGGGAGACACGCCCCGCCGCGCCACAGCCGTCGATCTCGTCGTCCCCGGCCTCCATTCCGGTGCAGGCGAACGCGACCGTCCGCTCGTCGAGATCCGGCTCCGACACGTCCGGCGTGAGGTGGCCACACTCCGGACACTGCGCCATGAACGGCACGTCGTCGGCCGTCGCCGACGCCTGGTAGTCGGCGAGCACGCTCGCGGCGTCGTCGCTGGCCAGCACAGTGTCGACGGCGTCGTCGAACCGCCCGGACTCGTACAACGCCGTGTTCGACTCGAAGGTGACGGGGACGCCGATCAGTTCGGCACTGTCCCGGAGGAGCCCGGCGAAGTGGGCGCCGTAGGAGTCGTGACAGTCGCCGAACGGGTCCGGCACGTCCGTGTACGGCACGCCGAGGTTGCGCCCGAGCGCACCGCCGTCGACGGCACCCAACCCGACGATCTCCCAGTCTTCGGTCGCGAGGTTGCGCGGCACTGCCCGGAGCGCGTCCCGGTCGTCGCTGGTGAACACCTGTTCGACCGCGTGACCCCGTTCACGGAGCACCTCGGCGACGAAGAACCCCCGTAAGATCTCGTTGAAATGACCGAGATGAGGAATCCCAGAGGGGGAGACGCCACCCTTGATCACGATCGGTTCCTCGGGGTCGCGCGCCAGAATCTCGTCGGCGACCGCGTCCGCCCAGAAGGCGTGGTGGTCGGCGTCCGACCCAGTCGGCTCGTGGTCGTCGACGCCGGGTGTCAGTTCCCCGTCGTCAATCTCGTGACTGCTCATACGGGACAGTCGGGCTCACAGCGTGTGTGTGTGTCGGTCCGTCGTGGGCGGGGCGACGGTACGGCCAGTTTCGCCGGCGCGTCAGTGAGCCCAGTAGCTCGGCTCCGTGCTCCCGGCGGGCACCACGTCGGTGCCAGTGTGGTCGCCGGTGAGCACCGCGTCGACGACCGCTTCGGGGTTGGTGCCGTCAAGCACCACCGTCCGCATCCCGGCGCGTTGGATCAGCTTCGCCGCAAACAGGTCGACCGGCGCGGACGCGCCGGCGTCACGGCTCATCGGCGCAATCGTCTCGACCAACTCGTCGGGGGTGAGCCGGTCGAACTGCTCGGCGTCCGGCTCCACCGCGGGGTCGGCGTCGAAGATCCCGTCTGCGCCGGTGCCGTAGACGAGCAGATCCGCCCCGACCGACTCCGCGAGCACGGCCGCGACCGCGTCGGTCGTCTGGCCGGGCGTGACCCCGCCCATCACCGCCGTGTTACCGCGAGCGACGGCCGTCTCTGCGGTCTCGTAGTCGCGGGCGAGCGTCGGCTCGACACCCTCCCCGAACCCGGCACGCAACAACCGGGCGTTCAGTCGGGTCACGTCGATCCCCAACCGGTCCAACGCCACCTCGTCGGCACCCAACTGCCTGGCGGCACCGATGTACTCGCGGGCGACACCGCCGCCGCCGACGACGACGCCGAGCTCACACCCCTCGCGGACGAGCCGCTCGACCGCCGTCGCGTGTGCCGCCACCCGGCCGCCGTCCAACTCCGGTGCGAGAACGCTCCCACCCAGCGACAGTACCACTCTCATCGGCTCCGTCTACCGTCGATCCACGCTTAAGACTCCCGAACCGCCGGACCGATCTGACGAGTGCGAAGAACTTTTGTGGACAGTAACGTACACTCCTGTACACTGATGTCGTGTTCGACCGAAACCGGTGGGTCGGCGACGACCGCCTACGAGATCGAGGGTGTGGCGTTCCTCGGGCGGACGTTCCGGGAGTACTGCCAGCTGTTCGGGTTGGAGCCGGCGGCACTCACGGACAAGCGGGTGCTCGACTGTCCGGGCGGTGCCAGCGGGTTCAGGGCGGGTGCGGCCGCTCGCGGCGCGGCGGCGTACGCGGTCGACCCAGTGTACGGCGCACCCACCGAGGCGGTTGCGAGTCGCGCCCGTAGTGACCTCCGGCGGGCGATGGACGCGCTCGACGACGTCGAGGAGCTGTACGTCTGGGAGACGTACGACGACGCCGACGAACTGGAGAGCCACCGGTGGAGCGCACTCGGGCGGTTCCTCGCCGACTACGAGGCCTCGCCCGGGCGGTATCTCCCGGCGGCGCTCCCACGGCTCCCGTTCCCGACGGACAGCTTCGATCTGGTGTGTTGTTCCCACCTGTTGTGTCTGTACGCCGACGAGTTCGACCACGCGTTCCACGCCGCCGCGTTGCGCGAACTCTGTCGGGTGGCCCGCGGCGAGGTGCGGGTGTTCCCGTTGGTCGACTTCTCGACCCGCCGGTACGAGGGGCTGGACGATCTCCTGTTGGCGTTAGAACGCCACGGTCACGACCCGGAGATCCGTCCCGTCGACTTCGAGTTCCAACGCGGCGCCGACTCCTGTCTCGTCGTCGACACACACAACCGATAACAGTCTCCCACACTGCTCTCGATCTGTGCAGACACTGAGTGTCGTCGGTGCCAACCCCGATCTCCGGGCGGTTGCGTCGCGTCTCGACGGCCGGACCGCGACAGTCTCGCGGGGTGGTCTCGACAACCCGACAGAGACGGACACGACGGTGACGCTCTCGTCGGACGGCAGTCGGGTCACCCGTGCCGCCGACGACCTCCCGAGCCTGTTGGACCGGCTCGCTCCGGACCACGACTACGCGCTGGTCGCGGGTGTCTCGAAGCTCAGACTCCCGACGGTGATCGTCGGCGACAGCGACACGACCGACGAGACCGACACGGCCGGCGACGTGATCGAACGGCTCCCGTCGGCCGAGGCGGTCACCCCCGAGCGGCTGGCGACACTCGTCCGAGACGTCGAGCCGTACGTCACGCTCTCCTCGCTCGTCGCCGAGGCGAAGTCGGCGACGGGTGCGGAACAATCCGGGGCGATCGCGACGTTCACCGGCCGGGTGCGGGCCCGCGACGGCCCGAACGACGAGCCGACGACGCAGTTGGCCTTCGACCGGTACGACGCGGTCGCGGCCGACCGACTCGCGACCATCGAGTCGGAGCTGACCGACCGGAAGGGTGTGTTCGGCGTCTGGACCCACCACCGGGTCGGCGTAATTCCCGCCGGCGAGGACATCGTCTTCGTCGTCGTCTTGGCCGGCCACCGGGAGGAGGCGTTCGCGACCGTCTCTGACGGTATCGACCGACTGAAACGAGAGGTGCCGATCTTCAAAAAAGAGACCACCGTCTCGGAGGCGTTCTGGACCCACGAACGCGAGTAGCCGGTAGTTTCGACTCCGTGTGGACGGATCGAACGTCTGACGCGCCTGCGTCGCCGACCGCGCGGGCCGCCCACGTCCCCTGTCTCACCACGCTCTCACGGACGGTCGCGGCGAAATCTGTCGTCCGCGCTCTTACCGGAACACGAGCAGAAGAAACGACGAGCGACGCTTGTAAAACGTCTCGGCGGCTCTCGTCGCGTTCTAAAAGGTTCGATTTCCGTCGTTTTGTCGGCCAAATGAACCGAACAGAGCCGAACGCCGCCGAACGTTCTGGCTCTTATAACACCCTCTGGCTCCTGTCGACGAGTGAGGTCACAATGAGCACGACCGCAGATCCCTCCACCGCCGAGACGGACAGCCCCTCCAAGGAGACACGGCTGAAGCAGTACCTGTTGGAGAAGGCCGCGGACGGCGAACTGTACTTCAAGAGCAAGTTCATCGCCGAGGAAGTCGGCCTCTCACCCAAGGAGATCGGTGCGCTGATGGTGAAGCTCCGCGACTCGGCCTCGGAACTGACCGTCGAGAAGTGGTCGTACACGAGCGCGACCACCTGGCGGGTCGAGCCCGCAGAGGCCTGACCGGGTCTCCCGACTGCGCGAGACACGCGGTCCCCGCCGGTCCCCCGACGCTCGTCTCCCGACACGCGACGCCCCCGAACAAGGACTTTTGCCCGTCCGTGGCCAAACACGGTCGATGAGTGCCGAGGACCCCGAGTCGGTCCCCCGTCCGCCGGAGCTAGACGACGTGTTCCACCTGACGCAGGTTCAGAGTGACGGCGACCAGATCGTCTACTACGGCGTCTCCGAGGTGTCCGAACGGGAACTCCTCGAACGCGTCTGGGAGCCGTTCAGAGAACGTGGCTACGACGTGCAGGCGGCAGACACCGGCACCGGCCGCGACGTGGTCGTCGCCAGCGAATACTCGACGGGGATCGAGACCGTCCCGTGGGTGAACATCCTGTTGTTCCTCGCGACCGTCGTCTCGACACTCCTCGTCGGGGCGCTCGGCTGGTACTACGTCCCGCTGTCGGAGTTGACGGCGAACCCGCTCGCGGCGTTGGAAGCGTGGCCGTTCACCGCCGCCGTTCTCGGTGTGTTGATGACCCACGAACTCGGCCACTACGTGATGGGCCGACGCCACGGCGTCGACGTGTCGCTCCCGTACGTGATCCCGTTCTTCTTCCCGTTCGGGACAATGGGTGCGGTGATCCGGATGCGGAGTCGGATGCCCGACCGGGAGGCGTTGTTCGACATCGGCGTTGCCGGCCCGCTCGCGGGGCTGGCGGCGACGGTCGCCGTCACCGCGATCGGGCTGTTGTTGGGGCCGATGGAGGTGCCCGCCGGGAGCGTCTCCTCGGGCACCCGCGTGATCGTGTTCAACAACCCGCCGTTGTTGGACCTGATCGCGACCGTGCTGGGCCAGCCGACCGGCTACGAGGCCGCCAACCAGGTCACCCACCCGGTGATCATGGGTGGGTGGATTGGGATGTTCTTCACACTGCTGAACCTGTTGCCGGTCGGCCAACTCGACGGGGGACACATCCTCCGGGCGATCGCCGGCCGCCACCAGGAACGGATCGCCGCGCTCGTTCCTGCAGCGTTGTTCGGTGTCTCCGGGTACCTCCACTTCGTCCGCGGGCTGGGGCTCAACGAGTCTGTCGGGCTGTGGGCGTTCTGGGGTGTGTTCGCCGCGTTCATCGCCTACCGCGGCCCCGCCCACCCGATCGACGACACGGAACTCGACGGCACACGGGTCGCAGTCGGCGTGTTCACCTTCCTCGCCGGGCTGTTGTGTTTCATGCTCGTCCCCATCGAGGTGACGACGCTGTAGCCTCCCGACTGACGCCGTAATCTCCCGATGTTGTTGTCTCCCGACTGGCGTTGTTGCCGTCTCGTCGGCCGACTACTCCCCGTGTCGCCACCCGTCGTCGGCCAACGGCTCACTGTCCATCCGCACACCCGTCTCCGTCACCGTGCCGATCCTGGTCAGTTCGACCGGGGAGTCTGCACGCGCGTCGGCCACCCGTTCGGGCGGAATCGCCACGAGCAGCTCGAAGTCCTCGCCGACGGTCGTCGCGGCCGCGAGCCGGTCGCCGGCCGGCGTCGTCTGTTCAACTGCGGGGTGGATCGGGACGCTGTCACTGTCGATCTCGAACCCACAGTCGTTGTCGGCGGCGAGCTGGTGGAGTGATCGTGCGAGCCCGTCGCTCACGTCCATCCCGCTGGTCGCGTACGGCGCCAACACACCCCCGGCAGCGACCCGCGGCGGGAACCGGAACAACTCGTTCCCGCGGTCGGTTTCGCCGGCCGCAAACAGCTTCAGGGCGGCGGCAGTCCGGCCGAGCGCACCCGTCACACACACCGCGTCACCGACCCCCAGTCCCGTCCGGCGGAGTGGGTCGTCCGTCCGTCCCAACGCCGTGGTCGCGACGGTGAACTCCCCAGTCTCGTCTAAGTCGCCGCCGACGTACTCCGCGCCGACGCTGTCACACACACCGCGAGCCCCCCGGAGGAACCCGTCGAGTTCCGTCTCGTCGAACGCCGGCGCACCGTAGACAGCGACGGCCGCGACCGCCTCGGCACCCATCGCGGCCAGGTCAGACAGGGAGGCGCCCACCGCCCGCCAGCCGGCCGTCCGCCGGGTGACACCCGCCGGGAAGTCCGTCGTCTCGTGGAGCATGTCCGTCGTCAACACCTGTTCGCCGACGACGGCGGCGTCGTCGCCGGCGGCCGGCAGGTCGGCGGCCACCATCGACAACGCCTCGTGTTCGTCCATACCCGCGGGTCGGCCCCGCCGCCGAAACCCGTTTCGCTGGGTTGATACACACGCCAGTCGGAGCCGGCGGCATGGACGCCGACCGGCTCCGTGCCACCCTCGTGGGGTTTCTCGCGGCCGGGGCTGTGTTCGCGGTGCTCGCGTACACCCTCGACGCCGGCCGGGTGGCCACGGCCGTCGGCCGGGCGTCACCGGGGTTGGTCGCCGCGGTCGTCGGCGTGATCCTGTTTTGGTTGTTCGCGTGGGGGGTGGCCCTCCGGACCGTGCTGGGTGTGCTCGGTGAACGGCTCGCCCCACAGACCGCCTTTCTCGTGTTCAGCGGGGCGATGTTCGCCAACAACGTCACCCCGTTCGGGCAGGCCGGCGGGGAGCCGGTGACGGCGTTGCTCATCTCGAAAGTCGCCGACACGGAGTACGAACGGAGTCTCGCGGCTATCGCCAGCGTCGACACGCTCAATTTCTTCCCGTCGATTGGGTTGGCGTTGCTCGGGGCGGCCTACTACGCCACCCGGGTAACGCTCCCGCGGCGGCTCCAGGCGGCGACGGGGGTTGCAGTCCTGTTGGCGGTCGCGGTGCCCGTCGGCGGCTACACCGTCTGGCGCCGTCGGGAGACGTTGTCTGCGGTGCTCGTCGACCGGCTGGTGCCCGCCATCGGGTGGCTCGCGGGGGTCGTCCCGCGGCTGTCTGTGCCGTCGCCGGCGTCCGTTGCCGACCGGATCGACCAGTTCTTCGGCACTGTCGAACGAATCGCGACCGACCCGCGGGGGTTGATCGTCGCGTTGGGTGCCTCCTCGCTGGGGTGGTTCTGTCAGATGGTCGGGCTGTGGCTCGCCTTCCGGGCGTTGGGGGAGCCGGTCGGGTTCGTCGTGGTGATGTTCGCGGTGCCGATGGGCGCCATCGCGGGGGCGACACCGACCCCCGGCGGGTCGGGGTTCGTGGAGACGGCGTTGATCGGGGTGTTGAGTCTCGTTGTCTCGGTGCCGACCGCCACCGTCGGCGCCGCGGTGATCGTCTTTCGGGCGGCCGTCTACGGCGTCCCGGTGTTGATCGGCGGGTTGTTCGTCTCCTGGCTCGGTGTCGACGTGTTCGACTGACCCCGCAGCCGCCGAGCGCGTGCGCCGTGGTGAGACGACGCGTTTAATTGGAGTCGTTGCAAATTACGCCGTATGGTCACCCTCTACGACGTTCCGGCGGAGGACCTCATCAAGGAGGTCGCCGACCGGCTCGCGGACCGCATCGAGGAACCGGCGTGGGCGCAGTTCACCAAGGCCGGTGTCGACCGAGAGCTCCCACCCCAGCAGGACGACTTCTGGTTCGTCCGTGCGGCGTCGTTGCTGCGGAAGGTTGCAGACAACGGGCCCGTCGGCGTCGGGACGCTCGCGACAGACTACGGCGGCGCGAAGTCCGGCTCCACCCGGTACCGGGTCGCTCCCCCGAGCCACGTCGACGGCTCTCGCAACATCATCCGGACGATCCTCCAAGACCTCGAAGACGAGGGGCTCGTCGAAACCGCACAGGGTGAGGGGCGCCGGATCACCGACGACGGTCGGTCGTTCCTCGACGAGGTCGCCGGCGACGTGCTCGATGATCTCGACCGTCCGGAACTGGAACGCTACGCGTAGGTCGGCTCCGACGCGTCTTTCTTCTCGGGGTCGTCACCGGCAACTGTGACACTCCCGCCGCTCGCGCTCGACATCGACGGTACGCTCACCGACGGGGACGGTCGTGTCGACCCCCGTGTGTTCGCCGAACTCCCGGAGTGGCCGGCACCGGTCGTGTTGGCCACCGGGAAGTCGTTCCCGTACCCGGTCGCGTTGTGTGGCTTTCTGGGTCTCCCCGAGCGAGTGATCGCCGAGAACGGCGGCGTCACGCTCGTCGACGGGCAGGTGTCGTTCGCGGGCGATCCCGACCGAGTCGAACGGGCCGTCGACGCCTTCCACGACCGCGGCGGCGATCTTGGCTGGGACGACGCCGACACGGTCAACCGGTGGCGGGAGACGGAGATCGCCGCCCGACTCACCGCAGACGAAGAGCTCCTCCAGGCGGTCGCCGCGGAGTTCGATCTGGAACTGCTCAACACGGGGTACGCCTACCACCTGAAGAGCCCCGCCGCGAGCAAGGGGAACGGGTTGGAGCTGGTGGCCGACGCACTCGGCTACTCCCCGACGGCGTTCGTCGCCGTCGGCGACAGTGAGAACGACGCCCCCACCTTCGAGACGGCCGGGCGGAGCGTCGCGGTCGCCAACGCCGACGACACCGCTCGCGGGGCCGCCGACACTGTCACCGACGACACGTACTTCGACGGGACGCTGTCCGTGTTGGAACGGCTCCGCGCGGAGTTCGACGCCGACTGAGCCGGCGAGTCACTATCTACTCGGCGAGTCACCGCCTGAGCCGGCGGGTAACCGTCTACTCGGCGTGCCGTCGACACCCTCGACTCGATCCGTGGTGAGTGTGGCTGTGTGCCGCCGTCAGCCTCAAGACTGTGGGGTACGTTCACACGCTTACCCCTACCCGACTGCCGGCCCGGCCGCCCGGTCTGTCGTCGGCTGTTCTGTCGACCCGTCGCCCGGCGCGTTCCGGGCCTATCGCCGAGTGCTCGCCGGACCTGTCGCCGACCGATCCACGTCAGTTATGCCTCACGGGAGCGAAGCGCTCGTATGGACGAGGCGTTACGCGACCGTGTGCGTGAGGCGGCGGAGACGCACGCCCTCCTGAACGCGGTCAAACACGACTCCGACCCGGAGGTCGGAGCGATCATGGGGCCGTTGATGGGGGAGAACCCGGCGTTTCGCGAACACGGCGACGAGATTGCCGGCGTGGCCGCGCCGGTCGTCGCGGAGGTCGCCGGAATGGACACCGCCGAGCGACGCGACCGGTTGGCGGAGTTGGCGCCCGACCGGCTGGCGGAGCTGGAGGCGGACGACGAGGAAGACGACCATCCCCTACCGGAGCTCCCCAACGTCGACGACCACGACACCGTGCGGATGCGGGCGGCCCCCAACCCGAACGGGCCGTGGCATCTCGGCCACGTCCGGATGCCATCGGTGATCGGCACGTACAAAGATCGCTACGACGGGGAGTTTGTCGTCCGGTTCGACGACACGGACCCGGAGACGAAACGCCCGGATCTGGACGCCTACGACGCGATCTTGGAGGCGATCGACTTTCTTGGATTCGAGCCCAACGAGGTGTTCCGGGCGTCCGACCGGCTGGAGACGTACTACGACCACGCCCGCGAGCTGATCGATCTGGGCGGCGCCTACACCTGTTCGTGTCCGGCCGAGCAGTTCCGCGGCCTGAAGGCCGACGCGGAGCCGTGTGACCACCGCGACAAGTCGACGGCGACGGTCCACGAGGAGTTCGACGCGATGGTCGCCGGCGAGTACGACGCCGGAGAGATGGTGTTGCGCGTGAAAACGGAGATCGAACACAAAAATCCCGCGCTGCGTGACTTCGTCGCCTTCCGGATGATCGACACGCCACACCCACGCGAGGCGGCCGCAGAGTACCGGTGTTGGCCGATGTTGGACTTCCAGTCCGGGATCGACGACCACCTCACGGGAGTCACCCACATCATCCGCGGGATCGACCTTCAGGACTCCGCCAAGCGCCAGCAGTTCGTCTACGACTACTTCGGCTGGGAGTACCCCGAGGTGCTCCACTGGGGCCACGTCCAGTTCGACGAGTACGACGTGGCGGTGTCCACCTCTCGGATCAACGAACTGGTCGAGGCGGGCGAACTGACCGGCTGGGACGACCCACGGGCACCGACGATCGCCTCGCTCCGCCGGCGTGGGGTGCGGGCACAGGCAATCGTCGACGCGATGGTGGATCTCGGGATGTCCACCTCGGACGTGGATCTGGCGATGTCGTCGATCTACACCAACAACCGCGATCTGGTCGACGACGAGACGGACCGGTTGTTCCTCGTCCGCGACGGTCGGGCGCTGTCGGTAACGGGCGACCACCCGGAGACGGGGACGCCGCCGGTCCACCCGGACCACGCAGACCGCGGCACCCGACAGCTCGCGGTCGACGACGCCGTCCTGTTGGAGTCAGACGACGTGCCCGCCGAGGGTGAACGGGTGTGGCTCAAAGGGTTCGGCTGTGTCTCCCGTGACGGCGACAGCCTCGCGTGGGACGGCCAGGACATCGAGGTCGTCCGCGAGGCGGGCGTGCCGGTCGTCCACTGGGTGCCGGCCAACGACACCGAACCCGTGCGGATGCGGACGCCCGAGGGTGACGTGGCCGGGCGTGCCGAGGCGACACTGCGTGAGTACGACACCGACGAGTTCGTCCAGTTCGAACGGGTCGGCTTCGCCCGTGTCGACGAACCCAGCGGGACGGGTGACGGCGACGAGACGGTCGTCTACTACGCGCACTCGTAGCGTCACTCGTCGAACTGGGCGTCACTCGTCGAACTGGGCGTCACTCGTCGAACTGGGCGTCACTCGCTGAACCGGGAGACGCTCGCTGGACCGGGCGTCAGCAACTCGGGTGACACAGTTCCTGTTCCGTGCGGGGTTCGGGCGCGGCCAACGACCGTCGCCGCCCGTCCGGCCACCGGACGACCACCCGCTCGGGCGCCGCGTCGCCCAGCCCGAAGTGTGCGACCGGCTCCATCTGACAGAGGTAGCCGGAGCCGCCACACACCACACGACGGCGACACCACTCGTCGGTCTCTAAGCTGACCGTCGCGCCACGAGCGGGCGCGCCAGCGGCCGTCAGCGGCCGCACCCGAAGGAACCGGTCGCCGGGATCGGCGGGCGCGTACAACGACACCGGCCGGGGCTCCACCTCCCCGTGGACCACCAACAGTTCGCGGACGCCGTCCCCGTCGAAGTCGGCGACGGCCGCGCCGGTGCCGAGCCCACGCGGCTCTGTGGCCGGCCCCGGATCAAGCGTCGACAGCTGCAGGCCGTCGCCCGTCTGGTGACGGCGGAACAACCGATTCTCGGTGCCGAGCGCGTTGACGAACATCTCGTCGCGGCCGTCGTTGTCGAAGTCGGTCGTCACCGCGGTGCGGACCCGGGAGGGCTCGGCGAACACTGCCGGCGTCCGGTCGACGAACCCTCCTCGACCGCCGTCCGCGGCCGACGAACGACCGTCGACGGTTCCGGACGAGTCGTCGCCTGCCGGACCGTCGCCGACGCCCGAGACACCGGACGACTCACACGCACGCTCGTCGGGGACGAACAGAGCGTTTGGCCCCTCCCAGGAACACACCGCCAGCGCGTCGTCGACGAGGGTCGTCCCGCGGGCGTTCACCGCGGGCGCGTCCACGCCGACCCTGTCGGCGATCTCGGTGAAGTGGCCCCCGTCGTTGCGGAACAACCGGTTGGGGCCGTTCTGGACGCCGACGAACAGGTCCGTCCGGTCGGAGACGATCGACGCCGCCAACAACGACCGCCCCCGACCGCTGAACCCGAGTCCGACCTCGCCGGCCATGTCCGACAGCTCACCCCCCTCGCCGAGTTCGTAAAATCGGAGCGGCTCCCCGTGGCTGGCGACGGCGACGCCGTACCGGCCGGTGCCGTAGCGGTCGACGACCGCCACCGACCGCCCGGCACGGAAGTTGTCCCGGCCGGCGTTGATCCCGCGACCGAACAGGTCCCGCCACCGCCCCTTCGGGTGGTCGGCGGGGTCACCGACCGGGTCCAACAACAGATCCGTGTCGCGCGTCTCACCCTCGTAGCTGTCCGTGTTGTGGACGTACAGTTCCTCGCGGCCGTCGGCGTCGAGATCGCCGGCGGCGACACCGACCGCGTGGCCCGTCTCGTTGGCGACTGCGCCGGGAGCAACGTCGATCAGCCGTCCGTCACGCCAGGTGTACAGCCGGTTCCGACAGCCGTGTCCCGCGACGACCGCACAGGGGCCCTCACGCCCCGGCGTCACGGCGACGCCGTAGGCTTTGAACGCCGCCCGCGGCGCCACCCTGTCGGACCGGTCGACGAACACGCGCCACGGTCAGAACTGGGTGTATTTCAACGTGCGGGTCGGAGACAACACGAAACTGACAGGCCCCGACGCGCCGTGTCACGCCTCCGCTTCGTCGGCCTCGGCGGAGTCACCGTCGTCCGAGCCGCCCGCGTCGGCCGAGGCGTGCGCCTCTTGGAGCCCGCTCCGGAGCTGTGGGACGGTACTCGTCAGTTCCCCGACCTGTTCGTGGGCCGTCTGGAGCGTGGTGAGGAGGTCCGCGACGGACTCCAGTTCGGCGCCGAGTTCGTCGTCCTCGTCGAAGACACCAGCCTGCTGGCCGAGGAGGTACTCTTTTTTCGCTTGCCGGAGCGACTCGGCGGCGTCGTCAGTGTCGAGCGCCGCCGACAGCCCGTTGAGCGCGCCGAGCACGTTGTCCGCGTCCGTCTCCCAGACGGCGTCGGCGGTCGGCAGTTCTGCCCGCGCCGCCGCGAGGTGTTCCTCAACGGTCGCGCGCGTCTCGTCGGTCGCCTCGCTGAGGAGTTCGTCGTCGTCGAAGGTGGTCTGTCCCATACCACACAGTAGGCCGGAAACGCCTATAAACGGTCGCCCGCGAGCGAAAGTGAACGGCTCACTCGATCAGGAGCCGCCGCCCGGCGGTCGCCAACAGGACCGTCGCGACCGCGCCGCCCGCCAACGGCACCACCCCGGTCGGGTCCGGCGAGAGGAAGAACCCGGCCCCGTAGCCGACGATCCCCTGCGGCGACCCAGACGGCCACCAACTGCCGGTTCACGGCTCCGTGTCGGCCACCACGCTGTCCGTGTCGTCTGCGTCGTCCGCCCCGTTCGCGTCGTGGTCTACCGTGTTCTCGCTGGCGCCGTGGTCTGCCGTCTCCTCGTTCGCGTCGTGGTCTGCCGTCTCGGTTTCACCACCCCCCGCCTCGACGGCGACGAGCTTCATCAACGGGTAGCCGTCCTCCATCTCCATCCGCGTGCGGACGGTGACGGCCTCGTACTCGATGCGCATCTCTACTTCCATCAGATGGCCCGACAACTCCGTGTAGCCGTTCTCGTGGGCGATGTCGGCGGCGACCGCCTCGTCGTCGATGTCGACCGTGACCGCGGCGCAGTGTGGTTGGTTCTCGATGGAGTCGGCGATGGCGGTCTCCAACGAGCGTGTGCTGTCCGGCGAGACCGGCGTCCCGGCGAACTGGTGGTACAACGAGCCGAACTTGATCCCGGCCTCGAAACACGCCTGCTGTGGGTCAGTGACCATACCGTCTAGTGGGACGTGAGCGTCCTAACGGTGTCGTCGTGGGCCCCACCGTGCAGTGGTCGCCGCGGACCGTCTGTTATTTACGCCCGCCTCGCGGATGCGTAGCCGAATGGACGACCCGGTGCTCCTGACGGGTGCTGGCGGTCGCGTGGGCACCGCCGTTCTCGACGGGTTGGGGACGGCGTACGACTGGCGGTTGTTCGACCTAGAGCCGCCGGCGTCGACGCCGGCGGGGATCGACGAGACGGACGTGTACGTCGGCGACGTGACCGACCGGGAGGCGCTGCGCGAGGCGATCTCCGGTGTCGGTGCCGTCGTCCACCTCGCGGGCGATCCCCGACCGAAGGCGCCGTGGGACTCCGTGCTCCACAACAACATCGACGGGACCCACGCCGTCTTCGAGGTCGCGGCCGAACAGGGGGTCGACACCGTCGTGTTCGCCTCCTCGAACCACGCGGTCGGCGCCTTCGAGACCGATGACCGCACGCCAGAGATGTACCGGACGGACGACGACTACCGGCTCGACGGCACCGAGCCGGCCCGCCCGTCCAACGAGTACGGCGTCTCGAAGGCCACCGGCGAGGTGATCGGCCGGTACTTCTACGACCACTCCGAGTTGTCGGTCGCCTGTGTCCGGATCGGCAACCTCACCGAGGGCCACCCGCCTATCGAGTACGAACGCGGACAGGCGATGTGGCTCTCCCACCGCGACTGTGCCCACCTGTTCGACCGGTGTCTTCAGGCGGACTACGGCTTCGAGGTCGTCTACGGCATCTCCGACAACGACCGGAAGTACTACTCGATCGACCGCGCTCGCGAGGTGTTGGGGTACGAGCCACGGGACAACTCCGCGGCGTACACGTTCGACGGGGAGCGGAAGTAGTCACGCCACAGCCGAGTTCGTTCTCGGCACCGATCCACAAGTGGAATTGCGCTCCGTCCCCGACGACTGCTCGTGCCACCGAGACGACCCACACCGGGGAGTGAGCCGGCGCCGGCGACGTACGACAGCTTGGACGGCCAGGTCGCGCTCGTGACGGGCGCGAACCGCGGGATCGGCGCGGAAATCGCCCGCCGACTCGCCGAGCTGGGGGCGAGGGTGTACGCCGGCACCCGGAGCGTCCGCAACGAGGTGCCCGAGAACTGCGAGGCGGTGCCGCTCGACGTGACCCAGGAGGGTGACGTGGAGGCGGCGATCACCCAGATCGGCGAGACGGCCGGCCGGTTGGACGTGCTCGTCAACAACGCCGGCGTGGGGAACTTCGACGACCCGCTCCACGAGGAACAGACCCCGACGATCGACCGAACCTTTTCTGTGAACCTCCGTGGCCCGACACTGCTGTCGAAGTACGCACTCCCGCCGTTGTTGGAACGGCCGGGTGGGCGGATCGTCAACGTCTCCTCGGGGATGGGCGCAATCGGCGAGGACCAGTCCGGCGGCGCACCCGCCTACCGCGTCTCGAAGACCGGACTGAACGGGCTGACGGCGTATCTCCACGGGGAGTACGCCGACCAGGGGTTGCTCGCGAACGCCGTCTGCCCGGGGTGGGTCGACACCCGAATGGGCGGGGAGGAGGCGCCGCGAGCGGTCGCCGAGGGAGCCGAGACGCCGACAATGCTCGCCCGACTCCGTCCCGACACGCTCGGCGGCGGGTTCTGGCGTGACGGCCGCCCGATCGAGTGGTGAACTGATCGTGTGAATCCCTCTCAGTATTGTATGAATATTGGGCTAGTAGTTTTAAGTAACGGTGAGATGAGCTAGTCCGTGTGTGCGTCCAGCCAGTTCCTCCCGAGCGGGCGTTCGCGCCGTCGGCAGCGGTACGAGGCTACATGATCGTCGCGTACCTCGAAAGCGCGGCCGCGGCCAGTCCGACGTTCGCCGAACGACTCCGCGAACAGCTCTCGGCCGTCGGGATCGACCGACCGACCAGCGACGAGTGGTACTCCGCGAGGGCGTTCCAGACGGCGTTGTTCGAGACGGCAGACAGTCTCGACGACGAGACACTCCGGCGAATCGGTCGACAGATGGCGGCGTTGTCCGGTGTGGCCGACGAGACGGACGACCTGTTGGGCGCGTTGACGGCGTTGAACGCGGCACACGAGCGGACCCACCGCCGTGTGGACGACTTCACGGCGTACGAACTCCGGGATGTCGACGAACGAGCGGGTGAGGCTGTCGTCGCGTGTCCGAGTATGCCGTACCCCGAGAGTGTGACGCGTGGTGCCGTTGCCGGTGTCGTTGACCCCCACGCTGACCGTGTCGAGATCGACTCACTCCCGTCAAGTGAGGATCAGTTCCGGTTCCGCGTGCGGTGGGCGTGAGTCTCCACCCGACAAGTGTCGGTGTCGACTCGGACGGTGGTGTTGATGTCGGCACAGATGTCTCCACAACGCTTACGCACGCGGGGGTGGAGACGAGAGGCGTGGACAAACTCCTCGTCGCCACCGACGTGTACGCGCCGCCGACGGCGGTGTACGAGTTCCTCCTCGAGTTCCCGCGGTACGACCAGTACACGGAGTATCTAGACCGGGTTGCCCGGACGAGGGGTGACGGCGGCGCCGGCAGTCGGTACACGCTGGCGTTCTCCTGGTGGAAACTGTCGTACACCGCCTACTCGGAGGTGACGCAGGTGACCCCGCCGACACGGATCGACTGGCGGCTCACCCGCGACATCGACGCTGAAGGCTGTTGGCGGATCGAGGAACAACCGGTGCCGGCAGACGCCCCCGCGGACGCCGACCACGCCTGTCGCGTGTTCATGGAGGTCGCCTTCGACCCGAACTCGGCGAGCCCCGACGCCGTCTCGCTCCCGTTTACCGTCTCGTTCAGCTGGGTGTTGGAACGGGTGAAAGGGCTCGTCGAGGAGGAGGCTACCCGGGTCGTCCGGCGGGCCGTCGCCGATCTCGAAGGCCGTGACCGGACGGTGTCACTCGACGTGGAGGCGGACTCGGATGTCATTTGATGGCCACGACTGTGGGTTTCGTAAGCACTAATCCCTCGCGGACTGTGGATAGCGTACTGTGAGTCACCAGTTGCCCGACGTGCAGGCCTCGCGGCCGGACGTGGCAGTCGGCCTGAGTCAGGTGGGGGTCACCGATGTGGAGAAGCTCGTGAAGATCGAGCGCGACGACGAGCGACCGTGGATCTTTATGGCGGAGTTTTCGGTCTTTGTCGACCTGCCGAGCGGCCGGAAGGGAATCGACATGAGCCGCAACATGGAGGTCATCGACGAGGTGTTGGAGGCGGCCGTCTCCGGCGACACCAGCCGGATCGAGAACGTCTGTGGCGACGCCGCCGAGCTGTTGATCGCGAAACACGACTACACCTCTGTTGCCGAGGTGGAGATGACCGCGGAGTTCGTCACCCACGAAGACACCCCAGCGAGCAACCGCCCGACACAGAGCACCGCCACCGTCATCGCCTCCGCGACCGCGACCGAGGAGGGGACTCGCGAGGAGATCGGCGCCGAGGTGACGGGGATGACGGTGTGTCCCTGCTCACAGGGGATGTCCGAAGCCCGTGCTCGGGAACACCTCCGGGATCTGGAGGTCGACGACGAGACGATCGAGGCGTTTCTCGACGAGGTGCCACAGCCGGGCCACTCCCAGCGTGGCCACGCTACACTCACCGTCGAAGACGACGGCTCCCCGGAGGTCGATCTGTTCGACATCATCGACATCGCCCGCGATTCGATGAGCGCGCGGATCTACAACTACGCCAAGCGACCCGACGAGGACCACATGACCTACAGCGCACACAGCGACGCGAAGTTCGTCGAGGACTGTGTCCGCTCGCTGGCCGAACAGACCGTCGACCAGTTTGACCACCTCGACGACGACGTGGTCGTCCACATGCGCCAGTCGAACGACGAGTCGATCCACCAACACAACGCCCACGCCGAACGCGAGGTCCGACTCGGCCGGCTCCGCGAGGAGATGGCCGGCGTCTACGAGGGTGTGACGCCGGACGGCGACCCCCGGACGAACGGGCACTGAGCTACCGCGTGACGGGCGGTCGTCGAACGGTCGGGTCGCCGTCCGCCATCGTCTCCGTCTCGTACAGCGTGAGGAAGTCGCTGATCAGGTACTGGACGTAGTACTGCCCGTGAACGCGTGTCCCACGCCGCGACGTACCGAACGCGACCGAACCGACTAACAGCGGTCCGAGAACGAGCAACAACGGTGGCAGCCCGAGCGTCCCAACGTAGGATGTGTAGCTGACTGTTCCCCTAAGAATCTCGAGCATGCTGAGACCGCCGTAGAGAACGTACACACCAGCCAACAGTAGCGTCGCAAACCCCATTCCTCTGTGTAGTGCGTAGATCGCTTGAAACCTCCGTGAACGCCCCCGAGAGTCGATGTGTACGTACGAACGGACCAGCGTGTACAGCGACACTCCACCGTCTCCCCGACCTGACCCGTTCGCAAGGACCCTTCCGTCTCCCGCACTCTCGTCGTCTGTCTCATCCTCGTCGTCAGCTCTGACAGGTTGTTCCCGTTCAACCGACACTGCTGTATAGACACTCTCGAACGCGTCCAAAAAAGCCGAAATGGTCTGTGGCTCGACAGTATCGGGCTGTTTGAGTTCGTCGTAGAACCGATCCCGATGTGTCTGCCCTCCGACGGCGTTCTCCGCCCAGATTGCGGCCGTGTGAACGCCCCGTCCGACAGCAAACCCGAGCAGTACGACTGCACCGACTCCTCCCGTTCCGAGACTCGTCTTCTCGGGGAGAAACGGGAGGAGCCCGACGACAATCGTCACTCCCGGAACGAAAATACTGAACAGGTCGTACAGGCCGAGTCGTCGGATTCCCGTTCTGAGCACGATCTCTAGTTGATGTCGACGACAGTTGTAGTTTTCGAGATATGTAGATTCATACTGTGGTTATACGGGCGTTCCAAGCGATTAAGTAGCGAGATGTGGTATGACTAGGCAGAGCGATGCTACACACAGAGACTGACGTTGTCGAAGTGGCTGGGCGCAGTCTTGAGTATCTCTGGGCTCCGTTGTCCGTCGTTCTCTTTGTCGGTCTCTGGATGGACTGGACCGGCGGCCTTGCCACCAGCGTCGCACTCGGAATCTCTGTAGTTATTGCAGTTGTTCTCGCGGTGTGGAACTCTCCTTCAGAGTGAAACCTCCCGACAGTACACACAACCGAGCGGTGAGCCGTGTGGACCGTGGTCACTCCGTCGCCGGGTCGAAGGAGAACGGCTCCGCCTCGGCCCACCGGTCCTCGAACCGGTCTCGCACGTCCGCCGCGAACGAGCCGTCCTTCAGGTCGATCATCGCGAGCGTGCTCCCGCGTTCGACCGGGTTGGGCACCTCCAGACACGTCTCGTTGTCGTCCACCAACGTCACCGTCCCCTGGACCTCAGGGTGGGTGCGGACTGCGAACCGGTCGTGATCCGCGAGCCCCTCGGCGTACCGTTCCCCGACGGCCGACGGCAACTCGGCGGGGACAGACTCCGCGAGCAACACGGAGACGGTGACCCCGCGGTCGGCGGCGTCGGCCAACTCCTCGGTGACGGCGGTGCCAACCTCACCCAGTTCCAACCCGGAGGTGGTCGTCGACGAGATCACGACGATCCGGTCGTCGGCGGCCGCCAGCCGTTCCAACAGGAGGTCGGCCGTCTCCTCGCTCCCGACGGCGGCGGTCCAGAACTGTTCGTCGGCCGGTTCACCGGACTCTAGTTCGTCGGTCAGCTCCGCGACCGTCTCCTCGTACTGGCGTTCCTGTCGTTGGAGATCGCGGCGTTTCTCGTCCAACAACCGATCGAGGGCGGTCTCGGGCTCGACGGCGACGTACTTCTTCGGCCGGCTGGCCGCCTGACTCCGCACGAGTCGGTGTTGTTCGAGACTGTTGAGCACGTCGTAGACCCGTCCCATCGGGACGCCGCTGGCCTCCGAGAGCGTCTTTGCTGTCGTCGGCCCCGACTCCAACAGGCTGCGGTAGGCGCGCGCCTCGTACTTCGACAGTCCCACGTCGCGCAGATCGGCCATACGCCGACGGTGTCGACGGAGAAACAAAAAACGGCGTGTGTAGACTCGCCCGCGCGGCGACGATCCCCACACTGCACGAGCGACAGCGAAACGGACCTGTGGCCGACTTTCGTCAGTCCAACACGCCGCGACTGGTGGTCACTCCCCGTCGACCTCCACCAGTTGTTTCCCGACGTTCTCCCCGTCGAACAGTCCGAGGAACGCGTTAGGTGCGTTCGCCAACCCTTCCGTCACCGTCTCGCGGTACGCCAACCCCCCGTCCGCGGCCAACTCCCCGAGGTGGGTGGTCGCCGCCCGGAATCGCGGCGGGAAGTCGCGGACGAGGACCCCTTCGACACTTGCGCGCGTCTCAATCAGCTTCCCCAACTTCCGCGATCCCATCGGCGTCTGTTCGTCGTTGTACAGGGCGATCTGGCCGCAGACGGCGACGGTACTGTCGACAGCCAGCCGGTCGAAAACCGCGTCCGTGATCGGCCCGCCGACGTTGTCGAAGTCGGCGTCGACGCCGTCGGTGAGTTCGTCGAGTCAGTCGCCGGTGTGATCGGTCTCGTAGTCGATGCCGGCCGCAAACCACAGGTCGGTGGGCCAGTCGACCTTCCGTTGGCTACCGGCGATCCCGATCACCTCTACGCCTTAGAGCGTCGCGAGTTGGCCGGCAACGGAGCCGACCACGCCGCCGCACAGGGGGGCCCACGGCTCTGGGTACGACTCGCCGGCACGCATCCGGTCGCGCATGTACGGATCGACGGAGAGGAACTGCGCCCGAACGAGCGCTTCCCCCGGACCGGGATCGGGGGGTTCGACGGTGCGGAAATCGAAGGCGCCCCGACTCGGCTCACTCCTCGTCGGGCGTGTCACCCTCCTCGGCAGCTTCCGCCTCGGGTGCGTGTTCGACGCCGTCGCGTCGGTCGGCGCGTTTCCGCCGGATCGCCGCGCTGGCGACGCTGGCGTCGTAGCCGAAGAACACCTCGCGGGCGGCCGCCTCCGCCACCTCCGTCGCGTGGACGAGATTGTCCACGTCGACGTTCACCGCGTACAGCTCGACGGAGAAGTCGACCGGCAGTTGGGCCAGTCGGTCCTCGAACCCCCGCGAGATGGTCTCCAACCAGTAGGTGGTGCCGTAGGCGGTGTCGTACAACGGGACGACGAACTCGTCGACGTGGCTCGCCAACGCCGGCAGGTCCAACCCCGCCCGTTCGTGGAGGTGGCCGGCGTACGGATCGGGGTACAGCGTGAGATACACCCGCCCGGGAATCCGCGAGGCGGCTTCCGCGACAAACTCGGTGATCACCGTGGCGCGCCACTCGTACCACGCCGCGTCACCCGGTGTCGCGTCCTCGTGGCCCGTCTCGGCGGCCCAGTCGTGGAACTGCTCGGTACACCGGTCACAGTAACAGTACTCCGGCCGCGGGAAGCCGACATCGTCCAGCCGTACGTCCCCAGAGACGCCGGCGGCGTCTTCGATCATCTCTAAGACGCCGGCGCGGTAGTCCTCGCGGGTGGGACAGACGTACGCCCAGTCGAAGTACGTGCGTTCGCGGGTCGCCCGTTCGCCCGCCGCAGAGACGGGTGCCAACTCCGGAGAGTCCTCGACGGCGGCGTTGTCACCGAAACAGGAGATCATGTTCACCGCCTCCGGCAACGGCTCGGCGGCCCGACCGGTCACGTCTTTCACCTCGAAGAACCCGCGGTCGAAGGCGTCCCACTCTAGCTCCTCTTCGTTGCGCGTGACGACGCCGTAACTGGTCACGCCGGTCGTTGGCCGCCGCTGGTGGTAAGTGGTTCGGAGAACTGGACCCCCGCACCGCCGCGAGGGTGTCTCAACTACTCTTCGGTGTCGACTACTCTTCGGTGTCAACTACTCTTCGGTGTCGACCTCGACCTCGACGGAGTCGTCACCCGACGAGAGGGCGACGTACAACAGGACGACGACACCGAGCAGGAGGACGATCTTGGACTTTCCGGACATGCCAGCATGTTTGCGGGGTGACTACAAATCGTTTCCGGGACTGTTCACGAACTGTGCGTCCGATCTCCCGCACCAGTCACTTTCGCCGGTCACTCCCACCGGTCACGCTCGCCGATCACTCCCCAACCAACGCGACCACCTCAACGGCCACAGCACCCCCGAGCAACAACGCCACGCCGACCAACGCGACGGCACTCCACTCGTCGGACAACGGTCCGCCGAGTTGTCGCACCCACATCGCGTACAACAGACAGCCGGCGCCGGGAACCGCGAGCCCGCCCAGGAGTCGGCGCTGTCCCCCGTTCACACCGACAACAGCTCCCCGAGTTCCTCGCGGACGATCGTGTCACAGTACTCACACCGCACCCCGTCTTCGAGCACGGCGAAGGTCGCCTGTGTCGGCTCGTCGGCGTTCGTGATGCAACTCCGATTTGGGCAGTCGAGCACGCCACTCACCCGGTCGGGACGGTCGACGCGGGTCTTCTCGACCACCTCGTACTCGCGAACGATGTTGACGGTCGCGGCGGGCGCGAACAACGACAACACGTCCACCTCCGACTGGCTCAGCTCTCGGCCTTCGACCTTCACCACGTCCTTCTGGCCGAGTCGGTCCGAGGGGACGTGCATCACCACCGACACCCCCAGTCCGCTGGTGCCGTCGATCTCCAACAACGAGAGCACGTTCAACGCCTGCCCGGCGGCGACATGGTCGATCACGGTGCCGTCGCGGATCTTCGAGACCCGCAGCTGCTCGTCTCCACCGTCGTCGGTCACGCCTCCTCACCCCCCAAGAGCGCGTCCAACAGTGCCATCCGCACGGGGACGCCGTTGTGTGCCTGTTGGAAGTACGTGGCGTGGTCAGTGTCGTCGACCGTCGGCGCGATCTCGTCGACCCGAGGCAACGGGTGCATGATCGTCAGATCGTCGCGGGCGTCGGCCAACGTCGTCTCGTCGATTCGGTACTGGCCGGCCACCTCGCGGTACTCGTCTTCGTCGGGAAACCGTTCGCGTTGGATGCGGGTGACGTACAACACGTCCAACTCCGGCAGGAGCCCGTCGAGTGACTCGTGTTCCCGGAGCCGGGCGCCGGCCTCGTGGAGGTCGTACTGGACACTCCGCGGTAGTTGGAGCGACGGCGGCGAGACGAAGTGCATCCGAGCGTCGAACTCCGTCAGCGCGGCCGCCAACGAGTGGACCGTCCGGCCGTACTTCAGGTCGCCGACGATCCCGACCGTCAGGTCGTCCAACCCGGCCGCCTCCCGCATCGTGTACAGGTCGAGCAACGTCTGGCTGGGGTGTTGTCCGGCGCCGTCGCCGGCGTTACACACCGGGACGGAGACGTGTTCGGCCGCGAGCTTCGCCGCCCCTTCGCTGGGGTGTCTGAGCACGATCCCGTCGGCGTACCCCTCGATCACGCGAACGGTGTCGGCCAACGACTCCCCTTTGGTCACCGACGAACTGTCAACGCTCCCCATGTCGATCACGTCCCCACCGAGACGTTTCGTCGCCGCCTCGAAGGAGAGCTTCGTTCGGGTGCTCGGCTCGAAGAAACACAACGCCAACAGGCTGTCTGTGAGCCGATCCCGGACTGTCTCCGGGTCCGCGGCGATCCGTGCCGCGCGGTCGAGGAGCCCCTCGATGTCGGCCCGGTCCAGTTGGCCGGCCGACAACAGGTGGTCGTGACGCATCGTCTCCACCCGAACGTGCCCGGGATTTCAAACCACCGAGATCACCCGCACCCGCCGTCTGTGCGACGCCGGGCGACGGTCGCCACCTACCGCGCTCGGCCGACAGGTTCCTGTCGCCACGGCCCACAGCGGTGACTGTGACCGACGACACCGACCGCGCCCGCGCACACGTCTTCGTCTCCGGCCGCGTCCAGGGGGTCTACTTCCGGGCGACGACACGCGACACGGCCCGTGAACACGGCGTCGACGGCTGGGTCCGTAACCTCGAGGACGGTCGCGTCGAGGCCGTCTTCGAGGGTCCCCGAGACGCAGTCGAGACGCTCGTGGCGTTCTGTGAGACGGGGAGTCCGGCCGCGTCCGTCGACGACGTGGTCGTCGACTACGAGGAGCCGACGGGCGTCGACGGGTTCCGGGTCAGACGGTGATCGTGTACCGTCGATCGAGGTGGGCGAGGATGTCGTCGACGATCGCCGGGTCGTACGTCCAGAACCCGTAGAACAGCCGTTCGTCCGTGTCGCCGCGTTCCTCGGCCAACAACGCACACGCGTCCAACGGGTCGCCGGCGCCGTCGAAGACGACGAACCACGACTCGGCGATCTCGCGGGTGTCCTCCTGGTGGAGGGTGACGCCGTCGATCTCCGGTACCTCCGGCGACGGGGCGCTGTAGGCGTGGATGTCGAGGTTCTTCCCCGAGAGGTCGGCGTACACGTCCGACTGTTGTTCGATCGCACCGACCCGTTGGAACCCGGTGTGGAGCGTCCCCTCCCCTTTGCGCCACGCACGATCCTCAACCTCGCGGCTCGCGGCCATCATCTGCCGGAGGTCGTAGGAGGTGAACGTGGTGTCGTCGAGGTGTTCGATGATCGGTGCGAACGGCGACGTGTCCTGGTCGTCCGTCGGGTCCCCGAGATGACCCAGGTCGACGGCCGCCAACACCTCACCGTCGGCGTCGCTGTCCGAGAGAACGGCGTACCCCGAGAGACTACTGTCCGTCGTCCCGACCTCGATCTGGACGGTCTGTGACTCGAAGTACTCGCGTAGCTGTCGAACAACCTCGCGCGACGGGGGATCGAACACGGTCAGCCGCTTTTCACGACTCTCGACCGCCTCGATTATCTCCCGGAGTGACATCTGATCGTGCGCGTTAGTTCCTGCACGGATTTAAAAGTACGTCTCGTTGTGAGGTGCGTGGTCACCGCACGGCCGGCGTCCGCGTGGAACGCTACGGTTAAGTGTCGCGCCGCGGAATGACAGACTGCGCGCCAGTGGTCCAGTGGTAGGACAGTGGCTTCCCAAGCCACTAGCCCGGGTTCAATTCTCGGCTGGCGCAGTTCTCACGCCCAATCCGAGACGTACGCGACGAACCCACCCGCGGGGTACGCTTCACGAACCCGTTCGACTGCGACGACCACGTCTGCGCCGGATGGATTCTGCCGGTCGCTCACGACGACGATTCCCGAGTGGTCCGTCCGCGGGGGGTCGGTGAAGTCGGATCGGTCGGCGGTCACCAACAACGCGTCGTGTGTCACCGCGTACGACAGGACCGCCTCGTCGGTCGCCTCCTCACCGAGTTCGTCGACTGACTTGACCCGTCGCACGTCGTAGCCGGCCTCGGAAAGTGCGCTCCGCCACCGCGGTTCGACACACTCGTCGACGAGAACCGGCGGGTCGGTTACTACTCGGGAGTCACCACCGTCTCCGACACCTTCTTGACTGCCGTCGCTCGTTCCGCGACGGCCGCCATCTCCTCTGGGTTGGCCGTCGCGTACGCCAACGCCGCGTGAACCTCTGGGAGGCTCAGGTCGTACGCCTCGGCGAGTGCCGTCGCAGACCGCTCCTGTTCGTCGTACTGCCGGTAGAGCCGGTGGACCCCCACCCGCCGACCGTCGATCCGTGGCTCTCCGCCGAGCACGTCGTCCGTCTGGACGACGGTCGGCACGCTCCCCTCTGCAGTCCGGTCGTCCACGGGCTGTCCCTCGCTCATCGCGCATCGCTTCGAGCCGTCGCGGTATCAGTTCGGCGGCCGACTCCCTCCTGTCGCTCCGACTGCTCGTCTGTCATCGCCGTCTGTTGACTACTGTGTCTACTTCGACGTTTCGATTCGCGGAGTGGTGGTCAGGCGGCCGGTCACGAGGAATTATTACACGCGGCGGCGAACCCGGGCGCACGGATGGAGCTCACGTCGATTCCGGGCGTCGGCGAGAAGACGGCCGAATCACTCGCCGCGTTGGACGACCCCGAGACGGCGCTCCGGGACGGCGACGTGGCACGGATCGCCGCCGCGCCGGGGATCTCCGAGGGGCGGGCGGTCGTGATCGCGCGGGGGGCAATCCGGCACCGCCACGACGACCCCGGCGGGTGGGCCGCGACGGACCGCGCGAAAGAGGTCCACGACGAGGCGTTGTCACTCCTCCGCGAGCGGGCGGTGACGGAGTACGCTCGCAGACGGCTGGCGACGCTGTACCCGAGTGCGGTCCCCGGCCGGATCGCCGAGGTGCGTGCGTGGGCCGCCCGAGCGGTGCGCCGTGACCCGGACCCGGACGTGCTCGCGGCGTTGGAGGGTGTCGCCCCACTGACGGAGCCGTCGAGCCTCCGCGTGCGGGAACGGGCGCTCGCGACCGCCGACGCCGAACGCTACGCCGAACTGGACGACGCGTTTCCGGAGCTTCCGATTGAGGTGGTGGAGGGACCAACAGAACTCGCGGAGCTGGGGCGGTCGTACGCCACCGTCTTCGTCGTCGACGAGACGTTCGCCGGGGCCGACCTCGACGGCGACGTGCGAGTGCTCACCGACCCCGAGTCGGAGCCCGAGACGGTCGTTCCCGAACGGCTCCTCGCGTCGGTCGCGCAGAACCGCGACCGGCTCGCGGCGGCCGCCACCGTCCACGAACGGGCGGGGGTGGAGCCGGCGTGTGATCTCGCCGCGTTGCAGGACGTGCTCGATCGGGTCGACGACGACGGCGGGATCGTCGGTGACGCGGAACTCGACCGGCTCTCGACGGCGGTCGACGATCTCGACGCGACCGCGAACACCGCCGCGAGCGTCGCCAACGACCACCTCCGGACGGTGATCCAACAACGGGACGTGACGATCGAAGGGCAGGACTTCCTCTCGTTGGTCGAACAGGGTGCCCGAGTGGACTCGTTGCTCGCGCGGGAGTTGGCCGACGAGTACGACGAGGCGATCCGGCGGGCCCGTGACCACCTGACGGACGCACTCGATCTCGACCCCGGAGAGGCGGAGATGGCCGAACGGGTGTTCGGCGGCGAGCCGACGTTCCCGGTCGAACACAACGAGGAACCGCTCGCCCGGCTCCGCACGGAGCTGAAGGCGACCCGCGACCGCCGCAGCGCACGACTCAAGGCGGATCTCGCCGAGGAGATCGCCGATCTCTGGCCGGCCGCCGAGCGGCTCGTCACGGACGCGTTGGAGTTGGACGTGGAGTTGGCAATTGCGCGGTTCGCGGCCGACTTCGACTGTGTGCTCCCGTCGTTCGTCGGCGGCGCTGTCCCGGACGACCCGACGGAGACGGCCGCAGAGACGATCGCCGGCGACGGTGGGACGCTCACCCGGTCGCCGGCGGACGCAGTCGACGCAGACGCGGCCGATACAGACACAGTCACAGTCGACCCCGCCGACACGGCTGACCCGCTCACCGCCGAGCCGGCCGCGGTCGACGAGTCGGGGGTCGCAATCGAGGGCGGGCGGTCGCCGTTGCTCGACGAGCCGTTCGAGGCCGTCGAGCCGGTCGACTACGGGGTCGACGGTGTCACGATCCTCTCGGGGGTGAACTCCGGCGGAAAGACCTCGACGTTGGATCTGGTTGGGCTCGTCGCGACGCTCGCACACATGGGACTCCCCGTCCCGGCCGAGGCGGCCACGCTCCGGCGCGTCTCGGGGCTCCACTACTACGCCAAGTCGCAGGGGACACTCGACGCCGGCGCGTTCGAGTCGACGCTCCGGGAGTTTGGGGCGTTGGCGACCGGCGCGGACGGCCGGCTCGTGTTGGTCGACGAACTGGAGTCGATCACGGAGCCGGGGGCGTCGGCGAAGATCATCGCGGGCATCCTCGAACGGCTCCACGACCAGGGGGCGACCGCGGTGTTCGTCTCCCACATGGCCCGCGAGATCCGCGAGACGGCCGGCTTCGACGTGGCCGTCGACGGGATCGAGGCGCTCGGGCTGGAAGACGGGGAGTTGGTCGTCGACCGCTCACCGAAGAAGAACCACCTCGCGCGGTCGACGCCGGAGCTGATCGTCGAGAAGCTCTCGGACGCGTCCGACGGCGGGGAGGGCTCGTTTTACGCGTCGTTGTTGGAGAAGTTCTGAGACGGCGAGGCCCGGCGGTGTATCGCTGTCGTTCGGTGTGTACACGGGCGCATACGAACCCACAGGGGTATGCCAGCCGTCGGCTGTTGCAACAGTACGCGGTATTTATATAGTCTAAAAGTGAACAGTGTAGCGTGTTCGGGCAGTATCGAACCCCTCCGGTGCCGATCATGAAATACTACCTCTACGTCGCAACAGCTTGGGGTGGATTTCACATTCCCGTCGATGTTCTCATGTTCCGGTCTCGGGGGTTGAGCTTCGGTGAGATCGGGCTCGTGGTCGCTGCCGGAACCGTCGTGACACTTCTCGCGGAGATTCCGAGCGGCTACGCTGCCGACAGGCTCGGACGGCGCAACAGCCTCCTGTTGTCCGCGGGGCTGATGACAGCCGGCTCACTCGTCTTCGCCCTCGCGGGGACCTTCCCGGCGTTCGTTTTCGCGCAGGCGACGTTTGTCCTCGGAATCTCGTTTCGGTCCGGAACCTCCGGTGCCTGGCTGTACGACACGCTGTCGGAGATGGATCGCGAGGACGACTACGCACACGTCTCCGGTCGGGGACAGACTGCACTCCTGATCGTGATGAGCCTGACCTCCGTCGCCGGCGGCTACCTCGGTCAGATCGACTACGGGCTCGCGTACCTCGCGACCGCCGTGACGACAGCAGTCAGCTTCCTCGCCGTCCTAACGTTTCGTGAGCCGTCGCCGGCGGACAACGACGAAGACGACAATCTCGATTTCGCGACGATCAGGTCGGTCCTCACCGAGGAGTTGACACAGCCACGTCTCCGGGACGCGGTGATCGGGTTGGCACTGTTCTTCGGGGTCGCGACGACGACGAACGCCGTGTTGGTCCAACCGCTGAGTGTCACTGCCGGCGTTCCGGAGGCACAGATCGGGTGGCTGTACGCGGTCTTCACCGGTCTCGGTGCGGGGATCAGCTACCTCACCGGGTGGGTCGAGGAACGTGTCGGGACGGAACGCACGCTGATCCTGGCCCCGTTCGTCGTCGCGGTCGCGTTGGGTGTCGGCGGTGTGGTGACGCTGGCTGTCGTGCCGGGGTTCGTCGTCATGCGTGGCCTCCAACGGCTGGTGAAGCCGTTGGCCGGGCAGTTGATCAACGACGAACTCTCTGCAGTCAGCCGTGCGACCGGGTTGAGTGTTGTCGCGTTGGTGTACTCGACTGTCGGCATTCCGCTTCGTGTTGCGGTCGGATGGGCGACCGACGCCTTCGCGTCCGGGACCGTTCTGTTCGGGCTCGCCGGACTCCTGCTCGTCGCGGGCACGTATCTCGGTGTGCGACTGTCGACGACGGGAACCGATCCACGACCGTCGGACTGACAGTCCCGTCCGACAGCCGTCTGCTGTCCGTCCCATCGACGAGCCGACACGCACACCTGGCCTGTAGATTTCGAATACGAGCGTCCCCGAACCCGTGGACTCCACTTCCACCCCGCTACCGCCGAACGATTAAGTGACGGGGCACGTAGACTCAGACAATGTCCGGGGACCCCGAGGAGGGGATGCTGGCGTGGGACGAGACGGTGTTCAGAGACGAACACGTCTTCGAGATCGACTACGTCCCGGAGACGTTCCGGCACCGCGAGAGCCAACTGGAGTCGTTGAAGTACGCGCTCCGGCCGGCCGTCCGCGGCTCGCGCCCGCTCAACAGCGTCGTCCGTGGCCCACCCGGCACGGGGAAGACCACCGCGGTCCAGACGTTGTTCGGCGAACTCGGTGGCCAGACGGACGTGCGGACGGTGCGGGTGAACTGCCAGGTGGACTCGACCCGCTACGCCGTCTTCTCGCGCATCTTCGAGGGGGTGTTCGACTACGAACCTCCCTCCTCGGGCGTCTCGTTCAAGAAGCTGTTCGGCCAGGTCACCGACCGACTCGCCGAAGAGGAGGTGGTGTTGGTCGTCGCCTTAGACGACGTAAACTACCTGTTCTACGAGAACGAGGCGTCGGAAACGCTGTACTCCCTGCTGCGCGCCCACGAGGCGGACCAACGCGAGGGCGACCCCAAGATCGGCGTGATCTGTGTCTCCTCGGATCTCTCCTTGGGGGTGATCGACGAACTCGACAGCCGGGTGCAGTCCGTCTTCCGGCCCGAGGAGGTGTACTTCTCCACCTACGACGTCGACAGCGTGGCGGACATCCTCCGGGCGCGTGCCGACCGCGGGTTCCACGACGGCGTGCTCGACACGCCGGAGCTGGACCGTGTTGCCGAGCTGACCGCGGAGTCGGGTGATCTCCGGGTCGGGATCGACCTGCTCCGCCGCGCGGGGCTGAACGCCGAGATGCGCGCGTCCCGCACCGTCTCCGTCGACGACGTCGAGACGGCCTACGAGAAGTCGAAGTTCGTCCACCTCTCCCGGAGTCTCCGCGGGCTGTCCGACTCTGAGCGGGCGCTGGTGGCCGTGCTCGTCGACCACAGCGGCGACCAGGCCGGCACCGTCTACGAGGCGTTCCACGACCAGACGGACCTGGGCTACACCCGTTACTCCGAGATTATCAAGAAGTTGGAGCAGTTGGGCGTGATCGAGACCGAGTACGCCGACGTGGAGGGACGCGGCCGGTCACGCGAGATCGAACTGGCGTACGATCCCGAGGCGGTCGCCGAACGGTTACAGCGGGAGTGAGGGCAGACGCTCGGAGCGGCCGGTGGACAACGCCTCACCCAGTAGTGTTTTAATACGAGGACGAGCAACCACTCGTCCGTGAGCAGTGATCGTCCAGCCGCCGAGACCACAGTGTCGGACGCAGAGACGGCAGTCCCGGCCAGCGTTCGCGAGGCACTCGGCATCGCAGACGGTGACCGACTCCGCTGGCAACTCGCGGACGATGGCACTGTCCGAGTCCGAGTCGTTCGCACGGAGACGGGAACGTTCGCCGACTTCGAGGGGTACGACGGCGACGAGCCGACGGACGTAGTGAGTGACCACGACGCGTGGGGGCTCGACGAGCCGTAGATGCCCCGCGCGCTCGTCGACACGACAGTGCTCTTCGCGGCGGCGTACCGTCGGGACGGGGCTCACGACGACGGTCTCGCAGTTCTCAGCGGCATCGACGACGGCTCGCTCCCAGAAGCAGTCGTCGTCGACTACGTCCTAGCAGAGACGTTGAACAGCCTCCTCACCCGATCGGGCCAGGATGCCGCCACCGAGTTCCTCGATCGTCTCGAACGGAACGAAAAGTTCCACACCGACACACTCGATTCCGAGACACGTCGGATCGGAAAGGCAGTGTTCAGACGACACGCCGAACTCTCGTTCGTCGACGCGATGATCGCCGCGTACACCACCACAGCAGGCCACGAATACCTCTACGCGTTCGACGACGACTTCGACGCGGTCGACGGCCTGACACGGCTTGCGACGCCGTCGAACCCGTACCGCCCCTCGTGACGACGCTCCTCGCAGCGACCTCGCCGCCACGCTACGTGCGTTCGAACCCCTCCTCCCACCGGAACCGGCCGTTCCGTTGGATTACCTCCCCGTCCACCACTAGCCGGGAGTCCTCGCTCATGTCCACGATCAGATCCGAGTGGGTCGCCGACTCGTTGCCACTCTCACCCTCGGGGAGACAGGCGTCGTACGCCCGGCCCAAGGCGAGATGGACCGTGTCGCCCATCTTCTCGTCGAAGAGGATGTTGTCGGTGACGCGGTCGATCCCGCGGTTCATCCCGATCCCCAACTCGCCCAGCCGGCGAGCGCCGTCGTCCGTCTCGACGACCTGCGCGATGGCGTCTTCACCCTGTGCTGCTGTGAAGTCAACTACCTCCCCGTCCTCGAAGACGAGCGTGGCGTCCCGCACCTGTTGGTCGTAGATCGTCATCGGCACGTCGAAGGTGATCTCCCCGTCGGTGGCGTACGGCGCGGTGAACACCTCGCCGCTGGGGAGGTTGTGTGAGTCGTAGGCGACGCTGGCGGCGGAGTTGACCGCCGTCCGGCCGTCCACCCGCATCTGGATCGTCTGGTCGCCCGACTCAATTCGGACCTCGCTGGCGTCGTCCAACACCGTCTTCAGCTGGGCCATCTCCGCGGCGAGTGACTCCCAGTCCCGGAGGACGGCGTCGTAGACGAACGCCTCGTAGGCGGCCAACGACATCCCGGCCTGTTGGGCCAGCGACCGGGTCGGGTGGACCGTCGACACCCAGTCGGTGTCCATCCGCGCCTCCCGAATCCCGGTGCGGCTCTGGCGGTGTGCCTGTCGGATCTCGCCGGACACGTCCGCCCGTGCGGCGGTGTTGCGGCCGCGGCCGAGTCGGAGGACGGTGTCGGCCGCCTCGTACAACGCCAACTCGAACTCGGGGTCGTCGTCGAAGTCGCCGTCGTGAGCGCGCAGGTAGGCGCGTTCGATCTCGTCGCTGTCGTAGACGGCGACGTAGTTGGCGCCTCGGTCGCCAAGCGCCTCACCCACCGCGACCGCGAGTTCGTGACTCCCCTCGCTGACGGCGACCACCACGTCGTCGCCCGCCTCGATCCGTGCGCTCCAGTCGACGAGCACCTCGGCGTGCTCGCGCACTCGTTCGTCCATACCACACTGTCCGGCACGGTCGGGATAGACCTCTCGGTCGCCCGACGAGTCTGTGGATCGTCCTCCGACGGACCTGGGTGTGTCCCCGTCCCGCCGTGGTGTGGGTTGTCCTCCAGAGTGAAATCTATCTGTCTCAGAAAAGACTATACTAGTACAGCAGAATCTTTTGTTCATGTCGACAGATCGGCAGTTGCCGCCGACGGTCGGAACGACCGAAGAGTACGGTGCCTCGCCGTTCGAGCAGTGGGCAGAGTGGGCTCGTGTGGACGATGTCGTGCGGATCTCCGGTGAGGAAGGTGATCGGTATCTGGTCACACACCCCGAACTCGTCGAAGAGGTCGTGTTCGGTGACGGTCCGTTCGCGAAGACGGAAGGGATTCAACAACAGTTCGGTCGGGGTCTCGTGGCGGAACACGGCGAGCAGTGGCGGGCACAACGGGGTGCGATGCAGCCGGCGTTCGTCCCCGACCGGATCGAGTCGTACGCGGAGACGATCGGAGAGATCGTCGCCGACACAGTCGACACGATCGACGACGGTGCGGTTTTGGACCTCCGGGAGCTGTTCGCCGAGTTCACGATGGAAGTGATGGTCGAGACGTTGTTCGGCGGGAGCGGGGACGACGAGGCGATCCGGACCGCGGTCGACCGCCTGAACGAGTGGTTCCTCCAACAGAACACCGGCGGTGAGACGCCGGAGTCGGTCGTCTCCGAGCGTGACCGTGCGATGAAACAACTGGTCGGGATGATCGACGAGATGATCGCGGCCCGCCGCGGCGGCGACGGCGACGACTTCCTGTCGATGCTGCTCTCGGTTGGCCCCGACAGCGACGCGAACTACACGGACGGCCGGATTCGCGAGGAGGTGATCGCGATGTTGTTCGCCGCCCACGAGACGACTGCGCTGACACTGACGTACACGCTGTACCTGTTGAGCGGTGCCCCCGAGGTCGCCGACCGGCTCCACGAGGAGACGCAGTCGGTTCTCGACGGCCGTCCGCCGGGGCCGGAACATCTCGACGAGTTGAGCTACACCGAGCGCGTGATCGACGAGGCGCTCCGGCTGTATCCGCCGTTGCACGCGCTGGCGAGACGGCCGACGGCGGATGTCGAACTCGACGGGTACACCATCCCCGAAGACGGCGTGATGTATCTGTCACAGTACGTGATCCACCGCGACGAGCGGTGGTGGGACGAGCCGACTGCCTTCCGACCGGAGCGGTTCGCCGCCGTCGACGACCGCCCCCGGTTCGCTTTCTTCCCGTTCGGTGCGGGTCCGCGTCGGTGTCTCGGCGAGGACTTCGCGCGGGCGGAGGCAAAACTCGCCGTCGCCGGGCTCACACAGCAGTTCTCCTTCGAACAGTTGACCGAGACGTTCCAGCTCCGGATCGGTGGCACGGCGCTTCCCGACCGTCCGTTGGAACTGCGCGCTCACGGTCGGGAGTGAGCGTCACTCGGCGACGCCGCGAACGTACGTCTGTTTGTGTTCCGGGAACACCTCGCGAACGGCCGCGGAACCGTACTCGTCGGCCAACAACGCGCGGAGTTCCCCCTCGTAGTCGGCCTTCGAGATCTGCTCGCTGGGGCCGGTTTCGACCTCTAACGTTTCGGCGACGAGTCGGTCGACGGCGCTCCGACCGAACCCGGCCAACGGGGAGAGGTAGTCGACGCCGTGACGGTCCTCCAACGACTGTGCGAACGCACGCGAGACGCTGGGGACGCGGTCGTCGCGGCGCGAGCCGTCGGCGACTGCAGTGACGTTCCGGCTCGCGACCGACTCCAAGGCGTGTTCGTGGACGCGTTGAATCCCGTTGCGGGGGTAGCCGTCTGCCCGCATCGTCTCGACGGCCTCGCTGGCGACACTCCCGTCGAGTTGGTGGGTGTCGAACGGGAACCCGAGCACTCCGGCCGCCCGGGCGGCGTGCTCCCAGTCGTCGGTCACGCCGAACGTCGCCGTCACCAGCTCCACGTCGTAGAACCGGTCCAACACGAGCGCCGCTAACGAGGAGTCCTTGCCGCCGCTGTAGAGGAGTGCGAGCTCCACGGCTCGTCTACCGACGCCGGACGTTGAACCCGGAGTCGTCGGGCTTCAGCTCCTTCAACAGGCGTTTCATCTGGTCTTCGTCGATCTTCCCATCGACCCGACCGGACTGAGCGACGGCGAGCGCCTGTTTTTTCGCCTGCTCGGCGAACTGGGGTTTGCTCATCTCGACGGCGTTGAGCCGTTGGCGGGCGCCGTCGGTGAGGTGTTGTTTCAGCATCGCCTCCTGTTGGGCCTCGGCCCGTTCCTGAGCGGCCTGTTGGGCCTCGGCGTCACCCTCCTCCTGCCCGGCCTGTTGTTTCAACTGCTCGCGGCGCTTCTCCCGCAGTTCGTCGAGTCGTTCGTCGTCGTTCGGGTTCTGGCTCATGCATCAGGGTTCGGCGGTGGGATGCAAAACGATTTCGGAGGGGGTGCCGGGAGAGATTTACCGAGGGGCGCCCCACTTGTAGTGTGATCGTGGTCGTCACGGACGACTTCGCGTTGTACCACGCCGCGGTCGGAGAGCTACGGGACCGCGCCGCGACGTTCACCACCGCCGAGCCGAGTGATCCGCTCCCCGAGCGGACGGAGGTGGTGGTGTCGGCCGCCGAGGACAAGGTCGCTTCGCCACCCGGCGTCGACCACGTCACCACCACCGCAGACGACGTGACCGCAGGTGTCGACGAGGCGCTTGGCATCCTCCGTGCCGACGACGGCCGGACGGTCGTCGGCGTCGATCCGGGTGAACGGCCGGGGATCGCCGTCCTCTCTGGGGAGACGGTCGTGACCGCACACCACGTGCCGGTGTCTGCTGCCGCGGAGACGATCCGCGAGGCGGTCGCCGACGAGCCGGACGCGCTCGTCCGGATCGGCGACGGCGCCCGCCTCCACGGCGCCCGGCTGGTCGAGGAGTTGGAGGCTGTCGCCGTCGAGTTGGTCGACGAGACAGGCACGACACCGTCGCTGGGTCGGGGGGCGACCGGCCGCGGGCTGGCGGACGTGCTCGCGGCGGTCAACATCGCGCGGATGGACGGCGAGTCGGTGGAGACGCGCGATCTGGAGCCGACCGCCGGGGAGATCCAACGCATCAAGAACCGTTCCCGGGAGGTGTCTGACGGCGACCGCACGCTCGACACGGAGCTGGCCCGCCGTGTCGCACTGGGCGAACTCGACCTGTCGACGGCGTTGGCCGAACACAGACGGCAGTGATGCGGCCGCGGAGAGTCGGTGTGCCGCGGAGAGTCGGGATGTCACGGAGCGCCGGCGCCCCACGGAGCGTCCGCGTGCCGCCGGTCGTCGAACCGTTCGTCGCACGTCGGCGGGTTTTTGCTCGTTCGGCCCCAGTGATCGAGTATGAGCACGACCCCGCCGGGCCCGAACGGAATCCCCGTCCTCGGCAACGGTCGCAAGTTCGCCAGCGACCCGTTCCAGTTCATGACGGCGTGTGAGGACGCCTACGGCGACGTGGTCCGGCTCGACTTGGGGCCACGGCAGACGTACATGCTGACCAACCCCCGCGACGTGGAACGACTGCTCGTCTCCGAGTGGGCGAAGTTCCGCAAGCCGGATCTGGACTCCGCGATGGACGACCTGTTGGGTGACGGCCTCCTCCTGTCGGACCGGGACACCTGGGAGGGACAACGCGAGTTGGCCAACCCCGCGTTCCACGCCAGCCGGGTCGCCGGGCTCGACGACGTGATGGTCGACCACGCGACCGACGCGGTCGACGACTGGACCGCGGGCGGGCAGGTGGACATCCACCTCCAGATGGCCCGGCTCACGGTCCGGATCATCGTCTCGGCGATGTTCGGGAGCGACATCGACGCCGCGACCGTCCGCCGGGTTCAGGAGAACCTCGAACCGGTGGGCCAACGGTTCGAACCCAGCCCAGTGCGAGCGATTATCCCCGACTGGGCACCCACCGCGGAGAACCGGCAGTTCGACGCCGCCGTCGCCGAGTTGGAGTCCGTGTTGGACGACATCCTCGCGGACCGCCGCGGGACGGCCGCCGACCCGAGCCACCCGGACCCCGCCGGCGACGCGACCGGCCAGGAGCTGCCGATGGATCTGTTGTCGATCCTCCTGCGGGCCCGCGACCGCGGCGAGCAGACCGACCGCCAGCTCCGGGACGAACTGATGACGATCCTGTTGGCGGGCCACGACACGACCGCGCTCACACTCACCTACACCTACTACCTGTTGTCGAAACACCCGGAGGTGCGCGACCGTGTCCACGCCGAGATCGACGCGATCGACGGTACGCCGACGGCCGCGGACGCCCAACAGTTGGACTACCTCGACAACGTGCTCTCGGAGGCGATGCGGCTCTACCCGCCCGTCTACACCCTCTTCCGGGAGCCGAAGACGGACGTGCGGATCGCGGGCTACCGCATCCCGTCGGGGTCGGTCATCCTGCTTCCACAGTGGGCGATCCACCGGTCGAGTCGGTGGTACGACGACCCAGAGCAGTTCGACCCCGACCGGTGGAGCGCGGAGCGACGCCGGAGCCGGCCACGGTTCTCCTACTTCCCGTTCGGCGCCGGACCGCGCCACTGTATCGGCAAACAGCTCTCCCTGTTGGAGGCGAAGCTGATCGTCGCCACCGTCGGGAGCCAGTACGAACTCGACTACGAGGGGCCGGAGATGGATCTCCGCGGGTCGATCACGATGCACCCCGACCACCCGATGCCGATGCGGGTCGAGCCGCGGTAGAGCGCTCACCAGCCCGCGCACCGTGTTACCACGACTGTCGCGAGGCTTATCAGACCACAGCGTGTGTAACCGGTAGTGTCAGACAACTCAGGGCGGAAGAACCTCCGCATGCCGAACGACGACGAGCAGTTCGCCGTCGTCACCCGCCACGACGGCGGGAACCACGTCCAGCTCCGGTGTCAGGACGGGACGGAACGTCTCGGACGCATCCCCGGCCGCATGAAGTACCGCGTCTGGATCGAAGAGGGTGACGTGGTGCTGGCCGAGCCGTGGGACTGGCAAGACGAGAAGGCCGACATCGAGTGGCGTTACTCTGACCAGGACGCCGAGCAGCTGCGACAGGAAGGCCACATCGAGTGATCTCCTCTCCACCCTACTCGCTCACCGCTGACGCGGTTCGCTGTTTGGGGGTAGGGTCGTCGGAAAATCGAAGAGTTTCGTGATCACGAGACAGCGACGCTCTCTCGAATGGCTCCTCAAGGACGAGGCATTAGCGCCCGAATTGTGGCTGAACCGGTACAACGACCGTTTTCACTCCTCGGGTGGGCGCGCGGTGTGTCCACTCGAAAACGTTGATGCTGCCAGATCCCGGCGGGATCTGGCTGCTAACCGGGTCGCGTCGCGGTCCGGTGACGGGTGTCTTTCTCCACACCACGCTGTCTACTCTTGTCGATTCGTTCGTCTGTGAAGGTTCAACGTGTCACTCGGCGGTTCGTGTCGACAGAAACGTCCTGACGGCGATTTGAACGCCGGTCCCTGGCTCCGCAAGCCAAGAGGATAGTCCACTACCCTATCAGGACTCAGCTCAATATACACCCGAGTCACGTAAGACAGTTACGATCCGCCGGGCGGAGACAGTCAAGTGCCTGTTTGTCCCACCGTTCGGTATATGAGTTTCTGGCGCGAACACATGGAACGTGAGACGACGCACGCTCCTCGCTGCGGTCGCAGCGACTGCGACCGCTGGGTGTACGAGCAGTGGTGGTGGTGACGCGGCGGCGGACGACGAGTCGTCATCCTCGCCGACGCCGACCGACTCGCCCACACCGACCGACTCCCCGACGCGTTCACCGACATCCACGCCGGACGCGGGCGCCGTCGGCCAGGTGACGTTGGAGCGGACGGGTGACTGCGCGTCCGCCGAGACCGGGGCGTCCGTCCAGACCGACGGCGGGGTGGTCGTCGTCAGAGGGTGTATCGAGGGGTCGACGGGGTGTTCACAGCCGGAGGTTGGGTCGACGCGGCTGGCGGGTGACCGACTCGTCGTCACCGTCGGCACGGTCGAGACGCAGGCCGTCTGCACCCAACAACTCGTCTACCGAAGCTACGCCGCGCGCGTGGAGACGGCCGGTGGCCTGCCGGCGGGCGTTGAGGTGCGACACGTCGGCGACGGTGAAGCGAAGACCGTCGCCGAGACGACGCTGTGAACTAGTTCGTCTGCTCTCCCTCCTGCGGCGTAGGTTCAAGTAGGGTGCCGACCCAGACGGCCCGTGAGAGCGCCACGCCACACGCCGCGTCGAACCGCCGGGGCGGCCGCGAACAACCGGTTCACGACCGAACGGCAACCCTTAACGGAGCCGTCCACCAGAGACACGACGAACAGATGGGTGTGATCGAGGACGTCTACGAGGATCTGGACGCGGAGTTGTCGTTGGAGGAGTTTACCGACGCCGTCGAGTCGAAAGTCGAACAGATGGGGGGGCTCGCCGACGAGGAGACGGCCGCGATGCTAGTCGCACACGAGTACGACGACCAGGAGGTCGACTGTATCGCCGACGTGGAGCCGGGCCACGACGACGTGACGTTCCTCGCGAAGGTGACCGGGGTCGACGAGGTGCGGACGTTCGAGCGCGACGAGGAAGACCGCGAGGACGGGAAAGTGCTCAACGTCGAGGTGGCCGACGAGTCTGGCCGGATCACCATCACGATGTGGGACCGGATGGCCGAGGACGCCAAGGAGAACCTCCAAGTCGGTGACGTGATCGACGTGGCCGGCCGCCCGAAGGACGGCTACAACGGGTTGGAGGTGTCCGTCGACGACGTGGACGCGAACCCGGAGGGTGACGTGGACGTGGAGATCGTCGACGAGTACCGCGTCGAGGACCTGACGATGGGGGTGTCGGACGTGACCTTGGTCGGGGAGTTGCTCGACACGGACGACGTGCGGACGTTCGACCGCGACGACGGAAGCGAGGGCCGCGTCGCCAACCTCTCGGTGGGCGACGAGACCGGGCGCGTCCGGGTGACGCTGTGGGACGAACGCGCGCCACGCGCCGAGGAACTCACGCCGGGTGAGACCGTCGAGATCGTCGACGGCTACGTCCGCGAACGCGACGGCGATCTGGAGCTACACGTCGGCTCGCGTGGCGCCATCGAGGTCGTCGACGAGGACGTGAGCTACGAGCCGGAGACGAAACCGATCGGCGAGTTGGCGCTAGACGAGACGGCAGACATCGCGGGCGGCGTGATCGAGACCAGCGAGAAACGGACGTTCGACCGCGACGACGGGAGTGAGGGCCAGGTTCGGAACGTCCGGCTGAAAGACGACACCGGGGAGATCCGGGTCGCGCTGTGGGGTGACAAAGCCGACATGTCGATCGACCTCGCCGACGAGATCGCCTGTACGGACGTGGAGATCCAGGACGGATGGCAGGACGACCTGGAGGCGTCTGCGGGCTGGCAGTCGACGGTCACCGTGTTGGGTGACACGACACCGGAGACGGAGTCAGACGGTGATCAAGGCGGGCTCGGCGCGTTCGGTGACGACGGCGCCACGACGGAGGCGGCCGTCGCGGCGACAGCGGGTGACGAGACGGACGGCGTGTGTGAGTTCACCGGGACGGTGGTCCAGGCGGGCGATCCCGTGGTGCTCGACGACGGGACGGAGACGAGACGCGTCCGGACCGACGAGCAGCTACGGTTGGGTGAGGAGGTGACGGTTCGTGGACCGGAGACGGACGGAACGATCGACGCCGACGACGTGTTCTGAGCCGGGTCGACCCCCCCCGGTACCGCTCGCGCGGGCTCAGCGGAACTCCTCGGCGTCGACGGTGAGATCGGAGGCGATCCACCCGTCGGTGTTGTCGGACTCCAACAGGACGGTGCGGTCGGGACCGGCGGTACAGGCCGTCAGCCTCGGCGCGTCCGTCTGTTCCGCGTCCGTCTGTTCCTGTCTCTCCGTGTGGGTCGGCATACTCCGGTTTAGGCAAGCCTAAACACTTCAACGTTCCGAGTCACCGTCGACCGGCACTGTCAGTCGTGTTCCGCGGGGTGATCGTCGGTCGGCTCACCCAACGGGTCGGCGAGCGATTCTTCGGGTGGGACGGCGTCGACGATCCGGAGCGACTGGCGGCGGCCGCGGCGGTCGTACACCTCGACATCGTTCTCCTCGTATGGTGGGGTGGCGACGAAGACGGCGGCCGCGAGGTCGTCCGCCTCGGTGATTCCCCGGCGGCCAGTGGGGTGTGAGAGGAACCGAGCGGCGCCGCTGGGCCGGCCCAGATCCATCCCGAAGACGGCGGAGACGGACGCCGCCGCCTCCGGGAGGTAGAAGTGGGTGAGCACCGGTGTCGTCGAATCGAGACGGTCCGTGTCCCCACCGTCGAGTGTGTCACTGTTGTCCGCGACACCGCCGAGCGTGCCGGCGTTGTCTGTCTCACCGTCGCCCGTGTCGTCGCCCGACGTGGCGTCGCGGTCCCCGGGCCAGTCGAGATCGCCCGCCGGGCTCGTGTCTAAGGCGACGTTGACGGCGTCGGGGTCGCGGTCGGCCGCCCGTTCGCGGAGCACCGACAGCAGTCCACGGGTGATGGTGACCACACGCACACACCGGGACGGCGACGGAAACCCGTGCCGGTTGCGGCGGTTCCTCGCCGACTGAGCGGTCGGTCAGCCGAGGAACGACTTGGCGGCCTCCCCGTACAACGACAACGTGTTGCCGCGGGCGCTGTCGAGTGCGTCCGCAACGGCCCGGGCGGCGCCGTCCTGAACCCCGGGGCCGTGGCCGACGACGACACGGTCAGGGTCGAGCCCGGACAGCGCCGACCGCGGCGGCACCAGCCGGAGCATCGGGTGGACGCCAATCCGTTCCTCGCCGGTCACCATGTACTCGGCGTTGCCGAGCGCCTCCGGGACGTACAGTGTCCCCGAGGACTCGAACAACAACGCCGCCTCCTGCCACGGCGGCAACGAGGAGTCCCGGACAGTGATCGTTCGGACACCTTCCGTGAGCGTCGGGCCGAACCGCTCGACGGGCGCGTCTATGTCCGACTCGACGCCCGTCATCCAGTCTGGGACGTAGACGGGCACGTCGTGCCGGCGAGCGACCGCCGCGCCGCCGCGTTTGTGTCTGTCGAGACAGGTGACGACCCCGGCAACGTCGCCGTCCAGTTCCGCCAGTATGTCGTCGACGCCGGGCGCGTCCACCGGGTCGAGCACCCACACCTCGCCGTCGTGGACGACCGCGTGGCTGGCCCGTTGCATCTGTTCGTCCGGGTACGCCAGCCACCCCACGCCCGCGTCGTGGCTGTCGATCTCCCGGAGCCGCGCCGTCCCGCTCCCTTTCATCGGCATCGGGACCCAGTAGGTGTCGCGAGCGTATAATTGCCGACGGTTCGGCGCGGGAGCGTGTGCCGTCGACAGCCTGCCCAACGGCAGGTGACGACGACACACCGAGTAACTGACCACGCTGGGGTGTGTGCGGGCAGACGTGTTCACACTGCAGGTGTCTGGTGTCCAGATCGCCGGCGGCGCGTTTCTGTTGGCGACGCTGTCGACGTTGTTGGCCAACACGGCCGCCTACTACGTGACCGGCGAGAGCCAACTCGGGCGTGCGGTGCTCCCGGGCGTCGTGATGGGGGTGGCCGGGCTGGCGTCAAGTGTGCTGCCGACGCTGGTGACGGTAGTGCTCGCGTTGACACTCGACTTTCTGGCGGTGACGTACGCGTACGAACTGGACCGTCGGGGGTCGGCGATGGTGACGGTCACTCATTTCACGCTGATCGTCGTCGTCGCGTACGTCGTCAACAGCGGACTGGCGTTGTATCAGGACGCTCCTGGGTGAGTCGCGTCGGCTCGACTACTCTCTCGAACTGAGCCGGCGGAGACGACCGACCAGTGTCGGCCACAGTAACACGAACGCGATAGCGACGGCAGCACCCAGAGTCGCGGCGGCGACACGGACTCCGAGCGTGTCGGGGAAAGCGGCCGGCAGGCCGTTGTTGGCGACGACACCGGCGAAGCCGAACGGAACAGCGGTAAAGGCGAGCCCGACGACCGCCCCGACGCCACCGACAGGGGTGTCGTCACGACCGTGGAGTCGCCAGACCAGAGCGCCGGCGAGGCCACCGCCAACGGCGACAGCAGTGACAGCCGCCGCCTCCCCGTGTCCACGACTGGTCGTCACCACGAGCGCCACAAGGCCGACGACGGTGACCCCGGTGAACAGTCGATCCGGGCGGAGACGCGACCCCGGCCGCGCGGCCCGTGTCGCGGCCCACAACAACACGCCGCCGAATACGGCGCCAACAACGACCTGCCAGACGGTGTGGAGCCCCAACACGACTCGTGTGCCGGCGACCAAGACAACGACACTCCCGGCGGCGAGCCACCGACCCCGCCGGGTTCCGACATCGAGAAACACCGCGAAGCCGCCGTACATCGCCGCCGCGGCCGTCGCGTGCCCAGACGGGAGTCCGAACCCGTCACTGGTCGCAACCGAGCGAAACAGTTCCGTCAGCGGGGAGACGAGAAACGCCGGCGGCGTCGCGGCGGTCGCGCCGGGCGGGCGTGGCACTGTAAACACCGACTTCGCGCCCAACGAGGCCGCAAGCGCCGCGAATCCGAGCCCCAGCAGTGTTGCTGCGACGGCTCGCGGCTCCGCTGTGACCCGTGGCGCGAGCCAGTAGCTCAGCGACAACAGACAGATCAGAAACCAGGCGTCGGCCAACTGAGTGACGAGTGCAGCCGCGAATGCAACCACTCCGGCGGGGTCGGCCTGCGCTGGTGTGGCGAGAGACGGCGCGGTGGGCACGGACACAGACACGGTCACCTCCGGTGGCGGACGGCGTCGACAGCACGCCGCGGCAGGCCGAGGACGTTCAGCCCGAATCCGACGAGCACGAACAACGTGTACAGCCCCAGCGTCGAGAGGAAGGCGATCAGCATCGCGCCGATGGCGAACCACCCCTGGAGGAACCGGAAGGCGGCGACGACCATCACCGTCCCGTACAGCAACACGAGATACGGTCCCCAACCACGGGCTCGCCGGCGGCTGGTCTGTTGGCGGACGTACTGTTTCAGCTCCGTCTTCAAGGCCGGCTTCTCGACGGTCCGGTCGTCCAGTTGCTCGACGGACCCTCGGAGCTCTTCGAGCCCCTCGGCGAGCTCCGCGAGGTCGGGAGCGGCCTCGCCTCGTTCGGGGTCGGACTCTGGCTCGGAGTGGTCGTCGGTCATCTGTGTCGGCGGAGGCGTGCGGGACTTTTCAGCGTGCCGGAACGCGGCGGCTACTCCGCCGTCGCCAGCCGGTAGGCACGCAGCGCGGTCAACAGTGTCGTGACCAGCAGTGCGGTCGTCACCGCGAGCACGAACCCTAAGACGGCGAACCAGCCGGCCGGACCGACGACCGGGTAGCTCCGGCCGGCGCCAACCGGCCCGAGCAGTTCGAACACACGGATCAAGTAGACGGCGACCGCGAGTCCCACCCCGCTCGCGAGGCCGACGACGGCGTTGCGTCGCACGTCGAGTGCCGCCACCAGTCCACCGGAGGGGGGTCGCTCCGGGACGGTCGAACTGTCGTCGCTCACGCGGCGTTGTTGGATCGGCGCTGGCAAAGCGTCGTCGTTCGACGGTCGCGGGCTGGACGGCTTGGGGTGTCGGCGCGTCGCCCGAGGGTTGAGGCGTCTCCGGCACCGAACGGTGGTGTGAGCAGCGCCACGGGGTTCCACTCGCTCGCGCTCGACGCGGAACGAGCGGCGTCGTTGTCGGTCACCGGGACGCTCCCGGAGTGGCTGTCGGGGGTGTTGGTGCGGAACGGGCCGGGCGCCTTCGAGTTTGGCGACGCGAGCGTCGATCACTGGTTCGACGGGTTGGCGATGCCGACCCGGTTCGGACTCGACGGGCCGAACGACCGGGTGACGTTCCGGAACCGGTTCCTCCGGACGGACGCGTTCGCGGCCGCCCGCGAGGGGGAGTTCACCGGCGGGTTCGCCACCGGGGAGACCACGCTCCGGGAACGACTGTGGGGGATGCTCGTCGACGACCCGTACGACAACACGAACGTGCTGTGTGAACGGGTCGGCGACGACTATCTCGCGGTGACGGAGACGCCTCGCCAGGTGCGGGTCGACCCGGACACACTGGCGACGACTGGCGACGTGACCTACGACGGGCCGGCGCCGACCGGGCAGCTGAGCTGTGCCCACCTCCAACGCGACCCGGAGGGGCGGCTCGTCGGCTTCGACACCAGTTTCGGGCGACACCACCAGTACCACGTGTACGAACTGGCGGGGGCGACCGACCGCAGCCATGTCGCGAGCGTCGAGACGGACGCGCCGGCGTACATGCACAGCTTCGCGCTGACGGAACGGTACGTCGTGTTGACGGAGTTTCCGTACGTGGTGGAGCCGTTGCGGTTTCTCAAACCCGGCCGGCAGGGGCCGTTCGTCTCCAATTTCGACTGGCAACCGGAGCGAGGAACGCGGTTCCGGGTGGTCGAACGGGCCAGCGGTCGGGTGGTCGCCGAGCCGACAGCAGAACCGTTTTTCGGCTTCCACCACGCCAACGCGTACGAAGACGGCGACGAGATCGTGATCGACGTGGAGACGGTGCCGGACGCCGAGTCCGTCGCCACCCTCTCGTTGGACTCCCTGCGGGCCGGGGAGTTGGACGTGCTCGGCGGCCGGATCGACCGGTTCCGGGTCGAGTTGGGTGGCCACCGGGAGTCGGCGACGGTCGACCGTCGCCGGCTGTACGACGGGACGGCGCTGCCGACCGTCTCGCCGGCCCGGTGGTGTCGCCGGCACCGCTACGTCTACGCACAGGAGACGAGCCAACCCGTCACGGAGTGGCCCGGCGGTGTGGTGAAACTCGACACCGAAACCGGCGCGACACGGACGTTCGCGGACGGCGCAGACCACTTCGCCGAGCCGGTGTTCGTCCCGCGCGGGCGGGGCGGCGGGGACCGACAGTCGGGGAGTGACGCCGAAGACGACGGTGTCGTGGTGACGGTCGGACTGGACACGGACAGGGGTGTCTCGCGGTTGTTCGTGCTCGACGGCCAGACACTGACGGAACGGGCCCGGGTCCAACTCCCGCTCGCGCTCCCGTTCGACTTCCACGGCCGGTTCTTCCCGGAGCTATCGCCGTAACCACCCCGGGAGGGGTCGGGGCGACAACCTGTCAGGATCTATCAGGTAGCGACCGCCGCCGCGAATCCGTGCCACGGCGCGGGGTACATTTTTAATAGGTGCCACACAATATCACAGTGTATGTCAGACGACAACACGGTACGGAGACGGCGGTTCATCCAGGCGACCGGTGCCGCCGGGGTCGCGGCCTTGGCGGGTTGTTCGACCGGCGGCGGCGGGACAGATACGGGCGACGGAGCGGGAACGACCGCGGGTGACAGCGGGAGCGGCGACGGGCCAGAGGCCGTGATCGTCATCGGCTACCCCGAGGACGGCACCCAGCTGTTCCGGGACTACTACGGCGTCAGCGACGGGAGCGAGGAGATCCTGGTTCCGGACGGACTGCGTGACGGCGCTTTGCCGGCACAGGTCGGCAACGACATGGCGAACGCCACGGGCACGGCGCCCGCGGCGGGCGGCCCCGCACAGGAGGCGTTCACCTCGGCGTTCGAAAGCGAGTACGGTGAGGCGCCAGGTGTGTTCACCTCACAGTCGTACGACTCCGTCGCCGTCCAGCTGTTGGCAAACGCCGCCGCCGGCGAGAACGCCGGGGCGGCAGTGCGCGACCAGATGCGGCGGGTGGCCAACCCCGGCGGGATGGAGGTGACACCGGACAACTTCGTCGAGGGGGTCGAGGCGGCCGCCAACGGCGAGGACGTGAACTACCAAGGGGCGTCGTCGGCGGTGAACTTCAACGACGCCGGCGACCCGGCTTCGGCGGCGTACGCCATCTGGGAGTTTGCCGGCACGGACGAGGAGACGACGAACACCCAGGAGGTCCAGAACTTCGAGGGGGACAACCCGGACGGCGCCGGGCCGGCCGCCGACAGCGGCCCCGGCGGGCTCGGACGCGAGATCGACATCGGCATCCTCCTGCCGGAGACGGGGAACCTGGCGTCGGTCGGCCAGCCGATGGTCCAGGCGGCCGAACTGCCGGTGATGGAGGTGAACAACGCGGACGTGGACCTCACCGTGAACGCACAGGTGGAGGACACGGAGACAACACCCAACGCCGGGAGTTCCGCCGCAGAACGGCTCGTCAGCGCCGGGGTGCCGTCCGTCTGTGGGACCGCCTCCTCGGGTGTGAACGTCCCCGTCTCGGAGTCGGTGTTCATCCCCAACGAGGTGGTGGGGTGTTCCCCGTCCTCGACCGCGTTGTCCGTGACGAATCTGGAGGACGACGACTTCATCTTCCGGACGGCGCCGTCGGACATCCTCCAGGGGCGGGTGATGGCCCAGGTGACCGCCGAGCGGCTGGACGCCTCCAGCGCCGTGACGCTGTACGTCAACAACGACTACGGCCAACAGCTCTCCGAGCGGTTCGCGAGCGTGTTCGAGGAGTCGTTCGACGGGGAGGTGTTCCGGCAACTGGGGTACAACCAGGGTGAGTCGTCGTACACCTCGGTCGTGCAGGACGCACTGTCGCCGCAGTAGGTCGTCGGGAGCCACTCCCGTCGCGTCGCCACCGGAGGAGACAAGACGGTCGGCGCGTGGAGTATCCACAGATGACAGACACCGTCACGGTCGCGTTCGACGCGGACGGGCTGGTTCCGGTGGTCGCGCAGGACGCCGAGACGGACGCGGTGTTGATGGTCGCGTACGCCGACCGCGAGGCCGTCGAGCGGACAGTCGACACCGGCCGCGCCCACTACTACTCCCGGTCGCGCGAGGAGTTGTGGGAGAAGGGCGCCACCAGCGGCAACACCCAACAGGTCGAGGCGGTGCGGGTGGACTGTGACGCCGACACCCTGTTGTACCGTGTCCGGCAGGACGGCGGGGCGTGTCACACCGGCCACGAGAGCTGTTTCCACCGTCGGGTCGAGGGAGACGGCGAGCGCAACGCGGCAGACGGGGACGACGATGGCGGCCCGGTGTCCGCCGACGAGGCGGAACTCGAACTGTCGGTGACGACCGACGGCGAACAGGTGTTCGACCCCGACGAGGTGTACTGATGGCGGCCGGCGAGGGGTTGGGCACGGCGCCGGTCGCGGACGTGCTCGACGAGCTGGCGGACGCGCGGGCGGCATACGAGGACGCGACTGCGGCCGTCGCGGACCACGGGGAGGCGCGGTTGGAGCAGGTTGCGGACGCGCTCAACCGGGCGCGGGGACTGCTCGACCGCTACGAGGGGGACGCCACCGGCACCGGGGACTTCCAGGCGTACGTCGAGTTCCAGGGTGCCTTCGAGAGTCTCGTCGAGGGGTTGCCCGAGGATCTCCCCGGACGGGCGGCGTTCGAACGGGCCAACGACTACGTCGACCAACGCCGGCTGTCGGTAGACGACTTCGAGGACGCCCGCGCGGCGCTCGCGGACGTCGAGAGCTACACCGGGCTGCTCCAGGATCGCGAGACGGCGGCCGTCGCGGTGAACGACGCCAGACACGCCGCTCGCCGGCGGCTGTCGACAGTCGAGGAACGGATCGAGGGGCTCGAACGGCTCCAACGGTTCGGTGACGCCGACTTAGACGCCCCGACCGAGGCGATCACGGAGCCGATCGCGGCGTACGACGACGCCGTCCGGGCGGCCTTCGAGACGTTTCTGACGGAGACACCCGCCAGGGAGGTGTTGTCGACGGTCGCAGAGACGACCCACTACCCGTTGGTGTCGTTCCAGTCGCCGCCCCCAGAACTCCAGCAGTATCTCGCAGACTCACCCGTGGGCGAGGAGTCGATTCCGACACTGTTGGCCTACGAGTCGTACTCGGCGTCGAAACTGGACCACTACGTCCCCGACGCCGGGCAGTTCAACGCTCGGGTGAGCGTCCACCGGGCGTACCTCGACCGGCTGGGGCCGGCGCCGTTGGTCGTCGGCGCCCCGCCGCCGGCGGCGGGCGTGCTCCGGGCGCGCGGCGAGGAGTTGGTCTCCGTGACCGCGAAGTTCGCGCCGGAGTCCGTCGTCGCCCGCGCCCGACAACTGCCGCGGATCGCCAGACGCGACGACTACGAACGACTGCGGACGGCGGTACGGGCGGAGACGGAGTTGGACGACGAGGAACGAGAACGGCTCCAGTCGGGGGCCGTCGAGACGGAGTTAGCGCGGCTCCGTGACGCGCGCGACCGGCTGTCGACGGCGTTAGACCGGCAGGTGGTGGGCTAGGGAGTCGGCTCCGGCGTCGGTGGCGACCGTTGGAGGAGACAGTCGGCCTCCCACTCGTGGCGCGCGACGAGTAGTTCGCGTCCCGCCTCGGTGAGCGAGTAGGTGTTTTTCCGTTCGTCGTGGCGGCGTTTGTCGAGGTAGCCGCGCTCGGCGAGTTCGTCTCGGTTGGGATAGAGGCGACCGTGGTTCACCTCCGCCTGGTAGTACTCCGACAGTTCGTCCCTGATTGCGAGCCCGTACGGCTCCCCCAGCGACGCCACCGCGTACAACGTGTCGCGCTTGAAGCCGCTCGGATCGTCCATCGGCGGAACGGACGTGAGCGACCGGTATACACCGTTCGAATGCTGAAACGCGAGTTTCAGCGTCGGGGGTCGAGTCACTCACGAAGTGACAGAAAGTTGTTTGTTTGGGCGTCGACAGATACGTGTGGCTCGTCGATGTTTATGCGACTGGAGTCGAATCCAGGGACGATGGACGGCACCGGTGCGGAGACGGCGTTCGGGACGCTCGCCAACGGCACCAGACTGGCGATCCTCGAAGCGTTGTACGACGCACTCCGGAGTCACGACGGTCCGGGCCAGCCCGGCGTCCCGTACACGGAGCTTCGAGAACGGGTCGGGGTTGAGGACAGCGGGAAGTTCAACTACCACCTCTCGGAGCTGACCGACGGGTTCGTCGTGAAACGCGACGGCGGCTACGTGCTCCGGCAGACGGGGCGGACGGCCGTCCAAATCGTCCTGCGGAGCTTCGACATCGACGACCCCGGGTTCGGGCCGACCCGGGTCGACGCCGACTGCCCCCGGTGTGGCGGGACGGTGACCGTCCAGTACGGACAGGGCCACCTGACGACCCGGTGTGTGGACTGCCCGGGGCTCCTCGCCGGCACTGGCCTCCCAGAGGGGACGATCTCGCGGCTCCCGTTCCCGCCGGCTGGTGCCGCGGCGCGTGACCCAACCGCACTGCTCGATCCCGCACACCGGCGGTTGGAACGACAGTGTCGGTCGATGACGGACGGGGTGTGTCCACGGTGTGGTGGGGAGACGACCGCACGACTGCTCGTCTGTGGTGACCACGAACCGGAGGGGGTGTGCCGGGAGTGCGGGACGGCACTCCCGGCGGTCGCCGAACTCGGCTGTCGCACCTGTGGACACGAACGACTGGCGCCGCCGGCGTTCGCCCGGACGGACACACGGGCAGTGTGGGAGGCCGTGAGGACGGTGTTGTCGGACGACGCCCACGCGTGGGACCGGTTCGGGACGACGACGAGGTGGTCACAGACGCTGACACGGACGGACTCGACACGGGTCGTCGTCGACCCGCCGACGGGGACGCGGCTGGTGATCGACGATCAGCTAGCGGTCACGCGAGAAGAGTGAGCCGTGAAGTGGACGGTCGGGTGACACCCGTGGTGTCAGTTCCCGTTCTCACGTCAGTCTCCGTTCTCGCGTCAGTCCCCGTTCTCGGTCGCGAGACCGACACTGTCGCCGACGTGGACGCCGGCGGCACACACCGGGTGTTCGAAGTCGAGCTGCTGGGCAGTTTTGGCGGCGGCGCTGGCGGTCGTCGGTTCGAACCCGTAGGGGTCGGGGGTGTCGCGTTCGTACGTCGCCACGAGGTGTGGCTCGTCGACGGCGCACACGAGCAGTGCGTCCCGACGGACGATCCCGACCGTCGCGGTCTGTCTGCCGACGACAGCCGCGATCCGGGGGGTGTCGTAGTCGTCCTTCTCGAAGTCGAGCGCGTGGAGCGTCTCGACGAGT
>ERZ1034486.5-NODE-5-length-83715-cov-5.915575_pt1 | contig 83715 bp, 75 predicted proteins | sample MGYA00520683_ERZ1034486 | MGnify/ENA primary metagenome ERZ1034486 (study PRJEB33760, sample SAMEA4777685) | hypersaline lake metagenome | biome: hypersaline environment; feature: brines | place: Spain | collected 2012-08 | depth 0 m ...
CGACGCCGTCCCTCGCCGACTCGACCGCTCGCTGGAACGATCTGAGTTCGCGCTCGCGTTTTTGACGGTCGGTCTCGTCACGAACCGTACAGACGAGCCGGCCGTCGTCGATGACCGTGAGGCTGAGTTCGGCCGGGAACGTCGTTCCGTCGGGTCGGCTGCCGGTCACGTTCCCGCGCCAGTAGCCGTTGGCTTCGAGCGCTGGGAACGCTTCGGCCTCTAGCCGCTCGACCTCGTCGTCGTCGTACAGCTTTCGCCACGTGTTCCCCAAAAGCTGCTCCTTGTCGTCGAAGCCGTACATGTCGACGTGGGACCGGTCGACGTACTCGTACTCGTCGCCGTCGAGGATCGCGACGCCGTCCCTCGCCGACTCGACCGCTCGCTGGAACGATCTGAGTTCGCGCTCTCGCTCTCGACGGTCAGTCACGTCACGAACCGTACAGACGATTCGGCCGTCATCGATGACCGTGAGGCTGAGTTCGGTCGGAAACGTCGTCCCGTCGAGGCGGCTGCCGGTGGCCGTCCCGACCCATGAGCCCCCGGATTCGAGGGTCGAGAGCGCCTCCGCCTCGAGTCGCTCCACCTCATCGTCGTCGTACAGCTTTCGCCACGTGTTCCCCAACAGTTGGTCCTTGTCGTCGAAGCCGTACATGTCGACGTGCGTCTGGTCGACGTAGACGTACTCGTCACCGTCGAGGATCGCGACGCCGTCTACCGCCTCGTCGATTGCCTGCTGGAACGATTCCAGCTGTTGTTGTCGGTCCTTTCGAGCAGTGATGTCCCTGAGTACGCCGGCCGTACCGCGGAACTCGTCGTCACCGACCAGCCCAAGTCGATTCTCGACGATCTTCCGGTGACTATCGGCCGTTTCGAGTTCGAACTCGGCGGTCGTCGACCGCCTGTCCGTGGTCCTCAGCTCCTTGATCTGCCCCCGGATCTGTTTCACGTCAGACTCGTTCATACCGATCGACGGGCGCTTGCCGATGATCTCCGTTCCATACCCGAACTCCCGTTTTGCGGCCTCGTTGACGTACGTGAAACGCCCCTCGGTGTCCAGCGCGTACACCGGGTCATCGACGGCCTCGAGTATCGTCTCATACCGCTCCAGCTCCTCGAACCGACGGCGACGTCGGATCTCGGTCCCGATCCACTTCGCGACGAGTTGTACGAACTCCGTCTCTTCCGGGCGAAACGCTTCCGCACGCGCCCTCCGCATCGAGAAGTTCACCGTCCCGTAGGCCCTGCCGTCGACGATCACAGGTGCTCCGATGTACGCGACGGCGCTTTCGGACGCCGGGTGGTTCTCATGATCGCTTTCCTCGATGTCGGCAAACGCGAGCGGTTCGGTCACGTCGCCGGCGAGCGTCGCATCGCACATCGTGCCCCCGAGATCGTACACCGCGCCCGCCTCGTGTGTCCCGGTCGCGTCAACCACGGTGTCGATCTCGTAGTCGTCTCCGTCGACGTGTGAGAGGATGCCCGTGTCGAGATCGAAGTATTCGCACCCGAGTGACAGCAGGCGCTCGATAGCCTCGTCGAACTTCTCGAAATCGACCGCGAGTTCGCTCAGCCGACGGAGCGCACTGATGTCAGCTTCTATCGGTTCCCCGTGTCCTCCCAAATCGGACTCCGCACCCGGCGATGTGTCGTGCGCCACAGTGCGGACGTAGCTCGCCCCGTCGACGTCGAATGGTTGACTCGTGAGGGTAACCGTGAGATCCGGTTGCTGTACACGCTCAAGCGACGCCGTGGACGGTTCCGACGCTCCGGTGATGGCGTCGTCGAGGTGTTCCCGGATCGCCGCCGCGGTGTCCCCGGTGATATCGGCGAGCCCGCTCCGCAGAAGCGTTTTGCGATCGCTCCCCGTTAATTCGACCGCAGCACGGTTAACGGCCACGAGAGCCCCGTCGGTATCGCTGACGAATGTGGCCCTGTCCGACTGGTCGAACAGCGCACGAGCGATATCGCAGTCCGTGGTCGACGACTGTCGGTTACCGATCCGAGACAACGTCGTTTCGAGTTTGGCCGCAATCGCTTCGATGATGGGAATTTCTTCGTCATCGAACCGCTCCCGTTCCGTGCCGACGCGTAGCACTCGGTCGCGCCCGACGGGGGCGAGCGCCTCGATCTGTACCGGGTCAGACGGGTCGTCGCCGACCGTCGCTTCGGGCATATTCTCAACCGTGCGGTCGCCCTCACGATCACCTACCTGCCTGACGATCGAGTCCGGTATCTGGTCCGGAACGCGATCGTCTGCGGCCGAAGAGGGGACAGCGGATCCGAGGGCGGTGACCGTCTCCGTCGATGGGTCATCCGTACAGACGCTCGCTACCGCGTGGTCAAAGGCGGCTTCCACGAACTCAACCGTACGGTCGACCGCCCCCTCAACCGTTTCCGCTCTGTCGAGCTCCGCCGAAAGGGCGAGATACCGCTCGGGGGCGGTCAGAGGCGATTGAGTGCCGGTCATGCGATCGTAAATCCTTCCATGAATATAAATTGTTGAGTTACTGATTATTCCGCGCTGGAGGCCGTCGTTCCGGGGTCGCCGCGGCATTCTGGGCGGTCCTTCCCGCTGGGGCGGATCCGGTCGGTCCCTGGGCTTCGGTCTGGGTGGAGCGTTCAAGCGTTGACGCGTCGGTGCCGACTGCTTCCCGGACACACGTCCACGCGAAGACCGAGGGTACCGGGGCAAATCTGACACCCACAGCGTCGGTCGTTCTCCGATATAACGTCGCGCCGGACGCGTCCCCTTCGTCCGCAGAGACGACGCTCAAGAGACCGACTGCCACCAGTTCACTGACACGGCGATAGCAGGTCGCGATTGGGATGTCCAGCGAATTACTGAGCTGAGTTGCCGAGGCCGGCTCTCCGGCCGCTCCGAGAATTTCCATACTGTACTCCCGGCCGAGTGCTCGTACGGGTTTCATGAATTGTTATCCTCGGTAAACCGAATATTATCACGAGTGAAAGACTAACTTCCAATCAGTATCGGTTGCCCCGTTCGTACACCGATGCTCATCGGTATCCGAACTCTCGACCACGCGACGACGCCGAGCAGTTCGGGGCTCATACGTCGTTTCCACGCGAACTCCCGTTGGAACTACTGTTTTCAGCCCGCCTCGGATTCGGACGCTTCACGCCTCGGAGGTCGATTCGTTGGACAGGCGAACTCGAACCGGCAGCGTCCATCCGGTTGTCACGTCCCTCAGCGCGACCGAGACATCCCAGCAAGTCGAGGACTCGCTTTGGTAGACGTCGCGACCCGACGCCGATCTCCGGCCGGACGAGCCGCCTCCTGAACCGTTTAGTACCGTGCCGGCGAACTCCATTCCATGTACGCGCTCGTCGGCGGGACCGTCCACACGGCAACGGAGCGGGGAACGATCGACGCGACCGTCGTCATCGACGACGGCGAGATCGTCTCCCTCGACGACGGTGAGCCGCCCGAGGAGGCGACGGTGATCGACGTCTCGGGCCACCACGTCACGCCGGGGCTCGTCGACGCGCACAGCCACGCCGGCATGGCCGAGTGGGGCGAACCGGAGGACGGCGACGTCAACGAGGGGACCTCGGCGGTCACGCCGCACGTCAACGCGCTCGACGGGTTCCACCCGCGCGACGAGGAGCTGAAACACGCGTTCCAGAACGGCGTCACCGCCGTCTCGGCGCGGATGGGGTCCGGCAACGTGATCGGCGGGATCATCTGCTCGATGAAGACCCACGGGCTCACCGCCGACGACATGCTGATCCGCGAGGACGGGATGAAGGCCGCGATGGGCGAGAACCCGAAGCGCTTCCACGGCGAGGAGCAGGGCCGCCAGCCCTCGACGCGTCCCGGCGTCGCCGCCACCCTCCGGTCGGCGCTGATGGAGGCCGAGGACTACGTCGACCGGCGCGAGCAGGCCCGCAACGAGGGCGATCCGTTCGAGCGCGACCTCGGCATGGAGAACCTCGCCCGCGTCCTCACCGAGGGGCTCCCGCTCCGCGTCCACGCCCACCGCACCGACGACATCATGACCGTCTTCCGGATCGCCGAGGAGTTCGGCATCGAGTCGCTCTCGATCGAACACGCGACCGAGGGCCACCTGATCGCCGAGGAGTTCGCGGAGCGGGACGTGCCCGCGATCGTCGGCCCCTCGCTGTACTCGGGCGCGAAGTACGAACTCCGGAACATCACCTTCGAGACGCCGGCGATCCTCCGCGAGGCGGGCGTGAAGGTCGCGATCCAGACGGACGCGCCCGTGCTCCCCCAACAGCACCTCGACGTCTGCGTCGGGCTCGCGGTCCGCGAGGGCTTCCCCGCGGACGAGGCGCTAGAGGCGGTGACGCGCTATCCGGCCGAGATCCTCGGCATCGACGACAGCGTCGGCACGCTGGAGGTCGGCACGGACGCCGACGTGGCGGTCTGGGACGGCGTCTTCTACGAGAACGACAGCCGGACGCGACACGTGTTCGTCGACGGCGAACACGTGTTCGACCGCGAGCGCGACGCGGTCGACCCCCGCGACGAGTACGACTGGTAGCCGGCGCGTCGGCGACGACGGCCCTCGCCCCGAGCCGACCGTGGCCCGCCCCGCTATCTTTTAGTCGCCCGTCCGTCTCTCGCGTAGTCGTGCCCATCCGCCGCGCGACCCCCGTCGACGCTCTCTACGCGGAACTCCGCGACTACGACCTCGTCGTGACCCCCGACGCCCCGCTCGCGAGCGCGATCAACCGTCGCCTCGACCGCCCGCACTTCGGGACGTTCGCGACCACGCCGCGGCGCCTCGCGGCGGGTCGACGCGAACGGGCGGAGGACCGAATCGCCTTTCTCGAAGCGATCGAGCGGACGGACCACGACTGGAAGGCGGTCGCGTACGCCGTCGGGAACGTGCTCCAGTGTTGGGAGCACCGCGGCCGCCTCGACGCGGTCCTCGACTACGACGCGTACGTCGACGACGCGACTCGCGACGTCGTCGAGGTCATGCGCTCCCTCCGGACGACGTCGAAGCGGCTCACTGAGTACACGGTCGACGACGGTCGCTCGGTGGCCGTCGTCGGTGCCGAGCAGCTGACCGCCCTGGAACGCAGCGTCCTCCCGGAGACCTGCGACCGGGTCGACCTCTTCGCGGACGAGGCGTTCGACCACCCCCCGTTCCACGTGTTCGAGTCGGCGACGGACATCGTCGGCGCGCTGCTCGACGCGGTCACGGCGGAGAACGCCGAGAACGTCGCCGTCGTCCTCGACGGCGGGAGCCGGTACTCCTCGCTCGTCGAGTCCGCGTTCGAGGCGGCCGGAATCCCCTTCTACGGCGGTCCCGGGTTCGCCGACGACCCGCACCACCGTGCGTTCGTCCGGCTCCTCCGGCTCGGATTTCGCGGCACGGAGGCGACCGTCGGCGACGCCGCGCCGGTGCTCGCGCAGATGGGCGTCGACGTACCGCTCGCCGATCGGGAGCGGCGGCTGGACGCCGTCGACCGACCGGAGCTGGCGTGGCTCCGACGGTTCCGCGCCGGGATCGATGAGCGGACGTTCGGGGAGGCGCTCGACGCCTACGCCGCCGAAGCCGGCGTCGAACTGCCGCGCTTCGACGAGGAACTCCAGCGGTTGGGGCTCGCCGACGCCCCCGTGACGAGCGCGGCGGTCGACCGGCTGGCGTACTATCTCCAGACATACGAGGTCCCGGTCGACAGGGAGAACGAGGGCGTCCTCCTCGCCGACGCGAAGTCCTCCGCGTACGTGGACCGCCCCGTCGTCTTCCACCTCGGCATGGACGAGGCGTGGACGCACTCGGCCCCCCAGCGCCCGTGGGTCGACACCGAGGCCCAGTTCGAGCGGTACGTCGGTGGCTTTCAGCGACTCCTCCAGAGCGGCGACCGGCAGTACTACCTCGTCCGCGACGCGGCCGGCGGGGAGCCGGTCACGCCCTGCCTGTACTTCGGCGACCTCCTCGACGAGGAGTACGAGCGGTTCAGCGACCTCGACTCGGTCGAACACCGGCGGCGACCCCGCTCCGCGGGGACCGGATTCGACTACGATCCCCTCGATGTCGAGCCCCGATCGGACGACACGATCAGCCAGTCAGCCCTCAACGGCTACGTCAACAGCCCGCGCGACTACCTCTTCGGGCGGCTCCTCGATCGGCCCGATCAGGAGCGGTTCGTCGAGGGGAACCTCTTTCACGACTTCGCGGAGTTCGCCGCGTGCCACCCCGACCTCGTCTCGGAGACGCCGACCGCGGAGCTCGTCGACGCCGTGCTCGCCGAGACCGAGGCGTTCGTCGCGCCCGCGGACGAGCCGCTCCGCCGCCGGAAGTACCGGATCGGGCTGGAGCTGATCGCGGAGTACCTGGCCGAGAACGGACCGGCGTCGGACGAGTTCCTCACGCCGGCCTCGGGGTGGGGGACCAACTTCTTCGCGGACTACTTCGACGAGCCGGTCGACTCCCCGCTCACCGAGCGCTGGTTCGAGGACGAGGCCCTCGGCGTGAAGGGGAAGATCGACCTCGTGCGCTCGCCGACCGCGCTGCTCGACTACAAGAGCGGCTCGCGGAAGCGGGCGTCGCAGGTCGTCGGGGGCGCGGCGGTCGACCCGCCGGCGGACGCGCCAGACTTCCAGGCGGCGCTGTACCTGACCTACTACCGGACGCTCCGCCCGGACGAGCGGCTGGAGTTCACCTTCTTCCACTTCCTCGAACCGATGGACGACGTGATCGCCGGCGACGCCGACCTCGACGACGCGCTCACGACGGTCACCTACCACCCGGTCGCGTTCGACGAGTACGTCGGCTCGCGAGAGGCCTACGAGCGGCTGCTGGACGGGTACACCGACTGCCGAGAGACGTTCGACGACCTCGGCTACCAGGCGTACGAGGCGGTCGTGGCGCCGCTGTCGTTCCCCGAGACGACGGACAAGGGGGAGCTGCGCGCCTCGGAGTTCGCCGAGCGGTTCACCGACGCGGTCGACGCTCGCACGTCGTCGGACGTCGACGCCGAGAAGGGGGCGGACCAGGCGGTCCGCGAGCTCAACGGCGTCCGCAGGCGGGCGTTCTTCCGCGAGGACTTGGACGCGTTCGAGTCGTTCGTCGACGAGCGGCTGGCGGAGCTCGCCGAGCGGCGCGCCGGCGAGGAGCGGTTCCCGGTGGACGGGCTCTCGGGCGGTCCGAACTACCGGCGCGTGGACAACCGCGACCTGCTGTTGGAGGGCGACCGATGACGGACCCGACGCCGAACGAGGCGCAGCGGCGGCTCATCGAGAGCACCGAGGGGACGTACCTCGTCGACGCCGGCCCGGGCACCGGGAAGACGTTCGCGATCGCCCGCCGCTACGGGCGGATCGTCGACCGACCCGGCGTCGACCCGGACGACGTGCTGCTGGCGACGTTCACGCGGAGCGCCGCGACGGAGATGAAAGAGCGCGTCGTCGACCACAGCGCGTACGGGGTGCGCGAGCTGGCCGACGCCCCGATCCGGACGTTCCACTCGCACTGTCACGAACTCCTCCGCGAGCACGGGTACGCCGCCCCGACGCACCTCGGTCTCGACGGGCGGATCACGGGGTCGACGCGGATCGTCGACGACGACCTCGTCGAGGCCGAGCGCTTCCGCGAGTTCTTCGGCGGGTTCCGCGACGAGCACCCGGAACACGCCGCGTTCTACCGGGCGCTCCCGGCGCCGGGCGAACTGCTCGACCTGATCGACGAGCTCGCGTCGAAGGGGATCTTCCCCACGACCGACGGCTGGTACCGGGACGGGGAGTCGCACCTCGACGGCGACCTCGCGGCGTTCGCGGAGCGCTTCGACGCCGCGAATCGACCGCGGAACGACGGGCGGAAGCAGTCCCCGCTGCGGGAGGACCTGAGCCGCTTCGGCCGCGGGAAGACGTACCTCCCGGACGCGCCCTCGAAGTCGGAGCTCCGCGGCGGCCGCGGGACGAAGCGGCTCGACGACGACGTGGCGCGAGACGTCTTTCGCGAGGACCGCGAGGACCTCAAGACGTTCGTCCACGACGTCTACGTCGAGTACCTCCGGTTCGCCCTCCGGCGCAACTACCTCTCCTTCAGCTTCCTCCAGCTGTTCGCGTTCGTCCTCCTCTGCGAGGACGAGCGCGCCCGCGAGGCGGCGCAGGTCGAGTACGTGATGGTCGACGAGTTCCAAGACACGAGCGAGATCCAGTTCAAGCTCGCGCTGCTTCTGTCGGCGGGGACCAACCTCTGCGTCGTCGGCGACTGGAAGCAGAGCATCTACTCGTTCCAGTACGCGGACGTGCGCAACATCCTGGAGTTCGAGGACCGGCTCGAGCGGTTCGCCGCGGACCTCAACGCCGACGCCGACCGCACCGCCGTCGACGCCGCCGACCCGACGCGGATCGAACTGCGCGAGAACTACCGGTCGACGGCGTCGGTCATCGACCTCTCCGAGCGGGCGATCGCGACGCCGGCGACGGGCGGCGAGACCGTCGACGCCCCCCTCGACGACGTCGTCGAACTCTCCTCGAACGCCGCCTTCGACAACACGGTCGTCGAGGGCATTGCGCACGAGGACGAACACGAGGCGGTCCTCGCGGAGATTCGGGAGATCGTCGGCAACGACGAGTACGCCGTGGAGGACGCGGACGGCGAGCCGCGCCCGCCGGAGCACGGTGATATTGCGGTGTTCACGCGGACGCGGGAGTGGGGCCGCGACCTCTTGGCCGTCGCGGACGAGTACGACTTCCCGATGGCCTACGACGGCGGGATCGAACTGTTCCGGACCGACCCGGCGAAGCTCCTGCTCGCGTGGCTCCGCGTCCTCGAGTCGGACGCCGACCGCGGGTGGGCGGTGATCCTCGAGGAGATCGGCTACGCGTTCGACGAGATCGACCGCGTGCTTGAGACGGGGTCGTACCCGGCCGACGCGGCCGCGTTCCGCGACGAACTCCGCGACCTGGCGTCGGTCGGCGCGGTCGCGCGCCGCGTCCTCGACCGGTACGGGTTCTCCGGCGACACGGCCGACGCCCTCCTCCACGCGGTCCAGTCGGTCCACGACGCCACGACTGCGACGCGGGGGGACCTGATCCGGCTCATCGAGCGTGGCATCGAGACCGGCACCACCGTCGACGTCAGCGCGACCGCGGGCGACGACGCGGTGACCGTCCAGACGATCCACGCGGCGAAGGGGCTGGAGTATCCGATCGTCGTGCTGGCGAACATGAACGAGGGGCGCTTCCCGCCGCGGGCGGGCGGGTCGAGCGTCTTCGAGTATCGGGACCCGGTCGGCCTCCGACAGCGGAAGCTGTACTCGGAGGCGGGGACCCACCCGCACGTCTACGACAACTGGCGGCACGACGTGATCCGGCGGTGTCTGCCCCGCGAGTACGACGAGGAGCGCCGGCTGCTCTACGTCGCGATCACGCGCGCCGAGAGCCACGTCGTGTTCGCCGCCGGCGAGGACCCGAACGCCTTCCTCGAGGGGCTCCCGGTCGCCGTCGAGGCGGTCGACCCGGACGTCGAGCCGTTCGACCGCGACGAGCCGGCCGACGCCGAGCGGCCGTTCGCGGTGACGGCCCCGGACGGACCGGTCGGCCACACCCCGCACTCGCTGATGGACCAGACGGTGTTCGAGGAGACCGGCGAGCGGCGGGAGGCCGGTCCCGAGGTCGGAGCCGCCGCCGAGAGCGAGACCGAGACCGGGGGGATGGCGTTCGGCTCCCGCGTCCACGACTTCGCGGAGGCGTACGCTCTCGGCGACGACGTGACGCCGTCGAACGGCCACGAGCGGCGGGTCGTCGAGTTCCTCGACGGGCTTTCGGGCGATTTGTACGTCGAGGAGCCGGTCACGCTCCCGATCGAGGTCGACGGCCGCCGCGTCACCGTCTCGGGGATCGCGGACCTCGTCTGCGTGACCGACGACCGAGTCGACGTCGTCGACTACAAGACGGACGCCACGCGGCGCGCGCAGCCCGAGTACCGGAAACAGCTCAGCGTCTACTACCACGTCCTCGACGACTGGTTCGGCGACAGGGAGGTCGAGACGAGCCTGTTCTACACGAGCGACGGGACGCGCGAAGCGATCGAGCCGCTCGGCCTCGACGCGCTGCGATCGCTCGTCCGCGCGGCCGACGCGGCGTCCGACTGACGCACTCGGGCGGTCCGGTCGCCGCCGGAATCGCTGGCCTCCACTCGGCGCGACGCGAAGCGAGCCGGGCCCCGCGTCCCGTACCCCGGCCCGGGCGACGGGGTTGGATTTTTGCCGACGCGAACCGGACGACGCGTATGGCGCTCCTCGCCAGAGGTCCGACCCGCGCCGGCGCCGACGACCGCGACCGGTCCGGACCGCGGGGGTCGAGCCCGTGAGCGCCGACGCCGCCGACGCGGAGTCGTCCGGCCCGCTCGACGCGTTCCGCCGGTTCTTCGCGCTGGAGCGCGACGTGCTCGTGTTATCGGTCGCGATGTTCGCGTTCAGCCTCGGGTTCCAGATGACGAACCGGTTCCTCCCCGAGTACATGGTCGCGCTCGGCGCGTCCGGGTTCGCGGTCGGCCTGTTCGGCACGTTCGGCAACGTCATCTCGGCGGTCTACCCGTACCCCGGCGGCGCCGTCTCGGACCGCCTCGGCTCGCGGTACGCGCTGACGCTCTTCGGCCTGCTGTCGACGCTCGGCTTCGTCGTCTGGCTCGTCGCGCCGAGCCTCGGCGCGGTCGACGTCGCCGGGGTCGTCGTCGAGCCGTGGGTGTGGATCTTCGTCGGACTGGTCCTCGCGCAGGCGTGGAAGTCGTTCGGCCTCGGCGCGACGTTCGCGGTCGTGAAGCAGGCGACGGACCCCTCGCGGCTGGCCGCCGGCTTCGCCAGCACGGAGACGTTCCGGCGGACCGCGTTCCTCGTCGGCCCGGTGCTGGCCGCGGTCCTCATCGGGCTCCGCGCGGAGTTCACCGCGAGCTTCCGGCTCGTCCTCGCGGTCGGGGTCGCCGTCGGCGCCCTCGGCACGCTCGTCCAGCACGTCCTCTACGACGCGAGCGGCGACTCCTTCGGCGACTCGTTCGCGGGCGTCGAGCGGATCCGACGCGACCTCCGGGAGATGCCGGCCCCGCTCCGGCCGCTGCTCGTGGGAGACACGCTCGTGCGGTTCGCGAACGGGATGGTGTACGTGTTCTTCGTGCTGGTTGTTACCCAGTTCTTCCAGGTCGGACTGGACACCACCGTCGCGCTCGGCGGGTTCTCGTACGACGTGAGCCTCTCGCCGCAGGCGTTCTTCGGCTACCTCCTCGGCGTCGAGATGCTCGTCGCGCTGCTGATCATGGTCCCCGCCTCGAAGCTGGCCGAGCGCGTGGGGCTCAAGCCGGTGGTCGCCGTCGGGTTCGCGGTGTACGCCGTCTTCCCGGTCGTGCTGATCTACGCGCCGGCGCTCGCGGGGTCGGTCCTGCCGCTCTCCGCGGTGATGGTCGCCGTCTTCGCGTTCTCGGGGCTGCGGTTCGCCGGACTCCCGTCGCACAAGGCGCTGATCGTCGGCCCGGCTGAGAGCGGATCCGGCGGCCGCGTCACGGGCACGTACTACCTGCTCCGGAACACCGTCGTCATCCCGAGCGCGGCGGTCGGGGGGTACCTGTGGGACTTCGTCAGCCCCGAAGTTGCGTTCACCGTCGCGGCCGTCATCGGGCTCGTCGGTACCGGCTACTTCCTCGCGTTCGGCGAGGAGTTCGAGGCGTACGCGTGAGGCGAGACGCCCCGGAGCGGGGACCGGACGCGGGCGACCACCGGCCCGTGCGCCGGACCCCGATCGGTGGCTCGGGTGGGCGGCTCGCGTAGGTTTAATTGAGCGGCGACGCTCATCGATCCCATGCCGACACCGTACGGCGAGTGGCCGTCGCCGGTCGCCCCGGAGGACGTCGCCGCCGACGTCAGGTCGTTCGCGTCCGTCGAGACCGACGGAGACCACGTCTACTGGCTCGAACGCCGCCCGTCCGAGGGCGGTCGAGGCGTCGTCTGCCGCGCCCCGGTCGACGACCCCGGCGCCGGTCCGACAGCGGTGACGCCGGAGGAACTCGACGTGCGCACGCTCGTCCACCAGTACGGCGGCGGCGACGTACTCGTCGCGGACGGGACAGTGCTCGCGGCGAGCATGGACGACCAGCGGCTCTACCGACTGCCCGCGGACGGGAGCGCGGCCGAAGGAGACGCGGAACCGACCCCAGTCACGCCGGAGCCGCCGAAGCAGATGGCCCACCGCTACGCCGACATGCGGCTCGCTCCGGACGGGGAGACCGTCTACGCCGTCCGCGAGCGTCACGTCGGGCCGGAAACCGACGAGGAGCCCCGGAACGAGCTGGTCCGCTTCCCGCTGTCCCCCGACCCGGCTCCGGAGACCGGTGTCTCGGACCCGGTCGTCGTCGCGGCGGGGCACGACTTCTACGCCGCGCCGCGGCCGGCGCCCGACGGCGACCGGATCGCGTACCTGCGGTGGAACCACCCGAACATGCCGTGGGACGGGACCGAACTCGTCGTCGCCGCGGTCGACGAGGCGGGCGACGTCCGCGACGAGCGCGTCGTCGCGGGCGGCCCCGACGAGTCGGTCGTCTCGCCGAAGTGGTCGCCCGACGGCGTCCTCCACGCGGCCGCCGACCCCACCGGCTGGTGGAACCTCTACCGGTTCCGGGCCGACTCCGGCGGCGACGCGGCGGGCGGGCGCGACGGCGACGCCGCACTCCCGACGGCCGGGGACGCCGAGGCCCTCCGCGAGACCTCGGCCGCGTTCGGCGTGCCGATGTGGACTCTCGGCGTGTCGACGTTCGCGTTCCTCGGCGACGGGCGGATCGCCACGCTGGTCACCGAGGGGGGTGACCCGAGCCTGCGCCTGCTCGACCCGGAGACGGGCGACCTCGTCGACCCGGGCCTCCCGTACAGTTCCTTCCGGCCGGCGTCGATCCGCTCCGACGGCGATCGCGTCGCCTTCGTCGGCCACCGGACCGACGCGCCGAGCGCCGTCGTCGCGTGGCGGCCGGAGGCGGACGACGGGGGACCGCGCCGGCTCCGCGAGTCGACCGACGACGCGCTGGACCCCGCGTACGTCTCGGAGCCGGAGTCGGTCACCTTCCCGACCGGCGACGCGGTCGGCGCCGACGACGCGACCGCGTACGGCCACTACTACCCGCCCCACAACCCCGACGCCGAGGCGCCCGCCGACGCGGCGCCGCCGCTCCTCGTCAGGGTCCACGGCGGACCGACGAGCCGGTCCGAGGCGTCGCTGTCGTCGACGGTCCAGTTCTGGACGACCCGCGGCGTCGGGGTGCTCGCGGTGAACTACCGGGGGTCGACGGGGTACGGTCGCGCCTTCCGCGAGGCGCTGAAGGGGGAGTGGGGCGTCCGCGACGTGCTCGACTGCGTCAACGCCGCCCGGTACGCCGCCGACGAGGGGTTCGCCGACCCGGACCGGCTGGCGATATCGGGCGGGAGCGCGGGCGGGTTCGCGGTGCTCGCCGCGCTCGCGTTCCACGATACGTTCGACGCGGGCGCGAGCTACTACGGCGTCGCCGACCTCCGCGCGCTGGCGGCGGAGACCCACAAGTTCGAGTCGCGCTACCTCGACGGGCTCGTCGGCCCGCTCCCCGAGGCCGCCGACGTCTACGAGGCGCGGTCGCCGGTCGCGCACGCCGAGGGGGTCACCGCGCCGCTGCTGCTGTTACAGGGCGGCGAGGACGAGGTGGTCCCGCCCGCGCAGGCCGAGGCGATGATCGACGCCCTCGTCGCGAACGAGACGCCGTACGCGTACGTGGAGTTTCCGGAGGAGCGCCACGGGTTCCGTGACGCCGACAACGTCGCCCGGGCGCACGCCGCCGAACTCGCGTTCTACGGCGCGGCGTTCGACTTCGACCCGGCCGGCAGCGTCGCCGACCTCGAGCTCCTCGTCGGCGAACGGCCTGAGTGAGTCGCCGGCGACGCCGGGATCAGTCGGCGGTTCCGGACTGCCCCCCGTCGTTCCCTCGCTGGCGCTCCGGCAGCTCCCCGTCGTAGCCGTCCGGCACGTACGGACACAGCGGGTCGCTGCCGGTGGGGTCGCCGGTGACGGCGTACGCCCGCGAGCGGCTCCCCCCGCAGACGTGGCGGAACTCGCAGGCCCCGCACTTGCCCGAGAAGCCGTCCGGATCGCGGAGCGACTCGAACAGGTCGGCGTTCCGGTAGACGTCGACGACGGACCTGTCGCGGACGTTCCCCGCCGACTCGGGCAGGAAGCCGGACGGGTACACCTCGCCGGTGTGGCTGACGAACGCGAACCCGCGGCCGGCCGTGATCCCGCCCCGTCTGTCGGCCCCCGCGTCGGTGTCGCCGTCCTCGGCGCGCTGGATGCCGACGCGGCGGTAAAAGGGGGCCTCGGTGGTCTTGACGCCGAAGCGCTCCTCATTCGCCACCTCGTGGAGCCACGCCATCGCCGCCTCCGCGCGCTCGGGGGAGACGGGGTCGAGGACGCGACCCCGGCCCACCGGGACGAGGAAGAAGACGCTCCAGAGGACCGCGCCGAGGTCCCGGACGCGGTCGCGGATCGCGGGGAGGTCGTCGACGGTGTCGGCGCAGACGGTGGTGTTGATCTGGAGCGGGATCCCGGCGTCGCGAGCGGCGCGCGCGGCCGCGACGGTGTCCGCGTAGCTCTCCTCGCCGCGGAACGCGTCGTGGCGCTCGCGGGTCGGGCCGTCGAGGCTCAGCGCCATCCGCGCGATTCCCGCGTCGCCGAGGTCGCGGACGCGCTCCGGCGTGAGCGACCGCGTGCCGCTCGGGGTGATCGTCATCCGGAGGCCGAGGTCGTCGCCGTGCGCGACCAGCTCGGTGAGGTCGTCGCGCGCGAGCGGGTCGCCCCCGGAGAGGACGACGAGCTGGCCGTCGCCGAACGCCGCGGCCTCCTCGAGCAGTCGCTTCCCCTCCGCGGTCGTCAGCTCGTCGGGGTGCCGCTGCGGCCGCGCGTCGGCCCGACAGTGCCGACACGCGAGCCCGCAGGCCTGCGTGACCTCCCAGACGAGGACCAGCGGCCGCCGGTCCGTGTCGAGGTCGTCGAACATCGCTTACGACCGGCTACGGTCCCGACCCGCTTGGGGTCGTCCCCGAACGTGTTCCCCCGCCCGCTCGGGACGAATATTCCGCCGATCGAGAGCCCCCACGCCGCGGTCGCGTCGGCGTCGTCGGCAGCGCCCTCGACCGATCGGTCGCCCCCGCCGGATCGCCAGATCGCCGTGACGACCGCGTCGGTCCGCTCGGCCACCGCCCGTTCGACCGCCGTCGGATCGCCGGTGTCGGATCCCATGTCCGCCGCTTCGGCCGCGCGCCCCGCGTGGTTTGTGACGAACGTGTTCCGGCGACAGCGCAGCCGAAGGTACTTCCACCCCGGCGGCGAATCCGCGGGCATGGCACAGGCACGCCTCCGCGTGACGATCCCGGACGGCCCGTGGGTCGGCGACGTCTCGCGGGAGTTCCCGGACGCCCGGTTCCAGGTGCTGACCGCGACGCCCGACGACGGCGCGGGGTTCGCGCTGGTCCGGATCACGGCCGACGACACGGAGCCGATCCTCGACGCCGTCGAGGCGCACGACGTCGTCACCCACTGTTCGGTGATGGCCGGGGACGACGGGATGGTCACCGTCCAGGTCGAGGCGCTCGTCCCGCTCTTACAGATGGTCGCGCGCCGGGCCGGCGTCCCGATCGAGATGCCGGTCGAGATCCGCGACGGCGTCGCGCGCATCGACCTCACCGGCGACCACGAGCGCGTCGCGAAGTTCGGCGACGCCCTGCGCGACGTCGGCGCGGAGTTCGACGTCGAGTACGTCCAACAGCGCGTCAACCCCGGCGGGTCGCTCACGGAGCGCCAGCGCGAGGTCCTCTTCGAGGCGGTCGACCGCGGCTACTACGACGTCCCCCGGGAGTGTACGCTCACGGAGGTCGCCGACCACGTGGGGATCGCCAAGTCGACCTGTAGCGAGGTGCTCCAGCGCGTCGAGCGCACCGTCGTCCGCGAGTTCGTCGACGACCTCCCGCGCCGCCCGGCCGGGCTCGAAGCGCCCGAGGACGACGGCATCGAGCGGATCCAGTGACTGGCTGAGAACGGGTCGAGGAACCCCGACGCGTCCGGATCGCCCGGCTCAGAGCCGCCGGCGGCGGACCAGTCGAGATGCGGAGGCGAGGGACTGTGCTGGGACGGGAAACGGTGAGTCCGCGACCGAACGAGATCCGCTACTGGAAGCCGCCCTCGTAGTCCACCGTCCGGCGGAGTAGGCGGAGCCCGAGCGTCTCGCCGTAGAACTCGACGTGGCTCTCGGGGTCGCGGACGCTCCCCGTGACGCGGCGGCGTCCGGGGTGTCAGCGAGCGCGGGATCGGTTCGGTGCCGCGCCCGAGAGTCGATGTCGGTCTCGGGGACCCCGGGACGAGGCCGTCGCCCGCTCAAGCGAGCCACAGCAGGCGCACGTTGCTCGCGGTGAGGTACGTCCCGGTGATCGTGAGCAGCACCGGCGGGAAGTAGTAGAGGAGTCCGTCGCCCTCGCGCGCCCCCTCGACGCTGATCCAGAGCATCACGAGGTAGACGGCGATCTTCAGCGCGACGAGCCCGGAGAGGCCGAACGACTCCAGCGCGAACCGCACGACCGGGTTCGCCTCGTCGATCGTCGGGACGTATCGGAGGAAGGCGACGGTCGACACGATGTCGCCGACGCCGTACGTCGCGGTCGCCGCGATCCAGAGCCAGTAGAACTCGTTCGGCCGGCGGCGGTACGCCGGGCGACGCCGGGACCGGTCGCGGGTGCGGGACACGACCCGAACTGTCGGGCGGCGGACGTGAAACTGCCGGTTCCGCGCGGGCGACGGCCGCGGCCGGTCCCCGCGCCGGCGTTCGGACCGCCATCCAGCCGACTTAAGAGGGATCGAACCGTTTCGCCGGCCGTGACGGAGCCGTCGACCCGCGACGAGAAGCTGGAACTCGGCGTCGAGCTGCTGGCCCACGTCGAACGCGAGGCGCTCGACCTCGCCGCGGCGGTCGACCGGATCGAGACGATCACGACGAGCCCGGCGCTCACGCGCGACATCCTCGACGCCGCCGAGAAGCGCGGCGTCATCGACCGCGACGGCGCTCGGCTCCGCGTCAACACCGGGGGTACCTACGTCGAGTACGAGAGCCAGGTCGTCGAGCGCGAGGGCGACTTCGACTGCCGGCGCTGCGGGACCTCGATCTCGACGGGCCACTTCGTCCGGCTGGACGCGGGCGAACTCGGACCGTTCGGCTCCTCGTGCGTCCGGAAGGTGACCGGGCGCGAGTCGACGTCGGAGCCGGAGTGAGGGCGGCTTCGGGCGCGCTCGCGGGCCGGCCGGGCGTGGGACCGCCGACCGTCGACCGAACCCGCCGGAGTATTTACGTCGGCGGCCGAAGCGACGGCAATGACCGCGCCGAACCGGAACGTCCTGTGGGCGAACGCGCTCGTCGACGAGCTCGTCGCCGCGGGCGTCGACGCCGTCGTCGCCTCGCCGGGCAGTCGCTCGACGCCGCTGACCGTCGCCGCCGCGAGCCACGAGGAACTCACGGTGTTCTCCCAGTTGGACGAGCGCTCAGCCGCGTACTTCGCGCTCGGCCGTGCTCGCCGGACCGGCCGCGTGACGCCGCTGATCTGTACCTCGGGCACCGCCGCCGCCAACTACCACCCCGCCGTGATGGAGGCGAGCGAGGCCCGCGTCCCGCTGCTCGCGCTCACCGCCGACCGGCCGCCCGAACTGCGCGACTCGGGGGCGAACCAGACCGCGGACCAAGAGAAGCTGTACGGCGACGCGGTCCGGTTCTACAAGGACCTCCCCGAGCCGGCCGCGAACGACCGAGCGCTCCGGTCGCTCCGCACGACGGTCGCGCGCGCCGTCGCGACCGCCGAGGGGGCCGACCAGGGGCCGGTCCACCTCAACGTGCCGTTCAAGAAGCCGCTGGAGCCGACGCCGGTCCCGGGCGACGTGCCCGACGACCTGCCGGCCGCGGCCGAACTGGGCCGCGACGGCCCCTACGTCGACGTGACGGCCGGCGCGCCGGAACCGGGCGACGACGAGCTCCGGGCGCTCGCGGGCGAGCTGAGCGAGGCCAGCCGCGGCCTGATCGTCGCCGGCCCCGCCGACCCGCCGGGCATCGACCCGGAGGCGGTCGCGGCGCTCGCGCACGCGACGGGCTTCCCGGTGATCGCCGACCCGCTCTCCGGGCTCCGGTACGGCGGTCACACCCGCGTCGCGCCCGTGATCGGGCGCTACGACGCGTACCTCTCGGCCGACCTCGCGGACGAGGAGGAGGAGTCGTGGACCGATCCGGACGTCGTGCTCCGGCTCGGTGCCTCGCCGACCTCAAAGCGGCTCCGGAAGTATCTCGCCGCCACCGGTGCCGACCAGTACCAGGTCGACCCCGCCGGGCGGTGGCGCGAGGCCGAGTTCGCCGCGACCGACCTCGTCGTCGCCGAGCCGAGCCGGCTCTGCGCCCGCCTCTCGCGGCTCGTCGGGGGCGGCAGCGGTGACGCGGACTGGCGCGCGCAGTGGGAGGAGGCGGACCGGGTCGCGGAAGCGGTCCACGCCCGCGAGTGGGACGGGATCGACGCCGAGGTCGCGGTCGGCGACGAGGGCACAACCGACGACGAGACCGCGATTGAGGACGTCGACGCCGGGTTCCACGAGGGGGACGCGCTCCGCGCGGTCGCCGAGGCGCTCCCCGACCCGGCGACGCTGTTCGTCTCGAACTCGATGCCCGTCCGCGACCTCGACCGGTTCGTCGGGCCGACGACCGCGAACGTCACCGCGCTCGGCAACCGCGGCGTCTCCGGCATCGACGGCATCGTCTCCAGCGCGCTCGGCGCGCGCGCCGGGACGACCGACGACCTCACGCTCGTCCTCGGGGACCTCGCGCTGTACCACGACTCGAACGGGCTCCTCGCGGTCGAGCGCTGCGACGCCGACGCCACGGTCGTGACGGTCAACAACGACGGGGGCGGCATCTTCCACAAGCTGCCGATCGAGTCGTTCGAGCCCCCGTTCACCGAGTCGTTCAGGACCCCGCACGGGCTCGACTTCGAGCCGCTCGCGGCGCTCCACGGCCTCGAGTACGAGCGGATCGACGCGCGCCCCGACGCGCTCGCCGACCGGGGCGAGAGCCCGGCGGAGCGCGCGGACGCGGTCGCCGAGGAGGTCGCCGCCGCGGTCTCCCGGAGTCACGAGGAGCCGGGGTCGCACCTGATCGACGTCGAGACGGACGCCGAGGCCAGCCACCGCACGCGCGAGCGGCTGGCGGCCGCGGTCGACGACGCGGTCCACGGCGACGCGGGCGGCGAGTAGGTCAGGAGCGGGTCGGACCCGGGTCCCCGCGCCGGCTCCCGCCGAGCGTGACGCCCGCGTACGCGACGACGGCCAACTGGACCCCGATCCCGAGGCTCGCGCCGAGCGCGAGGGCGGCGGTGAGGACCGGACCCCGGTCTGGGCCGAGGAACCAGAGGGCGGCGGCCGACCCGACGAGGAACGCCGCGGTCGCGCTCGCGCCCGTCGCCAGCGCAGTCGACGTGGCGGAGACGTCCGCGTCGCGCAGTCCGGCGAGGAGCGCGACGCCGAACAGCAGGCCGTAGATCAGCAGGAACGCGGCGAATCGACCGCTCGCGACGTACACGGAGAGCGTCTCGGCCGACGGGAGCGATACCGACGACTCGAGCAGTATCGGCGCGAGCCGTCTGATCCCGCTGACCGCGAGCGCGACGACCGCGGCGACCGCCGGGGGGAGGGCTGCCGTGCGCATACCGGCGAACCGACGCGGGATTCACTTATAAAATCCGATCCGAGTGGCCGGCGTCACGCCACGTCGACGACCGATTCGGCCCGCGCGTCGCGCTCCGTCGCCGTCACCTCGCCGACGACGCGGTGGGTGCCGGACGGGGGATCGGGCCACGTCGCCTCGTACTCGACCGCCCCGCCGGGCGCGAGCGTCTCGCTGCCGAGCGCCTGCGTGAACATCCGCCCCGCGCCGTAGCGCCAGACCGTTTCCGCCCGCGATCCGTCGGACTCAGCCACGTCTCCCTCCGCGGGGTACGCGGTGAACTCCGCGCGCTGGCCCGTCCGGAAGTCGAGCGTCACCCGTTCCTGCCCGGCGTTCTCGATCCGCAGGGAGAGCGCCACGCCGTCGTCGGTCCGGGTCGCCGCGAGCGCCGCGTCGAGCATGCCTCCGTCTGCGACGCCCGCGGATAAAATACCTCGGCGGGCGGGGACGATACCCCGGGAGAGACGACCGCCTCGCGGCGCGGCGAATGCGCGCCCCGACGACGGCTATAAAACTCGGCTCCCCCTACCGTTCGGCGTGCAGGTCGTCGGCTACGAGACGGACGCCGCGAGCGACTCGCCGGAGTCCGACGGCGGTCGGGTCACCGAGTCCGCCGGACCGGTCGGCGGCGGGCTCTACGTCGCGAGCGACGGGAACGTCGACTTCGTGGCCGCCGACCCGGGGACCGAGCTCGCCTTCGGGCTCGGCGAGCGGCGCTGCGCGGGGACTGTCAACGAGGGGGACCACGTCGCCTGCGACGCCGCGGACGCGCCCTACTGCGACGAGCACTCGGGCGTCTGGGTGTGCGCCCGGTGTACCGGGACGTGTCTGAAAGACGAGATGGACTGCCACGAGAGCCACGCGATGTACCTCGCTGCGTTCGCGCCCGACGTGCTGAAGGTCGGCGTCACCCGCGAGTGGCGGCTCGGGACCCGCCTCCGCGAGCAGGGGGCCGACCGCGCGGCACTCGTCCGGACGTTCCCGGACGGACGGATCGCCCGCGAGGTCGAGGCGGAGCTGGCCGCCGGGGACGACCTCGTCGACCGCGTCCGGGTTCCGACGAAGCTCGACGGGTTCGGGCGTGCGGTCGACGAGGCGGCGTGGGAGGAACTCCTCGACCGGTTCGACCCGATCGAGCGGTTCGCGTTCGACTACGGGCTCGACCTCGGCGACCGGCCCGTGGCCGAGACGATGGCCGCGGGGACCGTCCGCGGGTGGAAGGGGCGAGTGCTGGTGCTCGACCGCGGCGGCTCGACGTACGCGGTCGACGCGCGCGACCTCGTCGGCTACGAGCTGACAGACGCCGTCCCGGAGCGCGAGCTCCAGTCGAGCCTCGGGGCGTTCGGCGGATGACCGGCGGCGTCCTGGCGACGCTGTTCGGCGACCCGTTCGCCGTCATGAACACGGTCGGGCTCGTCGCGTTCGCGCTGGTCGGCGCGAGCAAGGCGGTCCGCGAGGAGTTCGACCTCTTCGGCGTCGCCGTCGTCGGGCTGGCGATGGCGTTCGCCGGGGGCGTCACCCGCGACCTCCTCGTCTCGCGCGTCCCGCTCGCGCTGCGCTCGCCGGTCGAGGTCCTCCTCGGGCTGGTCGGGGTCGCGCTCGCGGTCGGCCTGAGCGCGTGGCTCGCCTCGCCCGACGAACACCCCGTGACGGTCGTCGCGGACGCGGTCGGCCTCGCCGCGTTCGCCACCACCGGGGCCATCGTCGCGACGGAGGCGGGCGTCTCGGCGTTCGGGGTTGTGACCGTCGCGACGATCAACGCCGTCGGCGGCGGCGCGCTCGCCGACGTCCTGCTCGACCGGGCGCCGTTCATCCTCTTCGAGGACTTCTACGCGAGTTGCGCGGTGCTGGGCGGCGTCGCGTACTGGGCGGTCGGCGCTGTCGGCGCGCCCCCCGGACTGGCCGCCGCGGCCTGCGCGGCGGTGACGGTCGGCCTCCGGCTCGTCGCCGTCGCCCGCGGCTGGCGGCTCCCGACCGCGAAGCGGATCGGCGACCGGTTCGTCGACTGACCCGGCTCGCCGACCGAACCGCACTCGATCCCTCAGCGACCCAGTCCCTCAGCGGCGACGACGCGACGGACGCCGAGGTACGCGGCCCCGGCGATCACGGCGTAGGCGACCACGAGGACGCCCGTCGCCGCGTCGGCGCTGTCGATCGCGAGCCGCGCCACCGCGTTCGCGGGCCCGCCGGCCATCGCCGTCGCGCCGCCGAACAGCACGAGGACCGCGACCGAGTAGAGCAGTTGGGCCGCCCGCCGGTCGGGCGCGACCGCCGAGATACCGACCGCGACGGCGACGACCAGCGCCGTCAGCGCTGTCATCAGCGCGAGGATCGGGCCGACGTTCGCGACCGACGTGCCGTTCGCCTCCAGGAGGAGGAGCCAGATCAGCGCCTGCCCGGGGGCGATCCCGATCGCCGCGGCAGCCTTGCCGTCGACGATCTCGGCCAGCGTGACCGGCGCGACGCGGAGCAGCTCCATGGTCCCCTGATCGATCTCCTCGGTGATCGAGTCGACGACGAGCGACCCGGAGATGAACACCGGGAGGAAGACGAGGAGCGGGATCAACACGGTGTAGGTGAACGTGAAGTACGGGCTGGTGTCGCTCCGCTCCGGCAGCGGCAGCGGCGAATCTTCGAGGAACGGGGCGCGCGCGTCCCGCTCGTTCAGCTCGTAGGTCCGCAGGAGTTCGCGCAGCTGTACGACGATCACCGTCGTCTCCACGGTGGCGTCGGGGGCGGTGACGACCGCCGACACCCGGCCCGACTCCCGGCGAGTCGTGACCACCACCGCGTCGGCCGCGTTCCGCTCGAAGGCGCCCCGGGCCGCGTCCGCGTCGGGGTACGCTGTGACCGACGCGCCCGGGACCTCGCTGGCGGCGCGCTCCAAGTCGTCGACCGCGTCGCCCGCGGCCGCGACCTCGACCTGCGCGCCGTCGAGTGCGCCGGGGTCGTACATCGAGACGAGCCCGACGACGAGGAACGACGAGAACATCGCGATGAACAGCTGGATCCCGATCGCCAGCAGGATCGTCTTCTCGGCGCGCAGCCCGGCGAGCTCCCGCCCGGCGATCGTCAGGCGGCTATCCAAGGCTCACCACCCCCGCGTTGTAGGCGGCGTGCCCGAGCGTCGCCAGCGTCAGGGCCAGCGCGTAGGCGGTCCGCCCGCGACTCGCGCCGACGCTCGCGAGGCCGGTGGTGACCGCGTGGAGGGCCAGCGGCGCGAAGAACAGCGCGGCCAGCGCGAGCGGCGGCAGCCCGGAGAGGCCGGCCACGTCGCCGAAGGCGGCCCGGCCGAGGAAGAGGTCGGTGAGCCCGACCGCCTGGACGACCGCGGTGGCCTTCTCCGCGAGGAAGAACCCCGTCCCCGAGGCGAGCCCGACCGCGAGTGCGACGCGGAGGGTCCCGTCGCCGTCGCCGGCCGCGACGCCGTCGAGCCGTTCGAAGACGCCGCGCTCGAAGCCGGCGTAGAGGCCGACGCTCTTGGCGACCTCCTCGATGAAGGCGATGGTGACGAGCAGCACCGGGATCGACACGGTCACCGGCAGCGCGAACAGCACCGCGACGGCGAGCAGCTCCGCGACGAACACGAACGGGATCGTACAGGCGGTGAGGAACGCCACGCCTCCGAGCGCGCGGAGCCGCCGGCGGTCGAGGGGCGCGCCGCCGGTCGGGACCGGGGAGAGGCGGACCGCGAGCGCGTCGAGGAACTTCCGCGTCACCGGCTTCTGCGAGAACATGTCCTCCTCGCGGTAGACGCCGAGCCCGAGGCCGAACAGCAGCGCCGCGCCGACCGCCATCGGCGCGGTCGAGAAGAGCACCTCGCCGGCCGAGACGGCCTCGCCCTGGAGGTCGAAGACGACGAGCGTCAGCGGCGAGACGAGCGCGACCGGCGTCACGTTCGTGAAGATGGCCGGCACGAACGCGTACGTCGTCAGCAGGACGCTCACCCCGACCGTGACGAAGGTGAGCTCCTTGAACGACCGCGCGAACATCGCGCCGACGAACGTCGCGCCGAGGAAGGTCGCGGCGACCGGTGCCACCGCTATCACCGACAGCGCCCCGCCCCCGACCGCGAGCGCGATGAGCGTCGTGACGACCGCCGCGGCCGCGGCGTACGGCAGCGTCTTGCCGGCGACGATCTCCGCCGGCGACAGCGGCGTGACGAGTAGCGGCTCCCCCCGGCGGTTCGTCCGTTCGTCGAGGATCGAGGAGCCGTACGCCTGGATCAGGAAGTTCATCGGCACGAGGAAGACGAAGGCGAGGAGCAGCGAGGTGAACGGGAACGGCGGCGTGATCGAGCCCGGCGATCCGACCGTGTCGGCGCCGAACGCCGCACCGCCGATGGAGGGCACCGCGAAGCCGCCGTCGCCGTCCGACCCATCGCTGCCGCCCACGGAGCCGACTCCGTCCGTCGTGCTGCCGTCACCGTCGCTTCCGCCCTCCCCGTCGCTTCCGCCGTCGCCGCCGTCGGACCCGCCGCCGGTCGACCCGTCGGAGTCGCTCGTCTGGTCGCCGTCGCCGCCGAGCGTCGTCCCCTCGTCGAACCCGGTCGTCCGACCGACGTACCGGAGCGTGACGGTGACCGGGAACGCGGCCGTCCGGTTCGGTTCGGCGCGCATCAGGCGCTCGTTGTGCGCCTCGACCGCCTCGCGGACCGACGCGGCCGCGGCCTCGCCCTTCTGGGTGTCGGTCGCGCGGACGACGACCGACTCGACGTCCCCGGGATCGATCGCGCCCCCGTCTTCGGATCCGGGTCGCACCACCGTCACCACGACCGCGTCTGCGGTGTCGCCGAGCGACGCCCGGCCGGCCGAGACCGCGCGCAGCGACGGCTCCGCCTCGATCGCGTCCGCGTACGGCGAGCCGGGGTCGACGCCGACGCGGTAGACGTCGCGGTCGACGTCGAGGCCGGCGACGCCGGTCGCCACGCCGACGCCGACGACCCCCCCGGCGACGAGGAGCAGGGCGACCCCCGCGGCGAGGGTCTTCCGGTCGACGCCGCCGGACGCCCGGGCGGACTCCCACTTCGCGACGCGGAGCACTCGACGGGCGGCGACGGCGATCCGGCGACCGAGGCGGCGCAGCCGATCGGTCACTCGGTCGCCTCCGTCGCCGTCGCGGCCGCGGTCTCCGCCCCCTCGTCGCCGTCTCCGCCGCCGTCGCTTTCCCGGTCCGCTCCGTCGTCCTCGTCTCCGTCGGCGTCGTCACCGATGTCGCCGGTGAATCTCCCTGGCATCGGTCGCCCGACGATGTCGAGGAACACGTCTTCGAGGCTCGGCTCGCGGCTCCGGATGTCGACGACCTCGCCGCCCGCGTCGGCGACCGCCTCGCGGACCGCCGCGACCGCGTCCATGTCCGGGACGGTCGTCCGGTAGCGGTCGCCGACCTCCGCCGTCGCCGCGTCGAGGTCGGCGAGCGCGAGCGTCGCGGTCGGTTCGACGTCCGTGAACACGCGGTAGGTCGTCTCGCCGTGTCGCTCGCGGATCCCGTCGACACTGCCGCGGGCGACGATCCGGCCCTCGTTCATCACCACGACGCGGTCGCAGACCGACTCCACGTGGTAGAGGTTATGCGCGGAGAAGACGACCGTCTTCCCGGTCTCGCGGAGCTCGCGGGTGAACGCCAGCACGGAGTTGGTCGTCACCGGGTCGAGCCCGGACGCGGGCTCGTCGTACACCAGCACGTCCGGGTCGTTGACCAGCGAGCGCGCGATGGCGACCTTGCGTTTCATGCCCTTCGAGACGTCGCCGAGGCGGCGCTCGCGATGGTCGAGTTCGAGCCGGTCGAGCGCGGCCTCGATCCGCTCGTCGGCCACCTCCCGGGGCACGTCGTAGAGGTCGGCGAAGAAGCGGAGGTACGACAGCGCGGTCATCTCCTCGTACAGCGGCGACTCCTCCGGCAGGAACCCGAGGTGCCGGCGCATCTCGGGGTCCGAGGCGTCGAACCCGGCGACGGTCACCTCGCCGTCGGTCGGCTCGACGAGGCCGGCGATCACCTTGAGCGTCGTCGTCTTGCCGGCGCCGTTCGGGCCGACGATCCCGAACACCTCGCCGTCGTCGACGGCGAAGTCGCTGTCGACCACGGCCGCGAAGTCGCCGTAGGTCTTCCGCAGCCCCGACACCTCGATCATGCCTGCGCTTCCGCCGGCTCGCGGGTTAAACCCACGCCCGCGGTTATCGGCCCCGAGAACGCGGCGAGGGCGGGGGACTGCGAGCCGCACGAGCGACCGAGAGAACGCCGCGGGCGACGATCGCCTGGATGTCCGTCCCCGTCGGAAGACTCGTCACTCCGTGTACGGCTTCTCGATGCTCCCGTCGCCGCTGATGTACGCGTTCATCCGGCGCGTCACCCCGTCGAACAGCGTGATGAGCGGCGAGAGGACGCGCTCGACGAGCCGGACCGGCGACGCGACGCGCAGCGACCACGTCTCCGCGTTGCCGAGGCCGAACGCCTTCGGGACGATCTCGCCGAAGACGAGGACGAGGACGCTCGTACAGAGGGTCGTTACCACGATCGCGGGCCCGGCGGGGAGGTAGCTCGCGATCAGGACGGTCACGACGCTCGAGATGGCGATGTTGACGACGTTGTTCCCGACGAGCAGGGTCACGAGGAGGCGGTGCGGGTCGTCGTGGAGCCCTTTCAGGACGGCTCCCCGCGGGTCGCCCGCGTCGGCCTGCCGCTCGAACCACTCGGCGGGCAGCGAGAAGATCGCGGTCTCGGAGCTGGAGAAGAACGCGCTGAACCCCAGTAATACGATCACCGCCGCCACGCCGACCGCGCCGAGTGCGACTCCGACCATGTCGCGTGTCGAGAGAGAACCCCAAAGAGGGTGTCGGAGGGGTCCGGCAGGTGCGGCGCATCTGCGCCGCTCACCGGTCGGCGGCGAGCGGTGCCGGGGAGTCGCCCGGCGAGAGAAGACGGTCGGCCCGCGTTACTCCTCTTCTTCCTCCTCCTCGACCGGTCCTCGTCCTCGTTCCCAGACGGCGTCGGCGGAGGTGTCGTTCGGTGCGGTGTGCGAGACGTCTTTCATGGTATCGCGATCGCTTGCCATATTGACAGCTGGTAGCCCGGACCCCCGTATTAACCCTTCGTGGAAAGAGATAATGAGACCTGATACCATATAAGGTATTAATATTCTCTCGCGAGGGGCCTCCTCGGTCGATGGACGAACTGCCAATTAGGCGGGCTCGGACCGCATCGAACCGCACGAACGTGCGGAGATTCTCGCGGACCGCAGCGATGAGGGTCGCCGGCGTCGGACGACGCTGCGTGGACACCACAGCCGAGCGCGACGCCCGAACCGCGGTGGTCCGCGAGGGGGCGACGCTCGCGGTCGGTCGCGACGTCGACGCCCCGGCGGAGCGGACGGCGACGGCGCTCCGCGACACGCAGCGGTGGCCGGAGTGGAGCCCGTCCGTTCGGGGCGTCGAGAGCACCGACCGGTACGTCGAGACCGGGACGACGGGGCGCGTCCGGGTCGCGTGCCGCTGGGTCCCCTTCCGCGTGACGGCCGCGACGCGGCTCCGCTGGGACTGGCGAGTCGCCGGGGTGCCCGCGACGGGCCATCGCATCGACCGCTACCCGGGAGAGTCGGGTCGGTGTCGAGCGGCTATCGAGGTCCCGCTGGTCGCGGCCCCGTACGTCCCCGTCTGTCGGCGGGCGCTCGACCGATTCGCGGCGCTCGTCGAAGGAGCCGAGTGAGTCGGGCGACGGGGCCGGCTGAGCACGCCGAGCGCGCGCAGTCGTCCCACCCAGCCCGTCGAGCGCGCGTCGTCGCCCGCCCGTCTCACTCCTCGTGACCGCCCTCGAACGGGTCGATGACCGCGCTGCCCGGCTCCGCCTCGTCGCGGGTGAACCCCGGCCCCCGCGTCGCGAGCTCGAAGACGAGCCCGTCGGGGTCCGAGAAGTAGACGCTCTTGAAGTAGGTCCGATCTTTCACCTCGGAGACCCGGACGTCGTGGCCCTCGAGGTGCTCCTTCCACTCGCGGAGCGTCGCCTCGTCCTCGACGCCGAACGCGAAATGGTGGCTCGCGCCGGGGCCGGGCGTCCCCTGCGAGCGGGGGTACTCGAAGTAGGTGACCGTGGTCCCGGGCTCGCCCTCCGGGGTCGACGAGAAGTAGTAGTGCGGCGTCCCGGGGTCGTCGTAGTTCTGCGTCCGCTTGACCGTGTGCCAGCCGAGCACGTCCTCGTAGAACGACTGGGTCTCGTCCATGTCGGTACAGATGTTCGTGACGTGGTGGAGCCCCGTCGTCGGCGGCGCGTCGGTCATGGTGCGTGTGATCGGTCGTCGGGAGGGCAGTTAGTCGTACTGGCGACTCCGGGGCCGTCGTGTCGGTGGCCGGGAACAAGGCGCGGCGGTCGCGGAACGGGTCGTTCGGGCGGTTCGGTCGTTCGATACGGTCAATCGGCTCGGCCGAGGATCGGGACGGTCAGCAGCTTCGGCCGCGGCTCAGAACAGGCCCAGCCCGACCGCGTACGGCCACGCGGTGCCGCCGACCGCGAGCAGCGCGAGCGCGGCGCCGGCGCCGTAGACGTTCTTCAGGAAGCTCGTCATCTCGTTCTGCTTCTCCTCTGGGTCGTCCATCGACCAGAAGTCGTGCATCGTCACGGCCGAGACGATGAGGAAGAAGGCGAGCGAGCCCGCGGCGAGGACCGGGAACGCGCCCGCGGCGACGGCGAGGCCGCCGAGGGCGAGGACGGCCCCGGAGGCGATCACCGAGAACTTCGGCGCGGGGAGGCCCTTGAACTCGGCGTAGCCGGCCATCGTCTCGAGGTCGGTGAAGTGGTTGAGGCCCATGAACGCGAGCGTCGCGCCGAACAGGATCCGGCCGAGCAGGAAGAGTTCGCCCGCGAGTGGGGTGTCGAACTGGAGCGGTAGCGTCGCGAATTCAGCTAACATCGTGTAACCTGCTATACGGGCGTAACCCATTTATCGCTTCCCGGACAATAGAGTTAGTAGGTAACACCGATGTCATCACAGGACCTTTCCGCGGCGGAGTCGGCGGAGACGGCGGATTCGGGGGCTGAAGCGGCTGGCGAGGCGACGGAGACGGACGCGACGGCGGCGGCGACGACGCCCGACACGCCCTGCCCGGTCGTCGACTCGATCGAGCAGATCGGGTCGCAGTGGCGGCTCGTCGTCCTCCACGAGCTGTTGAACGGCGAGTCGCGGTTCAACGAACTTAAACGCGAGACCGACGCGAACGCCCGCACGCTCTCGCGCGTCCTCGACGACCTCCAAGAGACCGGGTTCGTCGACCGGCGACTGGAGGAGGACTCGCCGGTGGCGACGTACTACAGCCTGACCGCCAAGGGCGAGTCGCTCGCCCCCGTCTTCGAGGAGATCGACTCGTGGGCCCACGAGTGGCTCGCCGAGTGCGACGCGTAAGCGTGTGTTAGCAGGATTGGATTTCGTTTATAAATAGACATCCGTTCCCGGGCTGTTTGTTTATAAACTACTAACAGCGAATCGTCGATGTAGGCATCTAAAGCCCCAGTCGCGAGGGCGGCGCACGCTCGCTGCGCTCCTCGGTCGCTCGCGCTGCTCGCTCCCTGCGGTGCTTACGTCGCCTGCGCCGCCCTCGCGACCGCCCCTTTGAGTCCCGCCCCGTACGGCACCGCAGCCTCACACCTCCCCAGCCTCGTCGGCCGGCCTCCGCTTCGCTCCGGCCCGCCGACTCCCTCGCGCGTGCTCCTCGCGTCCGTTGGACGCTCGGAGGCACGCGCCACCGCCTCACAAATCGATGAGCGGCGCTGGCAGGCTCATCGGTTTGTAAATCGTGCCGCCGCGTCGCGCAGCCGCTGCGTCGCTCTCACACGTACTTTCGCGCGAACGCGTACAGGTCCGGGATAACGTACGCCGCCCCGCCCACGGCGAGAGCGATCACGAGCGGGATCCCCCACGGGCTGTACCCGTCGAGCCGTATCGACCATCGCAACAGCCCGGCGGCCTCGACGGCCGGCTGTACGAGGTACACGCACCCACCGACCGCGGCGGCCGCGGGCGCGTGGACCGCCGAGACCCGATAGCCGTAGGCGCTGCCGGCGATGAGGGCGAGGCCGAGAGCGGTCACGAAGGCGGCATAGATGAGCGCGCCGAACCCGCCGAGCGGGCCCGGTCCGTAGAGCGTGAACTCGTAGACGCGCTCGTCCGCGAACACGTAGTACAGGCCCCCCTCCTCGGGAGCCTCCTCGATGTCGATCCCGGTGTCTCCCGGAGCGACGTCCAGCCCCGAGGGAACCGGCTTCGAGATCGAGACGCCGCCGTCGTCGGAGTCCGCCGCCACCGTGAAGAAGCGCTGTCCCCGTTCGGAGAGGTCCTCGTATTCGAAGGCGAACCCCTCGCAGTCGACGAACGCGACGCTGACGTCTCCGGAGTCGGCGTCGTCCGTCGGGAAGAAACACGCCAGTTCGCCGTCGTCCCTGACGAAGTTCCAAGCCCCCGACCGGAACTCGGACGGGAGGTCGTCGACGGCGACCTCGTCGCGATCGCCGGCAGCCTTGACGGAGGCTTCACCGCGATCAGAGCCGGCGTCGACGACGTCCCGCGCCGCCCCGGAGAGGTCCGCGTAGCGGTGGACTTCGCTGTCCGTTCGATCCACCGAGTACGTAACCGGGGCCGGGTCCGTCGCGCCCGCGACGGCGCCGGCGACGACCCCGACTCCGACGACGAACAGACAGAGGGCCGCGAGGAGTTCGGGTGACGGGCGATTCATCACCTCTTCCGACCCTCCGACGGCGTATGTGTTTTGTGTGACCTCGATTCGGCGACGGCGCTCCCGGCGCGGGCGAAAGGTGCTTGCCCGCCGAAACGCACACCCTTCTCCGGCGCGTACGGAGCGCTGTGTACGCCGGACTGAAGAACACCCCCTGTTGCCTGTGCGGCCGGGACGACACCCACACCCGGATCGCAGTGCCGCCGCGGGCGCTCCGGCTCATGGAGAACGGCGGGCCCATCGCGTGGCGCGACGTCGTCGGCACGGTCACGCTCCGCTTCTGCGCCGACGACTGGGACCTCGTGAGCGACCTCGCCATCGAGATGGACGCGCACCCGCTCTCGCGGTGTAACGCGGCGCACGTCTCCCTAGACCTCCGCGAGGACCATGAGGCGCTGCTGTCGGCGACGAAGGCCGAGACGGACCAGACGGAACTGGAGGCGCGCCTGGCGGACGAGGCCGAGGCGACCCTCGACGCGGTCGACGACCCCTACACCGAGGAGCGCGACGTCGTGGAGGCGATCGTGGTGTTGCGTGCGCTAGAGGAGCTCGGCGTGCGGGAACGCCCCGGCGACGCCGCCGCGCTGACGGGCGACGACTGAGACGACCGGGGCGGGCGCTCGCTCACCACCTCACCTCGAACCCGTCCTCGCCCTCCGGTTCTCCGTACTCGGCGTCGACGTCGTCGACCTCGGCGGCCCGGCTTCCGGTCTCGCACCACTCGACCATGTCGCGGACGTCTCCCTCTGGGCCCTCGAAGACGGCCTCGACCCGGCCGTCGTCGAGGTTCCGTACCCAGCCGTCGACGCCCGTCTCGCGGGCCGTGTCGCGGGTCGTCGCCCGGTAGTAGACGCCCTGAACGCGGCCCGAGACGAAGACGTGCGCGCGAACGCGGTCGGTCATCGGTCGGTGGTGCGACGCGCTCCCTGTTAAACGGCCCGCCCGCAACCGACGCCTACTAACTCCCGCGCGCCGACGTGGGCGACATGGACCTGTTCGGAACCGCCGGCATCCGCGGCGGCGTCGAGGACCGCGTCACGCCGTCGCTCGCGCTCGCCGTCGGGCGGGCCGTCGGCGCGGCGATCCGGGACCGAGCCGACGAGTCGACCCCCGACCCCACCGTCGTGCTCGCCCGCGACGGGCGAGTGACCGGCCCGGCGCTCGCGGCCGCGATGGAGGCCGGCCTCTCCGCCGGCGGCGTCGCCGTCCGACGCGCGGGACCGCTCCCGACGCCGGCGCTGGCGCACGCCTCGCGCGGCCGTCACGGCGTGATGCTGACGGCCTCGCACAACCCCCCGACCGACAACGGGATCAAGCTGTTCCGCGACGGCGTCGAGTTCGACCGCGACTTGGAGCGCGCCGTCGAGTCGCGGGTCGCCGACGAGGCGCCGGTGGCCCCGTGGGACGAGTGGACCGCGGCGACCCGGGTCGACCCGCTCGGCGACTACCTCGAACACGTGCGCGAGTACGCCGCCGGCTTCGGCGCGGACCTCGACGGGCTCCGCGTCGCCGTCGACTGCGGCAACGGGATGAGCGCGCCCGCGACGCCGACCGTCCTCCGCGAGCTCGGCGCGGACGTCGTCACGCTCAACGGCAACGTCGACGGCCACTTCCCGGGCCGCGGGAGCAAGCCCACGCCGGAGACGCTCGCCGATCTGCGCGCGTTCGTCGCGGACGCCAACGAGGGCGTCGAGAGTCCCGGGCGCCCGGCAGACGGGGGGAGCGGAGCGGGAGCGGACGGCGACGCGGACGAGACCGAGGGGTTCGCCTTCGGGATCGGTCACGACGGGGACGCCGACCGGATTGTGATCGTCGACGCCGACGGCGAGGTCGTCCACGAGGACACGGTCCTCGCGGTCCTCGCGGAGCGGTACACTCGCGCGAGCGACGCCGGGGACCCGGTCGTCGTGACGACGCCGAACGCCTCCGGGCGGATCGACGAGCGCGTCCGCGACGCCGGGGGCCGCGTCGAGCGCGTGCGGCTCGGCGCGCTCCACGAGGGGATCGCCGCGGTGCGCGCGGAGGGCGCCGCCGACACCCGCGTCGTCTTCGCGGCCGAGCCGTGGAAGCACATCCACGTCGCCTCCGGCGGGTGGATCGACGGCGTCGCCTCCGCCGCGGTGATCGCCCGCCTCGTCGCCGACGAGGGGCTGGCGGCGCTCCGCGCCCCGGTCACGGAGCGCCCCTACCGGAAGGTGAGCGTCGGCTGCCCGGACGACGCGAAGGAGTCGGTGATGGACCGGCTGGAGACGGCGCTGCCGCAGGCGTTCCCCGCGGCCGCGGTCGACACCGACCACGGCGTCAGGCTGGAGTTCGACGACGCCTCGTGGACGCTCGTGCGCCCGTCGGGCACGGAGCCGTACGTCCGGGTGTACGCCGAGAGCGACGACGTAGACGAGCTCGTCGCCGACGTCGAGGACGTGGTCGAGACCGCGGTCGCGGCGGCGTAGGCGGAGAGAACGTGTGGGCGGCGAGGGCGTGTCGGCGGCGAAGGCGTCATGGGCAACGTCGACGGAAGACGGCCCGGGCGCTGCGCGCGTCGGTGGCCTCGCGTTCTGTCCCCGTTTACGACCGTGAATGATACGGGTCCGTGGATCGGAACACCGATCGAGGCCCGCTTTTACCCGGTATTCTGCCGTCTCGTTTCACGAACGTGCCTCCCTCTCGGCGCGGGAACGACGAATTTATGCCGCGTTCCGACGGGGTTACGAGTGAGATGGCATCCGACTTCGATCGGCGGCGGTTCATCAAAGCGGCAAGCGCAGCGGGCCTCGTCGGCCTCGCGGGGTGCGGTGGCGGGCCGAGCGACGGCGAGAACGAGTCCGACGGCTCGGACGGCACGGACGGCTCCGACGGCTCCGACGGGTCTGACGGCTCCGACGGCGGGGACGGGTCCGACTCGCCGCCGGCGACGGTCGGTATCGTCTACTCCGACGGCGGACTGGGCGACAACTCGTTCAACGACGCGGCCCAGCAGGGCATCCTCCAGGCCGAAGAGGAGTTCGGCATCGAGTACAACGAGGCGGAGCCGGAGGGCGCCGGCGAGTTCTCGCAGTTCCAGCAGCGGTACGCGAGTTCGACCGACCCGAACTACGACCTCGTCTCCACCATCGGGTTCAACCAGGGCGACGCGCTCTCCGAGACCGCGCCGCAGTACCCCGACCAGGACTTCATGATCGTCGACACCGTGGTCGAGGAGCCGAACGTCGCGAACTACCTCTTCCGCGAGGAGGAGGGGTCGTTCCTGATGGGCGTCCTCGCCGGGGAGCTGTCCACGACCGACTTCTCCGCCGGCGCGGGATCGACCGACCCCGACTCGACGAACGTCGGGTTCGTCGGCGGCGTCGACAGTCCCGTCATCCGCCGGTTCCAGGCCGGCTTCGAGGCCGGGGTCGACTACGCGACCGACGACGTCGACGTCATCACGAGCTACGTCGGCAGCTACGCCGACCCCTCGGGCGGCCAGGAGGCGGCGCTGTCGATGTACCAGAGCGGCGCCGACATCGTCTACCACGCGGCCGGCGCGACTGGCGTCGGCGTCTTCCAGGCCGCGCAGGACGAGGGCCGGTTCGCCTTCGGCGTCGACCAGGACCAGTCGGTCTCCGAGGAGTCGTTCGCCGACGTGATCGTGGCGTCGATGGTGAAGCGCGTCGACACCGCGGTGTACGAGTCGATCTCGAACGTCATCGACGACAACCACCAGGGCGGTAGCACGACGGCGCTCGGGCTGGAGTCCAACGGCGTCGAGTGCGTCTACGGACAGGAGATCGGCGACGACGTCCCCGACGACATCGTGTCTTCGGTCTCCGACGCCCGCGACGGCGTCATCGCCGGCGACATCGACGTCCCGGACACCACGAGCAACTGAGCCGAGGGCGGCGAGCGCTCGGTCCGAGTCCGACGCGGCGAGCGTTCCGGACCGGGTCCGACGCGGCGGCCGAACTTCCACTTTTTCGCGGTACGGTTCGCCGAGTGACAGCTCTCGCGTCCCTCGGCCGCGAATCCGCGCGTTTTTAGGGACTGCCACGGAGTTACGGGTGAATGAACCCGGCGGTCCACTTGGACGGCATCACGAAGCGATTCCCCGGGGTCGTCGCGAACGACGACGTTGATCTCGCGGTGGAGCGCGGGAGCGTCCACGCCCTGCTGGGCGAGAACGGGGCCGGAAAGACCACGCTGATGAACGTGCTGTACGGACTCTACGAGCCGACCGAGGGGACCGTCCGCCTCGACGGCGAGCCGCAGTCGTTCGACTCTCCGCGGGACGCGATCGACGCCGGTATCGGTATGATCCACCAGCACTTCATGCTGGTCGACCCGATGACGGTGTGGGAGAACGTCGTCCTCGGCAACGAGCCGACGACGTGGGGCGGGCTGCGCGTCGACAAGGAGGCGGCCCGCGAGGCGGTCGTCGAACTGAGCGAGCGCTACGGCTTCGACGTGGACCCCGACGCGGCGATCGCGGACGTCTCCGTCGGCGAACAGCAGCGCGTCGAGATCCTGAAGGCGCTGTACCGCGGGGCGGACGTGCTCATCATGGACGAGCCGACGGCGGTCCTCACCCCGCAAGAGGTCGAGGAGCTGTACGGCGTCTTCGAAGAGCTCACGGAGCAGGGGAAGACGATCATCTTCATCTCCCACAAGCTCGGCGAGGCGCTGTCGGCGGCCGACGACATCACCGTCCTCCGCGACGGCGTCAACGTCGGGACCGTCGCCGCGGAAGACGTGACCCGGGAGGACCTCGCGGAGATGATGGTCGGTCGGGAGGTGCTGATGGAGCCCGCGACGACGCCGCAGGAGGCCGGCGACCGCGTGCTGAGCGTCAGCGGGCTGGACGTCGACGACGACCGCGGCGTGCGGGCCGTCTCGGACCTCTCGTTCGAGCTCCGGGCCGGCGAGGTGTTCGGCATCGCCGGCGTCGACGGGAACGGGCAGTCCCAGCTCGTCGAGGCGATCACCGGGCTGCGGGAGCTGGCCGACGGCGAGATTCACTACCTCGGCGAGTCGCTTTCGGGGACGACGCGCCGCGACCGGATCGACCGCGGGATGGCGTTCATCCCGGAGGACAGACAGGAGCGCGGACTGGTGATGTCGTACGACCTCACCGAGAACGCCATCCTCGGGAGCCAACACGACCAGCCGTTCGCTCGGGGCGGGCGACTGGACTGGAGCGCGTCACGCGACCACGCCGAGTCCGTCATCGAGCAGTACGACGTCCGGCCGCCCGACGCCGCGGCGGAGGCGGAGGCGCTCTCCGGAGGGAACCAGCAGAAGTTCATCGTCGGCCGCGAGTTCGAGCGCGACCCGGACCTCGTCGTCGCGATGCACCCGACCCGCGGCGTCGACATCGGCTCGACGGAGTTCCTCCACGACCGGCTGCTCGAACTGCGCGCGGAGGGGAAGGCGGTCCTGCTCGTGTCCTCGAAGCTCGACGAGGTCCAGGGCCTCTCGGACCGGCTCGCCGTGATCCACGAGGGTGAGTTCAGCGGCGTCGTGGACCCGGCGACCGTCACCGAGGAGGAGATCGGGCTGCTGATGGCGGGCGAGACGCCCGACGACGACTCGGTCGAGGCCGCCTCCCTCCACGAGGAGGCGACCGACCAGATCGCGGGCGACCCGACGGCCGACGGCGACGAGGTGGACGCGTGAGCGACGCCGGACCGGACGCGGGCGGGACCCCCTCCGTCGTCTCCCGACTGATCGCGCCGTTCGTCGACCGGAGCGTCGCGGAGCGGCTGGTGATAAGCGTCGCCGCGATCCTCCTCTCGATCGCCGTCGGCTTCGTCATCGTGCTGATCTCGGGCAGGATCGCCCAGTGTTCGACGGCCGCGTGGACGATGCCGCTCACCGGGATCGGCTTCTGTTACGACCCGATACAGGTGTACGTCGTGCTGTTCAACGGCGCGTTCGGCAACCCGATCGCCGTCGGCGAACCCGGGCTGTTCAACCCGAACTGGACGCCGTTCAACCTCTCGCTCGGGCTGACGCTCTCGGAGACGACGCTGCTCATCTTCACCGGGCTGTCGGTCGCCGTCGCGTTCCGGGCCGGCCTGTTCAACATCGGCACGCAGGGCCAGCTGGTCGTCGGGGCGCTCGCGACCGCGCTGACCGTCATCGCGGCCGCGCCGCTGCTGCCCGAGGGTCCCGTCGGCGGTGCGGTCCTGATCGTGCTCGGCACCGCGGCCGGCGCGGTCGGCGGCGGGTTCTGGGGCGCCATCCCGGGCGCGCTCAAGGCGTACGCCGACGCCAACGAGGTGATCACGACTATCATGCTGAACTTCGTCGCGGCGAACGTCGCGTACGTGCTCGTGCTGGAGGTGTTCCGCGCCGAGGGGTCGTCCGTGGTCGCCACGCAGTACGTCCCGGAGTACGCCCAGTTCCTGCCGTGGTTCTTCCCGCAGTCGGCCGACTTCGCGGTCGTGGCGCTCCTCGTCGGGATCGCGTTCATCGGGGCGCTCTACTACCTCATCGAGCACACGTCGTTCGGCTACGACGTCCGAACGAGCGGCGTCCAAGCGGCCGCCGCGGAGTACGGCGGCGTGAACGCGAAGCTCACGACCGTCCGCGCGATGACGCTGTCCGGCGCGCTCGGCGGCATCGGCGGCTCGGTGTGGGTGCTCATGTCCGAGGGCCGGTGGATGGCCTCGATCCCGAGCCTCGGCTTCGACGGGATCACCGTCTCGATACTCGCCGGGAACAACCCCATCGGAGTGTTGCCGGCCGCCTTCCTCTTCGGCATTCTGAAGGGCGGCGCCTTGGAGATCGGGTTCCGGACGGACGTCCCGACCGAGCTCGTGGGCGTGCTGCGCGGGCTCATCATCCTGTTCGTCGCGATGCCGGAGTTCTTCCGGATGATCGGCAAGTACGCGGGCATCGGCGCCGGGGGTCCCGGCGGCGGGGTCCGGACCGACCCCGACGAGACGGACGGGGCCGTCGGGACCGACGGAGGTGAGGCCGATGCGTAACCCGATCGCCGACCTCTCGATCCCGATCCTCGACGACCTGATCGAGTCCGACTACACGCGGTCGCTCGTCGTCGGCGTCGTCGTCGTGTTCGGACTGCTCGGTATCGTCGGCGCGGCGTTCCCCGACTCCGTCGCCGGCGACCTCGCGGGCATCGCGTTCTCGACAAGCACCGCCACGTCGACGGCGCGGCTCGCGGCGCCCATCGTGCTCGCCGGGCTCGGGGGGATCTTCGCGGAGAAGTCCGGCGTCATCAACATCGGCCTGGAGGGGCTGCTCATCATCTCGGCGTTCGTCTCGATCTACGCGGCGTCCGTCGTCGGGATCGGGAACAGCGTGCTGGGTATCCCCGCCCTCGCGGTCGCGTTCCTCGCCGGCATCGCCGCGTCGACGGCGCTGTCCGCGGTGTTCGCCGTCGTCTGTATCGAGTTCAAGGCGGACCAGATCATCGCCGGGCTGGCGGTCTGGCTCATCGCGCTCGGGCTCGCGCCGTTCCTGTCGCGGGTGCTCTTCGGCGGCGTCAACACGCCGAACCTCGGGGCCAGCGTCGGCTGGCGGTACTTCGCGGCGCTCGTCGTGATCGCGACGCTGGGCTCGTGGTGGCTCCTGAACCGGACCACCTTCGGCAAGCACCTCCGCGCCTCGGGGGAGAACCCGAAGGCGCTCGACACCGTCGGCGTCTCGGTCTCTCGGGTCCGGTACGCCGGCGTGCTCCTCTCCGGCGTGCTGTCCGGCGTCGGCGGCTCGGCGCTCGCGCTGTCGATCGGGCAGTTCGTCGGCTCCGGCGAGACGATGGTTCAGGGCAAGGGCTTCATCGCCATCGTCGCGTACCTGTTCGGCAACTACAATCCGCTCGGTACGCTCGGGGCCGGCGTGCTGTTCGCCGGGCTCGACGCGACACAGATCCGGCTCCAGCAGCTCGGGTACGCGATCCCCGACACGCTCGTCCAGACGATCCCGTACGTCGTCGTGATCGTCGTGCTCACGCTGGTCGGACGGACGCAGATCCCCGAGGCAGCGGGCGAGCACTACGAGACCGAAGAGTAGGTCGCGCTCCCGGGCGGCCATCGCCGCGGCCGGAGCGTCAGTCCGACGCCCCCGCCCCCTCGGTCGGGGACGGCAGCCGCAGATCGGCGAACGCCTCGGTGTCGCCGATCCCCGTGACGATCTTGACCTCGTCGGTGATCGGGACTCCCACGCACGAGAGCCGGGCGTTCGCCTCTCGGATCTGCTCGTCGGAGAGGATCGACTGCCCCGGCATCGCCACGTCGCCCTCGACGACGACGACAGCGCAGTTCGAGCAGGCCCCGCCGCGGCAGGCGTACGGCCACGAGCGGCCGCCCCGCTCCGCCGCCTCCAGGATCGACTCGCCGGGCTCGACGAGGAAGCGCCCGTACTCCGGGAGGTCGAGGTCCGCGTCGGCCGCCTTCTCGAAGAGGTCGTCGTCGGACAGCGACCACCCCCGCTCCGTCAGCGCGTCGCGGTCGAGGTGGTAGACGGTCGAGGGCGATCCGGTCCGGACCGGCTCGACCGACCCCTCCGCGTACCGCCGGACGACGTCGGCCGCCTCGTCGACCGGCTCGTCGGCGAGCGCGTCGAACCAGTCGCGGACCGTCGCCGGGGCGAGGTTCGACTCCGCGGCGACGGCCTCCAGGTTCACCCCCTCGAGCCGGGCGACGGTGGAGACGAACCGCGACGAGTCGAGCGCCGCGACCGTCTCCTCGATCCACTCCTCGGAGCGGTCGTACCACGAGGCGAGCTCCGCCGTGCCGATCCCCCTGTCGTACGCGACGGCGATCATCAGCGCCGCGGTCGCGTCCGCCGAGCGGACCTCCGGGAGCCACGCCCGGACCAGGTCCGCGTCGGTCTGATCGAGCTGACCCATACCCGATCGTCCGTCTCGGAGCCGTTAAACGGTGAGCCTGAACAGTTAGGCTCGGCCGCCGGCATCGCCGGGCGGCGTCGGGGCCGGCCGGCGGTCGAAATCCGTCCCATCGAACCCGACCGAAACGGGAGCAAAGAGTTTTGACGGGCGCACGACACGGTCCGGTAATGGATATCGACGAGTACGACGTCGTCGTGGCGGGGGCCGGGACCGCCGGCTGTTACGCCGCCGCGACGATCGCGAACGAGGGGCTCGACGTCGTCATCGTGGAGCGGAAGGACGCCGAGGAGGCCGGCCACATCGCCTGCGGTGACGCACTGAAGGGGGCCGACGCTTTCCCGGAGGCGATCCCGAAGGACCGACTCGAGCCCGCGTTCACGAACACCGGCGTCGACCACGGTCGCTTCGAGATCCCCCAGGAGGACACGGTCCTAGAGATCCCCGTCCCCGGCGAGCTCGCCGTCATCGACCGCTGGGAGTACGGCCGCCAGCTCATCTCCGGGGCCGAGGACGCGGGCGTCGACTTCCACTACGACACCGTCATCAACGACGTGAGACAGGACGAGAGCGGCCGCGTCACCGGGATCCACGCGGTGCGGAAGGGCGACCCGCGGACGTACGAGGCGGACATTGTGATCGACGGCGCCGGGTCGCTCTCGCTGCTCCAGGACAAGGCGGACTTCGCGGGGACGACCTTCGACACGAACGTCCGGTACTCGCAGTTCTGCTCGGCGTACCGCGAGATCGTCGACGTCCCGGAGCCGGTCGAGTGGGACGACGCGCTGGTGTTCAAGGCGACTGACCGCGCGGCGGGGTACCTCTGGTACTTCCCGCGGACCGCGACGGAGATCAACGCCGGCCTCGGCTTCCAGATGACGGAGGAGCCGATGCAGCTCGTCGAGTCGCTGAAGAAGGACCTCCGGGACCGCCCCGAGTTCGAGGGCGCGGAGGTGCGCGACAAGCTCGGCGCCGCGCTGCCCACCCGACGCCCGTACGACTCGGCGGTCGCGCCGGGGTACATGGCGGTCGGCGACGCCGCGGGGCACGTGAACCCGACGACCGGCGGCGGCATCGCCGGCGCGGCGTACGCGGGCAAGTACGCCGGCGAGCAGGCGGTGAAGGCGATCTCGGACGGCGACGTCAGCGAGGAGAACCTCTGGCGGTACAACACCCGCGTGATGGACCACTTCGGCGGCCGGTACGCCGGTCTCGACGTGTACAACGTCCTCGCGACCGCGGTCGACGTGGACAACCTGATGGGCCTCCTCGCGTCGCTGCCGGGTGAGAAGCTGGCGGAGGCGCTGTACGAGGGGTCGACCTCGATGTCCTTCGGGCTGAAGCTGAAGGCCGCGGTCAAGAGCTTCGGCTACTGGGGGACGATCCGGAACTTCTACCAGACGAAGTCGCTGGCCGACGAGCTGATCGGCCACTACGACGAGTACCCGACGAGCCCGGCCGCGATGGCGAACTGGACCCGTCAGCGCGACTCGATCATGGACCGCGTGTACGAGACGACCGGCGCCGACGCGAAGTACTGAGGCCGTGAGCGGGTACCGGCTCACCACCGTCGAGACCGTCCGCGAGCGGGGGTCGTGGGCGTTCACGGCCCGCGAGGGCGACGCGGACCGCGAGGTGCTCCTCGTGCCCTGCGCTGACGAGCCGGACGAAGAGGGGGCGAGTCCGGATCAGCCCGTCCGCGCGTGGATCAACCGCTGTACCCACGAGGACCAGCGGCTCCACCGCGAGGGCGTCGGCGCGGTCACCCGCGGCGGGTCGGTCGTCTGCCCGAAGCACGGCTCGGCGTTCGACGCCTGCGAGGGGTCCTGCGACAACGGCGAGGCGGCGGGGACGACGCTCCGCTCGGTGGACGTGACCGTCCGCGACGGCGCGGTGTTCCTGACCGACGGCGACCTCAACTACCTCCGCGAGGGGCTGCCGGACGAGGACGGCGGCGACGGCGACGAGGGCCCGTCGTCAAGTTCGCACCTGACGTTCTGACCGGAGCGCTCGGCGAAACGGATACCCTCCCGGGGACACCAGTGTTACGAATCGGCGTCGGCCCGAGTGGATCGAATCGCGTCCGCAGCCCGACGTACTGACCGTATCCCGACGAAACGCGGCACGCTTTCGGCGTATTCGGCGTATCCGTCGTACCGCTCTCGGAGCCACGGCTCCTCGATGAGGGACTGTGCGACCATCCAGGCGGTGATGGCGCAGGCGAGTATCGCGACGAGGAGTGACGACGAGGCAATCGCCAAGGCCCACCACAGGAGGATACCTCCGAGGTTCTGCGGGTTTCGCGTGTAGCGGTACAGCCCGTCCGTACGAAGTTCTCCGACCCGTCCCTCCGTCTCCTTCTCCCCCAGGTCGGCGGCCGATCTCATGAGTAGACCGGCCGCGAAGACGGCGACTACTCCACCGACCGCCTGCGACCAGAGCGGAATTGTCACGCTGCCGGCATCGAGAACGACGGTGGGGAGCGTACACAACACGAAGCCGTTCGAACAGAGCAGGTACACGCGCCGTTTTCGCTCGTCCGTGCCCGGCGGCCAGAACCGGTAGTCGTCTCCGAGCGCGGTGGCGGTGAATCCAACGAGGAGGACCGTGGCACAGAGGAGCCCGACGGCGAGCGGGACGTACGCCAGCATCGTCTCATATCGTACGGATAACTGTTTGAAATTTCTTTTCCGTTCAACTATCCGACCTTTTGAGCCTGCGGCCCCGTCACTCCGTTCGGAGGCGCGCCGCGAGAGGTAGGTGGGATGCGGCGCATAGATTTCGCGTTCCGAAGCGCCCTCACAGACATCGAATCGGTCGGTTTTACGGTTGAAATCAGTGCCCCTACAGACTCGGTGTCGTTACGGCTGCGTCTCGGCGACCCGCCGAATCGCGCCGGCGATCACGTCGATGCCGACCGACAGGTCGTCCTCGACGACGTCGAAGTCGGTCGTGTGGTGGCCGCCCGGGTGGTCGGTGCCCACGCCGAGGTAGCAGGCGAGCCCGCCCTGCTCCTGGACGCGGTTCATCAGGTACGTGGCGTCCTCGGAGCCGCCGAGCTCGTCGCTGTCGACGATGTTCGCGACGCCCTCGACGTCGCCCGCGGACTCGCGGACGAGGGCCGCGAGCGCGTCGTCGCTCGTCGCGCTGGGCGCCTCGCCGAGCGTGGACACGTCGACCTCGCAGTCGTGCATCTCCGCGGCGGAGCCGAGGATCCGGTCGGCGTGGTCGGACATGTACTCCGCGAGCTCGGTCGTCTGTCCGCGGAGTTCGCCCTCGATGTGCGACTCCTCCGGGATGATGTTCGTCGCGGTACCGCCGCCGACGAGCCCGGCGTTCACGCGCGTGGGCCCGTCGGCGTGCCGCGGGATGGCGTAGAGGTTCTGGACCGCGGCCGCCATCGCCTGGACCGTGTTGCGGCCCTGCTCGGGGCGGGCGCCGGCGTGCGCGGGCTCGCCGGTGAACTCCGCGAGGAAGTGCCGCACCGCGAGGAACCCCTCGACGCCGCAGACGACCTCGCCCGACGGGTGATCGAGGCCGACGTGGACCGCGTAGAGGTAGTCGACGTCGTCGAGGTGGCCCGACTCGGCCATCGGCTTCCCGCCGGCGACCTGCTCCTCGCCCGGCTGGAAGAACACCTTCAGCGTGCCGGAGAAGTCGGAGTCGAGGACGGCGTCGAGCGCGCCGAGCCCCATCGTCGCGTGGGCGTCGTGGCCGCAGGCGTGCATGAACCCCTCGTGCTCGGAGCGGAACCCCTCCGCCGCCGGGACGTGCTCGTCCGACTCCGACTCCGTGATCGGCAGCGCGTCGATGTCGACCCGCAGGCCGACCACGGGGCCGTCGCCGCGCTCGACGACCGCGACGCAGCCGGTGTAGCCGCCGGAGAGCTGATCGAGTATCTCCGGATCGGCGCCCGCCTCGCGCGCCCGCTCCTCCCACTCGGCCAGCTCCTCGTCGTCGGGGACGTTCATGCGCTCGTCCGCCGCGAGCGCGTCGGGCCCGACGTGGAGCGCGTCGAGGTCGCGCTCGCGGAGGGCTTCCACGATGCGGGCGGTGGTGTAGAACTCGCGCCAGGCCGGCTCGGGGTGGCGGTGGAGATCGCGGCGGAACGCGCGGTACTCGTCGTCTTCGAGAACGCTCATACCCGTGGGTGGCCCGGGGACAGCTTAAAACGTCGCCTGGCGGAGAGCGACGGGGACCGCGTCGGAGCCGACCGCGGGCGGCTCACTCCTCGGCCGATCCCATGCGCTCCGAGTAGTCCCACGTGTGGAGCCGCTCCGGCTCGATCCGGATCTCGACCTCCTCGCGCTCGGGGCGAAGGAGCCGCTCGGCGGTCGAGTTGTCCGTCCCGCCGAGGTACTCCTCCAAGAGCGACCGCAGGAGCCGCTTCCCCTCGTCGGGACGGACCGACGCCCGGCCGCGGCCGCGGACCCCCTTGTACGGCGGGTCGTTCGTCGACACGTCGAAGGAGACGCTGTCGTCGTGGTCGACGAACTCGACGAGGTCCGCGTTCGCGCTCGTCGCACAGCGGATCGCGCCGGTCGAGTTCGCCGAGTCCTCCCCGTCGTCGGCGGTGTCTGCCTCCGGGTCCCACGCGAACCACAGCGAGACGATCCACGGCTGGTCGCCCGGCGTCCGGCAGCCGAGCCGGACCGGCACGCGCGCTGCGCCGAGGAACTCGTCGACTCGCCGTCGGTCCCACGGCCCGGTCGGGTCCATACCGATCGGTCGGCCGCCGTCCGCCTAACAGTTGCGGCGACGCTCGGTCCGAGCGGGGTCGACGGCCGGACGGCGCGGAACTCAGGCGTCCCGCCGGCTCCGGAACACAAGAGAATTGACCGTCCCCCCGCGAGTGGAGGTATGACCGACTACTTCGAGGTCCACGAGCGCGACGGTGCCGCCCGCCTCGGGGAGGTCCGCCTCGCCGACCCCGTGTCGACGCCGGCGCTCGCGGACCCGTTCCTCGACGACGCCGGGAGCCTCTGGGCCGGCGACCGCGAGGTCCCGGACGGCGACGAGAGCGCGCTGACGGTGCTCCCCCACCGAGCGTTCCCGGCTGGCACCCGCGACGAGGTCCGCGACTCGTTCGCGGTCGACCACCCCGACGTTGAGTTCCCGACGGCGGCGGTCGTCGACAGCCGAAGCGCTCGCGACCTCGGGGCCGACGCCTACCTCCTCTCCGACGCGCAGGGGTTCGTCGGCCACGGCGAGGCGTTCCGGGACGCGATCGTCCGCGCCAAGGCGGCGTTACCGCCCGACGCCGCGCTCGGCCTCTCCGGCGTCGCGACCCCGCGGAACGTCGCGCTCCTCGCGTACGCCGGCATCGACCTCGTCGACGCGACGCTCGCGCGGACGAAGGGGACCCAGGGGATGTACCTCACGGCCGACGCCGAGCACTTCCTCGCGGACCTCGACGAGCTCCCGTGCGCCTGTCCGGCCTGCGCGAAACCTCGGATCGAGTTCACGCGCGCCGACTGCGCCGAGCACAACGTGAACGCGCTCCGCGCCGAACTGCGCCGGGTCCGCGAGCGGATCCGGAGCGGTCGCCTGCGCGACTACGTCGAGGGACAGTCCCGCCACGAAGGGTGGCTCACGGCCGCGTTCCGCGAGTTCGACGACCAGTGGGGGTACCTCGAAGAACGGACGCCCCTCATGCGCGACGCCGAGGTCACGGCGGCCTCGGCGGAGACGCTCGACCGCGTCGAGATCCGCCGGTTCGCCGACCGCGTCACGAGCCGCTACCGGAACCGGTTCACCGACCAGCCCCTCGTGTTGGTCCCCTGCTCGGCGACGAAGCCGTACAGCGACTCCCAGAGCCACCGCCAGTTCCACGACGCGATCAAGTGGCGCGGCCACACCGTCTCGATGACCTCGCCGATCGGCGTAGTCCCGCAGGAGCTGGAGACGACCTACCCCGCCCAACACTACGACTCGGTCGTCACCGGCGACTGGAGCGAGGACGAGATACAGTTCGTCGCGGAGGTCCTCCGGCGGTACCTCGAGCGCAACGACTACTCGCGCGTCGTCGCGCACGTCCCCGAGGACGGCTACCGCGAGATCTGCGAGCGCGTCGAGTCGGCCCCGGCGATCGACGTCCCGTTCGAGTACACCTGCGTCGATCACCCGACGACCGACGAGTCGCTCGGCGAGCTGAACGCCGCGCTCCAGGGCGAGCCGGCGTACAGCAAGCGGGAGCGCGAGCACAACACGGTCCGCGCCATCGCCGACTACCTGATCGGCGACGCCGCGGGGGACGCCCTGTTCGGGGGGCGCGGCGCGAGCGACGCGAGCGCCGGTGGCGACCGGTACGGCGGCGAGGGAGACGTCCGCACCACCGGTCGCTACCCGAAGCTCCAGGTGTGGGGCGACGACCCCGACGCGGGCCGCGAGGGCGAGCCGGGCGAGCAGCTCGCGACGATGGTCCCGCAGTACGGCACCCTCTCGTTCACCCTCGCCGGCGCGCGCCGCTGGGTCGCGAGCGACGCCCCGACGAAGCGGGTCGAGATCGACTCGTTCGTCCCGCGCGGCTCCGTCCTCGCGCCCGGCGTCGTCGACGCCGACGACGGGATCCGCGTCGGCGACGAGGTCGTGATCGAGGGGCCGAAGGCGTTCGCGGTCGGCCGCGCGGCGATGTCCGGCCCGGAGATGGCGGGCTCGACCCGCGGCGTCGCGGTCGAGGTCCGGCACAGCGACGAGAAGTGACCGGTGCGGTCTCCGAGCGACGTTCAGGCCCGGTCGTCGACCGATACGCCCGCCCCGCCGCTATGCCTCGAACCGAAGAGAAAAACGCACCGCAGCGGGTTCTCCGGAGTGTTGCCCCGGAGCTCGCTTACTCGTCGTCTTCGGCGGCGTCCGCGAGTTCGGCGATCTCCGTCTCCAAATCCTCGGCGTCCCGCAGGAGCAGCCCCGTCCCGCCCGCGGCGACCATGCCGACGCCGATGGCGCGTAGCTGCCGCAGGTACGCCGGCTTCGCTTCGAGCTCCGACGCGTTGTCGAAGTTTTTCCCCAGCATCTTCTTCGTGAGCCTGACGCTTACTCGCGGGAACAGCGCGGTCACGACGCCCTGAACGAGTATCATCGCCGAGCCGAACAGGCGGCCCTTTTCGCAGTTTTCCATACGAATACGTAGGCGTCGCTGCCGGATAAGTATTGTCTTTTACTCCCAATACTACCGTCCGTGAGTGGCGCATATGAGAGTTCTGAACCGGCTGCGCATATTATATTGTGGTTTCTTTACAACACTAAGTTTATCCGTGCGGCGTCTGTATACGACCTGTGATAGAACTCGTTGGAGCCGCGGGCCGGTGTCGCGGAACCGCCGTCGGTGCGACCGCGAAGCACCGTCGCACGTGCTCGCCGCTCGGAGCCGATGTCGCGTCGCCAGTCGGACCCTCCCTGGACGGGGGCCCAGCGTGACGTCCCGAGACTCGATAGCCGCCCGGACGCTCGCCGTCCGCGGAGGCGGGACGTTCCTGATCGGGGCCGCCGTCAACCTCGCCCTCGTGTGGATCGCGTTGACGCTGGACCTCGTCGCGTCGACGGAGTTCGTCCAGTACCGGCCGGTCGTCGTCTTCACGCTGCTGGGGACGGTCGGCGCGACCGTCGTCTACGGGGCGCTCACCCGGCTCTCCGCGACGCCGGACCGGACGTTCGTCCGCGTCGCCGTCGCCGCGCTCGTCCTGTCGTTCCTCCCCGACGTCGGCCTGCTACTGGCCGTGGAGGGCGTGACGACGAGCGAGGCGATCGCCCTGATGGCGCTCCACGTTCCGCCGGCGGTCACCGCGATGATCGCGCTCCCGGACACCCCGCTCGGACGATAGTCGGTCCTGACATTCGACTCTTCGGCGGCGGTCGTGACGCTCTTCGTCTCGTCGTCAGCAGCGGCCGTTCGGTGCTTTCCGAGCGAGTCACGGGGCCGACCGAACCGTTTCCGTCTCAGTCGTCCGCGGTCGTCTCGGGCCGGTACGCCTCGCTGATCGCCTTCCACTTCCCGGAGCGGAAGCGCAGGTAGTTGATCGCGGCTGGGATCGTCGTCTCGGCCATGAACGCGAAGTAGAGCCCCCACAGCCCGATTGCCGGGAGCGCCACCTCGGGGATCGTGAGGCCGACGAGCGGGAGGTCGATCGCCGGCGTCGCGTCGTGCGCGCCGACGTACGCCAGCGGGATCGACACGCAGAACATCCCGAGGAACTGGCTCGCGAAGGGGATCTTCGTGTCGCCGGCGGCGTCGAGCGGGCCGGCCGCGCCGCCGGAGATCCCCTGGAAGATCACCGCGGCGCAGGCCGCGTACACGAGGTTGACGGCGATCGGTATCTCCGGGCTGTCGGGCGACTCGGCGAACAGCGAGACGATGTCGGTCGCGAACACCGCGATCAGCACCGCGGAGACGGCGTACGTCGCCACCGAGAACCGGATGATGTCGCGGGCGTACGCCTCCGCCTCGTCGGGGCGCTCGACGCCGAGCTCCTGGCCGACCAGGCTGGACGAGGCGAGGCCGAACCCCCAGCCGGGCGTGTTCATGATCCCCCAGATGCGGCGGGCGATGACGAACGCGGCCACCGTGTTCTCGCCGAACACGTCGAGGATGGCGAGCATGGGGAACTCGGCGGCGGTCCACACGAGGTTGCGCGCGCCGACCGGGACGCCGATCTCGACGAGGTCCCGGAGCATGCCGGGGTTCAGGTACGAGCCGGTCGGGTCGATCGCGACCGGGAACTCGCCGATGAGGGGGGCGCTCCCGCGCACGAGCCCGACGGTGAACCCGGCGACGGCGAGCACGTTCGAGAGGACGGTGCCGACCGCGGCCCCCTCGACGCCCCAGCCGAAGCCGAAGATGAACAGCGCGCTGAGGACGATGTTCGCGACCGCGCCGCCGGCCCGGACCTGCATCGCGGTGTAGGCGTCGTCACAGCCGACGAGGATCCGGCTCCCGACGAGGTTGAGCGCGGCGAACGGGACGCCCAGCCCGACGACGCGGAGGTAGTCGGCGCCGTAGGCGATCGCCGCCTCGTTGCTGCTCAGCGCGTCGATGAACGCGGGGGCGAACAGCCAGAACGCCGCGCTGACCGGCAGCGTGATCGCCACCGCGAGGAGGACGCTGGAGCGCACCGCGTCGCCGAGTTCGCCGAACGCCTCGGCGCTGAACCGCTGGGAGACCAAGGCGATCGTGCCGCCGGCGACGCCCCCGCCGAAGGCGAACGCGAGCCCCCAGTAGGGCCCCGCGAAGCCGACGCCGGCGACGGCGCTCGTGCCGACCGCGACGCCGACCATCGCGACGTCGACCGCGTTCTTCGACATCCGGGCGATGCCGGTGACGATCCGCGGCCACGCGAGGTCGGTGGTCCTGATCACACGGTGCCGGTCGATCAGCCCGGCGCGCGCGAGGGCGAAGCCGATGTACAAGATCAGCGCACGGAAGGGGTTCGGCAGGCGAGACACGGCAGATGCGCTCATTTTCTGCTGGCGGCTAAAGGCGTTTCGTCACGCGGCAGTCGGTTCCGGATCGGCGGGGCGCGGCCGGGCGGATCAGGCCCCGGAGACCAGGTAGACGGCCGCGGCGGCGAAGAGGATGCCGACCCCCTTGCGGGCGGTGAACGACTCGCCGAGGAACAGGAAGCCGATCACCGAGGAGAAGACGAGGAACATCGCGAAGATGGGCGTCACGACGCTCACCGGGCCGAGCGACAGCGAGCGGTACAGCGCGAGGATCCCGATCCCGAGGAACACCCCCGCGGCGAGCACGTACGCGAGCTTCGGCGACCCGAGGTGCGCGGTGAACCCCTGTCCGGTGTACGCGATCACGCCGATCGCCATGGCGACGAGCAGCGTGTTCGAGACGACGACGGCGACGTCGCTCGGGATCGCGTTCGGTCCGGTCGTGGCGACGCGCATCAGCGGCGAGACGAGCGCGTACGCGCCCATGGCGAGCAGCGCGAACGGGAGATACGTCGTGGCCGAGGCGTCCATACTTCGGCGTCGACGGCCGACGGCAAGTGCCTGTCGACCCGGAGTCCCCGCCCCTCCGTCGGTTGGCGGCGGTCCGGTCGAGGACCGTTCAGCGGTCGGTGCCGGGCACTCCCGACCGCTCGACCGGCACGGAGACCGTAACGAGCGTCCCGCGAGGCTCGCGCTCCTCGAAGCTGATCCGCCCGCCGAGGTGGTCGACGCCCCACTTGACGATCCAGAGGCCGATCCCGCTGCCGTGGCGCAGCGGCGTCTCCGCGCCGCGGTCCAGCACGTCGTACTCGGCCGGGTCGATCCCGGGACCGTCGTCCGCCACGGTGACGTCGACCCAGGCGTCCGCGACGGTCGCGTCGATCTCTACCCACGGCGACGCCCGGTCGTTGTGGCGGATCGCGTTCGAGCAGAGGTTCTCCAGCACGACGCGCAACACGACGGAGACCGTGACCTCCGGCACCCGGCCGACCTCGACCCGGGCCCCGGAGTCGATCTCGCGGGCGTCGGCGACGGCCTCGTCGACGACGTCCGGCAGCGGCGACGACGCGTACTCCTGCGTCGGATCGAACAGCTCCCCGGCGGTCCGGGTGCGCTCGCTGAGCTCGAGTATCCGCCCCGCGCTCTCTTCGATCACCGACACGGCGCGCTCGTCGCTCGACTCCGCGCACAGCTGTTCGGCGTACCCCTGGATGAGGTTCGTCTCCGTCCGGACGTCGTGACGGAACACGCGGTTGAGCACGCTGAGCCGCTGCTGTTGGCCGAGGTACGCGCCGACGTCGTGGAAGGTGATGACGCTGGCGCTGGTGCGGTCGTGGTCGTCGACCACGTCCCGCACCGTCGCCTCGTACGGCCGTCGCCCGTCGCGGCCGACGATCGGGATCGCCCGGGGCTTGTCGTCGCCGTCGGCGAGGTCCCTGACCGCGTCGTACCGCGGGACGGTCGACGACGCGGGTTTCCCGATGGCCTCGCGGCGGTCGATGCCGAACGCCTCGGCCGCGCTCTCGTTCAGGTCGACGAGGAGCCCCTCCGTCCCGACGACGAAGACCGGGTCGTGGAGCTGCTCGAAGACGAGCTGGCGGGCGCGCCGCCGCGGCGCCGGCGCGAGCGTGAGCAGGCGGAACCGCGAGAGCGCGAGGAGGTACGCCACCCCGGAGACCACGAACACCAGCGGCGTGGGGTCGAGCCCGGCGATCGGGATCGCGCCGGTAATGTAGGCGACGCTGCCGGCCCACGGGGCCGCGGTCCCGACGAGCAGAGCCGCGCTCTGCCCCCGGAACGGCCGCGCGTCGTCGCGGATCAGCTGGAGCAACGGGACCGACCCGACCGCGCCGAGGAGGTAGGTGTAGCCGGCGATGATGTAGTACAGCGGGCCGGGGACGACTTCGAGGAACGTCCCGACGGCGGTCTCCCGCACGACCCGTTCGGTCGCGAGGAGGTTCCCCGGGTCGCCGGCGGCGGCGACCGCGACGGTGGCCGCGGGGACGATGGAGACCGCGGCGACGGTGAAGGGGGTCACGTAGCGGTCGTAGCCGGTGTACGCCAGCGCGAAGAAGAGCCAGCCGACCGGGACGGCGACGACCCCGACCCACTGGACGTCGTACCACAGCGCCTTCGCCGGCAGCGTCGCCGCCTCGAGTTCGAAGACGAGGAACGTCGCCCACCACACTTGCCCGACCAGCAGCACGGCGAGCCACGTCGCGCCCGGTTCCGGACGCTCGCGCCACGCGAGTATCGCCGCCGCCAACCCGACGCTCACCGCGACGAGGAGGGCGACGGACAGCGGACTCAGCGCGGCCATTGTGATTTTTTACGTGCATTTGATTTATAACTCATCTGGTCGAATTATCTCATCTAAAAAACCGACCGCTGAGCGGCGCTGATCCGGATTCGCCGCCGTCTCAGGGACCCAGCGCGAGGAGCACCGCGCCGGCGACGAGGTAGCTACAGTCGGGCGCGACGCCGAGCGTCGAGCCGTCGAGTCGGTCCGCGAGCGCGGTGACGGCCACGGAGACGCCGAGACCGGCGGCGAGCGCGGCGACGACGCTCCCCGACGCGGCGTCGGTCGCGACGAGGGCGACGAGGAGTCCCGCGGCGACCCCGTCGACTGCGAACAGGATCCGACGCGTCTCGGCGACCCCGTACACGACCGGAAGCGTCGACACGCCCTGCGCGGCGTCGGCCGCGACGTCTCTGACGTTCGGCACCTCGACGTCGACGAACGAGCGGGCCGCGACGTACGCGAACAGCAGCGCGACGGTCGGCGCGTGCGCCGGTTCGACGGGGACGCGGGCGAACGCCAGCGGCGCGGCGACCACCGCGACCGCCCACGCGAGCGCGACCGCCGCGGAGTTGAGGAGGAACACGTCCTTCAGCCGCGGGACCGAGACCCCTCCGAGCCGCGGGACGCGGTCGCCGAGCGGCGCGACGAGGCCGCCGACGGTCGGCAGCCAGTCGGTCGCGTAGCCGACCCACACCGCGCCCGGGACGAGGACGAGCGCGAGCGCCGCGGGACCCGCGCCGACCGCGAGCGCGACCGCGAGGCCGTAGCTCAGGGCGGCGGCGACCATGAGCTGATCGCCGTAGCGTAACGCGAACTGCGCCCGAGCCGGGGTCGACCCGACGTCGCCCTCGGCGTCCGCGACGTGGTCCGCGGCGTACACCGAGAACGCGACGAGTCCGACCGCGACCGGCGCGGTCGACAGCGGGACGCCGAGCGCGGCCGTCGCGATGGCGACCTCGACGGCCGCGACGACCGCGGTGAACGGGGCCGCCGTCGCGAACGCGCCGACCCGTCTGCGGGTCCCCGCGGCGGCGGTGGTTGCGTGTGAACGAGACTGCTCTGCCGTGCCGTCCGACGTCGACGGCCTGATCGGTCCGTTTGCCATAGTGTCGTCCGCCGCCGGCCGGCGACGGACGTCCGTCATGGGGGATCGATCCGTATCTATCCACGCCGTACGGTGTTAATAAAACGCGAGCGATCGTGGTATCATTCCGCACGGTCCGCCGGCGAGAGACGGCTTCGGGGTTCAGTACGCTTTTGACCCGAGCGGCCGATCCCTCGCGTATGGACGGAACTTTCGATCACGTGATGATCCGCGTCGAGGACCTCGAAGAGAGCCTCGACTGGTACCAGACGCACCTGAACTACGAGGAGAAGGGCCGCTGGGAGGCCGACACGTTCACCAACGTGTTCCTCGGCCCCGAGGACGTTCACGAGGACGGCGCGCTCCTCGAGCTCACGTACAACCACGACGGCCGGAGCTACGAGCTCGGCGACGCGTGGGGCCACATCGCGGTCCGCGTCCCCGAGGACGCGCTCCAGGAGTCGTACGACCAGCTGATGGCTGAGGGCGTCGACGACTACCGCGACCCCGAGTCGTGCGGGAACCGCTACGCGTTCGTGAAGGACCCCGACGGCCACGAGATCGAGATCGTCAAGCGCGACCAGGGCGCGAAGTGGAGCATCGACCACACGATGATCCGCGTCGAGGACGCCGACGAGGCGCTCGGCTACTGGACCCGGAAGTTCGAGTACACGGAGCAGCCGAGCGGCCGCTGGGAAGCCGACACCTTCTCGAACTACTTCGTGGCCCCCGAGGACGCGCCGGAGGAGGCGATGAAGCTCGAGCTCACCTACAACTACGACGGCCGCGAGTACACGATGGGCGACGGCTGGGGCCACGTCGCGGTGCGCGTCGACGACCTCGACGACGCCTGGGACGACCTGCTGACCCGCGAGGCGCCCGACTACCGCGACCCCGAGTCCTGCGACCACAACTACGCGTTCACGAAGGATCAAGACGGTCACGAAGTCGAACTGGTCACGCGGAACTGATCGACCGGTCCGGACGAGATACCGACTGCGGCCGCCTTCTCGCTCGCGCTCGACCCGATCAGTCCGTCGACTCGACGCCCGTGACCTCGAAGCGAGCGCCGCCGGCGTCGCTCTCGACCGCGCGCACCGACCACCCGTGGGCGTCGGCCACCTGCTCGACGATCCGCAGCCCGAACCCGGTGCCCGACTGCGTGGTCGAGTAGCCGGCGTCGAACGCGTCCTCGCGGCGGTCCGGGTCGATCCCCGACCCGTCGTCGGCCACGTAGAAGCCGTCCGGCAGGCTCCCGACCGTGACCGTCACGTCGTCGCCGGCGTGTTCGACGGCGTTCCGGATCAGGTTCTCCAACAGCTGCCTGAGCCGCCCCTCGTCCGCGACGATCATCCCCTCGGCCTCGGCGCGGAGCGTCGCGTCCCGGGTGTCGACGGTCCGCCAACAGGAGCCGACGACCTGCCCCAGGTCGACCGGCTCGGCGTCGGTCACGGGGTCGCCCTCGCGGGCGAGCGTGAGCAGGTCGTCTATCAGTGCCGCCATCCGGTCGTGGGCCCGCTCGACCGCGGGCAGGTGATCGCTGTCGCACTCCTCGAGAGCGAGCTCGGTCCGCCCCCGGGCGACCTCGAGGGGGTTCCGGAGGTCGTGTGACACCACGCCGGCGAACTCCTCTAGCCGGTCGTTCTGCCGCTCCAACTCGGCGGTCCGCTCGGCGAGCCGGCGCGTGCGCGCCTCGGTCTGGAACGCCGTCTCGGCCGCGGTCGCGAGGATGCCGGCGAGGTACTCGTCGCCGCCGCCGAACACCCCCGGCTCCGTCTCGCCGATCGAGATCGTCCCGTACTCGCCGATGGGGACGACGAGCAGGCTCCGCAGCGCCGTGTCGGCGTCGAACGCGTCCGTCGTCCGGATGTCGTCGAACTTCCGCGGCTCGCCCGACTCGAACGCCGCCCAGTTGAGGCTCCCGCCGTCCGGCGTGAACGTCGGGCGCTCCGGCAGTATCTCGGCCGCGGAGTCGGAGACCGCGACCGGCACCAGCCCGCCGGCCTCCTCGTCGTGGAGCCGGACGGTGACGATCGAGAACTCCAAGACGTCGGTCGCGGCCTCGACCGCCCGCTCGGCGATCTCCTCCCGCGACTCCGCGCGGACGAGAGTCCGCGTCGCGCCGTGGAGCCGCTCGACGCGACTCTCCCGCTCGATCCGGTCGAGCGCCGCCTCGAGGTGCCCGGAGAGGATCTCCGCCACGAGGACGTCGGTGTCGGTGAACTCGTGCGGGTTCGGGGAGGAGACGACGAACAGCCCGTGGTCGCCGATCGGGCGCAACACCAGGCTCTCCGCGGGCGAGGACTCGTCGAGCCGGCCGGACGACGAGAGCTCGTCGATGACGACCGACTCCTCGGTCCGGAAGGCGTCCCACGCCAGCGCCGCGCGGGAGCCGGGCGGCGCGTCGCGGTCGTACGACGGCTGCTCCTCGAACATCGTCGGCACGGAGTCGCCGAGCGCGGCCGGCCGGAGGCTCTCGCCGTCCGCCGACAGCAGGTGGATCCCGCTCAGTCCGGCGTCGACGAGGTCGTCGACCGCCTTCACCGCGAGGTCGGCCGCCTCCTCGGTGGTGCGGGTGTAGTTGAGCTCCCGGGTCCAGTTCCGGAGGTGCGAGAGCGTCCGCTCGCGCTCCTTCCGCTCGGAGACGTCGCGCGTGGTGACGACGTACCCCTCGACGCCGTCCGTCTCCAGCTCGTCGCTGCCAACGGACTCGAGCCACCGGTAATCGCCGTCGGCCGTCCGGAACCGGTACTCGACGGACGGCGGCCCGTCGGCCTCGTCGACGTCGCTGAACGCCGCCTCGACCGCCGCTCGGTCCTCCGGGTGGACGTAGTCCAGCGCCCGGTCGCCGAGCAGGTCCGACGGGGTGTAGCCGGTCACGCGCTCGCAGGAGGGGCTCAGATACCGGAGCCGCCAGTCCCGAGACAGCACCGCGACCACGTCGCTGGCGTGTTCGATGAACGCCCGGTGGCGGTCGCGCTCGCTGTCGTCGCGGACCACGCCGACGAACTGACGCTCCCCGTCGGCGACGAACTCGCCGTACGACACCGAGACGGGGACCTCGTGGCCCTCGCGGTGGAGCGCGTTGAACCGAACGTCGGACCAGTCGATGCCGCGTTCGCCGGTGGCGAGGTAGCGCTCGACCGCCTCGTCGTGCTCCGTCCGCCGCCGCTCGGGGATCAGCCTCGTCAGTGGCTCGCCTTCGAGCTCGGCGGGATCGTACCCGAACACCGACTCGACCGCCGGGTTCGCGAACCGGATCTCGCCGTCGGTGTCGACCGACAGGATCGCGTCGGAGGCGCCGTTCGCGACCGCGCGGAACTGCTCGACCGCCTGCTCGGCCTCCAGCTCGGCCCGCCGCTTCTCGACGGCCTCGACGATCCGGTTCGCCAGCCGCTCGTACCGCTCCGTGCCGCCGCGCTTCTGGAGGTAGTCGGTGACGCCGGCGGAGATCGCCTCGCTCGCGACCTCCTCGCTCCCCCGGCCGGTGAAGAGGATGAAGGGGAGGTCGGGGTGTCGCTCGCGGACCTCGTCGAGGAACTCGAGCCCGTCGCGTTCGGGCATCTCGTAGTCGGAGACGACGCACTCGACGTCGCGCTCGGCGAGGACGTCGAGGCCGCCCGCGGGCTCGGCCGCCGTCTCGACCGCGATCCGGTCGGCCTCGCGCTCCAGGTACGAGGCGGTGACCGCGCGGAGGTCCGGATCGTCGTCGACGAGCAGGACCGGGATGCGGTCGGACATACGTGCCGAATACCAACGAACTGACTATAATGGTTGCGGCGTTCGTCGGCCGTTCCGACGCGCCGATTGCCGTCACCGGACGCCGGACTCGCTCGTCCGGGCCCGTCAGTCGCCGCCCGCGGGTCGGAAGACGACGAGCCGCTCGCCGTCGGTGGCGCGCTCGCCGACGTCGGCCGCGACCGCGTCTCCGGTGTCGACGGCCGGCGGTCCGTCCGTCTCGTCGCCGCCGCGGAGGACCCCCGTCAGCCGCGTGGGGCCGAAGTCGACCACCGCGGACACGTACGGCGCGTCGTCGGCGAACCGCGGCGACGGGACGTGGACCACGCTGTACGTCTCGACGGTCCCCGTCTCGTCGAGCGCTTCCCGCGAGAGGTCTGACGACCCGCACTCGGGGCAGACGCGCCGCGGCGGGAGCGAGCCGTGGCCGCGCGGACAGACGAGCGCGAACCCCTCGCCGGCGGCCAGCGCGTCGAGCCACTCGGCGTGGGCGCGGTCCGGCGGCGGCGCGGCGTCCGCGCCGTCGTCGCTCATTCCGCCACCTCCAGCACGTGGACGACGGCGCTGGCGACGGTGCCGCCCGCGTTGTGGGTGACGCCGACCTCGGCGTCAGAGACGTGGCCGCTGTTGGGGTGGTCGCCCCGGAGCAGGCGCGTCAGCTCCGCGATCTGAGACCCCCCGGTCGCGCCGACGGGGTGGCCCTTCGCCTTCAGGCCGCCGGAGAGGTTCACGGGGAGGTCGCCGTCGGCGGTCGTGACCCCCTCGCGGGCCGCGGCGATCCCCTCGCCGGGCTCGAACAGCCCCAGCGACTCGAGCGCCAGCACCTCGGCGATGGTGAAGCAGTCGTGGACCTCCGCGACGTCGACGTCGCCCGGCTCCACCCCCGCGTCGGCGTAGGCCGCGTCGGCGGCGGCGTCCGCGGCGGGCGTCCGCGCGAGGTGCTCGCGGTCGCCCAGCGCCATCCGGTCGGTCCCCTGCCCGGTCCCGGTCACCGCGACCGGGGCGTCGAGGTCGTGCTCGGCCGCGTACTCCTCGGAGACTAACACGAGCGCGCTCGCGCCGTCGGTTATCGGGCAGGCGTCGTAGAGGTGGAGCGGCTCCGCGACCGGCGGCGCGTCGAGCGCCTCGTCGACGGACACCTCCTTCCGGTACTGGGCGTACTCGTTCGGGACGGCGTTGGCGTGGTTCTTCGACGCGACGTGCGCGAGGTCGGCCCGCGTCCCGCCGTACGCGTCGAAGTAGGCGGTCGCCATGAGCGCGTAGGCCCCCGGGAACGTGACCCCCGCCCGGGCCTCGAAGAGGTCGTCTGCGGCGATGGCGAGCCCCTCCGTCACCTCGTCGGTCGGGAGGTTCGTCATGCGCTCCATGCCGCCCGCGAGGACCACGTCGGCGTCGCCCGCCGCCACCGTCCGCACCGCCTCGCGGACCGCGACCCCGGCCGACGCGCACGCCGACTCGTAGCGCGTCGCCGGACAGCGGACGCCGGCGGCCTCGGCCATCAGCGGCGCCTGGTGGCCCTGGTGCTCGGCGAGCGCGCCCATGAAGTTCCCGTAGTTCAGTTCCTCGACGTCGGCCCGGTCCACGGCGGCGTCCTCGAACGCCCGGAGCGCGGCCTCCGCGAACAGGTCGCGGCCGGTCCGCTCCGGGTGGCTGCCGAAGGGAGTGAGCCCGACCCCGGCGACGCGTACGTCTGTCATACACGAACGATGATCGGGGATACGGTTTATCTCTGCCGAAAGCCGGGGTCCCGGTCGGTCGACAGGCGCGCGGCGCGTAAGTGAGAAGGAACGAATCGCGGTACGGCGTCGACGGTCCGTGCGCGCTCAGCCGATGTACCGCAGGTCGTCGTCCGGCACGGCGGGGCCCTCCTGCATCTCGCGGATCTTGCCGACGACCTCCTCCATCTCCTCGGCGCGGTCCTCCAGGCTCTCGTAGTCGACGGACATTCCGAGGACGGTCTCCAGCGTCTCCAGCACGGCGCGCGCGCTCTTCGGGTCGACGAGGTAGCCGCTCGTCTCCCCCATGAGGCAGGCGGCGTCGAACCCGCGGCGGCCGCCGAGCCCGAGCACCAACCCGGAGACGCCGACGATGCCGCCGGCCGGCTCGTCCGCGCGGAACTCCACGCCCGCGTCCTCGAGGTCGGCGGTGAGGTCGCCGTCGGAGACCGCGCCGAGGACGGTGTACTCCTCGACGAGTTCGCCGGTGGGGACGCCGCCGAGCGCGAACGCCCGCTGGGCGCCGAACTCCTCGGCGACGTCGAGGAACGTCGACGTGAGCCGGTAGTGACCCTCGTTCGACCCAGCTTGGTGGTCGCCGGTCAACACGAGCAGGTCCGCCCCGTCGGTCTCGACCGCGTGGAACTCGGCGCAGGTGAGCTCAGCGACCCCCTCGTCGTCGACGTTCACCTGCGGCGGGAACTCCGTCGCGTACACGCGGCGGACCAGCTCGCCGTCGAACTCCTCCAACAGGTGTTCGGCCGCGAGCTTCCCCACGTGGCCGACGCCCGGCAGCCCCTCGATCAACACCGGGTCCTCCAGCGCCGGCGTCGCCACCTCGTCGATCTCGATGTCCTCCATACCCCGACCGTCGGGTCGGCGGTCACAAGAGCGTGGCTATTCCCGCGTCGGATCGCCGGCGCGGCCGCGCGTGCGGCTACTCCGACCGTCGCCGCGCCCGCCGGCGATACTCGCCGTACGGGTCCTCCGGGCCGAACGGGGCCGGCGCGCTGTTCTCGGTCGGCCCGTCGCACTCGGGGCAGCGGTCGCCGAGCGCGTACACCGGCCGGTCGTGGGCGGCCTCCCAGTTCGCGCAGACGCGGATGTCTGATTTCACGGTTGAAAAGGGGTCGTGTGCGGTCGAGTCGGCCGCGGTTACTCGTCGTCTTCGCGCCGCTCGCGGTGGAACTCGCCGGCGCCGCCGGCGGCCTCGATCGACTCGCGGGCGCGCTCGGCGGCGGACTCCAGCTGCGACTCCGCCGTCTTGTAGTCCGGGGCGCGGACCTTGATGCGGTACTCGGGCGAGCCCACGTAGCCGACGTCGAGCTCGACGCCGTCCGGGACCTCGCCGTTCCCCCCGGCGGCGGCGAGCGCGTCGCGCACGTCGTCGACGCCGTCCGGGGCCGCCGACTCGAGGTCGACGTAGCCGGTCACGTCGACGTACGGGACGGAGACGTTGTCGCGGGCGGCCGTGACGACCGCGTCGACGGTGTCGGCGTCGACGTCGACGTCCTCGAGGGCCTCGTCGCCGCTGATGGCGGCGGCCTCGAAGGCGTCGTAGAGGCTCTCGTACTCCGCGAGGAGGGCGTTGGCAACCGAGGTGTAGCGGTCGTCGTCGACGTCCTCGCCGAGCGCGATGAGCATCCAGTTGTCGGCCTTCTGCGCGTTCTTCCAGTCCTGGATCGTCTCCTTGCGCTGGTGCTCGTTGACGTCTTTGATCGACAGGTCGATCTGGTTCGACGACTTATCGACCTCCAGCACCTTCGCGACGACCGTCTGTCCCTCGCGGACGTGGTCGCGGACGTTCTTGATCCAGCCGGAGGCGACCTCGCTGATGTGACAGAGGCCGCGCTTGTCCTCGTACTCGTCCAGATCGACGAACACGCCGAAGTCGGCGATCTCGTCGACGTCGCCGACCACCAACTCGCCGGGTTCGGGCCAGCCGCTGTACTTCATGACGGAGCGGTGAGGCTGTTACCGCGCCTCAACGGTTTCGACGATCTCGCCGTGGAGCTCGGCCTCTCCCCCGGTCGGGGTCGCGAGCGTCGTGCCGCAGACCGCGCACGACACCGTCGAGGAAGCCTTGCCGAAGACGACCTGTTCGTTCTCGCAGTCGCCGCAGGCGACGCGGTGGAAGTCTCCCGCCATGATTACTCCTGGAACGTGAGACGGCCGGCGCGCCATCCCTCGCGCATGTGGGCCTTCCCGCAGTCGCCGCAGCGGTACTTCAGGTGGGTCTTCTTGGTCGGCTTGTCGCCACCGGGCACCTTCGAGTACCCGCCGGCGTTGCCGATGGTCGCGAGCGCGCGGCGCCGCTGCCGCGCGTCGCGCTTCATTCCGGTCGCGCGACCCGATCGAACCTTCTCCACCTCGTGCTCGTGATGGGAGTCACAGTGTGGGCAGTACGTGTTGAAGCGGCGTGGCATTTCCATGGATATCGACCTTATGGCGCGGTTCGTCGCCGACGCTTAAAACGGGTTTGGTCTGGGGCGCCCGAGGGCCGGCGCGCGCGGCGGTCCGCGTCCGTCTTACTTCTCCCACTCCGCGACCGCCCGCACCGGCGACCCGTCCCCGTCGCGGAGCCGGAGCGGGAAGGCGTACAGCCGGAAGCGCGTCGGAAGGTCGCCGAGGCCGCGGAGGTTCTCGACGATCGGCAGCGAGTCGCCCAAGAGAACGTCGTGGGCGGGGGTTCCTTGGGGCTCTCCGTCGCGAGCGGACTCGGGTTCCGCGGTCGGCGCCGGTGGCGTCGGATCCGGCCCGAACGCGTCGAGCCCGACGCCGACGCCCAGCCCGCGACACCGCTCCGCGGCCGCCGGAGTCAGGTACGGGTGGTCCCGGTACCGCTCGGTCCCCCAGTGAGACGCCCAGCCGGTCCGGAGGACGAGGAGGTCGGCGTCTCCTTCGAGGGCGTCGGGGGCCGGCAGCGCCTCGGGTTCGATCGCTTCCCGCGGCTCGAGCGGTCGGCAGTCGACGAGGCGAGCGTCGAACGCGAACCGCTCGACCGGCTGCTCGTCGATCGTCTCTCCGTCCGGGAGCGCGTGCCGCGGCGCGTCAACGTGGGTCCCCGCGTGGGTCCCGCTTCGGAGCTCGCCCGTCGCGTAGCCGTCGGTCTCGTGGGTCGCGTCGGGCGCGAGCGTCACGTCGGGGTCGCCCGGGTAGGTCGGCATCCCCGTCTCGATCGGGCGCGAGAGGTCGCGGAACACGGCCGCCGATTGGACCGCGGCGAGGTTAAGTCGGTCGTCCGTCGCCGGTCCCGCTCGCGACCCGACGGGCCGCACGTCGCCAGTTGCGCGCGACCCGACGGGCCACGCGCCGTGGGGTTCCGCGTCCCGAACGTATTTCCTCCGCCCGCCGGTGGATCGGTCCATGTCGGAACTGCCGCTCGACGCGTACTACGACCTGACCCAGATCGGCGAGGTGGCCGTTTCCCCGACCGGCGACCGCGTGGCCTTCGCCGCGACCGAGTACGACCAGGCCGCCGACGAGGCGGTCTCCTCGCTGTTCGTCGCTCCGGCGGACGGCTCCCGCGAACCGCACCGACTGACCAGCGCGTCGGGCGCGTCCGCGCCGACGTGGGGACCGGACGGCGACCGTCTCGCCTTCGTGGCCGCCCGGGACCGCGACGCCGAGAACCGGGTCGGCTGGCGGGACCGCGACGACGAGGGCGTTGACGACGCGGAGGACGAAGCGAGCGAGGGCGACGAGGACGACGAACCGACCGACGGTGACGGCGAGGGCCCCCTCGGCGGCGACGGGGAACCCAAGCCGCAGGTGTGGGTGTTCGACCTCGCGCTCGGCGGCGACGCGCGGCAGGTCACCGAGCGCGACGAGGGCGTCGCCGGGTTCGACTGGTCGCCGGACGGCGACCGACTGGTGATCGAGTCGCGCGACCCGACCGACGAGGAGTCCGAGTACCTCGACCAGGTCCGCGAGGAGGGCGGCCCCATCGAGACCACTCGCCTCCAGCACAAGGTGAACGGCGCGGGCTGGACCGACGACGTGACGCGGTACCTGTTCGTCGTCGACCTCGAGGACCCCGAGAGCGATCCCCGCCGCCTCGACGACGCGTACGGCGGCGGCGCGTTCGAGGACATCTCCGGAATGCAGCCGACGTGGGGGCCCGACGACCGGATCGCGTTCACCTCCTGCCGGCTCGACCGCCCCGACGACACCACCGTCCGCGACCTCTACGCGGTGTCGGCCGAAGGCGGCGACGCGGAGCGGCTCACGGGCGGTGACCTCAGTCACGGTGCGGCCGCCTGGCGCCCGGACGGCGAGGCGATCGCCACGGTCGGGAGCGACCCGGACGACCCGCCCGCGCCGTCGGAGGTCTTCCTCATCGACGCCGCGAGCGGGGGCGCCGACGACCGCGACGACCCGAGCTCGCTCACGGCGGCCCTCGACCGGACGATCGCCCGCGGCAGCGGGGTCGATTGGGTCGACGGGTCGATCTACACCCGGATCGCCGACGAGAGCCGCACGCGGCTGGTCCGCGTCGACCCCGACGGCGACGTCGAGCGGATCTTCGAGGCGCAGGGCCGCGACCGCGCGATGGCCGGCTTCGACGTCGACGACGACGGCGCGACCGCGGTGACGGTCCTCTCGGAGCCGGAGACCGGAACCGACCTGTACCGAGTCGACGTCGCCGACCTCGACGCGGCGACCGAGCCGGAGTCGTTCCGGCGACTCACCAGCGTCAACGAGTCGCTCGTCGACGAGTTCGCGATGCCGGAGGCCCGCCGCGTCGAGTGGGAGTCGGCCGGCTGGACGCTCGACGGCGTGCTCTACCACGACCCCGACGTCGACCCGGAGGACGGCGACCATCCGCTCGTGGTGGCGATCCACGGCGGTCCGATGTCGTACGACGAACCCGTCTTCAGCTTCGGGCACGCCGCCCTGACGAGCCGGGGGTACCTCGTCTTCCGGCCGAACTACCGCGGGGGCACCTCCCGCGGTCGGGAGTTCACCGCGGAACTGACCGGCAAGTGGGGGACCGCAGAGGTCGACGACATCGCCGCGGGCGTCGAGTCGCTCGCGGACCGCGGCTGGGTCGACCCGGACCGCGTGTTCGGCCACGGCTTCTCGTACGGCGGCATCGCGCAGGGCTTCCTCGTCACGCAGGAGCCGGAACTGTTCACCGCCGCGGCGCCGGAACACGGCATCTACGACATCCGGTCGGCGTTCGGCACGGACGACACGCACATCTGGATGGAGGCGGAGTTCGGCCTCCCGTGGGAGAACCCGGAGGCGTTCGACGCGTCGTCGGCGATCCTCGACGCCGGGGACATCGAGACGCCGCTGCTCGTGATGGCCGGCGGCGAGGACTGGCGGTGTCCGCCCTCGCAGTCGGAGCAGCTGTACGTCGCCGCCCGCAAGCAGGGCGTCGACGCCGAACTGGTCGTCTATCCGGACGAGCACCACAACATCGGCGACCCCGACCGCGCGATTCACCGGTTAGAGAAGATCCTCGGCTGGTACGAGACGCACGACCCGGCGGTCGAGGACGCCGACGGCGAGTAGGGGTCAGACCGCCAGTTCCTGTCGGATCGTGACCGAGCCCGACGGGACGTGGACGACCCTGACAACGAGTCGGTCGCCCTCGCTCAGCGAACAGCTCTCGTTAGTGAGACGGAACTGAAGGAACGAGCCGGCGGCGAGGCGGTTCGTCGTCCGCGAGTCCAAGACGCCGAGGTCGACCCGGTTACCGCCGGAGACGATGCTCTCGTCGATCGAGCCGGACGCGACGTTCGAGTCGGCGAAGCTCCCCGAACTGCTCCCTCCCTCGGGGAGGTCGATCAGTCGCTCTCGCCCGCCGCAGGCGTCCGTCGCGTCGATGGCGATCTCCATCTCCCCGACCGGGACGGGGTCGCCGGCGACGTGGGTGATACGGACTATCCCGCCGTCGTAGCCGTCCTGGACCGCGAACTCTCCGCTGGACTGCGAGACGTACGGGCCGGGGTTCCGGAGGTCGTCCGCGACGCCGAGCGCGAAGACCGAGAGTGTCGCGGAGAGGATCACGACGACCGCGACGAGGAGAATCGTCGAGACCACCGACGAGACGCCCCGGGAGTGTGTAGTCACTGTTCCGCCGTTAGCGACGCACTCACGAAAGTCCGGCGTTTATCAGTGCTCGACGAACTCGACGAGCACGCCGCCGGTGGACCGCGGGTGACAGAACGCGACCTCGTGACCCCACGCCCCGGGGCGCGGCTCCTCGTCGACGAGGTCGATGCCGAGGTCCAGCGCGTGGTCGAGCGTCGCCGGGAGGTCGTCGACCGCGAGCGCGACGTGGTGCGTGCCCGGGCCCTCGCTGTCGAGGTACTCCGCGATCGTTCCCCCGCCGTCCGGCTGGAGCAGCTCGAAGTACCCGCCGCCGTCGAGTTCGAGGAAAACGATCCGCATGTCGTCGAACGTCTCCTCGTGGGCGACCGGGGCGTCGAGCAGGCCGCCGAACAGGTCGGCTAGGTCGGTCGCGTCGCGGGTCGCGACGCCGACGTGGTCGAAGCGCATGCGGTCCAGTTCCGCCGGCGTCGACTTATAATGACCGCGCGGTTCCCGGTCGCCCTGCCCCTATCCCAAGCTTTGGGTACGTCCCGGCTGTACGCCTCGCTATCTCCCATCCGTGAGCGACTCAGAGACAGACGGCTCGACCGAGCAGATGACCTCGCGGAACATCCTCGGGTCGCTGCTCGAGAGCGGGCTCCACGAGATGAACCGCGAGCGGTCCGGGCTCCTCCTCTCGGGGCTGTCCGCCGGGCTCGACATCGGGTTCGGGCCGCTGATGATGGCCGTCGTGTTGACCCTCTCTCCGGGGACTTTCGGCGATCTGACGACGGAGCTCCTGTTGGCGTCCGTGTATTCCGTCGGCTTCATGTTCGTGATACTGGGGCGTTCGGAGCTCTTCACCGAACACACGACGCTGGCCGTGATCCCGGTGCTCGACCGACAGGCGTCGGTCCGTCAGCTCGGCCGGCTCTGGGGGCTGGTGTACGTCGGGAACATCGTCGGCGGGCTGCTGTTCACGCTGCTCGTGACGCTGCTGATGCCGGAGCTCGGCGTCGTCGACCCGGCCTCGTTCGAGACCATCGCGCTGAAGCTGGTCGACCACGACCTCCCGTGGCTGTTCGTCGGCGGCGTCTTCGCCGGATGGCTCATGGGGCTGCTTGCGTGGCTCGTCGCGGCGGCGCAGGACACGACCGCGCGGATCCTCCTCGTGTTGATCGTCACCGGGACGATCGGCCTCCTCCACCTCCCGCACTCGATCGCGGGCAACGTCGAGGTGCTGTTCGGGCTGATCGTCTCCTCGGCGATCTCTCCGATGGACTACGTCGCGTTCCTCGCGCTGGCGACGGTCGGGAACGCCTTCGGCGGCGCGGTGTTCGTCGCGCTGTTGAAGTACGGCCACGTCGTCCGCGGCGCGGACTGAGCCGGTTCGGACCGGACGCGGGGCGAACCCGGCCCGACTCGGTTCACCGCCCGGGCTTGTACTCCCCGAACTCGTCGCGGAGCACGTCCGAGATCTCCTGGACCGTCGCGTACGCCTTCACGGCGTCGACGACGTGCGGCATCACGTTCTCCGTCCCCTGCGCGGCCTCGCGCAGCCCGGCGAGCGCCTCGTCGACCGCGGCGTCGTCGCGCTCGGCTTTGACCTCTTTCAGGCGCTCCCGCTGGTTCTGCTCCTGGTCGGGGTCGACCTCTTCGAGGTCCATCTCCGGTTCTTCGTCGACCTCGAACTCGTTGACGCCGACGATGATCCGCTCGCCCTCCTCGATCTCCTGTTGGCGCTCGAAGGCGACGTCCTGGATCTGTCGCTGGACCCAGCCGCTCTCGACGGCCTCCAGCATGCCGCCGCGGCGGTCGACCTCCTCCAAGATCTCGAACGCCTCCTCCTCGATCCCGTCGGTGAGGTCCTCGACGTAGTACGAGCCGGCGAGCGGGTCGATCGTGTCGGCCGCGCCCGACTCGTGGGCGAGGATCTGCTGGGTGCGCAGCGCGGTCCGGACGGACTTCTCGGTCGGCAGCGCGAGCGCCTCGTCTTTCCCGTTGGTGTGGAGGCTCTGCGTGCCGCCGAGGACGGCCGCGAGCGCCTGGTAGGAGACGCGGACGACGTTGTTCTCGATCTGCTGGGCGGTGAGCGTCGAGCCGCCGGTCTGGGTGTGGAACTTCAGCTGCTTCGACTTGGGGCTCTCGGCGCCGAACCGCTCGTCCATGATCTGCGCCCACATCCGGCGGGCGGCGCGGAACTTCGCGGCCTCCTCGAAGATGTTGTTGTGGGCGTTGAAGAAGAAGGAGAGCTGCGGGGCGAACTCGTCGACGTCGAGCCCGGCGTCGAGGGCGGCCTCGACGTACTCGATGCCGTCGCCGAGGGTGAAAGCGATCTCCTGGGCCGCGGTCGAGCCGGCCTCCCGGATGTGGTACCCCGAGATGGAGATGGTGTTGAAGTTCGGCGTCTCGGCCGCGCAGAACTCGAAGATGTCCGTGATGAGCCGCATCGACTCCGTCGGCGGGTAGATGTAGAGGTTCCGCGCGATGTACTCCTTCATGATGTCGTTCTGGATCGTCCCGCGGAGCTGCTCGCGCGGGACGCCCTGCTCGTCGCCCATCGCGACGTACATCGCGAGCAGGACCCCGGCGGGGGCGTTGATCGTCATCGACGTGGACACCTCGTCGAGCGGGATGCCGTCGAACACCGTCTCGAAGTCGTCGAGCGTGTCGATGGCGACGCCGGACCGGCCGACTTCGCCCTCCGCCATCGCGGCGTCGGAGTCGTACCCCATCTGGGTCGGGAGGTCGAACGCCATCGAGAGGCCCGACGAGCCCTCGTCGATGAGGTACTGGAAGCGCTCGTTCGTCTCCGCGGCGGTTCCCATCCCGGCGTACTGACGCATCGTCCAGAGCCGCCCGCGGTGCATCGTCGAGTAGACGCCGCGGGTGTACGGCTCCTCGCCGGGGTAACCGAGGTCCTCGCGGTAGTCCACCTCGACGTCGGCGGGGGTGTAGAGCGGGTCGACCTCCTGCCCGCCGGTGTCGGTGGTGAACGTCTCTTCGCGCTCGCCGAACCGGTCGACCGTCTCGCCGTAGGTGCCCGCCTCCCACGACTCCTTGGCCTCCCGGATCTCGGCGAGTTCGTCAGGGTCGTACATTATTGAATCGGTCGCCCGAACGGGACTTAACAGTTTTCAGGAGCGGGCGGACGCGGCCCGCGCGGCCGTCGGCGCGACGCCGTCGCGCCCGCCGACCCGATTTAAGTATCACGCGTTCGATACGGCCGTATGGACGTGCTCACAGACCCCGCGCGTCGGTTCCTGGCCGCGACGGCACCGGAGCACACGGCGGTCCAAGCCGAGATGGCCGACCTCGCCGACGAGTGGGGGTTCCCGATCATCGGGCCCGAGGCGGGCGCGGTCCTCCGGCTGCTCGCGCGGCTGACGGACGCGGACCGCGTCTTCGAGTTCGGCTCCGGCTTCGGCTACTCCGCGACGTGGTTCCTCCGCGGCGGCGCGGAGCGCGTCGTCTGTACCGAGTTCGACGCCGACGAGGCCGAGCGCGGCGTCGCGTTCGCCGCGGACCACGGCTACGCCGACAGCGTCACCTTCGAGGTCGGCGACGCGATGGAGACGGTCGACCGCTACGACGGCCCCTTCGACGTGGTCCTCATCGACCACCAGAAGGGACGCTACGCCGACGCCTACCGGACCGTCCTACCGAAGGTCCGGTCCGGGGGCGTGATCGTCGCCGACAACATCGCTCGCGGCCCGATCGACTTCGAGACCCTCGTCGCGCACTTCGAGGCGGGCGAACCGCTCCCGGACGACGCGGTCGACGCGGAGACGCGGGGCATCGGCGAGTACGTGGGCACCGTGCGGTCCGACGACGCCGTCGAGACGTCGATCCTCCCGGTCGGCTCCGGAATCGCCGTCTCGACCGTCGTCCGGTGACCCCCGAACGAAACCGTTACCATGTCGGATAGAAAACACGTACTCAGATGAACGGAGGGATCGAAGGCGACGGGTCGGCGGAGTCGGGGGTGCGATCTGGGGTCCGCGTCCTCGTCGTCGACGACGAACCGGGCTTCGCGGAGGTCGCGGCCTCGCTGCTGGAGTCCCGGGACGAGCGGATCGACGCGAGCGCGGTCGAGAGCGCCGCGGCGGCGCTCGACGAGCTCTCCGCGGAGTCGTTCGACTGCGTCGTCTCGGACTACGAGATGCCGGAGACCGACGGGATCGAACTGCTCGAAGCCGTCCGCGATCGACACGGCGACGTCCCGTTCGTGCTGTTCACCGGCGAGGGGTCAGAGGCGGTCGCCAGCGAGGCGGTCGCCGCGGGCGTCGACGAGTACGTCCGCAAGTGGGCGGGCGACGACCCGTACGCGCAGCTCACGGCCGCCATCGACCGGAACGCCTCGCGGACGCGGGGCGAGCGTCGGGTCGCCGAGCACTTAGATCGGGTGTCCGACGCCTTCTGCGAGGTCGACGGCGACTGGCGGGTGACGTACCTCAACGACCGCGCTGCGGAGATGATCGACCTCGACACGGCCGAACTCCTTGGAGAGCGGCTCTGGGACCTGTTCCCCGGGACGGTCGACACCGACGGCGAGGCGACCCTCAGGGAGGCCGTCGAGACCGGCGAGCCGGTCCGCTTCGAGCAGCACCTCGAGCGCCTCGACGCGGACATCGTCGTGAACGCCTACCCCGCCCGCGACGGCGTGGCGCTGTACTTCCGCGACGTGACGGAGCGGAAGCAGCGCGAGCGGCGGCTCCACGAGCTCTCCGAGCGGCTCCAGCTGGCCGTCGAGGGCGCCGACGTCGGCGTCTGGGACTGGAACGTCGAGACGGGCGAGGTGCGGTTCGACGAGCGGTGGGCCGGGATGATCGGTTACGACGCCGACGACCTCGCCTTCGACCTGTCGACGTGGGAGGAGCGGGTCCACCCGGACGACCTCGACGACGCGTGGCGGGCCATCGAGGCCCACTTCGCCGGCGAGACCGACCTCTACCAGTCCGACTTCCGGATGCGGACGAAGTCCGGCGGCTGGCGGTGGATCCGCGACCGCGGCCGGGTCGTCGAGCGGGACGAGGACGGCGACCCGCTCCGCGCGGTCGGGATCCACATCGACGTCACCGAGGAGAAGGAGCGCGAGCGCGACCTCGAGCGGTACCGGCGGCTCGTCAACGAGCTGCCCGACTCCGTCTGCGTGTACGACGCCGACGGGCGGTTCACGCTCGTCAACGACCGCCTCGCCGAAGTGTACGACACCACTCCCGAGCGGCTCGTCGGAGAGGAGAGCCGCCTCGGCGACCGGCTCCGCGAGACGACCGGCGGCGACCCGTTCGCGGCCCTCGTCGAGGGCGACCGCGACTCGATAACCGGGACGACGGACATCGAGCTCCCCACCGGCGAGATGATCGTCGACTACGACCTCACCCGGCTCGTCATCGACGGGGAGTTCGACGGTGTGCTGTGTATCGCCCGAGACGTGACCGAGGAGCGACGCCGACAGCGGCGGCTCGAACGGACCACGGCCCGGCTGGAGGCGCTGTTCGAGCGCTCCCCGGACATGATCGACATCCACGACGAGGGGGGCGAGATCGTCGACGCGAACCGGTCGATGACCCAGGAGCTCGGCTACGACCGCGACGAGGTCGTCGGCATGGACGTCTGGGACGTCGACGCCGACCTCGACCCCGACGAGGGGAAGCGGCTCTGGCAGGGCCTCGAGATGGACGAGACGGTCCGGCTGGAAACGACGTTCGCCCGTGCGGACGGCAGCTCGTTCCCCGCCGAGGTCCACGTCAGGCGGATCGACGTCCAGGGGGAAGACCGATTCCTCGCGAGCAGCCGGGACATCTCCGAGCGCAAGGCGTACGAGCGCCGGATCGAACGCGAGAACGAGCGGCTCGATGAGTTCGCGTCGATTGTCTCGCACGACCTCCGGAACCCGCTCAACGTCCTCTCGGGCTACCTCCGGCTCGCCCGCGAGACCGGAGACGACTCGTACTTCGACCGCTGCGAGCGCGCGCTCGACGAGATGGAGCGCCTGATCGAGGACGTGCTGACGCTCGCCAAGCAGGGCGAGGCCGTCGGCTCGTTCGAGCCCGTTCACCTCGGCGACCTGGCCGCCCGGTACAGCGACGACGCGTTCGGGTCGGTCGACGGCGACGACCCCTTCGGCGGCGACGACACCGAGGGAGAGCCCCGCGTCGCGGTCGCGGTCGAGGCCGACGGCGAGATCTGCGCCGACCCCGGGCGAGTCGGCCAGCTGCTCGGGAACCTGTTCCGCAACGCCGACGAACACGGCGGCGAGCGCGTCGTCGTCGGCGACCTCTCGGACGGGTTCTACGTCGCGGACGACGGGCCCGGGATCGACGCGGACCACCGCGACGAGGTGTTCGAGAGCGGCTACACGACCTCGGAGACCGGCACCGGGTTCGGGCTCTCCATCGTCCAGCGCATCGCCGAGGCGCACGGCTGGGAGGTCGCGGTGACCGAGGGCGAGCGCGGCGGCGCTCGCTTCGAGTTCACCGGCGTCGACCGGCCGGAGTCGCCCGCGAAGACCGCCGAGCCGCAGGACTGAGCGTTCGGCGCGCGAAAAAGAATTCGACCGCGTCGACCCGGCTCAGAACGCGCCGGTGTAGACGCTGACGTCGGCGTACAGTTCCTCGCGGAGCGCGCTGTGGACGTGGCAGATCCCCTCGGCGCGCTCGGCGATGTCGGCGGCGGCCTCGTCGTCGAGGTCGGCCTCGACGTGGACGTCGAAGGCGATCGACTCGAGGTCGTCGTGGTCGTCCAACTCGGCGCTGGCGTCGATCTGGATCTGGCCGAGATCCTCCTCGCCACGCTGGCTCCCGCCGACGCGGAACGCCGGCAGGTAACAGGAGGCGTACGTGGCGACGAGCGTGGCGTTCGGGTTCGGGCCCGTCTCGTCGGTCGCGTCGATCTGGAGGTCGAACTCGCCGACCTGGCTCGTGCTGGCGTATCCCGATTCGGAAACCGTGGACGTCTCGATGTCTGCCATAGTCGAGTGCCGATTCGTCCTCCCGCCGCTAAAGGCTGCCGGCACGGGACGCCCCTGCCGTCGGTCGCGGCGGCGCGGCCGGGCGGCTCGGCGGTCGGGAGGCGTCGAAAAATCGGGGGAATCACCGGCCCGGTCGCCAGCGCTCGGCCCGTCAGTCCAGGACGTACGTCTCGTCGCCGTCCAGGACGACCGGCTCGGCGGCGGCCCCGGCGGCCTTCACCTCGTTGACGAACTCGCGCGTCTCCATCTCGATCGGTCCGAAGGTGTCGTAGTGCATCGGGAAGACCACGTCGGCCCCCACCCAGTCGGCGGCGATGCCCGCGCCCGCGGGCCCCATCGTGAAGTGGTCGCCGGCGGGCAGAGCGGCGGCGTCCGGTTCGAGGTACGGCGCGATCACGTCGACCATCTCGGACATCAGGCCCGTGTCGCCGGCGTGGTAGAAGGTGGTGCAGTCCGGGTCGGCCTCCTGCGTCGGCTTCTTGTCGCCGATCACGAATCCGGTGGGCATGCCGCCGGCGTAGTCGGGGTCGTTCTCGATGCCGTTCGAGTGGTCGGCGCGGACCATCGTCACCCACGCGTCGCCGCACTCGACGGTGCCGCCGATGTTCATCCCGCCGGCCGGGACGGTGTCCTCGAGGCCGAAGTTCTCCTGAACGTAGGCGGTCAGCTCCGGGGTGGCGACCACCGTCGCGTCGGGGAACTCGGCCGCGTCGGCGATGTGGTCCCCGTGTCCGTGGGTCAGGAGTAGGTAGTCGGGGTCGAGGTCCGCGGGGTCGACGTCGGTCTTCGGGTTGTCGAAGAACGGGTCGACGAGCAGCTCCGTGTCGTCGACGACGACGTGCCACGTGGAGTGGCCGTGCCAGGTGAGTTCCATAGTCCGTTCCGTACGTCTCGGCGCGGCGTAATAAAACTCGACGCCGCGGCAGCCGCGGCCCGGCGGCGAAAGCAATTAACCCGGACCGGCGCGAACGCCGGACGCATGCCCTCCGAGACCAGCGACCCCGGCGGCCCGGCCGCGTGTCCGGCCTGCGGCGAGGCCGTGCCGGCCGGGGCGAGCTTCTGCCCCGCCTGCGGTGCCGACGTCGGCGACCCCGCCGACCCGAGCTACTGCGCCGAGTGCGGTGAGCGCTTCGACGACGACGACCGGTTCTGCTCGAACTGCGGCGCGTCGCGGGCGGCCGGCGACGCGGCCGACGCCGCGCGGTCGACCGGCGCGGCCGGACGGTCGAGCGGGCCGGGCCGGTCCCCCGCCCGATCGCCGACACCGCGGGAGAGTCCCCGCGCGTTCCGCCGCCGCGTTCAGGACCACCTCGACGCCGGGTGGGACGTCGAGCGAGACGACGGCGACCGGGTGGTGCTCGTCGACAGGGGGATCGGCTCCGCGGGCGTCCACATCCTCCTGTTCATCTTCACCAGCGGCATCGGGAACCTGCTGTACGGCTGGTGGCACTACTCCAAGCTGGCGGAGCGCCGGCGGATCGTGCGCGGCGACGAGACGCCGGTGCGCGCCCCGTCGCGCGCCGAGGAGTCCGGCTGGGCGGAGACGGCCACCGCGTACGCTCTGACCGCGCTCCTGCTCCTGATCGGCGGGTGGATCGCGTTCCTCTCGCTCGAGTCGGGTTCTCCGCCCGCCGCGCTGATCGGTCTCGCGTTCGCCCTCCTCGGCGCGGGGACCGCCCCGCCGGTCCGGCGGCGGCTCGGCCGCCGGCACGGGGTCACGGCGTTCGGCCGTCAGAAGACGGTCGACCACCGGATAGTCCGGCCGCCGGAGTCCGTCGAGGACCCCTGCGTCGTCTGCGGCGAGTCGTTCGACCGCGGCCTCGTCAGGCGGCGGCGCGACGAGACGGTCGTCGCCGGCGTCCCGGTCCGGACGCACTCGGTCCGGCACAACCACTACTGCGTCGACTGCGCGCGCTCGGAGGTGTTCGGCGACCGCGACGAGACGCCGTCGCTCGACGACCTCGCGGCGGGCGGAACCGGGGTCGCGGGCGACTCGGCGACGGACGACCGTGCGGCCGACGACGACCGAGCGACCGGCGACCCCGCGACCGACGAGCGGGTCACCGAGTCGACCGAGTGAGCCGTGGTGCGGCCCCGCCCCGGTCGCCGATTGCCTCACCGGGAACGCTTTTCGGGCGGCCCGCCGTTCGCTGCCGTATGTACCGCGCACGGTTCCGCGACCCGGCCGGATCGATCCGCGAGGGCGAGTACGACCCGGCGACCGACACGGTCGCCTTCGGCGGCGAGGCGTACGCGCTCTCGGACCCCGCGATCGACGTGCTCGCGCCGACCGAGCCCTCGAAGATCGTGTGTATCGGGCGCAACTACGCCGACCACGCCGCGGAGCTCGGCAACGACGTCCCCGATCGGCCGCTGCTCTTCCTCAAGCCCCCGAACGCGGTGGCGGGCCACGGCGACACCGTGACCGTCCCGGCCGGGAAGGACCGGATCGACTGGGAGGCGGAGATCGCGGTCGTGATCGGCGAGCAGTGTAAGGCGGTCGACGCCGCGGACGCGATGGACGTCGTCGCCGGGTTCACCTGTCTGAACGACGTGTCGAACCGCGACGACCAGAATCGGGAGCAGAACTGGGTTCGCGGGAAGGCGTTCGACGGCGCGGCGCCCATGGGTCCGGTCCTCGCGACGCCCGACGAGGTCCCGGCGGACGCGGGCGTCGAGCTCCGCGTCAACGGCGAGACGAAGCAGTCGAGCGACCGCGAGCACATGATCTTCGACGTGCCGACGCTGATCGAGGAGATCACGACGTACCTCACGCTCGAACCCGGCGACGTCATCGCCACGGGAACGCCTGAGGGGGTCGGCGCGCTCGCCGACGGCGACACCGTCGAGGTCGAGATCGAGGGCGTCGGCACGCTGGAACACGACGTTCGCGTGCCCTGACGCGCCGGACCGACCGATCGATCTCGCCGATTCTTGCCGTTCGGTACCACACCTCGTTTCCGGTGAACGCTTATGTGTGAGCCGCCGGAGTCGGAGGTATGGAGACCAGTTCGTTCGTCGCCGGACTCTGACTGTACCGTCGCGGCGTGGTTCGAATCGGACCCACCGATCGGACGCGCCGCCGAGACCGCACGCGGAGCGGAGACGCTCCCCTCCCCGGGCCGACGCGAGCGCCCGACCGAATGTCACGAGACGACGACGCGACGAACGAACGCGACGCATCGAGCGGGCCAGACGCACGCGAGACCGCGACCCCGCACGCCGACGCGACCAGGGCCGTGGTCGCGGCGCGGTCCGACGACGGCCCGCCGGACACGGCGGAGATCCGCGAGCTGGCCGCCGCGGCCGGCTACGCGGTGGTCGGCGAGGTCACCCAGCGGCGGCGCGAGGACCCGACCTACGACCTCGGGCGCGGGAAGGCCGAGGAGCTGATGCGCCTCGCGGCCGACGCCGACGCCGAGGCCGTCGTCTACGACGGCGGGCTCTCTCCGGGGCAGACGTTCTCCCTCGGCGACCTGCTGCCGACCGGGACCGCGGTCGTCGACCGCCCGCGGCTGGCCCTGGAGCTGTTCGCCGACGCCGCCGACTCGCGGGCCGCCGACCGACAGCTGGAGCTGGCGCGGCTCCGCTACGAGCTGCCGCGGCTCCGCGAGGCGGTCGCCCGCGACGCGAGCGAGGACGTGCGCCTCCAGCCGGAGGGCGACAGCCGCGTCCTCGACGTCGAGAAGCGGATCGAGTCGGCCGAGCGCGCGCTCGACGAGATCGCCGACGAGCGGGCGGCGCGCCGCGCGGAGCGCCGCGACGCCGGGTTCGACCTGGTCGCGCTCGCGGGCTACACCAACGCCGGGAAATCGACGCTGGCCCGCCGGCTCGCCGACGAGGTCGACGACCCCGATTTCGACGGGGAGGCTTCGACTCGCTCCGTGGCGCGCGGCGACGCCGACGCTAGAGACCCGGCGGACGACGACGGACCGCTCGCGGTCGCCGACCGCCCGTTCGAGACGCTCTCGACGACGACGCGCCGCGCGACCGTCGGCGGGCGCCGAACCCTCCTCACCGACACCGTCGGGTTCCTCGACGGCCTGCCGCACGAGTCGGTGCGCTCGTTCCGCGCGACGATCGGCGCGATCCGGGCCGCGGACTGCGCGCTGCTCGTCGTCGACGCGAGCGACGATCCCGACGACCTCCGCCGGAAGCTCCGCGCCTCGCTGTCGGCGATCGAGGCGACCGACGGGCCGGTGATCCCCGTCCTGTCGAAGGCGGACGAGGTCGACGCGGACGGGCTCGCGGCCGCCGTCGAGGCGTACGAGACCGCCGTCGACGACCTCGACCCGCGGGACACGCCCGTCGCCGACGCGCTCCGGTCACCGATTCCGGTGAGCGCCCGCGACGAGTCGGGGCTCGCCGACCTCGCGGACGCGGTGGCGGGCGCGCTGCCGACGGCGACCGCGACCGTCGAGGTCGCGAACGGCGGCGACGCGCAGGCCGCGCTCTCGTGGGCGTACGACCGGAGCGTCGTGACGGACGTCGAGTACGCCGGCGAGACGATCGCCGTCGACCTGGCGGGACGGCCCGACGTCGTCGCCGAGGCGGAGCGGCGGCTGCGCGGCGCGGGTTCGCCCCCGTGAGCGCCCCCGGCTCCGACCCGGGAGCGCCGTGACCGGCGTCCGTCAAGACCACCCTTAAGCCCGACCGCCCCCGACCGTCTGGCATGCGACCACGGGATCTCTCCGATCACTCGCCGTACGTGCCCGGGCGGGGCGTCGAGGAGGTCGCCCGCGAGCGCGGGATCGACCCCGACGACCTCATCAAGCTCTCATCGAACGAGAACCCGCACGGCCCGAGCCCGGCGGCCGTCGAGGCCATTCGCGACCACGCCGACCGCGTGAACCAGTACCCGAAGTCCTCGCACACGGACCTCACCGCGAAGATCGCCGAGAAGTGGGGGATCGGTGACGAACAGGTGTGGGTCTCCCCCGGCGCCGACGGCTCGATCGACTACCTCTCACGGGCCGCGCTGGAGCCGGGCGACGAGGTGCTGGTGCCGAGCCCGGGCTTCGCCTACTACGCGATGTCCTCGCGGTACCACCACGGCGAGGTGACCGAGTACGAGCTCTCGACCGCCGACGGCTTCGCGCAGGACGCGGAGACGGTGCTGTCCGCCTACGGCGGCGAGCGGATCGTCTACGTCACCTCGCCGCACAACCCCTCGGGCTCGACGATGCCGCTCGACGAGGTCGAGGCGATCGCGGACGCGACCGCGCCGGAGACGCTGGTCGTCGTCGACGAGGCGTACGGGGAGTTCTCGGACGTCGACAGCGCGATCCCGCTCGCCGACGAGCGCGACGACGTGGCGGTCCTTCGCACCTTCTCGAAGGCGTACGGGCTCGCCGGGCTCCGGATCGGATACAGCGTCGTCCCCGAGGCGTGGGGCGAGGCGTACGCCCGCGTCAACACGCCGTTCGCGGCCAACGAGCTCGCCTGCCGGGCCGCCCTCGCCGCGCTCGACGACGAGGGGCACGTCGAGCAGTCGGTCGAGTCCGCCAGCTGGGCCCGCGAGTACATCGCGGACGAGCTCGACGCGCCCACCGTCGACTCCGCGGGGAACTTCGTTCTCGCCGCGGTCGGCGACGGCGAGCGCGTCGCCGAGGCGGCCCAGGAACGCGGCGTGATCATCCGCGACTGCACCTCGTTCGGGCTCCCCGAACACGTCCGGATCTCGACGGGGACCCGCGAGGAGACCCGCGAGGCGGTGGCGCTGCTCAACGAGACGCTGGCGGACCTCGGACTCGGTGTTCGGGCGTGACGGCGGGGGCCGACGACGACACGACCCCTGGCCGCGGCCCCGCCGAGTGCGTCGCCGTCACGGGCACGCCCGGGACCGGGAAGACGACCGCGACGGCGCTGCTCGAGGGAGAGTACGACGTGATCCATCTCAACGACCGGATCAAGTCGGACGACGGCCTCTGGACCGAGCGCGACGACGACCGCGACACGCTCGTCGCGGACCTCGACGCGGTCCGCGAGGAACTCGGCGACTGGTCGGGGATCCTCGACTCGCACCTCGCGCACCGGTTCGACGTCGACCGCGTGGTCGTGTTGCGCTGTCACCCCGAAGCGATCGAATCGCGCCTCGAAGCGCGCGGCGAGTCCGCGGAGACCGCAGCCGAGAACGCCGAGAGCGAGGCGCTCGACGTGATCCTCTCCGAGGCGGTCGCCGAGCACGGCGCGGAGAACGTCTACGAGGTGGACGCCACCGACCGGGACCCCGAGGCGGTCGCCGACGCGATCCGGGCGGCGGCGGAGGGGGAGCGCGAGCCGAGCGCCGGCACCGTGGACTTCATCGATTATATATGAGCCGGTCGAGACGGTCGAGACGGTAGATGACCCTCGACCAGTATCGCTCGGTGGCCGACCGCCTGCTCGGCCCGTGGGTGTCCGCGGCCGACAGGCTCGGGCTCTCGCCCGACCAGGTGAGCGTGATCGCCTTCCTCGTCGCGGTCGGGGCCGCCGGGGCGTTCGCCGCCGGATCGACGGCCCTCTACGCGGCCGGCGCGCTGCTCGTCCTCCTCAACGGGTGGCTCGACCTCGTCGACGGGGCGCTCGCGCGCCACCAGGGGATCGCCTCCGACGGCGGCGACTTCCTCGACCACGTCCTCGACCGCTACGCCGACGTGGCGGTCATCGCCGGGCTCACGGCGGGGGTGGGGGCGTACGCGCTCGGCTTCGCCGCCGTCACCGGCGTCCTCCTCACCTCCTACCTCGGCACGCAGATCCAGGCCGTCGGCATCGGCCGCGAGTACGGCGGGCTCCTCGGCCGGGCCGACCGGCTCGCGCTGATCGGCGTCGTGGGCGTCGTCGCCGCGATATACTCCGCACCGATCGTCGCCGGGCTCAACGTCGTTGGCCTCCTGCTCGCGCTGTTCGCCGTCGTCGGCCACCTGACCGCGGTCCAGCGGTTCCTCGGCGCGTGGAGCGACCTCTGAGCGTCGGGGTCACCGACCGACGCCTCATCGCCGAACCGCGAGTACGGGTGCGTCCGCGCGGCGGACGACCTCGTCTGTGATGCTGCCGAAGACGATCCGTTCCGCTCCGCTTCGCCCCTTCGTACTCATCACCACGAGGTCGATCGCGTTCCGGTCGACGTACTCGGTGATCACCCTCGCGGGGCTCCCGAACTCAACCGCGATCGTCGTCTCGACTCCGTCCGGTTCGGTCTCCGAGACGATCCGCTCGGCGGCCGAGGCGCGCTCGTCACGTCTCTCGTCGAGCGCCGCCCGCTCTCGACCGGCGGTGCCGAGGCCGCCGGCGACCTCGACGATAGAGAGGACGTGTATCGACGCGTCGTACCGCTCGGCGTGACTGAACGCGTGTTCCGCGGCGCCGATCGTCGCTTCGCTACCGTCCGTCGGAAAGAGGATCGTGTCGTACATATTCGTAAGCCCTCGGGGTCCGTTCTCCGTCGTCGGAACCGCGGTGGTCGCGTCACTGCCGCCGGGCGATGAGCACCGCGTCGGCGAGCACGTCGTGGCCGATCGGAACGAGGTGAGCGGCCGCGCCGATCGCGAAGATGTGTAGCGTGACGAACGCGCGCAGGGGGCCGAGGCTCCCCGCGAGGAGACCGAGTGTCGCCACGCCCGTCGCGGCGTAGACGATCCGCTCTTGCCGCCGTATCTGCGGGCTCTCCCAGTCGTACAACGCCGTCACGAGATAGCCGATTCCGATCACCGCCAGCCACGGGTGCCAGTACGCGTACCGTACCGCGCCGGACGGGACGACCTCGAGGAGGGCGGCGAGGTTGACGAGCGTCGCAGCGAGGTTCAACCCTCCCCAGACCACCCAGACGCGGTTGCGGCGCACGGTCGGCGTGGTGTAGGTCACGCCGAAGATGACGATCCCGACGGTCAACACGGCCCAGACGCCGACGATCGACTGGATCAATCCAAACGGGGCGAGGCTCGGATCGCGGCTAAACGCCCAGGAGAGCCCCCACCCGAGTACCCCCTCGAAGAACCCGAACAACAGCAGTCCGTCTCCCGGGAGCGGGGGCGACAGCAGCCGCCGGAAGTACAGCGTCAACGCGGTCCGTGAGCGGTGTAGCCGATCGGACCAGTCCGTCGCCTCACTGGACATACGTTCGCTCCCTCCCGAGTTGGCGGTGGTCGACTCTCGTCCCCGCTCGGAGACACGGACCGGACACACCGGTACGTAGAACGGTAGACGTATATGATCAGGGTTCACTTCCCGAGTGACTCGCGGAGCGCCCTCGCGGGGGCACAGGTGCCGCGTATCGAGCCACCCGGCCCCGGCGGACCGAGGAGCCCAATCACCGCCCTCGCTCCCGGGGGCCGTCCCGGAGCTGCCCGAGGGAACGATTTAAAAGCGTCCGGTCGGAACGAGGGGTATGCCCACATTCGAACTGAACCTCTCGGACGACGTGTACGCGGAGTTTCAGCAGCTGGCGGAACAGGAGTTCGTCTCCGAGGAGCAGGCCGCCGAGGACCTCATCGCGTCCGGCATCGAGGCGTACAACGTGACCGTCGTCGACGAGGAGCCCCGCGACGAGATGCTTGACGGCGCGGAGAACAACATGTTCGACACCGCGGAAGACCCCGGCAGCCTCGAAGACGACCGGCTCTGACGCCTTTTCGCTGCCGAACCCGCCTCGACGCCGAACCTGCCTCGCCGCCGAAATTTTCTCGACCCTGCCGAGTCGCCGACTCGGCGAACCGCGCCGCCGACCGGTCCGCCGGACGGAGTCGGCGATCCGGCTCCGGCAAAAGATATATCAGCGTTACGCTCGAAATAGTAAGTGAGAGTATAATTTCATTTCAGGGATATATTTTTCCGCGTGGGCCGGTTAGCGGTTGGTGACCAATGGACCCGAAGGAAGACGGACTGTCCCTCGAGCCCGATCCCGTGTGGGACGACCGGTTCGCATCCGTGCGCGACCGCGTGGCGGACGCCTCGGACGACCGGCTATGCGACGTGTTCCACGTCGGCAGCACCGCTATCGCGGGCGTCCCGGGGAAGCCGGTCTTGGACGTGATGCCCGTGTACGACAGCGCTGCGGGTATGCGCGCCGCCGCCGACCGGCTCACCGACGGGGAGTTCGAACGGGAACACGACGCCGACGACACGGTCGTCGCGCTGCGGCGGGAGCCGGATCACGTCGTCGCGGTGCGGATGCACACCGTCGACGCGGACCAGTGGCGACCGATCCTCCTGTTCCGGGAGTACCTCACCGACCACCCCGACGCCCGCGAGGAGTACGCCCGGGTCAAGCGCGAGGCGGCCGCCGAACACCCGGACGACATGGAGGCGTACACGAACGCCAAGTTCGACCTCGTCCAATCACTGACCGAGGCGGCTCGCGAGGCGGGGTACGAGGACCGCCTCCCGGCGTTCGCGTAGCGTCCCGCGGAGATCAGTACCCCAGGTCCAGCAGCCGGTTCGCCGTCAGCGTCGCTAGTCCGAGCGCCATCACGCAGGCCAGCAGGCCGAAGGCGACCGCCCAGCCCGCGGCGTCGGAGACGCTGCCGACGACGACGCTGCCTGAGGCCCCGGTCACCATGTACGCGGTCCGGACGAGCCCGAAGCCGGCACCGCGCTCGGCGTCGGAGAGCAGGTCCATGAACCGCGACTGGATCGGCGCGCCCCACGACATCGCGAGCCCCACGAGCCCGACGGCGCCGACGGTGACCGGCAGTCCGAGGTCCAGCGCCGCGGCCGCGACGAGCCCCCCGTAGCCGAGGACGCCGGCGGCCATCGTCACCATCGCGGTGGCGTCGCGGCCGATCCGGTCGGAGATCGACCCGGTGACCGGTTGGGTGCCGCCGTGGACGAGGAAGTACGCCGAGAACAGCAGCGCCGACAGCGCGCTCGACAGGCCCGTGCCGACCTCGAGGAACGTCGGGAGGAAGGAGGCGGTCGCCTGCCACGTGAACGCGCCCATCGTCGCCAGCGCGGTCGTGTAGAGGATCCGCGGCCGCGACAGCAGCTCGGCGAGCGGACCGACCGCGAACCGCTCGCCCATCGGCTGGTCGGGCCGGAGCGGCTCGGTCGGTCTGACCCGCCACGCGAACAGCGCGAACACGGGCACCGCCACCGCGGCCCCGAGGAGGACGCCGGCGCGCCAGCCGTAGCGCGACCCGACCAGCGCGGCCGCCGGCGGCGCGGCGAGCCCGGCCAGCGGTCCGCCGGCGACGTGGACGCCGATGGCGCGACCGGTGTCGTCGAACTGCCGCGTCAGGAACGTCGTCGCGACGGAGTAGTGGAGCCCGGCCCCCACGCCGAGCGCGGCCGCGAACAGTCCGAAGGCGAGGATCGACGGGGACGCGGCGAGGAGCACCGACGCGACCGCGGTCGCGCCCACCGCGGCGAGGATGACGCGGCGCTCGCCGAAGCGGTCGCCGAGGACGCCGGAGGGGAACTGCGCCAGCGCGTAGGTGAGCCACATCCCGCTGAGCGCGAGCCCGACGGTGCCGTTGGTCACGTCGAACTCCGCGGTGATCTCCGGGACCAGCGGGCTGACGACCAGCCGCGCCACCATCGTGCCGGTGAACGCGAGCGTACAGAGCGCGAGCGCCGTGTGTTCGTACCGCCAGTTCACGGTCGCCGTACCGGACACGCGTCAAAGCGGCTTCCGGTCGCGGTCAGACGAGCCGGGGACTCACTCCGCCGCGAACCGGACCGGGTAGTCGGTGAGGTTCTCGTACCCGCCCTCGGTGACGACGACGAGGTCCTCGATCCGGACGCCCCCCACGTCGGGGTCGTAGAGGCCGGGTTCGACGGTGATCACGTGTCCCGGCTCCAGCTCTCCCCCGCCGTTCGCGAGCCGCGGCGACTCGTGGACGTCGAGGCCGATGCCGTGCCCGGTCGAGTGGATGAAGCCGGTCTCCGTGTCGGGGTCGGTGCGGAACGTGGGCTCGCCGGCCTCCTCGTACACCTCGCAGGCGGCGGCGTGGACGTCCTCGCCCGTCGCCCCGGGCTCGACCGCGTCGAGCGCGGCGTCCAGGGCCCGCTCGGTGAGGTCGTACCACTCGCGGAGGGTCTCGCTCGGCTCGCCGACGCAGAACGTCCGCGTCATGTCGGCGTTGTACTTCGTCGCCTTCGACCGCGGGAAGATGTCGACGATGATCGCCTCGTCCGCGCGGAGCGGGCCCGAGCCGCGGTCGTGGGGGTCCGCGGCCTGCGCGCCGCCGGCGACGATCGTCTCGTCGAGCGCGCAGCCGTGCCGGAGGAGCGTGACCTCGATCTCCTCGGTCACCCGCTCGCTGGTGAGGGGTTCGCCCTCGCGGAGCAGGACGCCTGCCTCCGCGTCGTCGGCCTCGGTCGCCACGTCCGCGCCGGCGATCAGGTCCTCCGCGGCGCGCATCGCCGCCTCGTTCGCCTTCTGGGCGTCCCGGATCGCGTCGACCTCTTCGTCGGTCTTGACCGCCCGGACCTCCTGAAGACGGTCGTCGGCGTCGACGGCCACCTCGATACCCCGCTCGCGGAGGGCGTCCGCGGTGCCGATCGGGCCGCGCGGCGGCATCGAGACGGACTCGACGCCCTTGTCGCGGAGGAACGCGGCGTACATGTCGGTGCGCTCCTCGCGGCCGCCGTACTCGTAGTCGTAGTCGGCGTGGCGCTCCACCGTATCCGCCGTCGCCTCGGTCTGCGCGCGGCCGTACTCCAGCCCGCTGACGAGGAGGTGGACCTCGCCGTCCGCATACAGCGTGAGGAACGGGTCGGGTCCGGTGAACCCGGAGAGGTACAGCTGGTTTGCGTCCTCCTGCGAGGCGTCGAGCAGGAAGCCGTCCGCATCGAGGTCGGCCAAGTGGTCGTCGAGTCGGGTTCGGTTCACACCTCTCCCTGCTCGGGCGACGCTCAAAGCGGTTGTCCTCGCGGAACCGGCCGGACGAGGAGGGCCCCTTCGAGGCCGGCGCGAGACAAGGCATATACGGCTCACGTCGGAATGCGGGCGTTGCAATGTCGGCTGAGGATAATACTACCCTCCGTTCGCTCCTCAATCTCCCGCCTCGCTGGCTGCCGGTCGCCGTCGCCTGCGGGGTCGGCGCGGCGCTGCTCGGACTGGCGCTCACCCGGGTCGGACTCGCGGTCGCCGGCGTGTCGCCGGGGGACTCGGACGTCGCCCACTGGATGGTCGGCGGACCGATATCCGCGCTCGAGGGGTCGATCTGGTTCCTCTTCGACGCGCACTGGGTCCAGACCCGGACGGGCCCCGGGCTGTCGAACCTCGTCACTTTCGGGCACCCGCTGATACAGTCGGACGCCGCGCTGTGGCCGCTCCGCGCGGTTCCCCTGACCTTCGGTCTCGGCGCCGCGGCCGCCGTCCGATACCTCGGCATCGACGACCCGCTCGCCGGCGCCGCGACCGGCGTGGGCGCGACGCTCGGATACCTCCCGACGATGCTCGCGTTGCGGGCGGTCTCTCGCGTGCCGCTGTCGCGACACGCGACCGACGGCACGGCACCGATCTCCGACGGCGACGGGCTCCCGGCGTCTGAGGTCGCCGGCGTCACCGCCGGTCCCGACCTCGCCGCGACCCTGCTACTGGTGACCGGACTGGGCGTCGTCCTCGGCTTTCTCGCCGGTGCGGGCGCGACGCTCGCGGCCGGGGACTGACGGGCGGACCGGTCGCCCCGAACGCCGTCGCCCACGCTCGCGAAACGCCTATATATCATATGCCGCGCGATCGCCGTCACGACCGCCCTGAGCGCTGGCTCTCTCGGCCGCTCACTAATACCGAGTTTTACAGGGTTCTACACGTCGTTATCGGCCGTGTCAACGCGACGCCAGACACGCGAACATTTAAGTATTTGGGTCACTTACCTGACGGTGAGGAGAACACCGAGATCCGTCCCTCGGTTTCGTCTTTCCCTCCAGCACAAAACCAATGAGCGAGAACCTTCGAACGTACACGACCGAGAACGTCGACGACGAGCGCGAGACCGAGTCGGAAAGCGAGGAGGAAGAGCTGCGATGTCCAGAGTGCGGCGGCCAGCTCGCGACCGACACGGAACACGGCGAGACCGTCTGTGTCGACTGCGGGCTCGTCGTCGAGGAGGACGAGATCGACCGCGGGCCGGAGTGGCGCGCGTTCGACTCCAAAGAGAAGGACAACAAGTCGCGGGTCGGAGCCCCGACGACGAACATGA
>ERZ1034486.6-NODE-6-length-80967-cov-4.992980_pt1 | contig 80967 bp, 76 predicted proteins | sample MGYA00520683_ERZ1034486 | MGnify/ENA primary metagenome ERZ1034486 (study PRJEB33760, sample SAMEA4777685) | hypersaline lake metagenome | biome: hypersaline environment; feature: brines | place: Spain | collected 2012-08 | depth 0 m ...
GGTTGAGCGGGAGTCCACTGACAAGCCCACCCCTTCAGGGGTGGGTAGCTGACGCGAGGCCCGTTCACGGCGACCGGTCACGACGAACCCAGCTACGCGACGACCGGTGTCGCGGACGATCTGATGGCGGCGACGAAACGCGCGACACGCCAGATGATCGACCACCTCCACGACCACCGCGGGCTCACCCGCGGGGAGGCGTACGTGCTCTGTTCTGCCGCGGTCGACCTGAAGATCAGTCAGGTTGTCGACGCCCCTAACTGGACGGTCACCGCGTTCCTCCCCGAGAGTATCTTCCCGGAGTGAGTGGCCGGTGTGTTGGGGGCGACTGGTCGCGCGGTCGTTCTCGACGACTCGCCGCACAACGGCGCTCAACGACTCGTCGCCCAGCGACGCTCGATTACTCGCCGCCTAGTCGCTCTGCGATCTCCGCGCCCACACTCCGCGGGTCGTTTTCGACGACGGCCAACTGGTCGTCGACCGCCACCCTGCCGGCGTCGAGCACGTCCGCACAGATCCCGCCGCGACCCTCTCCGAGCGCGCGAGCGACACCGTCCTCGTCGGCCACCGCCTCAACGTGGGCACACGGCGGGCGGCGGCGGGTGCCACGGAACGTCGCCTCACCGACCTGGAACGTCACGTCCAACAGATCCGTCGGTTCGACGCCACGGGTGACGACGTTGCGGCGGTGGCGACCGTCAGAGAGGTCGATCCCAGTCTCTTCGCGGATCGTCTCGACGGCCTCGCTCGCGAGAAACGTCACCTCGCAGGTGTCGTACGGGGCGTAGTGGCCCTCGCCGGTGAAGTACCGGTCGCCGACGATCCCCCCCGGTTCGCAGTCGACACGCTCGCGTGACTCCATCTCGGCGGCCCCCTCGGGCGCGGTGAACAACTGCGCGACGGTCGCGTCCATACTCGCTCGTCGCTCTCGCGGGAGAAGTGCGTTTCGCGGACCGTGGTGTGGCGGCCGATCCCACGCCAGTCAGTCCGTCCGGAACGCGCGGTCGCCGGCGTCGCCCAGTCCGGGGATGATGAAGCCGTCGTCGTCGAGTTCGTCGTCGATTGCGACCGTGAGCAGGTCCGCCTCGGGGTACGCCTCGCCGACGCGGGTGAGGCCGTCGGGGGCAGAGACCGCCGAGAGCACGAACACGTCCTCGGGGTCGCCCAGCGCGGTGACGTGATCGAGCACGGCACACATCGTCGAGCCGGTCGCCAACATCGGGTCGGCGACGATCACCGTGTCGTCGTCGGTGATCTCCGGGAGCTTCGTGTAGTCGATGGAGATCGGGAACGTGCCCTGATCGTCCATCCCGGCAGACTCGTCGCGGCCAGCGGAGATCACACCCTGTTTCGCGCGCGGGAACGCCTTCAGCAGTCCCTCCACGAACGGGGTCGCGGCACGGAGCACGTTGATGATCACCACGTCGTCGAGCCCGCGGACGCGCTCGCCGGTGGTCTCGGCCAACGGCGTGTCGATGGCGACGTACTCCGTCTCCATCGCGCCGTCGATGATCTCGTAGCCGCAGATCCGGCCGAGTTTGACGAGTCCCTTCCGGAAGGCGACCTGTTCCGTCTCCACGTCTCGGAGCCGCGAGAGCGTGTGTCTGGCGAGCGCGTGTGTGATGAGGTGCGCGTCGCCGCGTTGCTCGATTGGCACGCTCGGGAGAGTGGCCGGCGACGACTAAACCGCACCGGTTCGGGGGGACGGCGGCGTCGGACGCCGACTGGTCGTCGACGGCGGTCGGGCGGCTCAGCCGTCGCGGTACGTCCACGGCGAGACGAGTGTCGTCAGCTACCCACCACTGAATAGGTGGGCTTCCGCCTTGCTCCGCCGTGAGAGTGTGGTCGTCGTCTGTTTCGTCCGTGGTGTGGTGAGCGTGGTGGATCTCCTGACCGAGTGCGTCCGAATCCCAACACTGCTGTTCGAGGGTGTGACACGGACGTGTTCAGATTCGGAGACGAGACCGTCGGATTTTTTGATCGAGACATCGTTAGGCCGTCTGTGTCTGCCGACGAGACAACATCAAACGAGTTCGTGCGCCGTCTGATCGGATCGTCCACGCTCGTTACCTTCCCGATTTTGTTCGGGGTGATTGGGTACACCGCGTTGGAGAGTCTGCCGTACGGGCTGACGGCGGGACTGTTCGCGGGTGTCGGTTCCTACACCTTCGTCCCGTGGCTCCTCGGGCTGGCAGGCGACACGGACGCCGAAGAGGCGTCGCTCGGGGAGCTGCTCGACGCCTCCGAGGAGTCACCAGGACCGAAACTGTTCGGGCTCGGGCTCGATATGGCCGGGCCGGTGATGATCGCGGTCGGGTTCCTCACCGAGCCGCCGAACCTGCTCGTCGGCGCCGCGAGCGGGTTGCTCGTCGCTGTCACAGTGTATCTCGTCGGCTCCGCTTTCGTCGGGCGAGTCACCGCGGACACGGTCTGAGTCGGCAGAGACCAGACGAGGAGGCCGGCGTCGGAAACAACCGCGAGACTCAGAGCCGCGCCCAGGGATCGACCCGTTCGATCGTCTGTTCTCGATCCGGCCCGACACCGACCGTGTACACCTCCGTGTCGAGCTCCGACTCCAGATACGACAGGTAGTCGCGTGCCGCCTTCGGGAGCGTCTCGTACCCCTCGTCTGCGACCGCGTCCCAGTCGACCGCGGGCCACGGCTCGAAGGAACGGACGACCGGCTCACACCGCGCCCACGCCTCCGTCGTCGCTGGCGGCGTCTGTGTCGTCTCCCCGTCGAGTTCGTACGCGTGGCCCACCGCGAGTTCGTCAAGGCCGGCGAGCACGTCGAGGTGGTTGACCGCGATCCCGGTGAGCCCGTTCGCGCGCGTGGCGTGCCGGAGAATCGGCACGTCGAGCCAGCCGACGCGGCGCGGGCGGCCCGTGACAGTGCCGAACTCCCCGCCGCGCTCGCGGATCTCGGTCGCGAGCGCTTCCGCGTCCGCGTCACCGTCGAGTTCCGTCGGCATCGGGCCGGCGCCGACCCGCGAGAGATACGCCTTCACCACACCGACCACCTCGCCGTCGCCGACGACCGTCGGCCCCAGTCCGGTGCCGACCGTCGCGCCGCCGGCGGTCGGATTCGAGGAGGTGACGTACGGGTAGTTGCCGTGGTCGACGTCGATGAGCGTCCCCTGTGCGCCCTCGAAGACGACGTTGTCGCCGGCCGCGAGCCGGTCGGCGAGGTAGTCGCCACAGTCGACGGTCATCTCTTCCTCGCGGAGCCGGCGGCCATACGCCGCGTACTCCGACTGGAGTGCGTCCACGTCACACTCCTCGCCGGCCTCCAGGCCGTGTACGTCCTCGATCACGGCCCGTTTCTGTGGAACGACGTACGACAGCTTCTCGCCGAGCCGGTCGGGTGCGAGCAGGTCCGCGACCCGGACACCGCGCCGGCCCGCCTTGTCCTGGTAGGTGGGGCCGATCCCGCGGCCAGTCGTACCGATCTCCGTGCCGGTGTCGGCGTCCGCCTTCGCCTCCTCCTCGATCCCGTCGAGCCGGCGGTGGTACGGAAAGATGACGTGTGCGCGGCGAGCGACGCGCACGTCCGGCTCCAACCCGCGCTCGCGGAGCGTGTCGATCTCGTCGAACAACGTCCGCGGGTTGACGACACAGCCGTTGCCGAGCACGCCCGTCTTCCCGCGGACCGCGCCCGAGGGGACCAACGACAGCGCGTACTCCGTCCCGTCCTCGACGACCGTGTGGCCGGCGTTGTCTCCCCCCTGGTACCGGACGACGACGTCGGCGGCCCCGCCGTACCGGTCGACGAGCGCACCTTTGCCCTCGTCGCCCAACTGGGTGCCGACGATTGTGACAGTCATGCCGCTCCCACCTTCCGAAGGCCCCGGCAAAGCCATTTCGGTCCGTCCGGTCGCGTCGGCCGACTGCCGGCAACCCGCGGGGCGTCCCAGAACTGTTAACTGTCGGAGCCGGGAAGTAAATGCGAGACACCGACGGTCGGGTGGAACGATCCCGTTGCCGTCCGGCGGTTGGCGCCGAGAGCCGCCTCAACCCCGCCCGCCGGGCGACGGGGCCGAGGGGGAACGCTTAAATCTTGTAGGGACAAGTTAACAAGTGCCATGATAGATCGACTGGAGAAGGAGGTCGACATGCTCGAACGGCATCTGAAGGTGTTGCGGATGGTGATCGAGAACGAGCCCATCGGAATCGTGAAGATGTCCAACGAGACGGGCTACCCACACCACAAGGTTCGGTACTCGCTGCGGGTGCTCGAAGAGGAGAATCTCATCGAGCCGTCCAGCCAGGGAGCGATCACGACCGAACGGACCGGGGAGTTCGTCGACGACCTGGACGGGAAACTAAACGAGATCACCGACAAGATCGGCGGTATGCGGATCGAGGACGCACCGGAACTGGAGAGCTGAACTGTTCGTCGACCTCCGTCTCGTCTCGCGCCCCGCCGTCGTGAGCCGTCGGCCCGGCACGCGGCGGGGGAGGATTCTTGTGGCGTGGTCGCGAATCCGCCTCCGAGCCGAATGATCACCAGCCAGCGTCGCAGTCACGGGTCGGGTGAGGCGGCGTGAGCCTCCAGGTCAACCTCTTCGACGCCGCCGCCGGCGACCTCGTCGACGGCGACGACGTGCGTCCGGGTGACGCCGAGGCGGCCCGCCGCGATGTGGAGGCGGGCGTGCTCGCCACCTACCGGGCGGACGCGAACGGCGGGGAACTGCGGTGTCTCCTCGCGGCGACGGTCGGCGGCGAGGAGCGCCCGGTGTTGGCACAAGGGCGGTGGGACAACGACGGCTACGCCGGCGTGTCGGAGCCGCCGTGGAGCAACTTCGAACGGTTCGTCGTCTCCCAGCTGGAGACGGCCGGCTGGCGGGTCGCCGACAGCCGGCTCACACGGAGCGTTTTCCGGAAACTGGACAACCGCGCGCTCGACCCAGTCGCGGCCGGTCAGTCCTCGCTGGGCGGCCGGCTCGGCGACCGGCCAGCACACGTCCGCACACCGTCGACCCCGGACGCGATCGCGGTGCTCAACCACCTCGCCCGGACCGCCGACGGCGCGCCGATCTCCGTCGTCGTCGCCGAGTCGGTCCCCCAGCAGACGACTGTCGATGTCGTCGTGACCAGCGACGGCTCGTTGTCGGCGCCGGTCGTAGAGCCGTTGGGGAGCGGCGGACGCGACGCCCGTAGCGCGGACCGGGGCACACAGGACGGCCGCGACCGTGGCGCGACCGGCGACGGTGGTCGTGCGGCGCCGGACCGTGGCGCGCCCGGTGGTGTCGGGCGGGCGCGTCGCGACGAGCCGGCCGGCCCCTCCGGTGACGGCCCACCACGGGAGGGTGGTGATGCCGGCGACGACTTCGATCTGGACGCGCTGTCGGGGGGTGATCCGTTCGCCGCACTCGACGAGAGCGACGGTGTCACGGGAGGGGACACACGCCGTCGTGACGAACGTGGGAAGCGTGACGACCGAGAGAGCGACAACCGAGGGAGCGGCAACCGAGGAAGCGACGACCGAGGAAGCGACGGGCGCGGCGGCCGCGAAGGTGACAGACGTGACGACCGCGGAGACGGCAGACGCGGCAGTCGGCGGCAAGGGGACGGCCCAGAGCCTGGATCGCCGCGTCGGGCCGACGACGTGTCACGGGGAGCACCCAGCCGAGGCTCCGAGGACGGTCGCGACCGTGGTCCCGCGGACGCGGCCAGCCGGAGCCGCGACGAGAGAGCCAGCCGTGACGACACACTCGGCCGAGACCGCGACGAGAGAGGCGGGCGTGGTGACAGAACTGGCCGAACCCACGGCGACAGCGCGTCGCGACCCGGAGACGCGAACGGCCGGACTCCGGGAACGGGAACGGACACACAGCCGTCGGGCGCAGACACGCCAGGTGCCCCGGACCCGACCGGGCGCAGAGACCCCGACAGTCCCCCACCGGACGCGGGAACGCCCGACAGGGAGACGGTGCCGACGGGCTCAGAGCGTCGGCGGTCGACCGGACCGAAGTTGGGGTTAGCGCCGGCCGCGGACTACGAGTTGCGGCTCTACGAGACGCGGAGCGGCGAACTCGCCTTGTCGACACAACAGGACGATCCGGGGATCGACGAACGGGCAGTGCGGGCCGCAGACCACGGGGTCGCGTTGGCGGTCGACCCCCAGCGAGGACGCGCCCGCGGGACGGTCGCGGCGGTGCGGAACGGGCCAGAGGAGTTCATCGTGGACTTCGACGCCGGCGCCGTCCGGCCCGAGGAGTTGGCCGCGCGGTTCGTCGAGACGACGCGGGCGACACTCGACGAGATCGGGTGGCGCCCCACGGAGGGGGCCGCCGGCGCCGCGTTGGTGTTCGAACACGCGACGGACGCACCGCCGTTCGAGCCGGACCTCCCCGGCGGGCTCGCGGGACTGTTGGAGGAGGGCCCCGTCGACTTCCGCGTGCCGACACACTCGAAGGCGGTCGAACTGTTCCGGTGGGTAACAGAGACCGTCCCACAGGCGGGGGTCGCGGTCGCGGACGCCGGCCGGACGACACAGACGGAGTGGGCGGACGTGGTGATCCAGCCCGCCGAGACCGCAGACGGCGTCGAGTTGGTCGGCGAGACCGCCGAGCGACTCGACCGGCAGGCACTGGGTGACCGCACACAGGCCACGCGGGAGGCGTTCGAGACGGTCGTGGAGGCGGTGACGGCCGAGGTGGACGCCGACGACACCCACCTGGAGGCGTTTCTGGCGCGGCTGCTCGCAAAGCGGCTCCCCCATCACCGGCTGACGGTGACCGCGGCGGAGACGGCCGAGCGGCGACGAGCGGTCGCGGCCGGCTGGAGTACCGTCGCCGCCGCGGTCGTCGGCGTCGCGGCGTTGGCGGTCGCGGTGTTCGCGGGCGCGTTCGACGGACTGCTCGGCGTCGCCGCGCCGGTGGCCGGCGTCGGACTACTGCCGTCGGTCCCGGTCGGGCTGCAACTGCTCGTCGGCGTCGCGGCCGTCGGTCTCGCCGCCGTGCGACCCGCGCGGCAGTTCCCCGCGGTCGTGCGCTGGCGGCGACTGCTCCGTGCGTGGTGGGCATACCCGCCCGTCGAGGAGTCGGCTGTGTTCCCCGGCTCCGGCGCGTTGTTGGAGGCGCCCGGGAGCGGCGGCACCCTTCCAGATCGACTCGCCGCGCTCCGGAACTCCTACGAGGCGTCGCCGGACGCACCCGGGCGGTCGTACGGGGCGTTTCTCGACCGCGAGGTGCTCGACACGCCGGCGCTCACGCCGTTCTCGGTAGCCCACCGGGCGACGGTTCGGCGACGCCGGCTGTCGGTCGTCGGCGGCGCGACGTTCGTCGGGGCAGTCACCGGGCTCGTGGTCGCCGGCGCGGTGTACGCGCTGGCCGTCACCGCGAGCGTCCGGCCGGGTGCGGTCGTCGGCGCCGGGTTCTGGGTCGCGACGGTCGCGCTCGTCGTGGCCGGTGGGTTCGCCCTCGCCCGCTCGCGGGGGTACGATCTCGGCGATCTGCCCTGACCGCGGCGGCGCTCGCTGGCCCTCCCCCAGTCTGTGGTGCCGTTCGCCTGCCACGCGCCGCGGCGTCCCACAACGTACTTGCACGCGACAGTCGAATCGCGAGTCATGAGCGACTTCGACGAGGCCGTCGCGGAGAACTACCGCGAGGCGGGGGAGATCCTGACGACGGTGATGGCGGAGACACGAGAGCTGATCGAGCCGGGCGTCACACACCTGGAGGTCGCGGAGTACGCGGAGGAACGCGTCCATGAACTGGGTGACGGGTTGGCGTTCCCAGTGAACATCAGCGTCGACGCGGAAGCGAGCCATGCAACGCCGGAACGCGACGACGAGACAACCTTCGACGACGAGATGGTGTGTCTCGACATCGGGGTCCACGTCGACGGGTACATCGCAGACGCGGCGACGACGGTCGATCTCTCGGGCACGCCGGAGTTGGTGGAGGCCGCTGAGGAGGCGTTGGCCGCCGCAATCGACGCCGCGGGGCCGGGCGTGCCGGTCGGTGAGATCGGCGCGGAGATCGAGGACGTGATCGAGGCGTACGGCTACACTCCTGTCTACAATCTCTCGGGCCACGGCGTCCAACGGTACGACGCCCACACGTCGCCGAACGTGCCAAATCGCGGGGTCGACCGCTCGGTCGAACTCCAGCCGGGGCAGGCGGTCGCTATCGAGCCGTTCGTCACGGACGGCCGCGGGAAGGTCGGTGAGGGCGCCAGCGAGGAGATCTTCGAGCTGGTCGAGGACCGGTCGGTCCGCAACCGGTCGGCGCGCCAGGCGCTCGAACAGATCCGTGGGTTCGACGGCCTCCCGTTTGCCGCGCGGGCGTTGGACTCCTCACGGGGGGAGATGGCGCTTCGACGGCTGACACAACAGGGGATCGTCAAGGGGTACCCCGTGTTGACCGAACAACAAGGGCGACTCGTCAGTCAGGCAGAACACACGATCCTCGTCCGCGAGGACGGGATCGAGGTGACGACCGACGGACTGTTCGACTGACCAGAGGGCTCACGTCGGGGTGAGGGGTCTGCACGGAGGGACGGCACGACGGCTCGCGGCGGCGGGGGGCTCGCGGCGGTCGGGGGGCGTGGCGTCAGGCGTTGTTCATGCGGGTGACCGACTCCACGCCACACTCCGTACACGTCGAGACGCGGTACGGTTCACGGGAGAACTGGGCGTTCTCGGCGGTGTCGCTCTCCGTCCGAATCTCCACGCGGACGCGGTGGGCGGTCTCGGCGCCGCACTCACCACACCGCTCGCGCACGCTGTCCGTCCCGGCGGGCTGTGTGGCCATGTCTCATGTGTAGCGCGTATCCTATTTAAAATTGTACGCTAGTAGAAGCGGCGCGAGAAATACCCTTCCCGACACGCGGGTCGCCAGCCTCGCGAACGGAAGGCCGAAGACGCGCGGGGTCGGTGTGGCGGTATGGAACGGATCTTCGCCCCCTGGCGGATCGAGTGGGTCCGGCGGGAGGACCACGCGGACGCGGTCGACGGCTGTCCGTTCTGTGTTCTCCCAGAGCGGGACGCCGACCGCGAGAACCGGATTCTCGCGCGCTCGCGGCACGCGTTCGTGATCTGCAACAACGCGCCGTACAACCCCGGTCATGTGATGGTGATCCCGGACGCCCACGAGGGCGACTACGCGCGGCTCTCGCCGCCAGCGGTCGCGGACCACGCCCGACTCAAGCAGGCGACTTTCGACGCCGTCCGGGCGGCGTTGGAGCCGAACGGGCTCAACGCCGGGCTGAACCACGGCGGCGCGGCCGCCGGCGGGTCGATCGACGACCACGTCCACACGCACGTCGTCCCGCGGTTCGAGGGTGACACCAACTTCATGCCGGTCGTCGGCGACACGACGGTGATCGTCGAGGCGATCGACGAGACGTACGACCTCCTGCGGACGGCGTTCGCCGGGTTGGACTGCGCGCGCGAGCCGACCGACGAGGACGCGGCCGTCGAGGTGCGGTTCGAGTGAGTCGTTCCGTGCCGCCCGTCTCCCCGCGGGTGACGCTGGGCGGGTCGTTGGCGCTGGTCGCGGCGTCGCTGGGACTGACGGCGACCGACGGCGGGGTCGTCCTGTGGGTCGCGGCCGTCGTCGGCCTCGCTAGCCTGTCGATCCTGGCCGGCGTGGTGAAACTGACCAGCGAGACGGGACCCTCCGAGGGACTGCGTGCGGCCGGGCTGTGGCTCCTGCTCGCGGTCGGCACGCTCGCGGTCGTCGGGCAGGCCGTGGTGACGTTGTAGTTGGACTGCTGGGGGGGTTCGAGACCGAGTGCTACAGGCGTGTCGTGATACTGATCGACGGTTCCTCGAGGTCCCACTCGACGACCGGAACGTATCTCGAAGTAGCGACCTGTCGCTCCTCCTGTTCCGTTTCCGACAGATGGCCCTCCGTGCCATTCGAGTTTGCTGTCTCTGTGTCGGGACACTCTCCTCCAGTCGATTTTTGCTTCACGCGGGTCACCGCTCGTGACTCTCTTCTCGTAGGTGAAAGTTGTAACTGTGGATTACTGTGCTACCACACTGTGCGTCTCTGTCTCCGTGGGCAAGCAGCGTGAGATACGTGGCTCCTGGCCGTTCAGTCGTCCGTCGGTGCGCCCGCCCGCTCGGCACGTTCACGACCGGTCTCGACACTCCAGAGCGTGCCGGCGACGAGCGCGGCCGCCGTCAGCGCCAACGCCAGATTCAGCCCCCGAACCGTCGCGGTGTAGTACACCAGATCCCGGCCGAGCACCATCGCACCCAGATGCGTCAGCGTCGCCAGCGCCGTCGCGGCGCGCAGGCGCGGGCGACCCAGCGCGCCCAACCACCGAACGGCACCGAGCAACGCCGCAACCGTCGCCAGCGCAACGAGGTAGAACCCGCCCTGCATCCACGGGCCGAAGCCGACGAGCGGGACGGCGCGGGAGACGAGCACCGACACACCGACACCGGCCGCGGCGACTCGAAGCGCCGTCCGGACGCGCTCGGCGGGCGTGCCGACAGCACGCTCGGCACTGGTCAGTGTCGTGTACGTGAGCGCGAGGAAGATCGTCGTCCCGGTGAGGAAGTGCGCGGCGTGGACCGGCGCGGAGTAGCCGCCCGGGATCGCGCCCTCGAAGGTAACAGTGATCGCACCGAACACGGCCTGCATCGGGGTGAGCACCGCGGCGACGACCGCCGCGGCGGTCGTGGCTCGCGGGAGATCCGCGCGCCACGCCCAGATCGCGCCGCCGAAGATGACGAACCCGGTGAGCATCGCCCACAGCCGGTGGAACCACTCGATGAACGACGGGATCGACTGCGGCAACACCCCGCCGTCACACAACGGCCACTGTTGGGCACACGCCAGCCCGGAGCCGGACGCGGAGGTGTAGATCCCCAGCGCGATCAACAACCCGGCCATCCCTGTCGCGCCCGCGACGTACCGCCGGAACGTCAGCCACTCGAACGCCATAGTCGGTCATAATCCAGAGGTTCGACGGTATATATCTGTCCGACTGCCACGAGCGACTCCGGCGGCGATCCACACGAGTGAAGCCGGTGGCGACCGAGAGACGAGTGTGACACTCGCCGAACGGGAGAAACGACTCGACGCGTTGCTCGCCGCCGAGGACGCCGCGGCCGTCTGGCTCGCCCGCCCGGACAGCTTCGCGTGGGCGACCGACGGCGGTGACAACCGCGTCGACCGCGTGGCGCCGGTCGGGGAGGCGGCGGTCGGCTACTTCGGTGACGGGGAGTGGCAGGTCGTGACCAACGAGATCGAGGCCGAGCGGCTCGCGGCCGAGCAACTCCCGCCGGAACTGTCCGTCGCGGTCACGGCGGACCCGTGGTACGAGACGGGACTGGCGGGGGCAGTCGCCACACGGACCCCCGAGCCGGCGCTTGCGGACTTTCCGGTGCCGGGTGTCGCGGAGTTCGATCCGACACGGCTCCGGCTCCGCCTGTCGGAGTCGGACCGGGAACGCTACCGCCAGTTGGGGAGTGCGGTCGCGGCGGGGGTCGAACGGGTGTGTCGTCAGCTCCAGCCGGACGACACCGAACGCGAGGTGGCGGGGGCACTCCAGGTCGGGTTGGCCGGGCGGGGGATCGACGCGCCGGTCGTCCTCGTCGGCGGGAGCGAACGCGCCCCCTCGTACCGTCACCCGACACCGACGACCGAGCAACTTGGGTCGTACGCACTCGTCGCCGTCACCGCCCGTCGCGGTGGGTTGTACGCCAGCCTCACCCGGACAGTCGCGTTCGACGACGCCCCGGAGTGGCTTCCAGAGCGGCACGCCGCCACACAGCGGGTCGAGACAGCGGCGGCCGCGGCGACACGGCGGGTGGCAACACACCGAGCGTCGCCCGCAGACGAGACACCGCCGGGACGGGCCGGCGCGGTGTTCGACGCGATCCGCGAGGCGTACACAGACACCGGCCACCCCGAGGAGTGGGAGGCACACCACCAGGGTGGGGCGACGGGGTACGCCGGCCGGGAGTGGATCGCGACGCCGGACAGCGACGCGCCGGTCGTCTCGCCGGCGGCGTACGCCTGGAATCCGACCGTCAAGGGAGCAAAAAGCGAGGACACACTGCTCGTCGACGACGGGGCGGTCGAACGGCTGACCGCGACCGGACAGTGGCCGACCACGACCGTCTCCGCCGACGGGTTGGAACTGGCGCGGCCGGACGTGTTGATGTTGTGAGTGTGGCGTACGCCGACGGGACCACACCGACGCCGTCTGTCTCTGTGAGCGTAACGAACGGCAAGGACTTTTGAGCGGCCGTGCGTCTCGGTGAGTATGTCGTGGCACGCGGTCAATGCCGTCGAAGACGCCATCGACGTGACGCGCGGATTCCTCGGGGGGCGGTCGCTGGGTCGGTGGGCCCGGCTAGCGGTGATCGCGTTTTTCCTCGGGACCGGCGGCGTCGGCGGCCAGTTCTCGAGTTTCTCGAATCTGTCCGGGGCGAACGGACCGCCCGGTGGCGGCGGTCCGCCCTCGGGGATACCGTCGGCCGACTCGGTGCTCGCCGGTGTCGATCTCCTCCCGGTTGTCGGGGTCGCCGGCGGCGCGGTCGCCGTCTGGCTCCTGTTGGGGCTCGTCGGCTCGGTGATGGAGTTTGTCTTCCTCGCCGGGCTCGCGACCGACGAGGTTCGGGTTCGTGCGCCGTTTCGCCGTCACGCCCGAGCGGGGGTTCAGTTGTTCGGCTTCCGGTTGGCGCTGACACTCCCGGTTGCGGTTCCGATAGTGGGTGGAGTCGTCGCAGTGTTCACCGGCGTGGTCGACCCGAGTGGGGTCGGCGGGGGGACGATCGCCGGGGTCCTGATCGGTCTGGCCGTGTTGGCGTTTCTCCTCGGTGTCGTACGGTCGCTGACGAATCAACTGGTCGTCCCGGTGATGTTCGCCGAGGAACGAGGGGTCGTCGACGGCTGGCGCCGGCTCGGGCGTCTCCTTGGCGACCAGCCGTGGCAGACGGTCGCCTACGTGGTCGTCCACCTGTTGATCGGCGTCGGCGTCGGCGTCGTTCGGACGTTCCTCCTGTTGATCGGCGCGATTCCGGTGACGATCGCGGCGGTGGTCGTCGGGCTGACGGCCGCGAACGTCGGTGGCACGTTCCTCGGGAGCGGTCTCGTCGCCGGCGTCGTGACGTGGCTGGTGTTGTTGTTCGTCTTTGTCGTCCTCCCGGTGAACGTCGTCGCGAAGACGTACACCCGGGCGTACGAACTCCGCGCGCTCGCCGGTTTCGACCCGTCGTTGGCCGTGCTCGCGGACGGACTCGGCCCAACACCGACTGGTCGTCCCGGCTCGGGTGGCCACCGACCGCCGGGTGGTGACGGGTCACACGGGGGCGACGCACACGACACGTCCGGTGGGCACGACACACGGGCCACACACGACGCCGACGAGGTGTTGGACGACCGCGGAGACGGCGCGCGCGGTGGAGACGAGACGGGAGACAGCGGCGACGAGACGGGAGACACTGGCAACGAGACAGGCGAGGGCAACGAGACGGACGACGGAGACGGCGACCGGTGGGCCTGAGCGACGTGTCAGTGACCAACACAACAGCTGTACGTAGGTAGGTAACCTTTTCCCCGACCCGCCGCCGTTGTGGGGCATGGGACTGGAAGACGACGCTCGCGACTACCACCGGGAGGACCCCCCAGGGAAGCTGGAGATCTCGACGACGAAGCCGACGAACACACAGCGTGACCTCTCGCTGGCGTACTCGCCGGGTGTCGCCGCGCCCTGCCGGGACATCGACACAGACGCCGAGCGGGCCTACGAGTACACGGCGAAGGGGAACTTGGTCGGTGTCGTCTCGAACGGCTCGGCGGTGTTGGGGCTGGGTGACATCGGCGCGCAGGCCTCGAAACCCGTGATGGAGGGGAAGGGTGTGTTGTTCAAGCGGTTCGCGGACATTGACGTGTTCGACGTGGAGTTAGACGAGACGGATGTCGACCAGTTCGTCCGGTCGGTGTCGGCGATGGAGCCGACGTTCGGCGGGATCAACCTGGAGGACATCGCCGCGCCGGCGTGTTTCGAGATCGAGGAACGGCTCGGCGAGGAGATGGACGTGCCCGTTTTCCACGACGACCAACACGGGACGGCGATCATCTCCGGGGCGGCGTTGTTGAACGGCGCCGACATCGTCGACAAGGACGTGTCGGAGCTGGAGATCGTCTTCTCTGGGGCGGGTGCGTCGGCGATTGCCACCGCGCGCTTCTATCTCTCTCTGGGCGCGCGCCGGGAGAACATCACCATGTGTGACTCCTCGGGGATCGTCACCGAGCGCCGGGCGGCCGACGGCGACGTGAACGAGTTCAAACAGGAGTTCGCCAGTGACACAGCCGAGGGTGGGTTGGCGGACGCGATGGAGGACGCGGACGTGTTCGTCGGGCTGTCGGTCGGCGGAATCGTCGACGAGGCGATGGTCCAGTCGATGGCCGAGGACCCGATCATCTTCGCGATGGCGAACCCGGACCCGGAGATCGACTACGAGACGGCCAAACAGGCACGCGAGGACACCGTCATCATGGCGACCGGGCGGTCGGACTACCCCAACCAGGTGAACAACGTGTTGGGGTTCCCGTTCATCTTCCGCGGGGCGTTGGACGCTCGGGCGACGGACATCAACGAGGAGATGAAACGCGCCGCCTCGGAGGCGCTCGCGGAGTTGGCGCGCCAGGACGTGCCGGACGCGGTGGTGAAGGCGTACGGCGACCAGCCGTTGCAGTTCGGCCCGGACTACCTGATCCCGAAGCCGTTGGACCCGCGGGTGTTGTTCGAGGTTGCGCCCGCAGTCGCGGCGGCCGCGATGGAGTCGGGGTGTGCCCGCCGCGAGATCGACACGGACGCGTACGCCGAGCGGTTGGAGGCGCGACTCGGCAAGAGTCGCGAGATGATGCGGGTCGTGCTCAACAAGGCCAAATCCGACCCACAGCGCGTCGCGCTCGCGGAGGGGACCGACGAGAAGATGATCCGTGCCGCCTACCAACTGTCCGAGCAGTCGATTGCGGACCCGATCCTGTTGGGTGACGCCGACACGATCGGCGCAGAGACGGACCGGCTCGGCTTGGACTTCGAGCCGACGATTGTCGACCCGGCGGCCAGCGAGGCGACCGAGGGGTACGCCCAACGGCTCCACACGATGCGGAAACGCGACGGTGTCACCCGGACGGAGGCGGGGGAGTTGGTCCGGACGAACACCAACTACTTCGGGAGCGTGATGGTCGAGGAGGGGGACGCCGACGCACTCTTGACGGGGCTCACTCACCACTACCCGTCGGCGCTCCGGCCGCCGTTGCGCGTGATCGGCTCCGCCGAGGACGCCGACAACGTCGCGGGCGTCTACATGCTGACGTTCAACAACCGGGTGATTTTCTGTGCGGACGCGACGGTCAACCGCGATCCCGATCCGGAGACACTCGCGGAGGTGACCCGCCACACGGCCGATCTCGCGCGGCGGTTCAACGTCGACCCGCGGGCTGCGATGCTGTCGTACTCCAACTTCGGCTCCGTCGCGGACGGCTCGCCGGCGGTGTCCCGCGAGGCGGTCGAACTACTCCACGACGACGAGTCGGTCGGGTTCCCGGTCGACGGGGAGATGCAGGCCGACACGGCGGTCGTCGAGGAGACGCTGCGGGACAGCTACGAGTTCGCGGAACTCGACGAGCCGGCGAACGTGTTGATCTTCCCGAACCTCGAATCCGGGAACATCGGCTACAAGCTGCTCCAACGACTCGGCGGCGCCGAGGCCATCGGGCCGATGCTCGTCGGGATGGACAAGCCGGTCCACGTCCTCCAACGTGGTGACGAGGTGAAAGACATCGTCAACCTCGCTGGTGTCGCCGTCGTCGACGCACAAGCGGAGTGACGACGCGAGGCTGAGTTTTCTAGCTCCGACTGCGGACGTATTCGGACGGGCGACGAACGAGGCTCCTCGTTCGTTCGAGCGTCGATCCACCACACTCACACAGAGATTGCCGGGGAACGGCGAGAAGTCGCAGGCGGGACGACCGCGGTCAGTCGCCCAGCGCGTTACTGGACGATCTCGGTCGCGACGGTCGCGTCACCTGCACCGGGTGTCTCGACGGCGGTGAACAACAACGCCGAGAGCACCCCCAGCGTCTCGTCGCGCTCCTCGGGCGTCAGGACGTACTCCTCGCTCGGCACGCCCGTATCGAGTGCGCGCGAGTCTGGGAGGTCGTCGTCGTCGACGACCGTCGCGTCGCGAACTTGCTCCATCGCCTCGGCGACGGGCGTGACCAGTTCCAGCACTGTCTCGTGACCGACAGTGCCGTGGGTGTCGAGTCGCTGTTGCATGTCGACACACGAGGCGACCAGCTCCTCGATCCGCGCGTCCGGGAGCGGGGTGTGTCGCAGGTCGTCGATCGTCGCGCCGTAGTCCGCCTGCAGCTGCTCGGTGGTGATTGCTGTCTGTACTGCCGCGTCTGTCGCGCCGTCACGCTTTTGTGACGGAGAATCGTTCGAACACATGTCGTGGATTCGTTACAGCGCCCACGACACGCGAGGTGAGGGTGCTTGTACACCCTCGCCACCTTCCGGTGACGACTCGCGCGTCGTACTTTGACGACGTGGCTGTTGACTATTGTATCTTGTTGTTGCAAACAGTGACCGGTGTCGCTAACAAAACTGCGACGTTCCAGCGACACCTCGGTTCGCGTGTCGCAACCCCGCGGTTGAACCTTCACCTGGTGCGATCCACTCGTCGTGGTGTCTGGTTTCAATCCCGTTGTGGGTTTTCTCCCCGTCGCGACAGGAGTTGATGGACCGTCTCTGACCCTTCACGTCGAAGTTTCAATCCCGTTGTGGGTTTTCTCCCCGTCGCGACACACCGTCCCGTGTACGCGCCGCGTGGCGTCGCTCAGTTTCAATCCCGTTGTGGGTTTTCTCCCCGTCGCGACCTGTCTCGTTGCCAGCGCACGCATGACAAAACCGGGTTTCAATCCCGTTGTGGGTTTTCTCCCCGTCGCGACCCGAGCGGAAGACCCGCGAAGCGCTCCGTGAAGTCGTTTCAATCCCGTTGTGGGTTTTCTCCCCGTCGCGACAAGCCGAGTGCCAGGTCCGTGTCGAGCGGAAGATCGGTTTCAATCCCGTTGTGGGTTTTCTCCCCGTCGCGACCCCCGTCGGCGATACGTTCGGCCGCGTTGATCCAGTTTCAATCCCGTTGTGGGTTTTCTCCCCGTCGCGACAGAGACGTTCGACCGCTTCGACGTTCCCTCTTGCGTGTTTCAATCCCGTTGTGGGTTTTCTCCCCGTCGCGACACATCGGGGTCTCCGAGGTCGATCCCGCTGCTCCGTTTCAATCCCGTTGTGGGTTTTCTCCCCGTCGCGACCTTCACATCTGGAGCCACCTCGTCGGGCGGTTCTGAGTTTCAATCCCGTTGTGGGTTTTCTCCCCGTCGCGACGAGCCGTCACTCTCGGCTGGCGATGCGTCCAGCACATGTTTCAATCCCGTTGTGGGTTTTCTCCCCGTCGCGACGACTCCGGAGGCGGCGGTGACAGCCCGAACCCCGAGTTTCAATCCCGTTGTGGGTTTTCTCCCCGTCGCGACCTCAGTCAGTCGGTGCAACGCCCACCCCGCGGTCTCGGTTTCAATCCCGTTGTGGGTTTTCTCCCCGTCGCGACACCCCAGTGTCGACCCGGTCGACTGACTCCGGCTCAGTTTCAATCCCGTTGTGGGTTTTCTCCCCGTCGCGACACCCCAGTGTCGACCCGGTCGACTGACTCCGGCTCAGTTTCAATCCCGTTGTGGGTTTTCTCCCCGTCGCGACCCGAGCTGGCAGTGGACGTTGCAACAGCAGTCTGTTTCAATCCCGTTGTGGGTTTTCTCCCCGTCGCGACCCGACAGCCCCGGCGGCGCGACCGACAGCGCGTCCTTGTTTCAATCCCGTTGTGGGTTTTCTCCCCGTCGCGACCGCGTTGTTGCGAATCATTTCGACGAGCGACTCCAGGTTTCAATCCCGTTGTGGGTTTTCTCCCCGTCGCGACACATCGGCTCCAGCCGGGCGATCTCGTCGACACCACGTTTCAATCCCGTTGTGGGTTTTCTCCCCGTCGCGACAGGAAAGAAGCGCGGGCTCGGGATCGTCGGGATCTGTTTCAATCCCGTTGTGGGTTTTCTCCCCGTCGCGACCTGATCGCCCTGCTGGACGGGCTGTGAGAGGTCCCGTTTCAATCCCGTTGTGGGTTTTCTCCCCGTCGCGACCGAGGGGTTGGCGTCCGCAATCCTTCACGGCATCTCGTTTCAATCCCGTTGTGGGTTTTCTCCCCGTCGCGACAGGGGGGTCATTTCGCCGCATACCACCTATAGTTTGCCCTCCACTCGCGAGAGCGGCACCCGGCTACGTCACCCACCCCTGTACACAGACTTCATAAAGGGTCACGTAGATCGCCGCCATCGAGACCCGTTCGAGCGACACCAGTCGGCAGTCGACTTACGTCTACCATGGGCAGGACTTAGCAGTTCTGCTGTTCCGCCGAACGGTGGCTGGTTGCTCCCGAGACTCCGGCAGTCTGTGTGTGGCCGTCGAAGCTGGTGAGTGGCGGCGTCGTCGCGGCGTGACCTGCCCTGTCAGAGTCCGCCGCGAACTCGGAGCCGACAATCTCGCGGTGTTCGCTAGCACAGCTATCCCTCGATTCAGTGTTTGCTGCAGGAGAAAGTATCAAATCCGTGTCCGAAACGCTACGAACTCTTTTATATGATGGATTTGCTAGTGTCTGCTATGGGTCACTCGTCGGTCCGCACGGCCGATGCTCCTGTTTTCCCCTCTGTCCGTAGTGACGGGCAGGGGGACCGCTGAAATCTGGCGGTTCGCCAAGTATACCGGAAGATGGAGACAAATATGAGAGCAAGAATCTAGAGTATAGATGGTGGTGTTGTGGGTACCTCTACCGTATCTTGCATACGTTGTCACACTCTCCTGCTCTTGCTCTCTCAATTTGGGTTCACACTGGATATCTCTTCGTGGCTTACGAGCCTGTATATTCGGTGGTGTACCAACTGGCGTCACTCCTGGTACTGGAGGTGTACGACATTGTAAAGACGATTATAGCTGGGGGACTAGGGCTGCTGCTCTATCATAAACACCTGAAAGAAACTAAATCCGACGGCGAGTAGGCCGAGCGACCTACTCTCCGATTTCGCTGACCGACTCCTCCCCGACACCCGGCGTCTCCACCGCAGCGAACAACACCCTAGCCAGCGCCGCGAGACACCGCTCGCGCTCGGCGGCGGTCACGACGTACGCCCCGCTTGCCACACCCGTCTCTACCGCTCGCTCGTCCGGCAGCGCCGCCGCGTCGGAACCGGATTAATACTCCTGAATCTGTTCAGACTAGCGCGGCAGTGTCAGCACTGGGGAAGCCACCCGGTCGCGTCAGAGCTGTCGCACCCACACCAGCGCCGTTCAGACCGAAACCCACACGTTCGTCTCCGGGGAAAGAGGGGTATGATTTCAGTCGCGCTCGCGGGCAAGCCGAACGCGGGCAAGTCCACCTTCTACGAGGCGGCGACGGACGCGGAGGTCGATGTCGGCAACTACCCGTTCACGACGATCGACCCGAATCGCGGCGTGAGCCACGTCCGCACCGACTGTCCGTGTCTCGCCCGCGACGAGCGGTGTGGCCGGGAGAACTGTCACGACGGGAAACGCTACGTTCCCATCGAACTGCTCGACGTGGCCGGGCTGGTGCCGGGGGCACACGAGGGGCGCGGGCTGGGCAACCAGTTCCTCGACGCGCTCACGGACGCGGACGTGGTGCTCCAGGTCGTCGACGCCGCGGGCGCGACAGACGCCGAGGGCGCCCCCGTCGAGGTGGGCGACTACGACCCAGTCGAGGAGGTGGACTTCGTCGAACGCGAGATGGACCAGTGGCTCGCGGGGATCGTCGACGACAACTGGGAGTCAGTCGAGCGCAAGGGCCGCTCGCCGGACTTCGACATCGACGACGCGCTCCGGGACATGCTCACCGGGTTCGGCGCGACGGAGTACGACGTGGCGACGGTGTTGCGCGCGGCCGACTACCCCGCCGAGCCGGGCCACTGGGGTGACGACGACCGCGAGGACCTCGCGCGCCGGATTCGCGAACAAACCAAGCCGATTGTCGTCGTCGCCAACAAGGCCGACATCGCGCCCGAGGAGAACATCCAGCGACTGCTGGAGTCGGAGAAACCCGTCGTGCCCGCGACCGCCGACGGGGAACTCGCGCTCCAACGCGCGGCGGGTGCAGGCGCCATCGACTACGACCCCGGCGACACAGACTTCGAGGTGACCGGCGACCTCTCGGCGTCACAACGGGACGGGCTCGAACAGATTCGCGAGGTGACAGCCCAGTACGACGGCACCGGTGTGCAGGCGGCGTTGAACACCGCGGTGTACGACCTGCTCGACCAGATTACCGTCTACCCCGTCGAGAGTGAGACCCACTGGACCGACACAAAAGGGCGGATGCTCCCGGATGCCCACCTGCTCGACACCGGAAGCGGGCCACAGGAGTTGGCGTACGCCGTCCACACGGACATCGGCGAGGGGTATCTCCACGCCGTCGACGCCCGCTCGGACCGCCGGATCGGCGAGGATCACGAACTCGCGGAGGGTGACGTGGTGAAGATCGTCAGCACCGCGAACTGACAGTCCGAGCGGGTCGTCCCGGGCGAGCCGTTCCGACTGATCTCCCCGAACGACGTGAGTCGACGGACGCGACGAAGCGTATGGCCCGAGTCCCGAGACACTCCCGGTGGAAATTTGAGGGTCGAACGGAACTGTTTCGACATGGAACCGCTCAGTCGTTGGCGTGCCGCCGCGCTGACATTCTTCCTGACCATCGGTCTCACGGTTGCGGTGGGGGCTCTCCCGCTCGTCGGCTCGCTGACCGGCGTTCCGATCGCACTCGGGTTCTTCGTCCTGATCCCGCTGATCGTTCTCGCGCCGGAGCTCGTCCCGTTGGTCGACGACGGCAGCGAGCCGGAACGACGCCCGCCCGTCTCGGACACCGAACCCACGACACGCTCTACACCCACAGACGACCCGATCGAGGATCTCCGCGACCGCTACGCCAACGGGGAGATCAGCCAGACGGAGTTCGAGCGCCGACTCGACGACCTCCTCGCGACCGAAGACGTGACACTGGGAGACAGCCGCTCCGAGGTCGACAGCCAACGGTCGGAGTCGACCCGCCGCCGGGAACGCGAACGGAACTGACGCCGCTGGACGCCCGCGCCGCCGACACCCGCTCACCACGCCGTGTGCAGTTCTGCTGCGAGTCGGTCGATCTCCTCGTCGGTACAGAACGCGTGAACCGACGCCCGCACACACGCCGGGTCGGACAACGACCTGATCGCCACCCCGGCCTCCCGGAGCCGTTCCACCGTCGCCTCCGGGTCGGGCACGTCGACCGTCACCAGCCCCGTCTCCGGCTCTGCCGGGCTCACCACCCGTTCTGCCGGCAACTGGTCGACGAGCCGGTCGGCCAATCGGAGGATCTCTTCGCGAACCGTCTCGGTCCCGAGCCGGTCGAACAGCCGGACGCTCTCCGCGAGCCCGACGTGTGCGCCGATGGCGGTCGTCCCGCGTTCGAACCGCGCGGCGGCGGGTTTCCGTTCGAACACCCCGTTCGGCTCCGTCACGCTCCGGTAGGCGACCTGTGCCGGCTGGAGTTCCGCGAGCGCGTCGCGGGCGACCGCCAGAAAGCCCGACCCCCACACGCCCAACAACCACTTGTGGCCGGAGCCGACCACCGCGTCGGCGCCCCACTCGTGGACATCGACCGCTCGCTGTCCCGGCCCCTGCACCGCGTCGACGAGGGTGAACGCCCCCGCGTCGTCGGCCGCCGCGACCATCTCCGCGACCGGGAGCCGCGTCCCGTAGGTCCACGCCAACGAGGAGAACACCGCAAGCTCCGCGTCCGCGACCGCCGCCGCCCACTCGTCGGTGTCGATCCGCCCCGCAGTCGTCCCCACGCGCCGCACCTCGACACCGTGTTCCTCTCGGAGTCGGGCCAACGGCACGTCCGCCGCCGGGTGTTCGAGATCCGTCGTCACCACAACGTCACCGGGCCCGAGATCGAGTGCCGCCAACACCGCACTCAGTCCGTCTGCAGTCGACTCCGTCAGCGCGAGTTCCGCGGGGTCGACCCCGACGAACGGCGCGACCCGTTCGCGGATCGCCTCGTAGGCGGCGAACCCGACCGCGTAGGCGTCGCCGTCGACCAACACGTCCGTCTTGTGAGCGCGGTTCCACTCGTCGACGACCTCCAACAACGCTGTCGGCGTCGGGCCGGTCGCGCCCGTGTTGAAGTACGCCACGCGGTCGGTGATCGGGATCGACGCCCGCAGCGCCGCCACCGAGTCGATCCCCGTCTCGGCGGGCACAAACGGCGGCTGGTCGGCGACGGACGCCGGCGGCTCTGGAGGCTCCACGGTTCACCGCACCGCCCTGGCGGCGTTCCCGATGATCTCTAACGCCTCCTTCAGCGTCGCCTCGTCGGTCGCGTAGGAGATCCGGGCGTGACCTGCACCGTGGTCGCCGAACGCCTCGCCGGGGACGACCACCACACCGCGCTCGATCACCTCGTCGACGAACCCCTCCGGCACCGCCGGCATCGCGTAGAACGCACCCGCCGGCCGGGGGCAGTCCAACCCGGCGTCCTCCAACCCGTCGACGACCAGATCACGCCGTCGTTCGAACGCCGCGTTCATCTCCGCGACCGGCTCCTGTGGCCCGGTGAGGGCCGCCTCGGCGGCGTACTGTGCCGGCGCGGACGCACACGCCTGGACGTACTGGTGGACGCGCAACATCCGTTCGATCCGCTCGGTCGTGCCGACGACCCACCCCAGTCGCCACCCCGTCATCGAGTATGTCTTCGAGCAGGCGTTGACGACGACCACGTTGTCCGACTCGGCGAACCCGTAGGGGCTGTAGTGGGTCCCCTCGAAGAGCATCTGTGCGTACACCTCGTCGGAGATGCACAACACGTCGTGTTCGTCCGCGATCCGCGCGAACTCGCGGATGTCGGACTCGCTGGCGACCGTCCCCGTCGGGTTGGCCGGCGAGTTGACGACGAACGCGACCGTGTCGTCGGTGATCCGGTCCTCGACGGCCGCCGGATCGAGCGTGAGATCCTCACGGAGCGGCACCGACACCGACTCACCACCCGCCAGCGTCGTCAACGCCTCATAGGAGACGAACCCCGGATCGGGAACCAACACCTCGTCGCCGGCGCCGACGTGTGCCTCCATCACCAGGTGGAGCGCCTCACTCCCGCCGGCGGTGGCGATCACCTGGTCGGTGTCGACGACGAACCCCTCGTCGCGTTCGTGTTTGTGCGCGATCGCCTCCCGGAGCGCTGGCGTCCCCATGTTGGAGGTGTACGCGTCCGCCTCGCCGGACTCGACCGCGTCGACGGCGGCCTGCCGCGCGTGCTCCGGTGTTGGGAAGTCAGGTTGGCCCAGTCCGAGGTTGATTGCGTCCTCGCCGGCCGCCTCGAACACCTCGCGAATCCCGCTGATCGAGATCTGCTCGACTCGACTCGAAAACTCTGTCATACGTCGATTCCCGGCGCGAACCGTGAAATGTCTTGCCACCCTCGCTACGACACAGTGCGGGCCGTCACCCGGCGGCAGGTTACTCGCCGGTCGCTCGACCCTCTGACACCGTCGTCACAGCCCGGTAGAGCCCCCACAGAGTGAACACGACGAGTCCGGCGATCACGAGCCCGGTCCTGAGTGCCGGAGCGACCGTCGGGGTCGCGGTCACCGTCCCGGCGTCGTCAGTCAGCGGCACGGGTGCGTACGGCTGTCCTGTGAACGTCTCCACCACCCCCAGGAGAACGGTCCCGGTGATCGCCAACCCGCCGCTGATCGCGAGCACGATCCGGTCGACGACGGTGTAGCTCCCCGTCATCTATCCGAGTAGATACCGCAGTCGTGGTCTGTCTTGGACGAACGCAGTCCGTTCGATCACCGCGTCGAGCCCGTGGTGGCGACCCGCCGCAAAGACGATTGTCGTCGCGAACGCCAACAACCCCAGCAACTCCGCTGTGACGATCCCGTTGGCGAAGTTGGCGTTCCCCACCCAGAACAACACCATGAACATCCCGCCAAAGAAAGCAGCCACTCTGACAAACGCCCCGACCATCAGCCCCAGACCGATCGCGGTCTCCCCCAACGGCACCCCAGCCTGGATCAACGGACCGAGATTCTCACCCATCCACACCGGGACCGGCCCCAACGCAGTGCCGGTCATCTGCCGGAGGTACGCTGGCCCGTACGCGAACGACAGCCCGTTTTCTATCAGCTTCGTCACCCCGGCGTGGAACAACCACCACCCCGTGACGATCCGCAGAAACGCCAGCCAGTACCCCTGAAGCTCCCCGTCGACCTCGAACGCATCCAGCGTTGACCCTGTCGATCTCGTAGCCATTGTGTATTACTATGTGTATCCAAGCTGAATCTGTATACACATATATGACACGGAATCCGGATCGTGGTGGTGCGGTGACGACGGACGAGCGAACACAGTTGAAACACCGCGGGTGCACAGTCCCGGTGTGACGTTTCTGTTGACCCCCGTCGCCGCAGTCCTGTTGGGTGTCGTCGTCTTCCTCGCCGCCGGGATCAACGGCGTCGCCGGCTTCGGGTTCGCGCTCGTCGGGACGACCGCGTTGGCCACACAGCTCTCGCCTGCAGTCGCGGTCGTGTTCATGATCCTCCCGATTCTGGCGGTGAACCTCTCGTTGGCCCGCGAGCTGTCCGTCGACCAGCTCCGGAGCTGTGGCCGGCGGTTCTGGCCGTTGTTCGTCGCCACGCTCGTCGGCACCGTCGTCGGGCTCGCGGGTCTCGACTCGCTCCCGCAGGACACCCTGCGGCTCGGCCTCGGCGTTCTCTCGCTCCTGTTCGTCGCCACCCAGCAACGACTCGTTCCGGTTCCCGGACTCGCCCGCGCGAAGGCCGGTTGTTTCGTCGAGTCGACGCCAGCGATGGCCGGAGTGGGGTTCGGCTCCGGGCTCCTCTTCGGCGGGACGAACGTCGGCGTCCAACTGATCGCGTACGTCCGGAGCTGTGACCTCTCACACGGGTTGTTCGTCGGCGTGATCGCGACGGTGTTTCTGGGGGTCAACGTCGTCCGTGTCGCCGCGGCGGGCGTGTTCGGACTCTACCCGGATCTGGCGACCGTCGGCGTGAGCGCACTCGCGGCGCTCCCGGCGGTCGCGGGCGTCGCCGTCGGCGCGCGGCTCCGCGACTGTGTCGGGGAACGACTCCGCCGTGGGGTCGTCCTCGGCCTGCTGACCGCCATCGGACTCCGGCTGTCGGCCGCCGGAGTCGGTCTCGCCTGACCGTCGCCGCGACCGCGCGGCAGTCTCTCGGTGTTCGCTCTGTACTCGACGTTCGCTCTGTTCTCAACGCTCGCTCTGTGCTCGACGCTCGCTCTGTGCTCGACGCTCGCTCTGGGTGTCTGGTGTTCGCTCTGAGTGTCTGGTGTTCGCTCTGAGTGTCTGGTGTTCGCTCCCGAGGTGCCCGGCGGATTCAAACCCGCGCGTCCGGGAGTGACGGTATGGACAGCGACGAGATCTCCTACGAGCCGGTCAGTGTCGTGACGGTGTTGGGGGAGATGAAAGACACCGCGGCGCTGATGGTCGATCTCGCGTACTCGGCGGTCGTGTTCGAGGATCACGAACTCGCCAGTGAGGCGCTTGAACTGGAGACAGAGATGGATCTCCTCCAGCTCCAGGCGCGGATGAGTCTCGTGATGGCCGGCCGCCGGCCAGCGGAGGCGGAACAGTTGGCGCCGGTGTTCGGCGTCGTCGACGCCGCCGAGAAGATCAGCGACGCCGCCGGCGACGTGGCTGGCGTCGTCCGCGACGAGATGGGGCTCCCGCCGGCGTTCGCGGCGACGCTTCCGGCGGCCGTCGAACCGATCGCCCGGCTCGAACTCGTCGCCGACAGCCCGTACGCCGACCGGACACTGGGGGCCTCGGACGTGGAGACCGACACCGGCGTGCGAGTGTTCGCCGTCCGCCGCGACGACGGCTGGCTGTTGAACCCGACCCGCGAGACGACACTCTGTTCGGGTGACGTGTTGTTGTGTCGTGGCCCGGTCGCGGGACTCGCGCGTGTCCACGAGACAGCCACCGGCGAGCCGCTCGACGACGACGGCGCGTTCCACGGCCGCGACGGGGCAGACGACACGACCGCCGCGGGTGTCACCGACTCCGGCTCCCCCGCTCGGCCGGCGTCGACAGCGTCGGCGGCGGGCTCGATCCCGGATCTCGACCGCGCCGTCGAGACGGTCGTGACGATGAAAGACGCCAGCGAACTCGCCGTCGATCTGGCGTACGGGAGCGTGTTGTTCGACAGCGTGGAGTTGGCCCGCGAGGTGCGGGAACTGGAGGTAGAGGTGGACGCTCTCCAGTCGCGGTTCGAGGCGTGGGCGCTCCGGGCGGCCGCCGCCGTCGACGACCCCGTCGCGCTCCGCGGCCTGTTGCGGATCGCCGCCAGCACGGAGGCGATCAGTGACGCCGCACTCCAGATCAGTGAGGGTGTGTTGCGTGGACTGGGCGGCCACCCGGTGATCGAGGCCGCGGTCCGTGAGTCCGACGAGGTGTTGATCAGAGAGACAGTCCAGTCTGGGAGCACACTGGACGGCACCACCGTCGGCGACGCCGCAGTCGAGACGGAGACCGGGATGCGTGTCGTCGCCGTCCGGCGCGCGAGCCGAACAGACGGAGCCGCCGCCTCAACTGTGGTCGACGACCCGCCCGCGAACGGTGAGTCGGCGGCGACAGACGCGGTGGACCGCCGGTACGTGCTCTCGCCGCCGGCGGACACGGCACTCCGCGCCGGCGACGTGTTGCTCGCGACGGGGACGCGTGCGGGCGCAGAGCGACTCGCCGACTGGACCGGATGACCGCCGAGTGGCGCGTCCGGGGGATACTCCGGCGCACGCTCCCGGTGTTGGTTGCGCTGACGACACTGGAGCTGGTCGGCGGGCTGGCACTCGACGGGTTCGAGGCGACACTGCTCCGGTACCCGACACTGTTGGTGTTGGTGCCGGTCACCATCGGCACGGCGGGCAACCTCGGGAGCGTGTTGGCCGCGCGGCTGTCGACGGCGTTCCACCTCGGGACGCTCCGGTTCGCGCCCACCGACGAGCGACTCGTCGGCAACGCCTTGGCCGTGCTCGGGCTGTCGGTGACGGTGTTTCCCGCGGTCGGCGTCGGCGGCTGGCTCGTGACGACACTCACCGGCGACCCACGACTCCCCGTCGGGACGGTCGTTGCCGTCGCGGCCACGAGTGGGGTAGTGCTCGGCGGTGTCGCAATCGTCGTCGCCTCTGTCACCACCTACGTCGCGTACCGCGCCGGGCTCAACCCCGACGAGTACGTCGTTCCCGTGGTGACGAACGTCTGTGACGTGCTCGGGGTGGTGGTGTTGTTCGCGGTGGTGCGGGTGGTCGTCTGACCCGACAGTGTCTCGGCGCCGACAGACACTTGCTGCCGCCGCGACGACCTCGCACGTGACGATCAGGAGCGTCGCGAGCGAGGGGTTCAGACGGGCGTTGCCGGCCGTCGGCGTGAGCGCGCTCGGCGGGCTCGTCGCCGGGAGCGTGCTCGCGGGGATGGAAGCCGAGTTGACGGCCGTTCCCGGGTTGTTGGCGTTGGTGCCGGCGTTTCTGGCGATCCGCGGGAGTGTCTACGGCTCGTTGGGGTCGCGGCTCTCGACGGCCGTCCACCAGGGGCTCGTCGACCCGACGCTCGCGGGTGACAGACGAGTGCGGGCGGCCGTCGTCGCCGCGTTGCTGGTCGGTGTCACGGCGAGTCTGTTCGCGGCCGTGGTGGCCGCGGTCGTGCTCCCGGCGCTCGGGCGACCCGTCGCCCCACTCCCGGTGTTGCTCGCCGTTGCCGCCTGTAGCGCACTGTTGGCGGGTGTCGTCCTCGCGACGACGGTCGTGGCCGTCGTCGTCCTCGGCTTCCGTCGCGGGGTCGACCCCGACAACCTCGTCGGCCCGGCGGTGACGACCGCCGGCGACCTGTTCGGACTGGTGGCGCTCCTGGTCGCCGTCCGACTCGTACTCGCCGTACTCGGCTGACGGTCGTCGACGCCGTCTCCTGTCCACCAATCGCGAACCGCTTTCGCCGTGACGACACCGTCTCCCGTGTTGTAAGTACCTTATACACATGCTACATATTGGTCGGGTATTCACACCCTATCCCCAAACACCTAAATAACCGCCGTTGTTCACCAACTCTCGTGATTCACTGGACGCACGAGTCGTCTGCGGTAGAGAAGCCAAACGAACGCACGGTAATTAACGAATCGAGTGAACACGGAGGTGGTCGCTGATGTTCGGCGAACTCTTGTTGCAGGCAGACGCGATCAAGGGCGGCGTGGAGGCCGTCTGGGTGTTGGTGGTGTCGTTCCTGATCTTCTTCATGCAGCCGGGGTTCGCGTTGTTAGAGGCGGGACAGGTTCGCGCCAAGAACGCGGGCAACGTCGTGATGAAGAACCTCACCGACTGGTCGTTAGGGGTGTTAGTGTTCTTCGCGGTCGGTGCCGGCGTGTCGGCAGTTGCCGGCTTCCTCACGACACCGGAGACGGCAGTCGACGTGGGCGCGGCGTTCAGCCAGTTCACCACCCCCAGCAGTTGGATCACGTGGTTGTTCGGCGCGGTGTTCGCGATGACCGCGGCGACAATCGTCTCCGGGGCGGTCGCCGAGCGGATGAGCTACGCGGCGTACGTGTTCTACGTGATCGCGCTCGTCGCGGTCATCTACCCGGTGATCTCCGGGTTCGCGTGGGGTGGTGACGGACTCCTCTCGTCTGCGGGCTACCTCGGACAGCTGATCGGGAACACGCTCGGGAGCGACCCGGTCGGCTACAAGGACTTCGCGGGCGCGACGGTCGTCCACGCGCTCGGCGGGATCGCCGGGCTGACGGCCGCCTACATGGTCGGCCCGCGGAAGGGCCGGTTCGACGAGAACGGCGACCCCAGCCCGATTCCGGGCCACTCGATGTTGTTCGCCGTCATCGGAACCCTGTTTCTCGCGTTCGGCTGGTACGCGTTCAACGTCGGCACGCAGGCGACGGTGCTCTCCGTCGAGGGTGGTGCCGTCACCGCGTTCCAGGGTGACGCGCTCGGCCGGGTCGCGCTCAACACCACGCTCGCGATGGGGGCCGGGATGGTCGGCTCGACGCTCGTGACGACGTTCTGGGAGGGGAAACCCGACCCGTTGTTCGGCGCGAACGGGCTGCTCGCCGGGTTGGTCGCGATCACCGGCGCGTGTGCACACGTCTCCTGGGCCGGTGCGATCTTCCTGGGTGTGGTCGGCGGCGTCCAGACGCCGTTGGTGTACCGCTGGGTCGTCGAGTCGCTGGGGATCGACGACGTGTGTGGCGTGTTTGCCGTCCACGGCTCTGCGGGCTTCATCGGGACGATCCTCATTCCGTTTTTCGACGTGGCCGGCTTCTCCGTGGCACAGCTGGTGATGCAGATCACCGGGAGTCTCGTGATCGGGACCTGGACCGTGTTGACGACGATGGCGGTGTTGCTCGTCGCCGACTCGGTGTTCGGACTGCGCGTCTCCGAACAGGACGAACTGAACGGGCTCGACCGCGTCGAACACGGTGTCGCCGCCTACCCCGAGTTCGGTGAAAACGAGGGTGCCGTCCCCGACGGCGGCGTTGCGACCACCGCCCCCACAGACGACGATGTCGCGACCGACGGCGGCGTGCCGGCGACGGACACGACGAGCGCCGAGGACTCGCCGGCAGAGACGACCGAGACGACGACGCCGGACACGACCGAGACGACCCCGGACACCGACGCCGCCGCCGGAGGTGAGGAGACGTGAGCGACGACAGCGAGACGGACGCGGAACTGGAGATGGTCGTCGCAATCGTCCGCCCGGAGAGACTGGGTGACATCAAGACCGCACTCGCTGAGGTGGGGGCACCGTCACTCACCGTCTCGGACGTGGCCGGGCGCGGCTCACAGCCGGAGAAGATCGGCCAGTACCGCGGCGAGGAGTACACCGTCGACCTCCACCAGAAGACCCGGATCGAGTGTGTGGTCGCGGACGTGCCCGCCGAGGATGTCGTCGACGCCATCGCGGGTGCCGCCGAGACCGGCGAGGCCGGCGACGGGAAGATCTTCGTCCTCCCGGTGTCGGACGCCTACCAGATTCGCACCGGCGCGACCGGCACGGACGCGGTCTGAGACGCCGCCGTCCCGTCTGTTCTCGCCGACGCTCGCTTCGTCTCTACCCGCCCACCGAGCGGTTCAAGTACGTTTGTCCGAAGTTCACCACGCTGGAGATGGACGACGAGGTGACCGACGAGTGAGCGCGGCGACAGCCGCAGTGGTGTTTGCGTACGCCGCCGACGCGGCGGTCGGGGAGTTCCCCGGCCGTATTCACCCGGTTGCGGTCTTCGGCCGACTCGTCGGGGTCGTCGACCGGGAGTGGCAACACCCGCAGGCTGTCGGGCTCGCGGCCGCGACCCTGTTGCCGCTCGTGGCCGCGGGACTGTGTTGGGCGGTCGTCGCGGGTGCCGCGGCCGTCGGCGACGGACCGGTCCACACTGTTGCGACCGCGCTGGCGGCGGGGACGGTGCTCTTCGCGACGACGAGCCTCCGGATGCTGGTGTCGGTCGGACGACAGGTGATCGACGCCACCGAGACGGACACCGCGGCGGCCCGCGACCGGGTTCGGGCGTTGGTCGGCCGGGAGACGGGCGATCTCGACGCCGCGGACCTGCGGAGTGCGGCCGTCGAGAGTCTCGCGGAGAATCTCGCGGACGGGCTGGTCGCGCCGCTGTCGGCGTTCGCGGCCGGCGCCCAACTCTCACCGGCCGTCGGCGCCGGCGCGGCGGGGTGGGTGAAGGCGGTCAACACGATGGACTCGATGCTCGGCTACCGGTCGAAACCCCTCGGCCGAGCGAGTGCGCGGCTGGACGACGCGGTCGTCTGGCTCCCGGCGCGGCTCACGGCGGGGGTGGTGGCGCTCGCTGGCGGCCGGCCGGGCGCGGTCGTGACCGCACGCCGGTGGGCGGGCGAGCCGGCGTCGCCGAACTCCGGGTGGCCGATGGCGACGCTGGCGGCCGTGCTCGGCGTGCGACTCCGCAAGCCGGGCGCGTACGATCTCGCGCCCGACGCCTCGCTTCCGACGACGGGCGCGGCACGACACGGGGTCCGGGTCGTCACCGTCGCCGCCGGGATCACGGGACTGTTCGCGGGGGTGGCCGTGTGGTTCTGACTGCGCTCCGGGAGGTGGGAACGTGGTTCTGACCGCACTCCGGGGGGCGGTCGGGTTCCTCTCGCGGCTCCCCGTCGGTCGGTCGGCGACCGCGTGGGAGGCGTTCGGCGCGCGCCCGGTCGCGTTCCCGTTGGCCGGCTGGCTGTTGGGTGGGCTGGTGGCGACGACGACACTGCTCCCCGGCCCGGCCGCGACCCGCGGGCTGGCGCTCGTCGCCGTCGTCTACCTGCTCACGGGGCCGACACACGCCGACGGCGTTGCGGATCTCGGTGACGCCGCGGCCGTCCACGGTGCCCCCGCAGAGCGCCGGACGGTGTTGCGCGACAGCGATCTCGGTGCCGGCGGCGCGTTGGCGCTGGCGGTCGTCGTCGGCGGGTTGTTCACCGCTGGGATGGCGCTCGCGTCCGTCCCGACCCTGATCGCGGTCGTGCTCGTCGTCGCAAGCGAGGTGGCCGCCAAGACCGCGATGGCGACGCTGGTGTGTCTCGGCACCGCGACCCACGAGGGGCTCGCCTCGGCGCTGACCGCGACGACGACCGCTCGGGACCTTCCCCCGGTCGTCGTCGCGGCCGCCCCCGCCGCGGTGCTCGCGTGGCTCGCAGGCGGTGCGACGAGTCCCGCGCCGACCGTCTCCGCCGCGACGGGCGCCGTCTGGCCCGTCGTCGGCGTGACGAGCGCCGCGTTTCTCGCCGCCGGGGTGGTCGTCGCCGGGCTGTTGTGGTGGGCGCGTGACCGGCTCGGCGGTGTCAACGGTGACGTGTTTGGCGCCGCGAACGAACTGACACGCGTGCTCGCGATCCACACGGGGGTGGTGGTGTGGACACTCGGATGAGGGAGGTGACAGCGTGGACGCGCTGCTGATGTGTGGCGGGCGTGGCACCCGACTCAGGACGGACACGGAGAAGCCGCTCGTCCCGGTCGGCGGTCGACCGATGGTCGACCGGGTGTGTGACGCGCTGGCAACGGCCGACGGTGTCGACCGCGTCGTCGCCGCCGTCTCCCCGCACACGCCGGCGACACGAACACACCTCGATGGCGGTGACGGATCGACACCGGCCCCCGGCTCGCTGACCGTCGTCGAGACGAGCGGTGAGGGGTACGTGGCGGATCTCGACGAGGGGATGGACCGCGGCGGACTCGCGCCGCCGGTGCTCACCGTCGCCGCCGACCTGCCGTTGGTGGACGCCGCGGTCGTTGACCGCGTGTTGGCGGCGTACGCGGCGCGGCACGAACCCGAGGACGGTGTCTGCTCGCTGTCGGTCTGTGTGCCCGCCGAGCGGATGCGGGCGCTGGGCGCGACGCTGGACACGTCGTTCGCGCCCGCCGACCGCGAACTCGCCCCGACCGGGCTGAACGTGGTCGGCGACCCCGACCGCGAGCGTCGGGTCGTCCTCGACGACGCCCGACTCGCGGTGAACGTCAACCGCCCGCGGGACCGGGCTGTTGCGGACCAACGCCTGCAGGATCGAGAGACACAGTCGACAACCGACAACGGACGGACGGAACGACGCTGATGGACAGACACGCTGCGACAGAACTGGCACGCGAACCGCACGGCTCCGCGGACGACCCCGACCTGTTGGACTTCTCCGCGAACACCAACCCCGCAGTCCCGCCGGAGACGGAGCGCGTCTACCGCGAGGCGTTTGCCGACGCGCACAGCTACCCGGCGGAGCCACCCGTCGCCTACCGCGAGGCCGCCGCGGAAGCTGTCGACTGTGACCCCGAGCAGGTGATTCCGACGCCCGGCGGGTTGGCGGCGATCCGACAGGCGATCGCGCTCGCGGTCGACGCCGGCGACACCGCGTTGGTGCCAGTGCCGAGTTTCGGGGAGTACGCCCGCGAGGTACGGCTCCAGGGCGGGGAGCCGGCGTTCGTCCCCGCGAGTGACGTGCTTGCGGCCGACCCCGCACCGCACGCGCTGGCGGTCGTCTGCACGCCGAACAACCCGACCGGAATGGGGTACGACCGCGCGGCACTGACCGAGTTTGCCGCGCGCTGTCGGGCGGCCGACACGCTCTTACTGGTCGACGAGGCGTTTCTGGGGTTCACCGAGCGGCCGTCGTTGGCCGGCGAGCCGGGGGTGGTCGTCGCCCGCGCGCTGACGAAACTGTACGGCCTGCCGGGGATCAGAGCCGGCTACGCCGTCGCGACTGGGGAGTGGCGGACGGCACTCCGCGGGAGTCGCCGGACGTGGAACCTCGGGAGCCCGGCGTTGGCGGTCGGCGCCCACTGTCTCCGCCAGCGGGCGTTCGTCCGGGAGACGCGCGAACGGGTGCGTCGGGAGCGTGGCCGGCTCGCGGCGGCGTTGTCGGAGTGGTTCGATGTCGCCGACTCGCAGGCCCCGTTCCTACTCGTCGACACGGGCGACGGGACGGGAGACGCAGACTGCGATGGGACGGGAGGCGAAGACTCCGACGTGGCGGGGTTCGTCGCGGCCCTGCGCGACCGGGGTGTCGCGGTACGGGACGCGACGACGTTCCGCAGACTGGACAGCCACGTCCGGGTGGCGGTGCGGCGCCCGGCCGAGAACGACCGACTACTGGAGGCGATCCGTGCCGTTCGCGACTGAGGTGCGCGCGGAGGTGTTGCGACTCTCCCGTCCCGACACCCGGTGGCTCACCACGGGTTTCGGCGGGGGGTACCGGACGGCACCCGCGGCGTACAACGTCACCGTCCCGGCAGGGTTCGACCGGACGGACCTCCACGCGTACCTCCGCGAGCGCCGGCAGGAAGCCGGCTTCGACGCCGACGGCCCGGGACTGCTCACGGGGGTCGCGATGGAACACGCCCGCGGCGCACGGGCCGGGCCGGTGGTCGCCGTCGCCACCGCGGGTGTGTCGAACCCCGCCGCGCTCCCGGTGGGCGAGACGACCGACAGGCGGCGGCGTCGCGACGACCGTCAAATGGCCCGCGACGACCACCGAGCGACCCACGACGACACAGCCCCGCACCACGACAGCACAGAGCCGCACGGCACGGTGAACGTGCTCGTCGGGACGACCCGCGCACTCGACGAGGGGGCGCTCGCGAGCCTGCTCGGGGTCGCTGTCGAGGCGAAGACGGCAACGTTGCTCGCACGGACCGGGTTCCCCGGAACGACCAGCGACGCCGTGATCGTCGGCACCGCGACGGACGGTGACCCGGCGACGTTCGCGGGGAGCGCGACAGCAGTCGGTGGTGCGGCGCGGGCGTGTGTCCGGGCGGCCGTCGACGCCAGCCTCGACGCGCGCTACGTGGGGACGGACGCGGCCGTTCCCGCGGGCGTCGCGGACGCCGAACACGGTGTCGTCACCGACGAGCGGGCGACACGGTTCGACCCGGCGACCCGCGAGAAACCGACAACCGACCGATTCGGGACAGACGCAACATGACAGACGACAACGACACCACGGGCGAGGGACGCACAGACGAGCGGACTCACACCGCGACCGACGATGCCGACGACGGCGGCAACGGGGTCGTCGAGCCACAGCCGATCACGCCGGCCGCGCCGGAGTCGTTCGGCCGAGTCCAGGTGTGGTGGGGCGATGGGAAAGGGAAGACGACCGCGGCGATGGGGATGGGATTGCGCGCGGCCGGCCACGGCTACCGGGTGCATCTCCTCCAGTTCATGAAAGGCGGTGCAGCGAGCGTCGAGGACGTTCGCGGCGAGTACAACGCCATCGCCGCGCTCCCGGGGTTCAGCTACGAAAACTCCGGCCACTACGGCTGGCACGGCTCGCTCGACGGCACCCAGGAGACGGACCACGCGGCGCGTGCCGAGGCCGGACTCGACCGTGCCAGAGAACTTCTCGCCGCCGCCGACGAGGCCGACCCGACGACCCAGAGACCGTTGGCTGCCCCGCCGGAGGCGGGCGTCCACATGCTCGTGTGCGACGAGATTCTGTACGCGGCCAACCGCGATCTGATCGACCCCGCGGATGTCGTCGCGCTGATCGACGAGAAACCCGCGAACCTGGAGTTAGTGTTGACTGGTGGCCACGAGGAACCGACCTACGCGACGAGCGAGGCAGACCTCGTCACCAACGTCCGGAAGGACCGCCACCACTTCGACGAGGGTGGCCGGGCACGCAAAGGCACGGAGTTCTGAGTCACGGCGACTGACGGGGGTACTGTGTCGTCCCGACGAACGCGATCACCTCACCACAGCCGACAACACCGTCAGATCGCGTCGTTCTCGGTACACTCGACGGAGACGCCCTCGGCGTCGACCGTGACGGCAAGTTGGTCGACGGCGAGCCGGAACTCCTTGCGGTGGTGACCGTCCGGGTCGTACGCGAGCTGTGCGTCCAACAGCCCGGCCTCCTCCAGCCGGTCGAGTCGGCGGTACACTGTCGTTCGTGAGACATCCAGCCGTTCGGAGATGCGGCGAGCGGGCGTCGGCTCCTCGGCGACCACGGCGAGAATCTCTCGTGCACAGTCGTCGCTCAGTAGCTCGAGTCCGGACGCCGCCACGTCGGCGCTCGGCCGAGTGCTCGTCTCGATACCGCCACGCGGGCTGACAGCACTCTCTGACATCGTAGTTTGTCCAACACACCCTACCCACTCGTAGCCGCCTGCCCAGTATCTGGAGTCGCGGGTGGCGACACCGTCTGCATACGCAGACACCACCCGAGACTGGACTGTCAGGGCGACCCCGGTGGAGTTAGGTGGCTGTGCCCGTTACGGCCGACGAGATGGCACTGGTCACTGTCGACCCGTCGGCGGAGATTCGCGCGCTCGTCGTCGACGACGAGAAGGAAGTCGCCGACGCGTACGCCCTCCGGCTCAAGAGCGTCTGTGAGACCGAGACGGCCTACACCGGCAAGCAGGCACTAGAGACTGTCGCGGAGTCGACCGTCGATCTCGTGTTGCTCGACCGGCACATGCCGGGGCTGTCCGGCGACGAGGTGTTGCGTGAACTCCGCGACCGCGGCTTCGACGGCCGCGTGATCATGGTGACGGCTGTCGACCCGGAGTTCGAGGTCGTCGAGATGCCGTTCGACGACTACCTCTGTAAGCCGATGAACCGGGACGACCTCCACGCGGCCGTCGAGCACCAACGACGCGTGCTCGCGTACGAGACGCTCGGGAAGTTCTTCAGTGCCGAGTCGAAACGCGCGGTGTTGGAAGCGGAGATCCCCGACGAGAAACGACGGAACCGCGAGGAGTACCAACAGCTGGCGGCGCGTGCCGAACGGTTGGAGAGTCGTGTGAGCCGACTGCTCGGCGAGGACACCTCGATGATGGAGGACTTCGCCGAGATCGAACGGAAAGAGACCTGAGCCGCGGTTCAGTCCCGCCGACCGTCCTCGCCGTCGAAGTACGTGTCCAGCAGCTTCCGCTGACCGGTGCGGAGGTGGTGGAGCAGCGTGGAACCGGTGATGTCCAACGCCTCACCCACCTCCTCGGCGGTGCTGTCGCGGGGTGACTCGAAGTAACCCGCGAGATACGCCGTCCGCAGCGCCGTCTCCTGGCGTTCCGTCAGTTCCCCGCCCAGCTCTGACCGGAGGTCGTCGGCGGTCGTCACCGAGCGGTCGCGTTGCACCTTCGACACCGTGTCGGCGTCGAACTGCCGGCGGAGCGCCTCCCCCACCTGCCGCACCTCCTCACCGGAGGGGAGTTCGACACCGATCCGCCCGCGACCGTCCTCGAAGCTCGCCCGCCCGACGGACGCACCCAGCGTCGTCACGGTCTGGAGCGCCGACGACTCGCCGAGTGTCACCTCCAGCCGCGTCGCGGTCTCCGTCTCCGAGACCACCCGCACGTCGTGGACGGCGTCGTGGTCAGTCAGCGCCTCGCTCGCGGCCGTCGCGACGGACGCCTCCGCGGCGAGGTAGGCGACGACCCGGTCTTGTCCCTGCGGGACCGTCCCGGCGATCTCGAAGGTTGCGTCCACTTCCCGAGAGAGCGCGACCAACGGCGCGTCCGGCTCCGTCACGTCGACGGTGAACTCCGTGATCGTGTCGGCGAACAACAGGTTCTGGTTTCGGGTGGCGTTGATCGCGAAGCCGGCCATCGTCCCCAGCGTCTCGAACGCCTCCCGCGCCCGCTCGGAGAACGTCTCTTTCCCGGCCGCGTAGACGCCGACGACACCGTACGTGGTCCCGCCGTAGGTCAACGGGACGGCGACGAACGACTGGACGCCGTCCGCGAACGCCGCCTGCCGTACCGCCGACGGCACCGCCTCCGACTCCGTGATCGGTTGGATCACCTGCGCCTCGTCGCGGGCCAGCGCCGTCCGTTCGGGCGCCTCGTCGAGGTGGTCGCCGACACGGTCGAACAGATCACCCGTGTCGCCCGCGACCGCGCTGACCCGGAGCCGGTCGGTGCCCGGCTGGCGTTCACCCAGCCACGCGAACTCGTACTCGTCGCGTTCACCGAGCGTCCGGACAATCGTCTCGGTCACTGCCTCGTGGTCGGCGGCGTCGACCAGCTCCTCCAACACTGCCGACAACAGGTCCGTCACGCTGACCACGTCCGACAGCTCCGTCTGGAGTTGGTCCGTCTCCCGTTGGGCGGTGACACGGTCGGTCACGTCGTCGAGGTACACCTCGACGCCGTCGTCGGTCGGAACGGCCGTCACCGACAGCCACCGCTCCAGTTCCGGGTAGTACTCCTCGAACCCGTGGCGGTCGGTGGGGTCACCCTCTGCGAACAACGCCGGCAGTGTCGACTCCACCGACACCGGGGCGACCGACTCGATGTCGGCACCGACCGCGGCGTCGGTGTCTGCCTCCAGCAGTGTTGCCGCGGCGTCGTTGATCCCGCGAACGACGCCGCCGTCGACGACCACCACTCCGTACGGACAGGCGTCGAGTCGCGGGCGGGCCGCGGCGCGTGTCGACTCCTCTGTCACGCCGTCCCCTCCGGCGGGTCGTCGAACCACACCTCGACACGAGCACCGCCCGTGTCGCTGTCTGCGAGTCTGACACTCCAGCCGTGAGCGGCGGCGATCCGGCGAACGATCGCGAGCCCGAGCCCGGTGCCGTCACCGCTCTCCGTGTACCCCGGCTCGAACACCGCCTCGCGAACGTCTGTCGGGACGCCGTCGCCGTCGTCGGCGACGTAGAAGCCGGCGTCGTCCGGGAGCCCGCCGGCGTAGATCGTCGGCGCCGGCCCAGCGTGGTCGACCGCGTTCCGCAACAGGTTCTCGACGAGCCGCTCGACGCGCGGCCGGTCGGCGGTCGCCGTCGGCACACCGCTCACGGACAGCTCCACGTCGTCGGCAGCGATGCTGTCCCACGCGTCCGTCACGACCGCGCCCAGGTCGACCCCCTCGCTCGGGGAGATGGCGCGTTCGCCACGCGCCAGTGTCAGCACGTCTCTGATTATCTGCTCCATCCGTTCGTGTGCTTCCGCAACACGTCGGAGGTGTTCCCCGTCGCGTTCGTCACGCGCCAACTCCAGGTGGGCGGCGGCCACGTCGAGCGGGTTCCTGAGATCGTGGCTCACGACGTGTGCCACCGCCTCCGAGTCGTCCACCCCGTCACAGTCGTCACCTGGCGTCGTCACCCCACCGTCGGTGGGAACTGTCCCGGTCTGTGAGGCGGCCGCGTGCTCGGGCTCCTCGTCTCTGTCCTCGTCGCCGTCTGCTCGACGCTCGTCGCTCGTCGCCGGCTCGCCGTTCGAATCCTCGTCGTCGGTGTTACTCGTCCCGCTCGTCGGGTTCTCGCCGCTCGTCCCGCTCGTCGGGTTCCCGTTGCTCGTCCCGCTCGTCGGACCGTCGGCAGTGTGTGTCGCTTCACCCGTCGCGTCACCACCTGTGTCCCCGGAGGCAGTGACAGCCGTCGGCAGTTCGACGAACAACAGGTGACCGAGACCGTCGTCGGTCGCTCTGACGACCCGCGGGAAGAACCGGCGGTCGTCGTCGGCAAGTCGGACGACCGTGTCGAGTCGCTCCGGGTCGACGACAGCGGCCGCGAGCGTCTCCCCGTCGTGGTTGGTCACACGGTCGAGCAACGCGGGGAGGCTGTCGTCGACGCCGTCGACGACCGCCCCCAGCGCCGCGTTGACGCCGACGACGGTCGGCTCCCGGCCGTCGTAGCGGAACACGACCGCGGGCTCGGTGTACGCCACGGCGGCGTCTGCCACCTCCGACGACCGAGAGTTGGCCGTCCCGCTGGGCGTCCGATCTGCGGTCGTCACACGCGACCCCCCCCGTCCGGGCGGCGATCAAGGAGCACTGGCGCTGGCGTGGTGGGTTCCGAATCGGGTGGGGACACACACCCGGCCTCCGACGAGCGAGGTGTCATACTACACTGTTGGGGACGGGGGACAGTTAACCCCGACTACTGTGTGTCCAGAGACGGTGCCTTGCGGGTGTGTCTGCACACGCAGACTCAGGGGTGCGTCTGTGAGTGCAGACTCCGGCGTCAACCCGGTGTCTGCTCACCGAGCCTCCACCGATAGGTAGGTACGGGGACTCGTTTCAACTGCGCCGAGGTGGTCGGTACCCGACATCAGTGTGTTCCCCGCACGGGTCGGTTCCTGACCGCCGGAGACGGCGCAGTCAGTTCCCCCCCTGTCGTTTCGACGTCCACGGTGGTCCCCGTGGACGCTCGGCCCTCCGTTACGTGTCGCCTGACGGTCGTTTCTCGGCTCTGTAGCCGACAACGACGATACCCCCCAGTCGACAACGACGACGACCGTTCGCCACAGCCACGACGACTGTTCACCGTCACGCACGGCGACCGCTCACCGACAGCAGTTTCTCGTCTGACGGCGTGCAGGCGAAGGGTACATTCGAGCTCGTGACACAGATGTGAGCGACGAGGCGTTCGATTTCGATGAGCCAGACGCAACTCCTGTTCCAGACGGTCGTCGGTGTCGCGACCGTCGCTGGCGGCACCGCGTTGGCGGTCCGTCTCGGGAGAGTACGGTCGTCGACCGCGACGGCGCTCCGGTCGGTCGTGGTCGTGCTCGTGGTGACCACCGTCGTCGCGACGGTTGCCGCCGTGTCGGCCGGCGACCCGGCGTGGCTGCCGGGAGCCGTGTCGAACGAGGCCGTCGGGACGCTCACCGCCGGCCTGACATCCGTCGTCGGGGTCCCGTGGTTCGTCTTCGCGTTTCGGTACACCGGCCGCGGACGGCTGTTGACGCCGCTCGTCCGGGGTGTGCTCACAGTCGTCGCGGTCGGAGCAGTCGCCGCACAGTTCGTCGTCACCAACCACACCGCACGGCCACAGTCAGTCGAGGTTGCCGCGAGCGCACTGGTGTTGATGTCCGTTAGAGGGCTCCTGTTGGCCGCGGCCGTGATCGTCGTCTGGGGGTCCATCGGCGACGTGGCGACGCCGCTGCGACAGGGGGTCGGCTTTGGGGTCGCCGCGCTGTCGCCGCCACTCTCGGCCGTGTTTCCGGGGACGGTGGTCTCCGGGCTGGGGCTGTCGGTCGCGGTTCTGGCGGCCGTCGTCCGGCTGTCGGACCCGTTCGACCGCCTCCCCGCCGCCGGAGTCGTCGGTCGCGACCGACTGTTCGGCGAGATGTCCGCGTCGGTCGTCGTCGTCGACACCGACGGAGTCGTCCGTGATCTGAACGACCCCGCAGAGACCGCCTTCGAGACGAGCCACACCGAGGCTGTCGGGGAGCCTCTCGGCGACGTGGTACCCTCACTCGCGGCCGCCGGTGGTGACTCGTTCCAGACACGGACGACGACCGGCCGACACCTCCAGGTGTCCGTCACGAGGGTGACCGACGACGGCGAGTCGGTCGGACAACTGTTCGTCTGCCGAGACGTGACGGAACGACGGAACCGTGAACGACGACTCCAGCTCGTCACGCAGCTGCTCGCTGACGCCGTCCACGAACAGATGTCCGCTGTCGCGCGGACCGTCGACCGACCGCCCCGAGGAGTGTCAGACGGCTCGCCGGAGCCGGCTGTCGACGGCTCGTCGGCTGTCGTGCCGCCGGCCGACCAGCCAGGGCCAGACCCTCGAACCACGGCGACAGCACTCGCGACAGTCGTGAACGAGGTTCGCGAACTGGAACGGGCGTTGGACAACAGTGAGACGAACAACCGCGTGCGGCTTGACCAGCTACTCCACGACGCCGTGGACGACGAGACGAGCGTGAACAGTACGACCGATACGACCGTCGCTGGAACGGACGCGCCGCTCGTCCAGGCGACAGTCGGGACGCTGTGTGAGGCTGGCACCGGGACGACTGTGGAGACGACCGAGACGACTGTGGAAACGAACACAACAGACGACGAGGTGTCGATCACAGTCAGTGGCGACCCTCCGACCGACCACACGGCCGGCCTGGCGGCGGTCACGCTCACCCGGATCGTCGCGGACACACTCGGCGGGACGGTCGAAACTGCTGTGCCGGGCGGTGCAGTCCCCAACAGCAGCACGGCCCCCGACAACGACGCGGTCCCCGACACCAGCACAGTCCCCGACAACGACGCGGTCTCAGACAACGACGCGGTCTCCGACAGCGGCGTGGCAAGCTCCGAGACAGCCTGGCGTGTCGCCGTCACCGTTCCGGTGGAGGGTGGAACGATCGCCGTCCCACCGCAACGACCCGAGGGAGGAGCGTGGTGACACCGACGGTGGCGGTCGACCTGGCCGCCGCGGGCACCCTCCTCGCCGTCGGCGTGTGGACGCTGTGGCGTCAATCGGTGCCGGGTGCTGTCGCGCTGGGAGTCGTCACGCTCGCCGCGGCGTTGTTCCCGGCGGCCGCTGCCGTGACACAGCTGTGGTCGGCCGGGACCGTGGTGGGGCTGTACGCGGTGTTCTCGTGGCGAGCGGTGACACCGTTCTGGCTCGCGTTCGCGGCCGCGTACACTGGCCGGGGGCCGCAGTTCGGAACCGGGCTCGCGGCGGTTGCGGCAGTCGTCGCCGTCGCGTGGCAGCTCCCGGCCGTTCTCTGGACGGTGGCGGAACGGTGGTCGTGGTTCCTTGAACTCGGGTGGCTGTTGTTGGTTGCCACTGCCGTCTACGCCGAACTGTTGCTCGTCAGAGCCGGTGCCGCCGGCGACCTGCCGGCACGCCAGACGGCCGGACTGCTCGTCTTCGGCGCGGCAGTCACCGCGTCGCTGGGAGCCGCACTCCCGACGAGTGGCTCCGGGGCGACTCTGTCGGTCGTTCGGACGGTCGTCGCCGTGATCGCCGTTGGCGGGATCTGTGTCGCGGTCGCCGACGGCGCACTGCGACGGGCGCCCGGTGCAGACCGACTCGCTCGCGAACGACTGTTAGAGTCGATGCGGGAGGCGGCGGTGGTGACGGACCGCGAGGGCCGACTCGCGGACGCCAACGCGGCCGCCCGCGACGCGTTCGGGGTGGAGCCGACGGCGTTCGGGCGCTCCGTCGAGTCGGTGTTCGACGCCACGCTTCCGGAGCCGGGCGGCGCGGGGCGAGAGCGACTCACCATCGAGACCACGGACGGCCGCCGCACGTTCGTCGTCTCGGCAGACCGTGTCACCGACGACGGCAGCGAGTCGGTCGGACGAATCTACCTCTTTCGCGACGTGACGGAACGACTGACCGACAAACGTCGGTTAGACGTGCTCGGGCGGGTGCTCAGACACAACCTCCGGAACGATCTGGATGCGACGCGCGCGTTCGCCGAGCGGCTCGCGACAGCGCCGGACGACGACGCGGCCCGGCGGCGGCTCTACGATCTGGCGAGGAAGCTAGCCGACACGGGCGAGACCGTCGCGGAGATGGAACGACTGTTCGCCGGCCAGCCCAGCCGGGAGTCGGTCGACCCCAGTGCCGTCGCCGAGCGCGTCGCGGCCGCGTGTGAACCGGGCGACACCGCGCGAAAGGCCGACGGCGGCGACACCGTCCGGGAGAGCGACCAGACGGCGGGGGCCGACACGAGTGCCACGCAGGTGACGGTCACGACACGGACGAGCGGCACCGCCGAGACCGATCCGGAACTCCTCCGAGCGGCGCTCGTGGAACTCGTCGACAACGGATTGACACACGCGACGGCCGCGCGGCCGACAGTCGAGGTGGTGGTCGACGCGGACGGACAGACGGAGATCGCGGTGCGGGACGGTGAGCCGGCGATTCCGGCGCGCGAACGCGAGATTCTCGTCGAGGGGGAGGAGCCGCTCCGACACGGGAGCGGGCTGGGGCTGTGGTTCGTCGCGTTGGCCGTCCGGCGACTCGGCGGCGACTTGCGGTTCGCACAGCGAGCCGACGGCGGCAACGTCGTCACGATCACCCTGCCGGATCGGGACGGAGGCGGGCAGTGACCGACCGCCACAGACCGCAAGCGTCAGTTTCCCGACGACCGAGGAACTGCTATGACAGGACACACCGACACGGACGAGACGAGCGTCGGCAGCGACACCGACACGGACGCGCCGGTCGCGGTGATCACGGGCGCGAGCCGCGGGATCGGCGCCGCGACGGCCCGGCGGCTCGCGGACGCGGGCTACACCGTCGTCTTGGCCGCTCGGACGGCCGGAGAGCTGTCGACCGTCGCCGACGAGATCGCGACGGAGTACGGCGTCGAGACACACGCGGTGCCGACGGACGTGACCGACCCCGACGCGGTGCAGGCGCTCGTGGAGGCGGCCCGCGAACGCTACGAACGGGTGGACGCCGCCGTGGTCAACGCTGGCGTCGGCGAACCGCGGAACGTCCCGTTGGAGGAGCTCTCACTGGAGACGTACGACACGGTCACGGGAACGAACGTCCACGGCGCGTTCTACACCGCGCGGGCGGCACTCCCTGCGCTCCGGGAGACCGAGGGGAGTCTCGTCTTCGTCGGGAGCTATCTCGGGAAGTACCCCAGCACCAAGACACCGGTGTACGCCGCCTCGAAGTGGTGGCTCCGCGGGTTCGCGCACTCTGTCGCAGGGCGCGCAGGTCAGGCGGGCGTCGCGGTGTCGTTGGTCAACCCCTCCGGTGTGGATACGTCGTTCGGCCGCGACACGCGCGGGGAGACGAACGCCGAGCGGCTGGACTCTAGTGAGGTCGTGTCTGCCGAGGACGTTGCGGAGTCGATCTACACCTGTGTGCGCCAGGAGTCGCCGGGGACGGTTGCGGAGTTGGATCTGTTCCGGCAGGACATTTACGAGAAGTTCTGAGAGATTGTCGGTGCCTCGTTGCAACTGAAGATTCTTGTACCGTGGCGAGTCACTGTGGCGTGTGAACGTCGAGAGCCTCCACGTCGAGAACTTCAAGAGCATCCGAGAGGTCGACGTGGAGTTTTCGGACCTGAACGTGTTCGTGGGGCGGAACGCGGCCGGGAAGTCGAATCTGTTCGAGGTGTTTCAGTTTCTGCGGGATGCGCGTGGCGAAGGGTTGGACGACGCGGTTCAGTTGCAGGGAGGCGTTGAGTACCTACGGAACAAGCATATTGCGGCTGGGCGAAGTTTGCAGATAGAGACTAGCTTTGAGTCCGACTCATCGTACCAACCGATTGAATCTGAAGAAGCTCCTGAGGAGAAGAGAGTAGATGACAGAGAAATTGTGCTTCGAATGTCTTTTGAAGACTCTCCCTATACTGTCCTGTCATCATCTTATCGAGTTGAGGAGTCTATTCGAAGTGACAGAAAAAAGGAGGAAAGCAATCGTATAGTTCGATTTCCCAATATATTTGAAGAGGAAAGTAGGTTAGAGACCGGGACAGGCGACATAACTGACATCGGCGAGGCACTGTCGTCTCCCTCAAAGGTCGTGACAGAATCGGGGATAATATATGGAATTAATTCGTCAAATATAAAAGCACCAAATCCTGGAAAAATATTCGATGTCAGGCCTAGAAAGATCAAAAACGGAGATAGTCTCAAAGGCAGAACAGATCTTCAACCAGACGGCTCCAACCTCACGCTCGTCATCAAGAAACTCCTCGAAGACGACGACCAGAAACAGAAGTTCCTCAGTCTCGTCTCGGACGTGTTGCCGTTCGTCTCAGACACGAAGGTCGAGGCAATGCCCGACCAGTCGTTGTTCCTCGAAATTCTCGAAGAGTTTGAACCCGGACAGGACCAGTACATCCCCGCAGAGATGCTCTCGGACGGGACTCTCCGCGTACTCGCGTTGATCTACCTCCTGTACTTCAGCGACCACGAGAAGATCTTCATCGAGGAGCCGGGGCGCAACATCCACCCGTCGCTGATCGCGAACCTGATGCTGAAGGTGAAAGACGCCGCCGAGAACACGGACAAACAGATCTTCCTCACGACGCACAACGTCGAGGTGTTGCGGCACACACCGCCGGAAGACGTGCGACTGGTGTCGCGCGACGAGGATGGATTCACGCAGGTGGAACGCCCGGCAGAAAGCGAGCGCGTACAGAAGTTCCTCGAAAACGACCTCGGGATGGTCGATCTGTACACCGAGAACATGCTGGGGGAGTGACTCGTGAGCCACGCACTGTTCCTCGTCGAAGGCCCAGACGACGACAGATTTGTCAAGGATGTGTTAGAACCGCGGATGGACGAACACGCGGAGGTGTTCAAATACTCCGAGCGGCCGAACGAGCTCGTCGACCAGACGATCACGTTGCTCGCTGGTGAGCACGACAGTCACTACTACCTCACCGACCTCGACAGGGGGAACGACGAACGTGGCGACTGCACGAACTGTGACCAACGCGAGACACACGAACGCAGTCGGTACGACATCGGTTCGTCGTTCGGTATCCTCGTCGCCGTCGACGCAGTCGAGGGGTGGTATCTGGCCGGCGTTCCAGACTGGATGGCAAACGAGATGGCGGTCTACCCGCCGAACGACACCACACACGTCGGCAAAGACGAGTTCACGGAGGTGTTCTGTGACTCCGAGTACGAACGACAGGAGCAACTGAAGATCGAAATCGCACAGAACTACGACTACGACCTCGCCCGCGAGCGAAACGACTCCTTCGACTACGTCGCGAGCGCCGTCGGCCTGTGACGGCGAACCTGACATAAAACGAGACAGTAGCGCACGAAACGAACACCGCGTGACTACGTACCACTCCGTAGTTCGGCACAGCGTTTAACACTCCGCTTCGGCCGTTGGGGTAAATCCACGCACGGGGACGGTTCTGGCCGGTTCCAGCCGGGTTAACAGGTCGAAGACCGAGCAAGCGAGTGTGTCCGACGAGTCACAGACCGGGCGGACGCGGCGTGGGTTTCTGACGGCGACCGGGGTCGCGGCGGCGGCGACCCTCGCCGGATGTAGCGGCCAGACGGACAGCACGGCGACCGATGCGGGCGGCGACGAGGGGACGCCGACCGCGACGGAGGCGGGCGACAGCGACGAAACCACCGAGACGAGCGGCGACGGGACGCTCTCTTTGTCGATTCCGGAGGCGTCGAACTTCGATCCGGTGCAGATCAAAGGCGACGGCTCCCAGCGCGTCTCGGATCACGTCTTCTCGGAGCTGATGACGTTACCCCGCGGCGACGGCGCGCAGTTGACACCGGAAGCGCAGTTGGCGACGGACTACGAACTCTCGGAGGACGGCCGGACGTACACGTTCAGTCTGCGTGAGAACGCGACGTTCCACGACGGGACAGAGCTGACGGCCCAGGATGTCGTCTACTCGTGGGAGCGGCTGGCGGCCTCCGACAACAGTCAGGAGTCGCCGGTGATCCTCGAAGGCGGGTTCCAGATCGCCCACGAGACGACGACCGAGACCGTCGACGGGGAAGAACAGGAGGTGTACGAACCCGGCACGCTCCAAGTGGAGGCCGTCGACGACTACACGCTGGAGGCGACACTGGAGTCGCCGTTCTTCGACGCGTTGTTCTGGTTCGCGTACGGTTCGCTGAGCCCGATTCCGGAGGGGATCGTCGGCGACATCGACGGCTACGAGGGGGAGATGGACTACGCGGAGTTCTCCTCGCAGGCGCCGGTCGGCACCGGCCCGTACCAGATCGACACCGTCGACACCGGAACGCGGGTGTCGCTCGTGGCGGCCGACGACTACCACGGCGAGGCGCCCGGTCCAGACCGGATCGAACTCCAGGTCGTGCAGAACGCCGACACCCGCTACCGGCGAGCGGCCGAACGGAACGTCGACGTGTTCCAACTGCCCAACTCTCGGTTCGACCCGTCGAAGGTGTCGATCGACGAGACACTGAGTCTGGGTCAGGAGGTGGGCAGCTACGGCCCGTTGTCGAACGGGGAGACGGTCAACTACTCCACGTGGGACGAGGCGTACACGGCGTACTTCATCTTCGACTGTTCACGGGTCGAGCGGCCGGTGCGGCGGGCGCTCAACTACGCCGTCAACCAGGAGAACTTCGTCGATCAGGGGTTCAAGGGGGTCGGCGAGCCGGCGTACCACCAGGCGCCGCCGTCGGTGTACCCCGGCGGGAAGGAGGCGTACGACCAGCACGCACGGGAGAACTTCCCGTACGGCTACCGCGAGGCGCGGGTCGACGAGGCCCGGAGCCTGATGGAGGAGGCGGGCTACACGTCGGACAACCCCGCAGAGTTGACACTGACCGTCTACAACGACCGCAACCCGGACGCGTACGCCCGGATCGCAGACCTGATCCGGACGAAGGCGTCCGCGATCAACCTGGAGCTGACAGTCGAGACGGCGCCGTTCGGGACGATCATCGACGAGGCGATCAGCGGGAATCTCGACATGTACACGTTGGGCAACGGGTTGGAGTACCCGTCGCCGGCGGACATGCTGAAGTTCGGGCGCCCCTACGAGGGGAACCTCGTGCGGTGGCGGGAGGACCCCTCCGACGCCTCCGAGCGCGCGGCGGCGGCCTGGGAGACGATCCAGTCGAATCTGGGTCCCGGCGCGGACGCAGAGGAGGCCCGTGCGGAGGCGTTCGTGGAGATGGAGGAGGCGATCTGGGAGGACGCCATCTACCTCACGAACTACCACCCCCGGGGCCAGCAGTTCTGGTACGACGACGTGGACGTGCCGATCCACCCGACCGGGTTCCACGACCGACTGTACGACGACGTGTCGTTGTAGGCTGTGAACCGACTCACGTACCTGTTGCGACGGCTCGCCTTGTCGATCCCGGTGGTGTGGCTGGGGACGACCGCCACGTTCGCCATCGTCCGACTGGGGCCGCTCAACCCCGCGGCCGCCATCGTCGGTCCGGTCAACAGCGCCGAGGCTCGCGAACGGCTCGCCCGGATCAACGAACGGCTGGGGTTGAACGACCCGTTGTTGGAGCAGTACTCGGAGTACATGCTGAATCTGATCACCTTCGATCTGGGTCAGTCGTGGGTCGTCTACCCCGGCCAGGACACGGTGGCGTTGCTGGCGGCGTTCGGCCCGCGGACGCTGTGGTTGGGCGCGTGGGCCGTCCTGATCCCGATCTTCCTCGGGATACCACTCGGAATCTACGCCGGACTCCACCCCAACACGCGGCGGGACTACGCCGCCTCCATCGGCGGGATCGTCTGGCGAGCGACCCCGAACTTCTGGCTGGCGGTCGTCCTCTTGGCGGGGCTGTCGTTGTCCAACGAGTTCCTCCCCGGCGGTGGGTGGCAGACGTTCCTCGTCGAGACCCGGCTGGTCGGCGCGCCGGACCTGTCTGCGCTCCACACGCCCGAGGGGTTCCTGACGGCGACGAAACAGGTGTTGCCGGCGTCGTTCGTCCTCGGCTCCGCGTCGATGGGGAACGAACTCCGGCTCTCCCGGACGGCCGTGTTGGAGATCATCACCGAAGACTACATCGAGACCGCCGAGGCCGTCGGCGTCTCCGACCGCCGGATCGTGTTCAAACACGTGCTCCGGAACGCCGCCATCCCGTTGATCCCCGTCGTGACCAGCGAGGCGTACTTGTTGGTCGGCGGGAGCGTGCTCGTCGAGGTGGTGTTCGGGATCAACGGGATCGGGACCCTGTTTTTCGAGGCGATGACGACCGGCGATCTTCCGCTTGCTGGCTCACTCATGTTCGTGTTCATCCTCATCACCGTCGGGATCAACGTGCTCCAGGACCTATTGTACACTGTGATCGACCCACGCGTCGGCTTCGAGGGGCGATAGGATGGCCGGAAACAACACCGCTCGGTCGACACCCGGAACGGAGCCGGACCACGACGGACGGTTCGCGCCCGGCGTCGGGTGGCTCGCCGGCGCGGCGCTCCTGCTTGCTCCGGAGGCCGGTGCGCTCGTCGGCTTCCTCGGGAGCCTCCTGAACGTCGAGTTTGTCGTCACCGTCGCGGACGCGGTGCCGACGTTGATCAGTCGGGAGACGATCCCGAACCAGGGGGTGCAGGTGCCCGGCGAGGGGTGGCAGGGGACGTTCTTCGGGCTGTCGCCGGCGGCGGCGTGGGCGCTCCGGGTCGTGGTGGCGTATCTCTACGCCGCGGTCTGGGCGGTGTGGCTGTGGCGCGGTTACACGCTCTACCGCCGACACTACCGTCGGCGGGCGTGGACACCGCGCGACGACGTGTTCCGGCGGTTCGGTCGCCACCGGTGGGGACAGTTCGGGCTGGTGATCGTCGCCTTGTTCCTCACCCTGGCGGTGTTCGCGCCCGCACTGGGGCCGACGACGATGGAACGGAACGTGTACGACCCGTACAGCTACGAGGTGGAGACGTACGACGCCGACGCCGGCGAGGTCGTGACCGTCAGTGTCGGTCAGGCGAACCTGGAGTCCGTCTCACAGGGGACCCCCGACCGGAACGTCCCGCCGTTGGCGTACGACGCGTTCGGCCGGTACCACCCGTTCGGGACACTCCCGTCCGGGCAGGACCTGTTCACCACCGTCGCGGCCGGCTCACGGGTGTCGTTGTTCGTCGGCTTGCTCGCGATCACGGTCAGCGCGTTGGTCGCGGTGGGGTTGGCGATGGTCAGCGCGTACTACGGCGGCGTGGTCGACCTGCTCGTGGTGTTGGTGAGTGACGCCACACAGGCGTTGCCGCAGCTGCTGGTGGTGATCCTGTTGTCGGTGGTGTTGTCGGAGACGTGGCTCGCCCAGCTGTACAGCGGCGGGGTGTTGTTGGCGTTGATCTTCGCGCTCACGGGGTGGCCGTCGTTGTGGCGTGCGATCCGTGGACCGGCGCTCCAGGTGGCCGAGCGGGACTGGGTCGACGCCGCCGACAGCTTCGGCCAACAGCCGCAGACGACGATGCGGAAACACGTGTTGCCGTACGTTGCGGGCTACGTGATGGTGTACGCGTCGATGAACTTCGGCGGGATCGTCATCGGGATCGCGGGGCTGTCGTTTCTCGGACTGGGGATCTCCCCGCCGACCCCGGAGTGGGGACGGATCGTCGACGTTGGCCAGCCGCTCCTCACGACCGCTTCCTGGCACGTCGCGGTGATCCCCGGCCTGCTGGTCGTGTTGGTCGTCACCGGGTTCAACGCGCTGGGTGACGGGATTCGGGACGCCATCGACGCCGAGACGGATCTCTCCGACGAGGAAGAGACGAGCGCCGCCGCCAGCGGCGCAGGAGGGTAGTTCGGTCCGTCGGCGGAACGGAGCGGTGGCTCAGTCCAGATTCAACGACAGCCCGGCGTGCCAGCGGTCGGCACCCGCCTCACGTTTCACCTCGTCCATCCGCGCGAGGAGGTGGACGGCGAGACTCGCGGTCTCGGCCGCACGATTTTCGCCGGCGGTCTGGAACTCCCCGGTCTCGCGGTTGGCGTAGACGGTACAGACGGCGCCCGCGCGGAGGCCGAAGATGCCCGCGAGCGTAGTGATCGCGCTGGCCTCCATCTCGATGTTCTTCACGTTCGCCGCCTGGAGTTCGTCCACGAGCGTCTCGTTGGCAGGTGACTCGTAGCCGTCGTAGCCCGGCCGACCCTGGCCCGCGTAGAAGGAGTCTGCAGACATCGTCACACCAGTGTGGTAGTCGTAGCCGAGTCGCTCGGCGGCCGCGACGAGCGCGGCGACGACCTCGTGGTCGGCGACGGCGGGGTAGTCCTCACGGACGTACTCCGCGCTGGTCCCCTCCTGACGGACGGCACCAGTGGTGATCACCAGATCACCCACGTCCATCTCCGGTTGGATCGCGCCACACGACCCCACGCGCAGGAACGTGTCGACGCCGACACGGGCGAGTTCCTCGACCGCGATGGCCGCCGAGGGACTGCCGATCCCCGTCGAGGTGACCGTGATCGGCGTCTCCTCGTAGTCGCCCGTGACAGTTTGGTACTCGCGGTGGCGCGCCTGCTCCTCGGCCGTGTCCCAGAACTGGGTGATCTTCTCGACCCGGTCTGGGTCACCCGGGAGCAACACCGTGTCGGCGACATCCGCACTCGTCACGTCCAGGTGGTACTGCGCCTCGTCGTTGGGGTCCTCGCTGTCGCCTGTCATGCCACTCCCGTCTCCTTCGACGCGAAAACCGGTTTCGGTCGGGCGGCGGCAGCGACGCGGAGAACAGAGCGACGAAAGCGGCACGGAGACACTGACGACGACAGCGACACGGAGAACCGAGCGACGACACGACGACATCGAGAACCAGACGACGACACCACGACGATACCACCCGGCGCGTGCAGTGCTGGCCTCGTGCCAGCACAAACTCGCGCGAGGGACGAGTGAGCGGCGCGAGTGGAACGAGCGGCGTGAACGAGGAGGCTGGGGAGGTTTGAGGGCTGTGCGGAGCGGCGCGGCACGGAGCGGCGCGGTACGGAGCGGCGTGGTGCGGATGCAGCGCGGTGCGGAACAGCACCACGACAGCAGACGCGAGCGCGCCGCCGTGCGGCGCGCTCGCGCTTTTTGATCGACATTTTTTCTCCGGGAGACTGCCTCCGGCAGTCTCCCGCTGAGTGAAAAAGGTCGTCTACCAGAACTGCTGTGTCCGGGCGTACTGGCGTTCCTGCTCCAACAGGTCGCGGTAGAACTCCGCCTCACTCTCGCGCAGCTTCCCGATCACACGCGCGGCGTTCGTCGGCCCCACACCCCGCGCGGCGAGCGCGATCACCGCCCGTTGGCCGTGCGCCTGCACCAGATTCGCCGCACGGTGAGCGCGCTGGGTGCGGCGTTCCTGTTCGTCGTCCTTCTCCTCGGCCCGCACCGCGTCGACACTCTCGTCGTCCCACGGATTGAGCGCCGCGATCCGCGTCGACCCACACTCCGGGCAGGTCGGCTCGGTCACACTGCCGACAGTGCGCTCACTGCGCCATTCCGTGCAGTGAACACACAACAGGATCACCCGGTCAGAGAGCACACGCTCCTTGATCGTCTCGACCACCGAGGCGTCGGCGTTTTCCGGAACGAGCAGCTCCTGACCGGACGACCGGCCGCCGGCACCCAACGGTGTGCGGTCGCGCGCGCCGACGACCTCAATCTCACCAGCCTGGATGTCCGCGAGCAGTTCCTCCGTGCGCCCGACCGCCAGTTGGGTGTGGAACACCTCCCGCACCGCCTCGTCGAACACCGGCGTGTCCTCCAATGCGGCGAGCAGGCGGTCGCCGCCGAACCGGCGGTCGGCGTCGTAGCGTTTGAGCGCCCCGAACTTCGCGGCGACGTGTGCAAGCGTGAACTTCAGCGTGTCCGAGTTCTTCAGCGCCAACTCCAACAACGTCTCGACGTGTGCGGGGTCGGTCTCCTCGAGAATCTGGATCACTGTTCCCGGGTCCGTGCGGGAGGGGACCTCCAGTTCGACCCGGTAGGGGTCCGCCTCCATCCCGACGGACGATCCCGTCCGTTGGCCGATCAACGCCGACAACAGCCGGCCGAGCGTGCGGTTCACCTCGTGGCCGTGTGGACAGTTGAGGACAATCTCCCGGCCACGGCCCTCGACGACCAACCGGTCGGCCGTCGGCACCGGATGCTCCGTCTCGGCGTGGCGGTGGATCTGTTCGAGCCCGACCTGCGCGGTGTGTTCGTCCGTCGGATACCGCGCGGTGAACTCCCGGGCGACCGTCTCCGGGGGTGCGCCGCCGGCGAACTGCGGCGCCGCGACCGACCGCATCTCCCCCACCTCGCGGGCGACCCCCTGTGGAACGGGAATCTCCTGGCCGGTCCAGGAGGGCACCTCGCCGGCGGGGTCCTCGATGGGCGCGACGTTCACCTCGGACTCCTCCTCGTCGACGTCGTTGATCCGCCACATCTCCCCGCGTTGGATGAACGTCTCCCCCGGCTCCGCGAAGTTGACGACGAACCGTTCGTCCAAGGTGCCGACCTGCCGGCGCGAGGAGATGTCGTACACCTCGTAGGTCTCCTCGTCGGGGATCATCGAGAGGTTCTGGTAGAAGTACTGCCAGGTGCCGCCGCTGGTCTCGATCCGGTCGCGTTCCTCGTCGAGCCACACCACCCGGTTGCCGTCCAACTCCCGGACGACCTCGCGGAACTGCGTCGGCGCGAGACTGTCGAACGGGTAGGCGCTCGTCAGGAGTTCGTACGCCTCGCGGGCGTCGACCCCGTCCTCGCGGTCCATCACCACCCCGACGATCTGGTTGGCGACCACGTCGAGACTCCCGTGGTGGATGCCCGCGGTCTCCACCTCGCCGGCCGTCGCCCGCCGCGCGATCGCCAACGCCTCCAACGTGTCGTCCGGGTGGTCCGTGACGATCGTCCCCTCCGACACCGCGTCACGGCGGTGGCCCGCGCGGCCGACGCGTTGGAGGATGCGTGTCACCTCCCGCGGGGAGTTGTACTGGACGACGTGGTCCACTCGCCCCACGTCGATCCCCAGCTCCATCGAGGAAGTACACACCAGCCCGTCGATCTCGCCGGCTTTGAACCGATCCTCCACGTCGACTCTGGCCTCCTTCGACAACGAGCCGTGGTGGACCTCGATTGGCTCGTCGAGCGTCTTAAACCGCGACCCCAACGCCTCGGCCGTCTGGCGCGTGTTGACGAAGATCAGTGTCGACTCGTGGCCCGCGACCACGTCCCGGATCAGCCGGACGTGACTCGCGATCGTCGCGTCCGTTGCGAGTTCGCCCGCCAGCCGTTCGTCGGCCTCGGTCACTGTCGGCGACACCACCTCGAACTCGACCGCACTGCCGGCGTCGATCTCGACGATCTCACACCCACGCGCGCCGGTGAGGAACCTCCCAACCTCCGCGGGGTCACCGACCGTCGCGGACAGCCCGATCCGTTGGTAGGCGCCGGCGAGTTCCCGGAGTCGTTCCAACGCGACGGTCAGCTGTGCGCCGCGTTTCGAGGCGGCGAGTTCGTGGACCTCGTCGATCACGAGGTGGCGTAGGTCTGCCAGCGCCGTCCGGAGTTTCGACCCCGTCAACATCGCCTGGAGCGTCTCGGGGGTCGTCACGAGCACGTCCGGCGGGTCGTCGGCTTGTTTCTGGCGTTGGTAGTCGGTCGTGTCGCCGTGACGCACCTGCACGTCGAGGTCCAACGTCTCACCCCACCACTCCAGCCGTTGGCGCATATCGCGGTTGAGCGCCCGCAGCGGCGTGACGTAGAGTGCTCCCATCCCCTCGGGCGGGTCGTCAGCGAGCGCCGAGAACACCGGCAACATCGCGGTCTCCGTCTTCCCCGTGCCGGTCGGCGCGACGACGAGCCCGTTCGAGCCGTCGACGAGCCGCGGGATCGCACGACGCTGTGGCTCCGTCGGCGTCGTGAACCCCCGATCCGAGAGCGCCGCCCGCACCGGCTCAGAGAGCGCCGCGAAGGCGTCGACACCCTCCGCGACGGCGCTGTCTGTCATTACAACTCGTAGTGGTGCGACGAGGTTAACGCTTTCACAGCCGGCGTGAGTCGGACGCGAGGGCAGGGTCGAACACACCGAAGGCGAGTCCCACTCGAACCGTCAGACGGAGAGTGAGTCTGGGTCGGCACACACCCTCTCAGTCCTCACGACTGGGTCCCCTCGGTGTGTCGACAGAACACTCCTCGTGTGGCCTACCGTCGTTCGCGTTGTTCGACCTTGTTCAGTTCGATCAGCAGTCGGAAGATCGCTTTCACCAGATTCGAGTCCACGTCGAACTGTTCGGCGTTCCCGCCAGCGCGGTCCATCACCGCCTGTTCCTGTTTCTCGTCGGTCGTCGGCAGATCGCGTGCGGCCTTCACGTCCGCGATGGTGTCGGCGACGTACGTCCGGCGCGCGATCAGCTCGACCAGTTCGCGGTCGATCGAACGGATCTCCTCGCGCAGTTGCTCCAGTGTCATCTCCTCGGGGTCCTGCTCTGCCCCAATCCCGTCCGCGATCTCGCTCGTCTCGCCTGTCTCATCACCGTCGTCTGTACGCCCCTGTCTCTCCCACCGGTCCGTCGTGTCGTCTGTCATAGTTCAGAGTTCCCAGTCGCTCGGCGGGTCGCCGTCACCGCGGGCGACGACCCGTGCACCCGTGTCGCGGGTGGTCGTCTGTCGAACAGTCCCCTCACGGTCACGCCAGGCGTCCGCGACGCGGTCGAGATCGTCGCCGACCGCGACGACACTCGGCCCCGTCCCGGACAACGAGACCCCGCCGCAGTGTGGCATCGCCTCGACGGCCGGCGCCGTCGAGTAGTCTAACGCAGCCGAGAACGCCAACCCGTTGACCGTCATCGCGGTCTCGACGCTCCCGGCGAGTGCCAACTCGACGGCGTGTGTCGCCATCGGCGCGACACGCTCGCAGGCGGCGGTGTCGGTGTCGGCGCTGTACGCGCGTTCTGGCGGGGTCCAGACGACCGCCTCGCGGTCGAACCCCATGTGGTCCAGTAACACGTCGCGCTCGTTGTCGGTGACGGTGACGCCGCCGAGCATGCTCGCGGAGGCGTCGTCGAACGCGCCGGTGACGGTGACGCCTGCCTCACGGGCGGCGTCGACACCGAGCCGGCAGGCCTCGACCGCCGGGACATCTCCGTGTTCCTCACCACCACCCACAGACACGTCGAGTGCCGCCAGCGTCGCCAGGACGGTCGCGTTCGCGGCCGCAGACGAGGACTTCAACCCGGCGGCGGTCGGCACCGCGCTGGTCGTCCGGACACAGCCGCCGTGGCCGTCGCCGAACCGTTCGACGACCGTCTCGACACACCGTTCGATCAGTGACGTGTCCCCGTCCGGTGTGCCGGCGATCTCCCCGTCCACACCGCCGTCGGGGGTGAGCCGGACGGACGCCGTCGTCTCCACGTCAAGCGCGAACGCCGATCCACGCCCCGTCGCGAGCGCGTTCACCACTGTCCCCGCACCGGGGGCGACTGCACGACCGTACACGTCTCTGTGGGGTAGCCGGCAGGGAATCAAACTGGCGGTCGACTCACTCGGTGTACTCGACGGTCCGGTACTGGAGTTGGATGTCGAACCGCGACTCCGGCTCGCCGCCGTCCACCTCGCTGGACAGTCCGACCGTCCCGTCGACGCGCTCGGTCCCGCTGGCGAACGAGTCGAACCGTCTGTCGATGTACCCCACTCCGACCGTCCGGGCAGAACGGCCGACCGGCTCGTACACCACGTCCACCCGGAACGCGACGTACTCGAACGTCACCGACCCCTGGTTGGTCACGCTCGCGTCGACGACACAGACCGGGCGTCCGTCGACCCGCTCGATCTGGAAGTCGGACACGACCGTCAACGACCCAGGTGGTGGGGCCTGCGCACTGCGTGGCGTCGGTGTCGGCGACGCTGTCGGGGTCGGTGTCTCCGCCTCCGTCGCGGACGTAGCTGCCGTCTGCGCCCGTGTCTGTGTCTGTCCCGTCTGCGTCTGTGTCCCTGTCCGTGTCTGTGTACGTGTCGGTGACGGTGTCTCCGTCGCAGTCTGTGTCGGTGACCGCGTCCCCGTCTGTCGCGTCGTCGGCGGCGGTGTCTCGGTGAGTGGTGCTGGCGTCACCTCGTTGCCGCCGCCGCCGAGTCCGAGACACCCGCCGGTCAGCGCCGCCAGCGCTGCCAACACACCTCGTCGTGTCCGACGCACACCGGACGGTTGCTCGGGATGCCGAATAAACCTGCCTCCACGCCGGGTCGGCGCCCGCAGCGAAAACGCGACGCCGTGGCCTCAGTTTGCCGCCAGCCACGTCCGGCGGTGTGTCGCCCCCCAGCCGACACGTTCCTCCCACGCGGTCCGGGTCGCACCGGTGACCAGGAGGTGTGTGCCGCCCCGCGTGAGGTAGGCGTACTGCACGTCGCCGCCCGTGGTGTAGTACACCCGACTCCACGCGGAGTCACCGACAGTCGTCTGTCGTTGGCCGAACTCGTCGGCGGCGACGCGACCGGCCGCGAGCCGTTCGGCCCGCCAGGCCGCCCGCTCGGTCTCGTACGTCTGGACGTACACCGTCCGGTTGGTGCCCACCGCCGGATCGCGGGTGCCGAACACCGGAGAGCGGTCTGCGTTTCCTTCCGTAAACGCGACGAGCGTCTCTCGGATTCGGCCACGCCGGACCCGGAGTGGCGCGAACGCCCGGAGTACCTGCCGTTGCTCCCCGTCGGAGACGGCCGGCCGTGTGAACTCGTACGGGGTCGGTGCCTCCGGTCGAGTCTCGTAGGCGTACGCGTCGTAGCCGGTCGGCACGTGCCGCACCTGGAACAACAACGGCGCCTCCTCGTCGAACTCGCCACCTCGGAGCTGTCGCACCGCGATGTTGTTGATCGGTTGGCGCGGCAACGACTCCTGGTAGAACCGGTCGCCGGTGAGCGCCTGGAGATACGTGGCCAGCCGGTCGAGTTCCTCCTTCGTCCGGTCGTCGTCCCCGCGCCGGGCGAACCGAACGACCGTTCCCGCGAACCCGGACAGCCGACGGCGTAGGACGTTGTGGAGCCCGAAGTGTGGTCGCAGCACCCGTTCGACCTCGTCGACCCGCCGACCGAGCTGGCGTCTGAGCAGTTCGGCCTCCCCCAACGAGATCTCCGGTTCGGCGCGCAGACCGACCACGGACGCTCTGGCACGCCGCATCGCCGCCTGTGTCGCGTCGATCGCGGCGGGGTACTCCGTCGCGAGCCACTCGATCTCCTCGACGACCCGGGTGGTGCGTTCCGCTAGCTCCGGGTTCACCTCCGGCACCGACGGCCGGACGGCTGTCTCGGTCGTGTCGTTGTCCGCTCGGGGTGTCTCTGTCCCGTCGGTCGCTGTCGTCACCCCGCTCCGGCCGTCGTCCGGCTCCGGTCGGCGTCCCCCCTCACGCGAGACGCAGCCGGCTCCCAGCGTCGCCAGCGCCGTCGCCCCCAGGCGCAGCGCGTCTCGACGGTCCAGTCGCATACGCCCACCTCTCGCGGCCGTGCGGTAAAAGCTCCCGCTCGACCGGGCGAGCGGTCGACAGCGTCCCTCCCCGGTGGGGCCGGCAAAAACGGGGTTTGAAGCCGGTCGACCGCCACACTCCGAGCGATGGACACCACCCACGGCGTCGTCGAGACGTTCCGACGCGAGTTCGCGGAGTCGCCGACCGTGCTGTCGCGCGCCCCCGGCCGGGTGAATCTCGTCGGTGGTCACGTCGACTACAACGACGGGATCGTCCTGCCGGCCGCCATCAACCGCGCGACGGTTGTCGCCGCCCGCCCGCGGACGGACGACACGATCCGCGTCCACTCCGCGCGGATGGACGAGACCGTCACCGCACGTGTCGGTGACCCACGCGACGACTGGGCCGCCTACGTCGTCGGCACGGCGACGGTGTTGGACGGCGATGTCGGGGCAGACGACTCTGACGTGCTCGGCGCGGACGAAAGCGACGGGATCGGCGCAGACTTGGTCGTCGGCGGCGACGTGATCGTCGGCGCGGGGGTGTCGTCGTCGGCCTCGTTGGAGGTGGCTGTCGCGGGCGCGCTGAACGCCGTCCACGATCTCGGCCGTTCGCGGGAGGAACTCGCGGACGCCTGTTGGCGCGCCGAGAACGAGGAGGTGGGGATGGCCTGCGGGATCATGGATCAGTTCGCCAGCGCACTGGGGGAGGCGGGACACGCGCTCCGGCTCGACTGCCGGTCCCGAGACGTGCGGGCGATCCCGTTCGACGACGCCGCGGTTCTGGTGATCGACACGACGGTGTCACACGAACTGACGGAGTCGGGGTTCAACGACCGCGTCCGGGAGTGTCACGAGGCCACCGCCCGACTGGACGAACTGCTCGGCAAGCGGGTCCGGTCCCTGCGGGACGTAACGCCCGCAGACGTGTCAGCCCACGCCGACGCGCTCGACGAACCGTTGGCGAAGCGCGCCCGGCACGTCACGACAGAGATCAGACGGGTTCGGACGGCCGCCGACGCGCTGGCCGACGGCGACACCGACCGCGTCGGAACGCTCCTCCGGGAGTCACACCGGAGCCTCCGTGAGGACTACGAGGTGTCCTGCCGAGAGCTGAACGCGGTCGTCGACGTGTTGGACGACACCGACGACGTGTTCGGCGCGCGGATGGTCGGCGGCGGCTGGGGGGGGAGCGTGATCGCGCTCGTCGAGCCGGCCGCGACCGACCGCGTCGCCGAGACGGTCCGCGCCGGCTACCGTGACCACACCGGGATCGACTGCGAGATCCACGCCGCAGCGTTCGGTGACGGGCTCGTGGTCGACCGACTGGCGTCGACCACCGACGACGCAACAGTCGATTAACAGTTTAGTGGTCGTAGCCCGTAGCTGGTGTGTGAGCACTGACGAAGACGTTCGCGGGACGCGGAACTGGCCAGAACTAGTGTCCTCGGTGTACCAGGAGATCCAGTCGGACGACGGGTCGACGACGATCCGGTTCTCCGAGATGAGTGTCCAGGTGCCGAGCCGAACCGGCGAGGACGCCGACCATGCACACTGGACGCTCGACGGTGATCTCGAACTGAACCCGCAAGAGGAGTAGCGACGGCAGCGTCGTCGTTCCCGACCGCGCTCCGGACCAGCCGAAGCACGCCCGAGGACACAATCGGCGGTGTGCAACGCTCTGCTACGACAGCGGTGCCGGTTGACGACCGACCTGCGGTCCCTCCGAAATCGTCCGACGAGCGACGCCTCAGCGCCGCCAGCGGCCCCCGCGAGCAGGGGAGACGGCGCCCAGTCGACGGCAGTTGCTGGGCGAACAACGAGTCTCGTGTGGCGTCGGAGCGACTGAAGACGACGCTGCAGACGTACTCCAACGGCTACTCACGCCGTGTGAACTGACTGTTCCACCGGAGGTGGTCACAGAACTCCGGGAACTCCTTGACACCGATGTTCACTCCCGCCGGTCCAGTTCCCACGCGTTCGGGTCGGAGACGACCGCTCGCGCGGTCGGCGGCGGCGTCGCGACCCACTCGACGGCGAGAATCTCCTCACTCGGGGCGTCGCCGCCGGGCGTGTCCCACCGCTCCGGGTACAGCCCCGCCTCCCCACCCACCTGCCGCGCCTCGAAGACGACATCCGGGAGGTAGCCACGGCGCTGGGGGTCGCTCCGGTCGACGTACCGCGTCCGCGAGGCGACCCACACGTCCGTCAGTTCGACCTCGACGCCCGCTTCCTCGAACGCCTCGCGACGAGCCGTCGCCGCCAGCGACTCTCCCGGTTCGTTGCCGCCGCCCGGGAGGTGCCACTCGTCGGGACGGTCGGACTCACGAACTACCAACACGCGGCCGTCGGCGTCCGTCACACGAATCTGGGCGGACCCCCGGAACCCCGAACGGAACCGCTCGGCACCGCGTGTGAACCGAGCAGGGTCGTCGATGACCGTCGCCTGCGTCGTCGGGAACCCGCCGAACCGGTCACGGAGAGCCGCCAGCCGTTCGTCCGTGTGGTGCCGGCTCTCGACCGCGAGTGGCGTGGACACGGCTGTAGCGTGACACGCCGACAACGTGTGGGTTGTGGTCGGAGTGCCGCTCTCCGTCACCGGGAGCGAGACGCTGGCCCGGTTCGGTTCAGACGACCGAGACGCGCCCAGAGGCCGACGAGAACGAACAGGAGGCCGGCGGCACCGACCAACGGGAGCCCCCAGTCGACAGCGAGTCGGTCCCCATCCCGGTAGTCGCGGCCCAACACAACGGCGGCGGCGACAACTGTCTTGTGGCGGGGGTCGCGGCGTCAGATGAGAGTCGACCGTCGGTCACCCGACACGCCGAGACCGTAGGAGGCAAGTACTCCCGGGGTGAACTGTGGGTGCGTGCGAGGGTAGCCAAGCTGGGAAACGGCGACGGACTCAAGATCCGTTCCCGTAGGGGTCCGTGGGTTCAAATCCCTCCCCTCGCACTGCACCGCGGGGTCGCCACGCCCCGCACAGTGCGGGAAGAACGCCTCTCGGGGCGATCTTCCCTCGCAAAACTCTCCGAACGTGAAACCGACAACGACTGGTTTCTGAGAGTCGTCGCCGAGCGCGCGCAGAACAGTTCTCGGCCAGTCGTCGGGATGTCTGTCGGTCAGTCGTCGGGATGTCTGTCGGTCAGTCGTCGAGATGTCCGCCGGTCAGTCGTCGACACGTCCGCCGTCGGCAGCGACGCCGACGATCCGGTCGGCGACGCGCTCGGCCGCGGCGGGGTCCGGGCGCGAACCGGCGGCGATTTCCTCGCTCAGTGCCGTCGCGAGTTCGGTCCCCTCCGCGTCCGGGTCGTCGGCGACCCGGTCGAAGACGGGACGGTAGCCGGCCGCACAGCGTCGACCGCCGTCGGTGCTGTTCGCGTCGACGACGTACGCGATCTGTCGGACTGCCTCCTCCGGTTCCATACACGACCTGTAGACGCCCACGGACTTGAAGCTACTCTAAGTCGAAACCGAGTTACAAATCGTCGTTCGCGTCGTCCGGATCATCCGAGTCGGTGGAGTCGTTCGCGTCGTCCGGATCGGTGTAGTGATCGGGGTCGTCGCCAGCCACGCCGTCGCGACTACGGTCCGTCACCGCGGCGAGTCGGCGGTCGACGGCGCGAACGTACTCTGCGGCCACGGCCGGTTCGGCGGCGGCGATCGCGAGTGCGCGGTCGTAGCCGTGTGTGAACTGGCTCCGGAGTTCTCCTGCCGGGAGCTTGTTGCTCGCGACAGTCTGTGCGGTCTCCACCGGTGCGGCGAACGCCTCTGGAGCGTCGGCTGTCGGGTCACTGGGGTCGTCGGCGGCCGTCGGGTTGCCCGCGTCGTCGACGACTGTCGCGTCGTCCGCGTCAGTCGACGGTGTGTCGTCCGCGTCGTCGACGACTGTCGCGTCGTCTGTGTCGGCCGACGGTGTGTCGTCCGCGTCGACTCCACTCGCACTGTCGTCGTCACCAGCGGCTGTCGCGGCCGCCTCGACGGCGGCCTCGTGGAGTTGTGTGAGTACGTCTTGGACGTCCGCCGGCACGTCGTGGGCCACGCCCCGGTGGTGGGCCGGTGGGGTGAAGTGTGTTCCCCACACAGTCGCGTCAGGACTTTGCGGCCGGAGTGTGTCGATCTGGTCGTGAGACGCGTCGACACACAGCGTCGCGAGACAGCCGTCGTCGCCGTCGCCGCCGGCCTCGCGGCGACGGTGACTGCTGGTGCCGCCGTCGGATTCGGCCGTCCGTGGTTCGTCTTCACCGCCGTCAGGTGGTTGTTCGCCCGCACACCGGACGTTCTCGTCCGGTTCGGAATCACGGAGATCGGGGGTGCCGCACAGCCGTTGTTCGCTGTCAGTGTCGGCGTCGCCGCGATTTGGGTGCTCGGGGCGGCTGTCCCGCTCGGAGAACACGTCGCCAACCGGACCGGGACAGGGGTCGCGACACCGATGACCGTCGTCGCCACACAGACGTTGCTCGCGTTGCTGGCGGGCGGGACAGCCCCCGCGGCCGTCGCGGGCGGCCTCGCCGGCGGGGTGGTCGCAGTCGCGAGTACCGACGTGCGCGGTACGGGCGAGGACCGACGGACCGCCCTCCGAGCGCTCGGCACTGCCGGCCTCGCGGTCGGCGTGAGCGGCCTGTTCGCGCGACTGTCGCGTGATAGCGCGGCGACCGAGACCGACGAGGCGAGTGGGACGGACGACACCGTCACGACGGCGGACGTAGAGAACGACGATCTCGAACGACAGCTGTTCGAGGCCGCTGAGGGCCGGTCACTCGACGTGGCGAACCTGGAGGGGTTGGTGTCACGGAACTTCTACCAGGTGGACATCAACGCCGCAGACCCACGGACCCGTCGCGAGGAGTGGACGTTGGAGATTCACGGCGCAGTCAACGGCGGGGGGACGCTCGACTTCGCCGGACTGCTCGACAATCCGACGGAGTACCGGTTCGTCTCTCTGCGGTGTGTCGGCGAGAAGCTGAACGGACAGAAGCTGGACACGGCACTGTGGACGGGTGTTCCAGTCGAGGCGTTGTTGTCGGACGTGACACTCGACGAGGCGGTGACACACGTCGCTGCTCGCGCCGACGACGGCTACGTGATGGACTTCCCAGTCAAGGCGTTGGACGACGCCTTCCTCGCGTTCGGGATGAACGGCGGGCCGCTCCCGCAGGGACACGGCTCGCCCGTCCGGTTGCTCGTTCCCGGCCATTGGGGTGAGATCAACGTCAAGTGGATCACCGAGCTGGAGTTCCTCACCGAGGAGATCGACGGCTACTGGGAGAAACGCGGCTGGCACGGCACCGGTCCGGTCCACACTGTCGCCAAGCTCCACACGGTCGACACCACAGGTCCGAGTGTCGTCGTCGGTGGCCACGCCTACGCCGGCACCCGGGGACTCGACCGCGTCGAGATCTCGACGGACGGCGGCGACAGCTGGGAGACCGCCACGCTGTCGGACCCGTTGCCCAGCAGAGTCCCGACGGACGCCGACCCCGAGACGCTCGATCTGGACGACCCGGCCGACGACGCCGCGCGGATGTGGCGCCACGAGTACGTCGCCAGCGAGTCACACGAGGTGGTCGTCCGCGCCGTCGAGGCCGACGGCACCGTCCAACCCCGCAAGAACGGCGAGGGTGACCCGTACCCCTCGGGGGCGACTGGCTGGGTTTCCCAAACTGTCGAGCCGAACGGCTGACGCCTGTCGGCCTGCTCCCCGCCGAACTGTTACTAACTGCCAGCCGGTCGTTCCAGCAGGCTTATTAACGAACACCGGTCAGATAACAACGTGAGCGAGGCGACAGCGACACGGCGAGAGGCGGGCGACACAACCAGCGTCGCGGCGGGGTTCGGCGCGACGGTGGTGTTGGCGTTGTTGTCCGGCGTGACCGCGTGGCCGTTGGTGAACGGCGAGTCGGCGGGGACGCAGGTGAAGCTGTTGTGGATCGGCTGGGTCGCGTTCGCGTCGATGGGTGGCGCAGCGTGGGTCGGCGCGCGTGTCCCGCGGAGGCGGGCACGGGTGTTGGTGTGGGGGTACGGGCTCGCCAGCGGCGCGATGATCACCAGCGCCTCCGTGTTCCTGTTGCCGCAGGCGATCAACCAGTCGGCGGCTTTCGGCGGGTTCGGAATCGCGCTGGGGTTGCTCGTCGGCTACTCCGGTCACGCGATGGGGCACCGACTGGGTCACCTCGACGTGCCCGGCGACCGCGCGATCCTGGAGTTGACCGCCCACGCCTTTTCGGCGGGGTTGATCATCGGCGTGATCTACGGCAACGTCCCCGAACTGGGGCTGTTGTTGGGACTGTCGATCGTCTCCCACAAGGGGCCGGCGGGGTACGCGGCCGCGAACCGCTACGTCGCCCGCGGCGGCGACTGGCGTGCCGTGCTCCTCCCGGCGGCTGGCGTGGGGATCACCGCACTCGGGGCGTCGTTCGTCGCGTTGCCGACGGACGCGGCCGTCCGCGGGGTGGTGTTCGGCTTCGCGGCGGGGGTGTTCGTCCACGTCGCGACGGACTTCCTCCCGCGGTGTGAACTCGGGTCAGAGATTCACGACGCGCTTGCCGTCGACGGCGACGCCCACGCGTTGTTGGACCGGCTCCGCACCCACGCCGTCGTCTCGACGACGCTCGGGGGTGTCGCCGTCTTCCTCGCGTGGCTGGTGGTCGCCTGACGCGACACGACGGCGTGGCGCGTCTCTGTAGACCGACGCAGCACACGCGCCTGTAGTCGGCTACGATCCGGGGTACTCTCTGTCTAAGTCCAGATCGTCGACATCGAGATTGTCGACATCGGGATCGTCGCCTGCGTCGCCGCTCTCCTCTCCAGTGTCGTCTGCCGTCTCGCCTGTGGTGTCGGCGTCCTCGTCGCCGCGACCGCCGACCTTCTTGACGCCCTCGCCTTCGAACTCCGGGCGGATGTCGTCCAGCAGTTCCGCCTCGCGGTCGTACACGTCCTCGGGCGCCGGCGGCTCCGGGAGCGCCTCCGGCTCGGCGGCGACGTGTTCGATCCCCTTGTAGCCTGCCGGGGCGCGACCGCCGTCGTCGAACCACTCGTGGAAGGCGTCACGGAACGTCTCCTGGCCGGCCAACGACCGCCCGCCACGCTCCCGGAACCAGAACAGGAACTCCGTCTCGTGGTCCGAACAGAGCACGACCTCGTCCATCGGCTCCCCGTACACCACCTCGGCGACGTTACACGCCTTCTTGTTCGCCTCGCCGTGGACCAGATAACAGGCGTCACACGGCTTCCCGATCACCGTCTGGAGCCGGAGCAGTCGTTTGCGCGTGTCCGGCGACATCGCCTCCAACGACCGCCACTCGCCGTCGTCGCCGAACAGCTCCGACTCGTCGAACCGCCAGCCGTGGAGTCCGATGCTGACCTTGCCCATCGTCGCCGCGTAGCCCGCCGACGGCAAAGAACACCCTGTTCTGTCCGGACGACGGCTTTGTCGACCCGACTGGGTGGCGGGAAGCTTTTGACGCCTGCGACCCCGGTGGGTGGTGTGCAGACGGACCAGCGACGCCGCGCCCGAAGACGACAACGACGACGACGGCGACGCCAGTCCGACGACCCCGCGACGCCACGTGACGCCGAGACGGGTTCCGGCACCGCCGGAGCGGGAGCGGCAGCGAGTAGCTCGACAGAGAGTGGTGTGACGGCAGACGGCGCGACAACGACCACCGACTCCGCCGACGACGACGGGGACCACCCGGTGGCGGTGGCGCTCGAACGGCTGATCTGGACGATCATGTCGACGTTCTCGTTGTTGTTGGCTGGCGGCGCGGCGTTGCTCACCGTGCGGACGGACGGGCCGGCCGCCGTCGGGCTCGCGCTCGCGGCAGTCGTCGTCGCCGTCTCGGCGGCGTACTTTCTCTACCACATGTGGCGGGCTCCCGAGGACGCACAAGAGTTTTGAGCCGTGACTGCCTGGTTGCTGGCGATGGCATCAGTCGCGTCCACTGTTCGGTCGCGCCCCCCCGCCGCCGACCGTGTAGGGGCGTGAGCCCCACCTCTTCCTCGTGACGAGTCGACGCCGTCACCACTCGTGTCTCGCCCGACGACCGACCACCACTCACCGACATGTCCACGACACCGACACGCAACCGTACACACCGACCGACGAACCGCCAGACAGAACACGACAACACGCGAACGGAGGGACGACGATGAGCACACAGCGCGAGACGGACGACACGGACGGCGAGACCGACTCCGACCTCTCGGGGGGGTACGATCCGGAGGCGGTCGAGCCGAAGTGGCGCGACCACTGGGTCGACGCCCAGACCTACCGGTTCGGCGACGGCGACGCCGACCCGGACACCGCCTACACGATCGACACCCCGCCGCCGACCGTCTCCGGGAGTCTCCACATGGGCCACCTCTACGGCCACACGCTCCAGGACTTCGCGGCCCGGTTCCACCGGATGTACGACGGTGACGCCCTGTTCCCGTTCGGTTACGACGACAACGGGATCGCCTCCGAGTTGTTGACCGAACAGGAGTTGGGTATCCACCACTCCGACTACAGCCGCCGTGAGTTCCAGGAGAAGTGTCGCGAGGTGTGTGTCGACTACGAGGAGAGCTTCACGGAGGAACTCCAGTCGCTGGGCGTCTCTGTCGACTGGTCGCGCACCTACAAGACGATCGAGCCACGGGTCCAACGCACCTCACAGCTCTCGTTTATCGACCTCTACGAGAAGGGCCGCGAGTACCGCGAACGCGCCCCGACGATCTGGTGTCCGGACTGTGAGACCGCGATCTCGCAGGTGGAGATGGAAGAGGAGAAACGCGACTCCGAATTCGTCGATGTCGCGTTCACGCTCGCCGAGACCGGGTCCGAGCCACCCACGAACCCACAACGCGACGAGAGTGAGTACGCGGTGCCGACAGCGCCGGGCGATGAGGTCGTCATCTCGACGACCCGGCCGGAACTCCTGCCGGCGTGTGTCGCGATGTTCGTCCACCCGGACGACGACGCCAACCAACACCTCGTCGGCGGGACCTGTGAGGTCCCACTGTTCGGCCACGAGGTGCCGATCTACGCCGACGACCGTGTCGAGGCCGACACCGGTACCGGGATCGTCATGTGTTGTACGTTCGGCGACCAGACGGACATCGAGTGGTACCAGGCCCACGACCTGGACCTGCGGGTCGCTATCGACGAGTCCGCGACGATGACGGAGCTAGCGGGCAACTACGAGGGGTTGTCGACGAAGGCGGCCCGCGCCGCGATCAAGGTGGATCTCGACGACGAGGGGGCGTTGCTCGCGCGTGACCCGATCGAACACGTCGTTCAGGTGCACGAACGCTCCTGTGACGCCGCCGTCGAGTATCTCGTCACCGAGCAGTGGTACATCGAGATGCTCGACCACACCGAGGAGTATCTCGAAGCCGGCCGCGAGATGGAGTGGTATCCGGAGAAGATGTTCTCCCGGTATGAACACTGGATCGAGGGGTTAGAGTGGGACTGGTGTATCTCCCGGCAACGCGACTCCGGGATTCCGTTCCCGGTGTGGTACTGCGCCGACTGCAACGAGGAGATTCTCGCCGAGCCCGAACGGCTCCCGGTTGACCCCATCGCCGACGAGCCGTCCGTCGACGCATGCCCGGCCTGTGGCCACGACGGGTTCGAACCCGAGGAGGACGTGTTCGACACGTGGGCGACCTCCTCGCTCACCCCGTTGATCAACGCCGGCTGGGGGTACGACGAGGAGACGGGCGAAATCGGCTTCGACGAGCCCGATCTGTACCCGATCGACCTCCGGCCACAGGGCCACGACATCGTTTCCTTCTGGTTGTTCCACACCGTCGTCAAGTGTGTCGAACACACCGGTGAGGTGCCGTTCGAGGGTGTCCTGATCAACGGCTGGGTGTTGGACGAGAACCGCGAGAAGATGTCCTCCTCGCGGGGGAACGTTGTCTCCCCGTCGACGGTGATGGACGAGTACCCGACGGACGCGATCCGGTACTGGGCGTCGGGGTACGCCGTCGGCGACGACTTCCCGTACAAGACGAACGAACTTCGACAGGGGGAGAAACTGATCCAGAAGCTGTGGAACGCCTCGAAGCTCGTCGACGATCTCGCGAGCGAGGGCCTCGACGGAGTGCCGCCGGAACCGAGCGGCGCCGAGCCACCCGCGTTGGAGCCGGTCGACGAGTGGCTCCTCTCGAAGCTGGACGACGTGGTCGAGACGGTCACCGACCACTTCCGTGGCCACGAGTACGCCAGGGCCCGGACGGAACTGCGAGGGTTCTTCTGGGACACGTTCTGTGACAACTACCTCGAGCTTGCGAAACAACGCGACGGGGCAGCAGAGTCGACGGCGTACACGCTCCGGACGGTCCACGAGACCGTCCTCCGGTTGTTCGCGCCGATCCTCCCGTTCGTCACCGAGGAGGTGTGGGCGGCCGCATACGCCGACGGCACAGAGAGCGTCCACCGGCAGTCGTGGCCGGAGCCGCAGGGGTACGACGCCCCGTTGGCGCCTGGTGAACGCGCGATGGCAGTCGTGTCGGCGCTCCGGTCGTTCAAGAGCGACCGCGGGTTGGCACTGAACGCGGACGTGCCGGCCGTCGACGTGTACGGCGACCTGGCTGGCTTCGAGGACGCCGTCGCGAGCGTGATGCACGTCGAGGACCTGACGGCGTACCCGGACGCCACCGCGCCGGAAGCGACCGCCGAGATCGTCGATATCGACCTCGACTACGCGACCGTCGGCCCGAAGTACGGCGGCGCAGTCGGCGACATCGAGGCCGCAATCGCCAACGAGGAGTACGAACTCGACGACGACACGCTCCAGGCCGCCGGCGAGACGCTCGCGGCCGACGAGTTCGAACTGGTCGAGGAACACTCATATGACGGTGACGGGGAACTCGTCGAGACGGCGGAGGTCGTGATGGTCGTCCACCTCGACGAGTAGCCACGCCCCCTGTTCGGGCCCGTCTCGCCGTCACTCACCGATCACGTCTCGCAGTCGCTCGCTCCCCAGCTCCGCACGCGCTCCCAGCGTGCGGGACGTGACCGCACCGCAGGCGTTCGCGACTGCAAGCGCGGTCGCGACATTGACGCCGTCGCCGGCGGTTCTCCCGGGGAGCGACCGGTCACCGGCCGTCGCCGCCGCGGCCGTCTGTACCGACTCCGACACCACACCCCGGCGCGCGGCGAGGTAGCCTGCCGCGAAGGCGTCGCCGGCGCCGGTCGTGTCGAGTGCCGTCGTCTCGAACCCGGGGTGGGTGTGTTCCCACTCGCGGGTGTGGACGGCGGCGCCGTCGGCCCCGAGCGTGACGATCACCGCCGCGTCCTCGCGGAGTCGGTCCCCCCACGGGTCGGGCCCCAGCGACGCCGCCTCGCGTTCGTTGACGAAGACGAGATCCGCCAGCGCCAACGCCGCCGAGAAGTCCCGGTCTGCGAGCCGGCGTCCAGGTGCGAAACTCACCGTCGTGCCGCGGTCGCGGGCACGCTCGGCCACCGCCGCGGCCACTGCCGGCGGCTGGTTCGTCAGGTGACACACGCCCGTCTCCAGTGCCGTCGCCGAGAGATCACTCGCGTGGAACGCCTCGTTCTCACCGGCGCCCGACAACACCATCACCTCGCCGTCGCCGTCGACGATCAGATACTTCACCGCGGTCGACCCGCCGGCCTCGACGAGCCGTGTCTCGACACCCGAGGCGGTCAGTTCCCGCCGGGCGCGCTCGCCGATCTCGTCGGTCCCCGTCGAGCCGAACAACGCCGCGTCACCACCCAACCCGGAGAGGTTCACCGCGACGTTGGCCGCGCTCCCGCCGCCGGCTTCCGCGGTGCCGCGCAGCTGTACCTCGCCGTCCGGCGCCGGCAACTCCGCCACCCTGAGGGTCACGTCCCAGTTGACGTGTCCCACACACAACACGTCGGTCACTCCGACTCCGTTGGTCGGTGTGGGTGAAAGTCCTTGTCGTGGGGGCGGGTGAGTGGTCGAGGAGTAACGACCAGTAGATGTATACTGTCGAAACACGTTGTAACCAGTGAAAGTATGAGCACCGAGAAATCAGAACAAGTTGTCTCTGTGAGCGCCCGTGGGCAGGCGACGATCCCGAAGGAGTTTCGCGAGAAGTTGGGTGTCGACGCGCCCGGCCGCGTGAAGTTCGTCGAGACGGAGGGTGGTGCGGTCGTGGTGCAACCGATCACGTCGGTCACAGATCTCCGTGGCGTTCTGGCAGGCGAGACCGACGAGTCGGGACGGACAGCGACAGAACTCCTCCGAACGGAGCGGTCGCGGGACGCGGCTGACGCCGCGCTGGTCGGAGAGAGCACCAGTGACAACACCACAACGGAGAGGTCTGACGACAACGACTCCGAGGAGTCGGCGGAGTGACGACCGACGAACTGCCAGCCACGGTCGTGTTCGATACGGAACCGTTGGTAGCGTACTTCTGTGACGAACCCGGTGGCGACACCGTGGAGCGGTACCTCGAAGCCGTCGAGGGGACGACCGACGGGTACATCTCCGCGGTCAACCTCACAGAGGTCAGGTACGTCGTCAGAGCGACTGCGAGTGCAGACAGGGCAGCGACCGTCACCGACGTGATCAGACAGAGTGGGATCAGGCGTGTCGATACGGCAGAGACGTGGGAGACGGCGGCAACGTTCAAACACCGACACTCGCCGGCGCTCGGTGACGCGTTCGCACTCGCAACTGCACAGACAGTCGACGGCACGTTACTCGTCGGCGCGGACGACGACTACGACGGCGTCACCGACGTTCCGGTGCGGAAGTTTCGGCACGATCCGGTGTGACCTCGGCCTGGAACCTCAGCAACTCCCACCGTCCAGACCTGGCGAAGTGAGGCGACGAGCAACTGACGACTCACTGAGCGGCACACCACGCTTCGCGGCCAGCACCCACAGTTGCGTATCTAAACACGAGTGAGCGACGCGAATCGTTCGAACTTGACGGTCGGGAGTTGTCGACTCTCTGCCACACCACACCTTTTAGCCGGTAGTGACTCTCACCGGTGTATATGGGCGTCCGCATCGAGGGGTCTGACGCGTTCAGAGAGGCTGTCGACCGAGTAGCGCTCGAAGGCGACGAGCGGAACGTCAGTGTCTCTGATCTGTTCACCGATCGAGTCATTCTTCCGAGAGAGTCCGCTGACAGTTGAGGAAGACACTGGGCTCAAACAGACGCAGAACACAGCGTTCGACAGGTACGTCGTGAGCCACACCGGGTTCGATTCGTGGGAGTCGATGTTGTCTGCGGGTGTGCGGCAGTGGGTTCTCCGACAGGACAGAGACTGAACCTCCGGAATCGACAGGCTACGGCTTCTCTGTCGAACTGTCGTCCACCTCCGACCGTGCATCGGTCGTTATTCCTTCGTCCGTCTCGTCAGATGTGCCGTCTCCAGATGCACCGGATTTGTCCAACAGCGTACCGACACTCTCTGTATCAATACTCACCGTGACATCGTTGTTGTCGCCCGAAACCACCATCTGGTTCTGCCCATCTACCTCGTTGTTGTCACCCGACACTATCGTCTGGTCCCCCGTGTCGTTGTCACGCGGTTTGCGGTAGTTCGAAACAGCCAGCGCGAACGACCCGAACGTCGCAACGCCGAGCGAAACGTCCCACCCGGTGCCAACAGTGTGCCACTCACGTCTCCCAGCGGCGGATGAACGACGACCACCCGGACGGCGACAAGACGCGCAGCGAGCAATAGTCCGACTGCAACGACCCCGATTGTCAGTAGAGCGAGCGGCGACACTCGTCTAACCAGTGCCCACCGAGAGCGACTTATCCGGGTAGTCTGCCGTCTAGAGCCACTTCAGCTCCCGCCAGACACACCGGACAGATCGTGTAGCTACGCCAGACAGTGGCGACCCACTGCGCTCACTCCTCCGAGTCGGCCCACGGCCGCGCCGCCGACTCACCGAACAGCTCTCGCATCAGCGTGACGATCGTCTCGGGGGGGAACTGACCGCTCTCGGTGACGATCGCGTCGACGTATCGCGGCGGAGTCACGTCAAAGGCCGGATTCTCCACCGCGACCCCGCCGATCTCGGCGCGCGTCTCGTCGTCCAGCACCTCCGTCTCGGCGCGCATCTCGATCTCGACGGTCTGGCCCGTGAGCGTCTCCGGGTGGAGCTTGATCGTCTGAGCGGCGACGACGATCGGCACCCCACGTTCGCGGGCGTTGACCGCCAGCCCGGAGGTGCCGATCTTGTTGACGACGGAGCCGTCGGCGGCGATGGAGTCGGCGCCGACGAGCACGTGGTCCACCTCGTCGAGATACCGCCGGGCCGCGGAGTCGACGATCAGCGTCACGTCCACCCCCGCCGCACGGAGCTGTTCGGCGGTGATGTGCCCCTGGTTGCGCGGCCGGGTCTCCTTGACGACCGCAGACAGCTCTTTCCCCTGCTCGACGGCGGCCTCGACACACGCCAGCGCGTCCGTCGAGTGGCAGTGGGTCATCACCGTGTCGCCGTCGCGGAGCCGGTTCGCGCCGATCTCACCCAGATCAGTCTGTGCGCGGTCGAGTCGGGTCTGGAACGCCTCGGCGGCGTCGACCACGGACGCACGCAGTTCCGCCACGCTGTCGCCGTCCATCCGGTCTAACACGTACCGGAGCGCGTTCGGCAACGACACCGCGGTCGGGCGAGTGTCGTACAGCCGCCGGCCGGCGCGGCGGTGTTCACGACGGAACCCCGCCGGGTCGGCGGCGTCAGACGCCCGCGCCTGTGCCGCCAACGCCTCGGCGGCGGCGCCCGCGATGGTCGCCGCGCCGCGGATCTCCATCGACGCGATCCGCTCGGCCGTCGCCTCCAACTCCGGGTGAAACGCCTCGCTCACACCTGTCCGTGGCGAGCCGGTGGGTTAGCTCCTGTGGCTCCGCGGGCGACGAGCGGGAACACCGAGTGAGCGACGAGTGAGAACACCGAACGGACGACGAAGACGACAGCGTGTGAGACTCGCCACAGGAGCTATTTGCCCCGGGCACCGACCCGGGCGTATGTCCGACAGTGTTCCCGCGACAGACAGATCGGTGCCGTTGGGTGTGGTGTTGCTCGCCGCGGCCGGCATCGTCACCGGTGTCCTCCAGTTGCTCAGTAGCCTCGGCTCGTTCGTCTCCGGCCCGCTCGGCTTTCTCGGCGGGTCGGTCGGCGTGGCGTTCGCGGTCGGCCAGATCGTCACGCTGGTGTCGTTGCTCCGGCTCCGTCGGTGGGCGCTGACTGTCACCCTCCTCGTGGTCGGGCTCGGCGCGGTCGCGTCGCTCCTCTCGGGCCAGTTGCTCCTGTTGTTGGTCCAAGGTGTCGTCGCCGGCTACCTGTTGTCGGTGGCCGACCGGTTCGACTGACGGAACCACTGACGACCCGGCTCAGTCGGCCGTCGGCGCCGGCGCGGCCACGTCGATCTCGCCGGCGTCGAGCTGTGCCTCGACGTTCCGGGCGGCCTCGACGAGGTTCGCCATCTTCCCGTACGCGATCTCCCGCGGGAGCAGCTTCAGCCCGCAGTCCGGGGAGACGGTGAGCTTCTCCGGCGGGACGATCTCGAACCCCTGCCGGATGTTCTCCTCGATCTCGGCGACCGGCTCCACCTCGGCGGTGTGGGCGTCGACCACGCCGAGCGCTAGATCCGGCGCGAAGTTCCCGTCCGCGAACACATCGAGCTGTTCGTAGTCGCCGTTACACAGCTCCACGTCGAACTCGTCGATGGGGAACTCGTTGATCTCCGGGTAGATCCGGGAGTAGTCGCCGTAACAGACGTGGAGTCCGATCCGGACCGTCTCCGGAATCCCGTCGACGATCCGTTCGAGCGCCTCGCCGAAGATTGCGTGGTCGTCGACGTGTTGTGCGAGCGCGGGCTCGTCGATCTGGACGTACCGCGCGCCGGCTTCGACCAGTCGCTCGATCTCGTGGTTGACCAGATCGGCGAGTTCGTACGTCAACTCGGCGGTGTCGTCGTACTGCTCGTCGAACGCCCACCGGGCGAGCGTGTACGGCCCCGTGATCGGCACCTTCACCGGCCGTTCGGCCACCTCGTCGACGAACTCGAACTCCTCCACGAGCCACGGCTCGGCGTACTCGACCTCGTCGACGACGGAGGGTTTGCGGAAGGTGTTGTGCCCCCACACCTTCACCGGCCCGTTGAACTCGTAGCCGTCGATCCGTTCGGCGAAGTACTCAACCATCTCGTTGCGCCGCACCTCGCCGTCGACGACCACGTCGAGCCCGGCACGTTCGTGCTCGCGGGTGATCAGCCGCGCGGCGTCGTCCGTCGTCTCCTGCCAGTCGTCGGCGTCGAACCGTGCCTCGTCGTCTTCGAACCGTTCGCGGGCACGGTTCAGCCACGTCGGCTTCTTGTAGGAGCCGACGACGGTCGTCGGGAGGAAGTGGTCGTTCGGGTGGTCCTCGGGGCGGAACTGCTCGCGGTTCTGTGGGTTGCGGCTCATGCTGTCACCTCCGTCTCCAGTCGCTCGCGGGCGAGTGTCGCACCCTCGGCGAGCGCGGCCAGCTTCTCCCGGTGGCGGTTCACCGGCAGGTAGAACGTCTCCGTGTTCTGTGTGGCGTACACGGTCCCGAAGTCGGCCTGCGGCGTCTGGTCGTCGACCCACGCGATGCGGTCGGCGACCGTCTCCGGGTCCTCGACGAGCGTGTTCTGGCCGTCGACCAGCCCCAACGCCACGTCGTCTGTCGTGCCGTACTCGTTGATGCAGTAACGGTTCTGTTCGCGGTCACCGGCGACGAAGTCGAAGCCGACGGCGTCGACGGCGGCGTCCATCAGGTGGGCGTACGGCTTCTCCTCGAAGGCGCCCCAGTAGGTGTTGACCACCACGTCCGCGTCCGTCGCCGTCGCGACCGTGTCGATGGCGGCACTCGCACGCTCGTCGAGTCCATCCTCGGGCGGGTCGACGACGTAGCTGGGCTCGTTTAAGAACAGGGTGCCGTGGGCCGGGAACGACTCGACCTCGGCGGCCAACAGCTCGGCGACGGCCGCCAGCAGCTCCGCCTCGTCGTCGTAGTGCTCGTCGGTCGCCAGATCCGCCAGCGTGTACGGGCCCGGCAGGACCGACTGGAGACTGCTCGCAGTGTCGCCGTCGAACGCGACGGACACCCCGCTCTCGGTCTCGAAGTCGTCCTCGCGGTCGAGCAGTTCCGTCGCGGCGGTCAGCTCCGCACCCACATCACCGGACGGCTGGATCTCGTCGACGACCTGCGGGTCGCGGTAGAAGTTGTTGTTGTCGTAGTAGCGGACGATCCCGCCGGTCTCGACGCCGTCGGCCAGCGTCAGCGGGTGGGCCAACATGTCGTCCCACCGCAACTGTCCCTCGACGATTCGGTCGAGGCCGGCCGCGACCTGGTCGGCCATCACCGTCTCTCGGGCCGCGTCGTAGGCGGCCGCGACTGCCTCACTCTCGTCGCCGGAGAGCAGGTCACCCTTCTGGTGGCCCTTCAGCTCCGACAGTTCGCGCTTCGCGGGGTCCGGTATCGGGTACAGCCCCGACGTCGTCGCGACGATCTCTGTCATCACACGACGGTTCGCCATGCTCGTTCATAATACTGGCGAGACGTTTGTATGACCATTAGTAATTAATCCGCGGGGACTGCGGTCCCGCTGGAGACACCCGCCCACGAGGAGCACCGGCTATTGGACGGTGACTGGCACCAGTCCGACCGAGTTCTTTGTCGGGTGTTGTACGTTCTTTTCAGTTATAATAGTACCAATCAAGAAAAATCCTCTACTTGCGAGAAAGACAAGGGTTAAATACGAGTAACTAATCTGTACTGACGCGTCCAACCATGGACCAAGACACAAACCAAGAGACGGAGCGGAGTGCATCGAGACGGAAAGTGCTAGCGTCGTCGGCCACCGGGGCGGCCATGTTCGGAGCGAGCGGTCTCGTCGGAACGGCCGCTGCAGAAGAGCGGGTGAAACGTGGGAGCCAGCCGACGGCAGCGGAACTCGAACGGAGCCTCCAAGAGTCGGACCACATCGGGATTAGACGGCGGTACAAGGACCGTGTCGACAAGGACGCGATCTCTTCGGTCGACGAACTCGACACGTCCGTGACCCCCGGTCGGGGCCACCCGGACATCTACTTCGGCGAGTTCGAGAACGCACAGTCACCCTCTGGTGACTACTACAGCCTAGCAGACAGCCCTGCCGAGGCCGATTCGAGCGCGGTGCCGGTCAGCGTGGACGAGAACAATGTTAGCGCGGACTTCGTCAGCTTTGAAGAGACGCTTGGTTGTGCGGGGATTGATTTTGCGGGAATCTCCGAAGAACTCTGTGCCACTCTCGGTGCCGGACTTGACATTGCGGCCACGGGTGACGGGAAGATTGGTGGCAACCTGTTTGTCGACTTTACGCTCAAACACCCGAATAGCGGTGCACAGATCACTATCTCTCCGGCTGGGTTCGGGGTCTACGTCGATGTCGACAACCCGCTTGGGATTTGTCTGGATTTGAAGTTGCGGGCACCCGGTCCGATTCCGGGCAAGTTGGAGACGGAGCTCTGCTTCGACTACACCTTCACCGTCGATGGATCAGATCTCAACGTCGGCTTCGAGTTCAGCAAGCTCGAAGTGTGCGTGGAGGACGATGCGTTCTGTGCGAACGTCCTCACGATCAGTCCCGGCTTCGAGTTCACCGTCGCGGACGTGAGCGACTTCCCGTTCCTGTCGCGTGACCAAGTGTCACCGGAGCTGCCGAACGGATCAGACATCTGAGTCCCCCGACAGCGGAGGTGCAGCAGTCGCCCAGCGCTTTTTACGCAGAGACAGGTCGGTAGCCAACAAGAGGCCGTGTGTTTCGACACAAGATGTAATCTCTAGTGAGAGCGAGCGGCCCGTCTGTTGTCGGGTCGAGAACTGAGTCTGTGAGCCGAGCGATCACTCCACGTCGACTCGCACCTGCGGGACACCTTGGCTCCACATCCACCCGAAGACGACGACGGAGAGTGGGGCGCCGAACGCGACGAAGAACACCGCCACCGACGGAGCCTGCGAGAGCACCCAGCCTGTGGCGACGACGACACAGCCCGCCAGCCCGACAGTCACTCCGGCGACGCGCCGGTCGAGTCGACTGTGGTTCGACATCGACGACGGGAGTTCGAACGCCTCGACGGCTCGGTCGTGCTCCCGAACGTGGCTGATCTCGTTGTCGTACTCCGCCCCGACCGGTCGGATCGCGAACGTCTGTGCGCCGTACAGACGGTCGACGAGGTGACCGCCCCGCAACGTTACCTGTCGAAACTCGTCGACGGCCACCGCCCACTGTGGCGTGTCGGTGAGTTCATCCTACGCGAGGATCGTCTCTCCGCGTCGCTGATACGCCAGTGTCCCGTGTGTGAGTGTGTACTCGATCGACTTCAGGCCGACAACGACTGCCGGGCCAGCTCCGAAACACGCCAGCGCGACAGGGAACCCGCTCTCCACAGACGAGCGGGTGAGTGCGGCCCACACGAAGGCGAACCCCGGAGTGAACTTCAGCACCGACTCTGCGGCGCGCCAGAGCGCGGCAGCACGAACGGTGCGCCGATCCGGGCGAACCACGGCCGTCGGCTCCGTCTCCGGTACGGACACCGGTGGAAGCTCGCCGGGCTCTCTGTCCGCGCCGGTGAGTCGTTCACCGCGGTAGGCTCGCCACTCGGCGAAGAGCTTCACCGTAACGAACACGGCCAACGCACCGGTCGGCCCGACCCCGCTCGCGACGGTGAACACCGCCGCGGCCACCAGCGCCTTGCCTGTCGCCGCTTCGAACACCCCTCCCGGTGTAGCTGTCTCGTAGTGGCCCCCACGGAAGTACTGACGTTGGGTCACGGCGACCTGTGAGACGATCAGCGAGGTGGCACTTACCCCGATGGTCGGCTCCGAGAGTGTCGCCACCACGTCGATAGACTGGCCCAGCACGGCGAAGAACACGGCGGTGAGTGTCACCAGCGTTCCGAACCACTTCGTCGCAAACGAGACGTTCCGGGGGTACACCGCTGGGAGCCAGTCGACGAGTGTGACACTTCCACGCCGCCGGTTGAGATCGCTTGGACCGACAGAGACATCCTCTCGTTTGCCCGACTTGAGCTGAGTATCCTCCTTAGGCCGTCTCAGCTCGTCGTAGTCTGGCGGCTGGGCGGCGAACAACGCCTTCACACCGGCGAACGGAACCGCGACGAGTAGCTCAACGGCGTACACGACTGCGAGTGTCTCCGGACTCCACCCGAAAGAGACCACCCCGACCAACGGAACGAGGTTCGTCACCACCGTGACGAGGAACGTGGCTGGCGAGCCGTTCTGCCGTGATTTCATCAGTATATAATCTATACACACTAAACAAAAGAACGTCGGTGTCGCCTCAATAGCGCTCACAACTCTCGTCTCCTCACAAACCCCGTACCAGTGACGTCCGATCCGACAAGTACTTCCACACGGGACCGTCCGAAGACTTCCAAAGAGTGATCTCGGCAGCGATCTTACACGGTATCAGTCTTTCTCTTGGTTCCGCACAAGTTGAGGGCGCTCGGGTTGTGCCCAGAGACCCCGGTGAGGTCGTGGCGAACCCGGGCTACGACACCGCAGATCCGGCAGACGCGACCGGACGGCGTCCGCGGACGACGGCAGACTAAAGCGAGGGAGCCACCCGACGGAAGCAGAACTCGAGTGGAGTCTCGCGGAGTCGGACCACATCGGATTCAACCCACGCTGAACACCCTCATAGACTAATGATAACTTGAAGTGGCTGAACACATACATAGGTTGTATGCCACAGACCAGACGCGGGCTGTTACGACGGATCGGGGCAGGAGCAGTCGGGGCAGGGGTCGTGTCGGTGGTCGGAACGGGGACGGCGGCGGCCGACGCGGCGCCGTCGTTGAACTGGCGACCGGCGGATTCGAGCAACTACACCGCCGACTCGCGGTCGGCGGCGAACATCAGGTGGTTCCTCGTCCACGTCGCGGAGGGGACCCACGAGGGAACGGTGTCGTGGTTCCAGAACTCACGAGCCGACGCGAGCACCCACTACTCCGTGGCGAACGCCGCCGACCCGGCCGCCGCACGGATGGTCGACGAGTCGGACACCTGTTGGCACGCCGGCAACTGGGGGTACAACGAGACCTCGCTGGGGATCGAACACGGCGGCTACACCGGAGAGACGGCGTTCGTCGACGGGCTGTACGACCAGTCGGCCCGAATCGCCGCCTGGGCGGCCGAGCGGTTCGACTTCCCGTTGCGCGTCCGCCGGTACGACGTGGCGCCGTGTGACGCCTACACCGGCGGCGAGGGCGGTGTGATTGGCCACGATCAGGTGCCTGACCCGGACAACTGCAGCTCCGGCGGCGGGAGTGGTGCTCACTCCGATCCCGGCAGCACCTGGAACTGGGGCCGCTACGAGGGGTACCTCCGACGCGAACACCTCGGCGTCGGCGGCGCGGCCGTCACCTCGGCGGACCTGACTGTCCGGGCCCGCCCGAGCCTCTCGGGCTCGGTGCTCGCGACCGCACCGACGGGTGAGACCGGCACCGTCGTCGGTGGCCCGGTCGACGCCGACGGCTACCGCTGGTGGGAGGTCGACTACGACGGGACGACGACCGGCTGGTCCGCCAGTGACTGGCTGTTGTACAGCCGGTTCGGCGCCGGCGACGGCGTCCAGACGACCAGCGGGCTCTCCGTCCGTGACGCCCCCGGGCTCTCGTCGTCGACAATCGACACGGCGTGGTCCGGTGAGAGCGGGACCGTCGTCGGTGGCCCGGTCGACGCCGACGGCTACCGGTGGTTCGAGGTCGACTACAGCTCGACGGCGACAGGGTGGTCGGCGGGCTACTGGCTCCGGTAGGGACGGAGCCCCGCGGTCGCGACTGACGAAGCGACAACGAGCGCTGCTGACGAATTTCTCGACCGCGTCGCCACCGGACCTGGTCTGAGTGACGGCGGCAGTTCGAGGAGACGGCACGAGTCGAGAATATCCCCTGTCCCACGAGTAGGTGTATTATTTCACACAAAAATCTGGCACAGGTGTATAATACAACTTTCAAGCAGTTGAATCCGATAACTAGTATTGCGTCCAATGACAGACAGAGACACCGAGGAGAACACGAGTCAAACTGCATCCAGACGCAAGGTGCTAGCGTCGTCTGCCGCTAGTGCGACTTTGTTCGGATACAATGGCGTAGTTGGGACAGTCTCAGCGGTAGAGCGAGGAAGCCAGCCGACCACAGAAGAGTTGGAGCAAGTTCTGAGCCAGTCGGAACATATCGGTTTCAAGCCAGGTGCCCGAAAACAGGTGAACAGCGACACAATCTCCTCTGTTGACCAACTTGATCCGTCGATAACTGCGGGCCCCGATCACCCAGACATCTATTACGGACAGTTCAGAAACGCTCGTCCGCCGTCCGGCGAGTACTACCACCTGTCTGACGACGGAAGTGGGTCGGGACAGACGACTCCGATCAGCGTCCGTGACAGCGACGTTCGTGGTCACCTTCTGGACTTTCTCACTTTCAAACAGAAGATCGGGTGTCAGAGTATCCTAGGACAGGACCTCTGCGTCACAGTGGCTGCCGGACTTGATATTGCTGTCCAAAGCAAGAAGGGACCCAAGATCGGGGGTGAGTTGTTCTTCGACATTACCTTCAGTGTCGGTCTGTTCTCTGTCACCATCTCCCCATCTGGCTTTGGTGTCTTCTTTGGTGGCCGAGGTGACAAAGACGGGTGGTGTGCGAAACTCAAGCCAGCAGCCCCCGGCCCGCTACCGGGTAAACTAGAGGCGGCTCCGTGCGCCACACTTCGATTCATAGCGGAGCAAGGCGGAAACCCACCCCTTTAGGGGTGGGAAGAAGCCGACACGAGCGGGACACTAACCACCGTACGCCAACTGACTGACTCCCCAG
>ERZ1034486.7-NODE-7-length-78449-cov-6.009223_pt1 | contig 78449 bp, 77 predicted proteins | sample MGYA00520683_ERZ1034486 | MGnify/ENA primary metagenome ERZ1034486 (study PRJEB33760, sample SAMEA4777685) | hypersaline lake metagenome | biome: hypersaline environment; feature: brines | place: Spain | collected 2012-08 | depth 0 m ...
CCGCCCTGCGCACGCTCCCACGAGGGGAGCGTGGCGCGCGCCAGACGACGTGTTGTTGTTCCCGTCGTTCGACGCTGTTTGTGTTTTCGTCGTTCGACGCTGTCTCTCGCGGTGTTCGGTGGGCGATTCGCTTCCACAGGCTCTTGCCACCCGGCCCCCTCACCCGTGGTGAGTGCTTCTCGAACGACTGCTCTGGCTGTTGGTCGGTGCGGCTGTGTCGTTGGTGCTCGCGGGCTACAGACGCCTCGACACGCCGCCGTCCGGTGGCGCTGACGACGCCGGCGACGCTGGCGGTGTTGACGCCGGCGACGCGAGTGACGCCTCGCTTGGACGGACGGCTCTCTGGACGGCGGTGTCGGTCGCGGTGTACGGTGTCGCTGCCGGCACGCTCCTCTACGGTGTCAACCAGGGATCGCCGTTGTGGGTCGCGGCCGGCTTTCTCGCGGTTGAGGCGGTCGGCTTCCTCGCCGCGCGTCGGGCCTGACTGTCGTCTGCGCCCGAGCGCTGGCTGTCGTCCGACAGCCCGAAGGGGCTGCTCGCCCGTTTTCTGGTATGGACGGGACACTCAGAAACGGCGTCGTCCACGTCGCGGGTGACGCCAGACAACGTTACTTCGACGCCAGCGGCTACGGCCGCCCGCACGCCGACGGGGTGGAGTTGGCGCGCGTCGAGGCCGCGCACCTGCTGTACCGCGGCGATCTCGACACCGTCGACGGCGCGGAGTTCCGGGAGTTTTTCGTCGACAGTGTCGCGGACGAACGCCGATTCGCCGCCCGGTTCACCGTCTACACCGACCTTCGTGAGCGGGGCTTCTACTGCTCGCCCGCCCGCGAGGGGTGGCCGGGCTACGACGGCGACCCGTTGCCTGATCTCACGGTGTATGAACGCGGCGCGGAACCCGGCGGCGCGGTCGCTCACCGCGTGCTCGTCGCCGGCGAGCGTCGCCTGCTCCCGGCCCGCGATCTCCCGGGGCTCGCCCTCGCTGTCGTCGACGAGGAGAGTGACGTGAGCTACTTCGACTGTACCGGCGAACCGGGGTTCGACGGCCAGACGACGACCGATCTCCCGCAGGCCGTGGACGCGACACTGCTCGACGACCGCGCGATCTGTTGGAACCCACCCGCGCGGCTGTACGAGTCGGCGTTCTACGGCCAACCGGTCGCCGGCCGCGACGCCGCAATCGTCGACGCGCTCCAGCTGTCGCTCGTGGAGGCGGCCCATCTCGCGCGCCGCGGGGCCGTCGCGCTTGATCCCGAGGCCGTCCGCGAACGCGGCCGCACGGTCGAGGGTGACCGGTTCGACCGCCGGCTCGCCGTCTACCGCCAGCTCCGCGACGGTGAGGTGGTGCCCAAGACCGGCTACAAGTTCGGCGCCGACTTCCGGACCTACGACGACGTGCCGAGTGTCGACGACCTCTCTCACTCCGAGGCGCTCGTCCGGGTCGTCACGCCTGACCACACGTTCCACCCGCGGGAACTGGCGTTGGACGTGCGGCTCGCGGGCGGTGTCCGCAAACGGATGACGTTCGCGCTCGCCGACCGGGACGTGCACGGCTGGGTGACCGTCGACCGGCTGACACCCTGACCACACCCGACACCCAGAGCAGGTCGACGCCGTGTGACAGCCTGTCGAGCGAAGCGAACGCTTTTGCACAACAGCGGCCAACCGACCGACGGATGCGCGACCGAGACCACGACGCGCCCGACCAGGCACAGCCCGACGACGACCGCGGTCAGTCGGGCGCGTGGTGGCGCTCGCCCGACGCGACCGGCGACGAACGCGACGCGACTGCCGACGAGCGCGACGCGACCGGCGACGAGCGCCGTCCTCGGACGGACGGCGGGACGGACGCCGGCGGCGGGACGGACACAGACGACGGCGCGGACGGCGTCACGCTCGACCCCTGGGGGTCGGCCACGGTCGGCGACTACGAGAACCTGTTCAGGGAGTTCGGGATCGAGGACTTCCGAGCGGTGATCGACGACGTGCCCGCACCCCACTACCTGATGCGCCGGCGGGTGATCTTCGGCCACCGGAACTACGGCCCGGTCGCCCGGGCGTTGGCGAACGACGAGCCGGCGGCGGCGTTGTCCGGGTTCATGCCCACGGGCGACCCACACATCGGTCACAAGCTCGTCTTCGACGAACTGATCTGGCACCAGAAGCGCGGCGCGGACACCTACGGGCTGATCGCCGACTTAGAGGCTCATGCCGCCCGCGGGCTCTCCTGGGACGAGATCGACGAACACGCCCGCGACTACCTGTTGTCGTTGGTCGCGCTCGGCTTCGACCCCGAGGCGGGAGAACTCTACCGCCAGTCGACGAACGACCGGCTTCAGGAACTGGCGTTCGAACTCGGCGGCAACGCCCGGTTTTCGGAGTTCGAGTCGATCTACGGCTTCGACGGCGAGACCAGCGTCTCACACATGCAGTCGGTCGTCACACAGATGGCGGACATCCTCTACCCGCAGTTGGACGAGCCCAAGCCGACGGTCATCCCGGTCGGGCCAGATCAGGACCCACACGTCCGGCTCGCCCGTGACCTGGCCGCCCGGATGCGTTACTTCAAGATGACCGAGGCGTACGCCAGCTTTGCGGCCGACGCCGCCGAACTGTCGTTGTTGGACGAGGCGTACGCCGCCCGCGAGACGTGGGCCGACGACCCCGACCGACCGCGGTGTACGGACGCCGCCGACTGGCTCGCGGACCACGACGTAGACACAGAACTGACCGGTCCCCGGGAGCGGGTCGTCGAGAAGCTCCGCAACGCCGGGATGGAGCCGTTGCGCCCCCGCGTCCGGCTGCTCGACCGCAACGCCGACCCCGAGGCGTTCGACGCGCTGATCGAGGCGATCGACGGGGAGAAACGCGTCTTCGACGCCCACGTCGACACGTTCGAACTCTCCCGGAGTGAGGCCGCAGATCTCGCCCGCGAGGTGGAACTCGACAACGGCGGCTACGGGTTCGTCGCCCCCTCCTCGCTGTACCACCGGTTCATGACCGGGCTGACGGGCGGGAAGATGTCCTCGTCGGTGCCAGCGAGCCACATCTCGTTGCTCGACGACCCTGAGGACGGCTACGACAAGGTGAAAGCCGCCACGACCGGCGGCCGGTCGACCGCCGAGAAACAACGCGAGTTGGGCGGCGAACCCGAGGAGTGTCCGGTGTACGAACTGTACGCCTACCTCCTGTCGGCCGACGACGACGAGTTCGCACAGCGCGTCTATGACGAGTGTGCCGGCGGCGAACGGCTCTGTGGCGGCTGTAAGGAACAGGCCGCCGAGCTGATGCGGGAGTTCCTCGAAGACCACCAGGAGAAACGGGAAGAGGCCGCCAAACTGCTCGCGGATCTCGACATTGATCTGGATGTCGGCGCGTCTCGCCGCGGTGTCGCCTCCGACGCCGACTGATCTGTCGGCGCGGGACGCTCGGCGACGGTTTTCCGGGTCACTGGTGTCTCGGAGTGTGGCCCGCGTCAAGCCGCTATCTACGTCGAACGGCCGTCTAGAAACTCCAACCGCCACGGCGTCGCGTCGAGAGTGGTGGGCCGACCCGTCTGCGGGGACCGCCGGCGGAGCCGTCCCCAGCGGCACCGCCAGCGTGGGTCGCGGGTGTCGCTCGTCGCCTCCTCGGTCGTCCGATCTCGTCACCGAAGGCGACGTGTTCACACGGACGACCGATTCGTCCACGACTCCTCGGCTTCCTCTCTGTCTTCCTCGTTGTCAGCGTCGTCGTCATCGTCACTGTCGTTGGACTCGTTTTCGTCTGTGTCGTCGTCCGCGTTGTCTCTGTCCTCGCGCCTGACGGACTCGTACTCCTCACTTTCGAGCAGCAACGAGCCGTTCACGACTGCGTACGCCACCTCACCCTCGAACCCCGGCGCCGACAGTTCGATGTCGAGTTCGGAGTCGTTGCCGACCGCGAACGTTACCGTCCCGTTCGCGTCCGTGATGCCGACACGCTCGTCGGCAACGGAGACATTCACACTCTCGTAGGCGGCGTCCGCGTCCGTCACGACGAACGTGACGGTGTGGTTGTCGAGTTCGGCGTCGATGTCCACGTCTGCGGGACGGTCTGACAGCGGCTCGTTGGCGGCACCGATCGCACCCACTCCGCCGGTCGCGACGGCGGCGTCTCCCGGCCGCTCGTGGCGACTCTCGGTCCGTATGTACCGAGTTGCACGGGGTTGTGACGACACGCCCCCGGCGACTCTCGGGGCTCCTCAGAGCGCTTCCAGTCCGTCGATCTCGCGTTCGGCACACAGCCCCTCGACTGTCAGCCGGAGCAACGAGCCGAGCCGCGACGACTCGGTGTACCGTGGCGGATTAAGGTTCTCCGCGCGCTGTGGCGCGCCGACATTCCGGGCGACCCGCTGCTTGATCGACCGTTCGTTCTCGTCGAACACCCCGAACACACGACCGCCGCGCTCCTTCACCAACGAGAAACACGGCACGTCGGTGATCCCGTCACCCACGTAGACGACGTTCTCGAACGGAATCGGCCGATCCTCCGTGTCGACCGACTCGTTGACCGCGTACGGGTTCCGTCGGATCTCTGTCCGCTCGATCCCCTTGTTGATCTCGAACAGGCAGTTCGTCTTGTCGGTAAACGAGAGCGGCCGACGAACACCTGTCACCCGACCGTTTCCGTCCGTTGCCAACTCCGAGCCGTAGACGGCGGCACACTCGTCTGCGAGACTCGTCCCCGTTAGAATCGACCGGAGTCCCTCGGAAACGACGTAACACTCCACACGCACGCCGTCGTAACCGTCGGCAATCTCGTGGAGACTGTCGAACAGTCCCTCGACACCGTCGAACAGCCGGTCGTCTAACTCGGCTCCGACCGCCCGGAGGTCGTCGGCCGTCAACCGCCCTAGCCGACCGTCCTCGCCGATCTCCGCCAGCAACGTGGTGAGGTACGCCGTCGTCGGATCGTACCCCTCGGTGATCCGACGTTGGAACTTCTCTTCCCAGAACGCCTCGGGGTCGATCCCGTTCTGTTCGAGCAACACCGTCGTCGAGTCGGGGGCCAACACGTCGTCGAACCCGAACACGACGCCGACTGTGGTCTCGGCAGTCATCAGTCGTCTCCCGCTGCCGGCGACTGACCTGACTCCTGTGACAACCCACAGCTCTTCGTCTTGATCCCCGCCTGGTGTTCGTTCAGCTTCTCTGGGTCAATCTCGTTGCTCTCGTCTGCCGGCACTCTCTTGACGCCGTCGACGCTGTCGTCGAACGCGGTGTCGTCGAACCGTTCGAACCGGCGCTCGTGTTGCCGCCCACCGCGCACGTGCTCGATGTCGCTCGCGATCTCCTGTCTCCCGAGGGTCGTGATCCGGTAGAACGTCTGGCGGCCGTCCGCGTCCTCTGGTGCCGGCACCTCGCCGATCAGATTCGTCTTCAACAACTCCCGGAGGTGGTGTTGGAGGTCGTTCCCGTCCCGCCCGGTCTCGCGGGCGAGCAGCTTCCGCGACACCCGCCCGTACTCGTAGACGAGGTGCAACACGCTGTATCTGAACGGATCTGCCAACGCCTGTTTCCGCGCGACGTGTGCCTCCAGTGAGTCGATCTTCCCGCCGAACAACGACTGCTCGGTGTACTCTTCGACGTTCCCCTCGTCCAGTCGCTCCGTCGGTTTAGACGAGTGACTCCCGTTGCTCATACTACCCAGTACGGACGGCCTCTCTCATTAGGTTAATGATTACTAACCTACCTGGATTGTACACAAAAACTAATTTGTCGGGGAATGCTATATTCGGATACAATGAGCAAACGCGGGTACGGTTACAACTACGACGGGGAGACGGTCTTCTCTCGTGTTCGGTCGGACGCGCCGGGGCCAGACGACGAGACGCTCGATCGGGAGTTCTTCGTGTACGTGATGGGGCCGTACACGGCGTTCGACGCGAAATACGCGTACGACAACGCAGACAAGCTCCGGACGCGGTTCGCAGACGACCCGTTGTTCGATCCGGACGAACACGTCACGGACGACGGCCGCGGCGACTACGAGGCCGTGCTGCAGGCATTCTGCTCACAACTCCGGGAGCGGTTGGGTGTTCGCGCGTTTCTGGCGACGGACATCGACATTCCGACGCTCGACGAGTCGGACGGATCGACGCCAGGAATGGCGGTCCCGAGACAGTCGGTCGCGTTCGCCGCCGTCAGCGACGCGGTGGTGTTCGTCTTCACCGAGGGCGGACTAACCACGGGGGCTGGCGGTGAACTCGGCATGATCCTGGGCGAGTTCAACCTCGCGCCCGACGACCCAGAGCAGGTTCGAAAGCCTCGCGAGCGGTTCCGTGTCTTCCAGTCTGAGGGGTTCGAGAGCGGGACGATCGAAGAGATTCCACCTGCCTACGAAATCGAGTCTGTCCCGTTCGCGAACCGTGAGGGACTGGTCGAAGCGACCCAACAGTTCCTGGTGAACCTCAAACGAGACCACCCGGACAGACAGCTTCCGATCTACCGCCCCTACGACGGGTAGCCGGACAGCCACGGCGACACCAGAATCATCAATCCGGTTAAGTGGCTACAACCCTTGAATTCGTTCATGAGCAAAGGCGACGGTCCAGACGACATCGGCGGCGCAATCGAGGAGATCGCGGCCGAGCCGGAACACGGAACGGAGACGGTCAAACGCGGCTTCGCCCGGATGCAGAAGGGCGGCGTGATCATGGACGTGGTCAACGCACAACAGGCCCGGATCGCCGAGGACTGTGGCGCCGTCGCGGTGATGGCCTTGGAGTCGGTGCCGGCAGACATCCGCAAACGCGGCGGGGTCGCCCGGATGCCGGACCCGAACGTCGTGCCGGAGATCATCGACGAGGTGTCGATCCCGGTGATGGGGAAGTCCCGGATCGGCCACGTGAAGGAGTCGGAGATCCTCCAGGCGTTGGGCGTCGACATGGTCGACGAGAGCGAGGTGCTCACGCCCGCCGACGACCGTTACCACATCGACAAACGGGAGTTCACCGCGCCGTTCGTCTGTGGCGCGCGCAACCTCCAGGAGGCGCTGCGCCGCGTGAACGAGGGGGCAGCGATGATCCGGACGAAGGGTGAGGCCGGCACGGGCGACGTGAACCAGGCCGTCCACCACCAGCGCAACATCAAGGGCGCGATCCGGGAGCTAAACGGGATGAACCGCGACGAACGCGAGAAGTGGGCCCGCGAACACGAGGCGCCGATCGACCTGGTCCACGAGACGGCCGAACTCGGCCGGCTCCCGGTCGTCAACTTCGCGGCCGGCGGGATCGCGACGCCCGCCGACGCGGCGCTGATGATGCACCACGGCTGTGACGGGATCTTCGTCGGCTCCGGCGTGTTCGGCGCAGAGAACCCGGAGGCGATGGGGACGGCAATCGTCGAGGCGGTCAACAACTGGGACGACCCCGAACGGCTCGCGGAGATCGCCCAGCGCGCCGGCGACGGGATGCAGGGCGACGCCAACGCCGACCTGCCCGAGGAAGAACAGCTCCAGACGCGCGGCGTCTGAGGCGTCGACCGCTCCGTCGACCGACTCCTGACGGCCGGGCCGGCAAACGACGAGCGAGAACGACAAACGATTTATCGAGGTGTGCGTTACTCCGACACAGATGGCGGTCCCCCTCCAGAGCCAGTTCGTCGACGAGATGCCGGCGGTCCTCCGGTCGTTGCTCGACTCGGAGTTCGCACTGCTTGCGTTGCTCGCCGTGTTCGTGTTGGAGGGGGCGATGTTGATGTACTTCATGCCCTCGGAGCTGATTGTTCCCGGGAGTCTGGTGTTGCTCGGGACGGAGCCGGCGACCATCGCGGGCGTGATCGGCGTCGCGGTCTGCGGTGCGACCGTCGGCCAGACAGCGTTGTTCCTGCTCGCGAAACGCGGCGGCCGGGAGTATCTCCTCGAGAAACGGTGGTTCCGGGTAAGCGAGGAGTCGCTCGACCGGTTCGACGGTTGGTTCGACCGGTGGGGGGCGGTCGTCGTCCCGGTGTCGAACACACTCCTGTTCACCCGCGGGATGTTGACCGTGCCGGCGGGGCTGTCGGAGTTGGAGCCGCGGCGGTTCGTCGTTCTGTCGGCGGTCGGGACGCTGTCGTTCGAACTGTTGTTGGCGGGCGTCTACGTTCTCGGTGTCGACGCGTTGGAGGGTGTGTTGTTCTGATCGCGGGCCAGGCGGTCGCGAGCACACGCCGTCGGCGGGCACAAGCTTCAGGACGACACGACGAGACCGGCGGGTGTGCCCGGACACGCGTTTTACGCCGGCGACACGGTGACACTCCGGACGGTCGAGCCAGAAGACGACGACTTCCTCGCCCGCCACCGGAACGATCCGTCGATCAGACGGCCGAACGGGGAGTACGACCCGATGACCGGCGCTGACGTGGTCGACTACCGCGAGTCGGCCGAAGACGGGGTAACGCTCCTCGCGTGTGTCGCGGAACGGCCAGTCGGACTGGTCTTCCTGTTCGACGAACGGCCACGGGCCGGGATCGCCGAACTGGGCTACTGGATCGCCCCCGACGAGCGCCGACAGGGGTACGCCACCGAGGCCGCGCGACTGCTCTGTGCACACGCGTTCCGGGAGCGAGCCCTGCGGAAACTCGTCGCACACGTCGTCGCCGGCAACGACGGCTCGCTCGCGGTGCTCGACACGCTGGGGTTCACCGAGGAGGGGTGTCACCGCCGGGAGTTGTTCGTCGACGGCGCCTACCGTGATCTCCGGCGGTTCGGGCTGTTCACCGAGGCGTTCGACGCCGACCCACACGAGACGGGGTGACCGACAGTCGACGACAACGAGAGTGGGTGACCGACAGTCGACGACAACGAGAGTGGGTGACCGACAGTCGACACGAACGACCCGGGGAGCGTGAGCCGACACGAACGACCCGGGGAGCGTGAGCCGACACGAACGACCCGGGGAGCGTGAACCGACACCCAGCGGTTGTGTCCGACCAACGCGACACCGCCGAACGTTTAGTCACGAGTCAGGTGAAAATCGGTGTGTGAACAGGCGTCGTCTGCTCGCCGCTCTCGGCACCGCCGGGCTCGCCGGCTGTCTGGGTGGCGACGGTGGAAGCACATCGATGGGTGCCGACTCGGGGGGTGAGCCGACCGAGACCGAGTCGCCGGCGTCGACCGCCGACACGCCGGGCGGGGCGGTGAGCCTCCCCGATCACCCGATTGCGACGGAACTGGCGGCACAGCCGCGGTACGGCGGGTTGGACGGCCACCTGATCGTCGCCTTCGAGGACCCCTCCTGTCCCCGGTGTGGTGCGTTCCACAGCCAGGTCGTCCCGGAGGTGCGCGACAAGCTGGTCGAGCCCGGGAAGGCGGCGTTTGTCTTCCGGAACTACCCGGTCGTCTACGCGTGGGGCGGGCCGGCGACACAGGCGTTGGAGGCGACGTTCGCCCGCGACGAGTCGGCGTTCTGGGGGTTGCTCGACTACTACTACCGGAACCAGAGCCGGCTGTCGGTCGACACCGTCTCCCGGCTGACGGAGTCGTTTCTCGCGGGCACCGGCGTCGACGAGACGGCCGTCGTCGCCGACGCTGAGAACAAGACGTACGACGACGCGGTCCAGACGGACCTCGACGCCGCCGAGGCCGGCGGTGTCGGCCGGACGACCCCGGCGGTCGCTCTCTTCCGAGACGGGGGGTTCGTCACCACCGCCAACGGGAGCGTGAGCTACGACCTGATCGCGAACACGCTCGGGGAGGCGTAGATGGCCCGCGGACTCGCTCGGCTCCCGACCGGTCGTAGTGACTGGCGGTTGATGGCCCGGACCGCGCGGCTCGTTCTCTCGGTGCCGACGTACGCCGTCGTGGCGGTCGTCGCGACCGTCGCCGCGCTCACCCTGTTCGTCGCGTCGTTGAACGTGCCGTTGGTGTCCAGTGTCGTCGTCGGCGGGTCGCTCCCACTGGTCAACCGGCTGCGGGTGCTCTTGGAGTTGTACCCGTTCGTCGGCACCTCCTTCGGCACGGCACAGGGTGTGTTGCTCCTTGTCGTCGCGGCGTTGTCGGGTGTGGACGTGTCGATGGCCGTCTACCACCTCCGTGAACACGGGCTCTCGCTCCAGACCGGCGGGACGAGTCTCGCAGGTGTCGTTCTCGGCACGCTCGGTGCCGGCTGTGCGGCGTGTGGCTCGGCGGTGTTGCTGGGTGTGGCCTCGCTGCTGGGTGTCGGCTCCTCGCTCCTCTTCCTGCCGTTGGACGGGTTAGAGTTCGCGCTCGGTGCGCTGGTCGTGCTCTTGTTGTCGATCTACTGGCTGGCCGACGGGATGCGCGGCGGCCGGGTGGCCGGCTGTCCGGTCGACATCTGAGCGGTGGGTGCCGTCGGGTGATTCGCTCGGATCGGGTGTTGCCGACCGGCCCGTCTTGCGTCGGGTGCCGTCCGTGTGGCCACGCCCGGCGGCCCGACTCACCTGTTCGGCGACCACGTCGTTCAGCTTTGACCAGATAGACGACCCCGAGCACGTACAGCTGTCGGAGCGTTGCGGCCACCGACTGGCGCCCCCGACCGATCTGTGTGGCGACCAGCCGCGACGGCCGGAAGACGGCGTCAAACAGTCCGACGACGATCCCCCCTACGCGTGCTATCGTCCGTCTGCTGTCGCCGCCTCGAATTAAACCTGCCCCCGACTCACCGCCCCGGTGTCCGCCCGCTCAGCTCCGTCACCAGCTGTTCGACCCGTTCGATCACCGTCTCCGGGGCGGCCGTCGCGTCCACCTCGACGAACCGTTCCGGCTCCGCCTCCCGGAGTCGGCGGTAGTTGCTCGCCACCGCCGACAGGAACCCCGCCCGTTCGAACTTGTTGTCCGCCCCCGCGCGCTCGGCGGCCGTCTCCGGGTCCAGTTCCAGATACAACGTTGCGTCCGGCTCGCGGGTGAACGCGCGGTGGATTCCCTGGACGTACTCTAACGGGCGGTCGAGCTCCGTCTCGGCGAGACTCGCCGCCTGGTAGGCGTACCGGGAGTCCGTGTACCGGTCGGAGATCACGAGCCGGTCGTCCGCCAACGCCGGCTCGATCACGTCCGAGAGGTGTGCCGCGTGGTCGGCCGTGTACAGGAACAACTCCGCCAACGGGTCGGCGTCGTCGTCCGTCAGCGAACGGTTCACGGCCTCCCCGTACCACGACTCCGTCGGCTCGCGGGTGAACACCGCGTCCGGGTAGCTGTCCTGGAGCGCCTCCCACACCGTCGTTTTCCCGCTCCCGTCGAGTCCTTCGAGCGTGATCAGCATCTCTCTGCGTGTTCGACGGCCGCGGTTAAGCGGTTGTGGGTCGCCGCGGCGCGTGGCGCCGGCGACGAGTGACCGTCGTCCGCCTCCCGATCACTCACCTCTCGGTCACCCACCTCTCGATCACCCACCTCTCGATCACTCACCTCTCGGTCACCCGGTCGAGGCGTCGGTCTCCGTGAGCCGGTTCACCGACTCGGAGACGGTCTCGATCCGGTCGCGTTGCTCGGCGTTGGCGGCCGCGAGCCGGCGGACACCCTCCGACACCGACCCGACCGTGTCGGTCGCCTGCTCGACGATGGAGGCGACCTCCTCCGTCGAGGCCGCCTGGTCGTCCGTCGCGCGGGACACCTCCGCGACCCCGGCGGCGGCCTCCTCGGTGGCGTCGTCGATCTGGGTGAGCGTCTCCAGTGCTCGTTCCACCTCCTGGACCCCCTCCTCAACCCGTTCGTTCGTCTCGTCGAGACTCGCGACCGTCTCGGCGGCGTCCGACCGCACCTCTGCGACCGTCTCCTCGATCCTGGCCGCCTGTTGTTGTGACTCCTCGGCGAGGTTCTTCACCTCGTCTGCGACCACCGCGAACCCGTCGCCGGCCTCGCCCGCCCGAGCGGCCTCGATCGAGGCGTTCAGTGCCAACAGATTCGTCTGGTCCGCGATGTCGTCGATCACGTCGACCACCGCGTCGATCTCCTCGATCCGGTCGGCGAGCCGTTCGACGTCTGCCGACACCGTCTCCGTCGACGCCTCGATGTCGGACATCGTTTCGAGCGCCCCGTCGGCCGCCTCGCTCCCCTCCTCTGCCAACTCCGCGGCGCGCTCACTCGTCGACGCGACGGAGGCGGTCGTCGACGCCACCTCCTCGACGGTCGCGCTCAGCTCGGCGACCTCGTCGGAGACGCTCTCCATCGACTCGACTGCGTCGTCGGCGTCCGCCTCGATCTCCTCGGCCTCCTGTGCGACCTCGTCGGCGTTGCTCCGCAGATCGTCTATCGGTTGTTCGACATCCTCCGAGACGCTACGGGCCAACGACTGTGCACGCTCCCGTTCTGCCTCGGCTTCCTCGTTGTACGAGTCGATGTACGTGTCCATCACCACCTGTTGGTCGAGCAACATCAGCTTCAACGCCGACATCGTCCGGTCGACGACCTCGTCGACCGCCTCGCGAACCACCTCGTCCTGGCCCCTGGTCGTCGCCTCGTCGTGGGTACCGGTCGCCGCCTTGTTGTGGTCACCGTCACTCGTTCCGTGTTCTCCTTCGGTCGTCGTGTGTCCTTCCTCGGTCGTCTCGTGTCTCCCCTCACTCAGATCCGGGATCTCCCCCGTCCCGCCGCCACCGCCGGACACTCTCTCACCGTCTGGTTCGTCGCCACCCGCGGTCGACCCGTCCTCACTGGCCGCCTCCCCGCCGTCCGCCCGGGCGGTCACCTCGTCGAGAACGTCGTCAGCAATCGCGTCGAGTATCCCGCGGTAGTAGACGGAGTACGCACCGAGGTAGAACCGCGGCCCCATCTCGAGCATGTCGTGGATTCGGCCGATCCGCGCCCGGTTGGCAAAGTACGCCTCTCCGTACTCCCCACCGCCGAGATCCCGGAGGTACGCCGCCTGTGAGGCGCGCAACGGCCCGCCGCCTTTCGTCGAACTGTCGAGGATCGACTGACCCTCTTCGAAGGATTCGAGGTGGTCGTAGAACTCCTCGGCCACGTCGTCGGCGATCTCGTCGAACGTCTCTGCCATCCCCGCCAACCGGTCGGCGTCGGCCTCGTCGAACTGCGTGAACGACTTCCGCCACGCGATCTCTGCCTCGTCGATCCCGATGTCGTCTGCCAACGCCGCCCCGTCGACCCCCTGTCTGTCCGTGTCCGTGATCTTCGTGTCGTCTACCATGGCAGTGGTCGCAACGATTCTCTACGGACGGAAGAAACTACCGCGCGACTGGTTTTTTCGGTGTCGGCTCGAAATATCACCGACGCGACCGCCTTGCGATACGCGGCGCCGTCACTCCTCGACGCGCACCGACTCGACCTCGACGGGGTCGCGTGGAGCGTCGTTGCGGTCGGTCTGGACGTTCCCGATCTCCTCGACAGTGTCCATCCCGTCGACGACCTCACCGAAGACGGCGTGTTTGCCGTCGAGGTGGGGTTGCGCGTCCAGTGTGACGAAGAACTGCGAGCCGTTCGTGTCCGGACCGGAGTTGGCCATGCTGAGCACACCGGCGCCGTCGTGTGTCAACTCGTCGTGGAACTCGTCGTCGAACTGGTAGCCCGGGCCGCCCCGTCCGGTGCCGGTCGGGTCCCCACCCTGGATCATGAAGTCGTCGATGATCCGGTGGAACTTGATCCCCTCGTACAACGAGTCACCGCGGATCTCGCCGCTCTCCGGGTCCTCCCAGGTGTTGGTGTCTGGCGCCGGCGCCGCGTCTGCGGCTGGGTCGTGTCTGGCCAGCCCTAGGAAGTTCTCTACCGTCTGTGGTGCTCGGTCTGCGAACAGCTCGGCAGTGAACGTGCCGTGTGTCGTCTCGAAAGTTACCTCGGGGTTGCTCATCGACTCCGACTCGGCGGGCCAGCCCGTTAGTCGCTTCGGCTCCCTCCGACAGCTTCCTCGGGACCGCTCCAGAACGGTCGTCGCTCCTCGGGCGTGTGCTCACACCGACTCCGTGCGCCCGGCGACCGCGCACTCACACCGACACCACGGCCGCATCGAGCTTACCCTCGTGGTGACCGCGTGCGGCTGCGTTCGGTGTCTTCTACTGTGTACTACACTTTCTGCGGAGCGTATTCCACCCGATTCTGCGTTTTCCGAAACCCGACGATCTTTCTATGCTTGAGTATTCGGGGCGGGTTTTCACAAGACTTCAGAAGTATTAACTGCGGTGGGACGGACCAGTCGTCAACCATGACGACAGAGACGACGAGCGAGGCGCCGGTCGACGCAGTTCGACGCGTGTTGTCCGCCAGCGGTGACGGCGAGAAACCACGGTATCTGATCAACCCGACACGGGAGTTCCTGTTCGCGTTGGCCGTCGCCGGCACAGATGGGGAGCCGTCGCCGCCGGTTCGTGTGTTGGGTCGCCGCGAGACGCTCCGCGATCTCCGGCAGGACTTCCTGATGGGGAGTCGGATCGCGAACCTGATCGAGACGGGCGCCGTCGCGCTCCGGGAGGCAGAACTCCACGACGAGACACCGATGGTCGTCGGCCGCGACGCCGTCCACGCGCTCGTGCTTGTCGAGGAGACGGCCGGCAGTGTCTCTGCGGGCGCGGGGACGTTCCACGACGACGTTCGTGCGGCGTCTGCGTCGCTGTGGGGTGACGCCGACCGGTACCACCTCCGCACACCGGCGTTGGCGGCGCTCCGCCGGTCGATGACCGCGGACTTGGGCGAGGGGTTCCGTGAGGGGTTCGAGACCGCACTCGACGTGGTCGCCGGGCTCCGCGACCGCACCGAGTTCCACGAGGTCCGGGCCGCGTTGGTCGTCGCCGCCGAACGGGAACTGCTCCACTACAACGTGAGCCGCTGGGGTGAAGACTCCGGGCTCGCCTCGACGGCCTCCTTCTCCCGACACAAGACCGACCTGGAAGACGAGGGGGTCGTCACCACTGAGAAGGAACCCGTCCAGATGGGTCGCCCCCGACAACGACTCCTGCTGACCGACGAGTACCGCGAGATCGCCGACGAAGAGGGTGTCGCGACGTTGCTCTCGCGGACGGCGACCTGAGTACTCACTCGCTGCCGGCCGCGTGGACGTACCCCACCGCCACGACCGGCACCGCCGTCACCAACGTGACGCTGTTGACGACGAACGCGAACACGGCCGGGAGAACGGCCTGTCCGAGGAGTCCGGCTGTGGCGGCGTGGACGACCAGCGTCACTACCACTCCGAGACAGGCGGCGGCGAGCCGCTGGCCGACCCCGTCGCGTCGCCACACCACACCGACGAGCAACGCTGTCGCCACCGGCAACGTCGACAGTGTGGTCGGCACCGCCATCACCAACCGCGTGCCGAACGCCGCGGCGGTCGACCCAGTGGACGCCACGACGTTCCCGGGCGCAAACTGGACGAGCCGAACGACCGCCAACTGCACGACTGTGAGCCCGCCGATCACCCCTGCCGCACGCCACGAGGTGAGCACGTCCCGCCGCTCCCGCACCGCTCCGAGTCCGATTACCCCGCCTGCTACACAGAGGTAGGTGACACCCAGTCGTTGGAGCGCCGGACTCACCGTCAGCGAGAAATAAAACCTGATGAAGCTCCCGACAACCGCGGCCGCGTTCGCGGGTGAGACGACGTAGTGAACGCCGTCCCGAACAACGACCGGCGGCACGTCGAACCTGAACAACCCGGGAGGAGATGTCTCGTTTGCCAGTGTGTCTGTGGCGGTGACGGTCGCCTCCCCCTCGTCGACGACGCGCTGTACCTCGGGTGACGCGTCGGCGTACGCCACACCCAGCTCGTCGACGATCCGGTCGGCAGTGACCGACCGGAGTCGGAGGGTGAACGTCCCGTCCGTCTGTCCGCCGGGGTTCAGCCGGTAGTACGCCCCCTCGTAGACAGCGTAGGTGGTGTCGTTCTCGACCCGCGAGAACGGCCCGTCTGCGTCGACGGTCACTGTTCTGCCGGTGGCCGCGCGGTCAAGTTGCCGTCGTGCAGTCTCGTTTTCTTTTGCGACGCTTGTAAGATTCGTCACCGCGTTGCTCCGGTGTGCGAGCACGTCTGGCTCCTCGCCGGGATCGAACGCGACCGCCTCGTATCTCCGTGTGTCGTCCGGAATCGGCGCTGCCAGCGGGACGGCCGCGAGCAACGCGCCGAGCACCACGACGACGAGGAGGGTCTTCGTCGGGCGGGTGAACACGGGTTGTGGCTGTGTCAGCGCCGGTGTAAACCCACGGATCGTGTCTCCGGCAGCGGGGGGCGGTCCGTTCCGAGAGTCGTCTCGTGGGCTACTCCTCACTCGGATCGCTCAGTTCGAACGACAACTGCCCGCCGACGCCGACGACGACCGCCGTCGCGTCCGCCAACGACAGTTGCTCGGTCAGTTCTCCCTCGTCGTTCCGGGCGGTCGCGCTCACCGTCCCGGTCGCGCGCAGCCGGTTGTGGTAGGTGGCGTCGCTGCCGGTCGTGAACGTCCGTTGTGTCTCGAAGACGACCGCCCCGTCGCGGGTGAACCGCACGCTGCCGGTCGTGTCGTGACCCCCCACGAGTCGCACGTCGACGCGACCGCCGCCGACGAGTTCACGCGGCGCCTCGACTGCAGCCGCCGAGTGAAACTGCGGTTCGACACCGAGCGTCACGGAGAGTGTCTCCTCTCCCGCCCACTCGTAGACGGTCGTCGACTCGTCGTGTGTCACCCGGACCGTGACTGTCTGGTTCGGCTCGACGCGGAATCCCGTTCCGACACTCGCACGTGGCGGGACGGTCGCCCGGGTCTCCCGCCGTCTCTCGTCTGTGTCGACCAACGTGATCTGCACCGTCCGTGGCTCGGCGGTCGGGTTGTACAGATCGACGCCGACGGGGTCGGGCTCGAAGCCACGCGGACGGTTGCAGCCGGCGGTCACCGCGGTGAGGGCGGTCGCGGCGAGTACGTCTCGCCGTGTTCTCTCCCCAGAACTTCTCGAACTGTGGAGGCTGTTCGGCAACATACTCTGATCTGCTCTCGTGTGAGTCGCTTCAGGGTCGAGCCGCGAGCCACTCGGCTTGTTTTCCCTGTAGACAGACAAATGTTGTGCCAATTATGCCGAACCCGACAATCACTTCACGCGAACCGCGGTGTCGAGTGTGACCTCCCACCTCCCTACTCGAAGTGGTGATCTCTCCTGTCACAGGCGTCGCGGATCACGATTCCCCCACCGCCCTCGTCGTACCCGACGACAGCGGAGTGAGTAGCTCCACTCTCTGCAGACAACACTCTGTGACTCACGATCTGGGCGTGTTCGCTCTCGGCTCACTGAGACAGTGTCTCGTTGTCGGCATCGTCCACCTCGATCCGCATCTGCTTGATGTCTGCGACCACCTGAACGACTCCAGACAGGGACACTCGCCTGCTCGCCTCGGCAGCACCCCGCTGTGCCGTCACGACACTCTCGCCGGTCCCGTCTAACCGGTCGTGGTAGGTGACCCCCTTACTGTTCGAGAGCGTCAACTCTGTCTCGAACCCGATTTTCTCGTCGCGAGTGGCGCGAACTGCTCCGGTCTGGCCCTCATTGCCGTCGAGGCGCACGTCGACACGACCGTCATCACGGTACCCTCGTAGCGGGTCGTCTCGTGTGACCGTCCGGAGCGGGGCGTCGTCATCGAGTGGAATCTCGACACTACTCTCTACGTCCCACTCGTGTGCAACCGTCGTTTCGTTCCACTGCACCGCGACAGCCACTGTCTGTTCGGTCAGGATACGCTCGGGGAGGTGAGCGGTCGCCCGCGGTGGGACGGTCAGTTCGGTATCCAACAACGTCGCGTCCCCGTCACTGACGGCGATGCTGGCTTCGCGTGGCTGGCTGGCGGGATTGTACACACTGATGGGGGTTGGATGACGCGCAGAGAGTGAAGCAACTTCGAGACAGCCAGTACTGACGGCTGCGACCGCGGCGAGTGCACTACGCCGGGTCGTCTGTGCGGCTCCCGTGTCGGTCGGGTTGTCTCTCACTCGTCTCACCTCTTGGAGTCTGTCCCTCTGTCGACATCGTACACCCCAATCTGTACTGTTCGCTTGATGTCTGCGACCACCTGAACGACCTCAGACAGGGACACTCGTCTGCTCGCCTCGGTAGCACCCCGTTGTGCCGTCACGATCCTCTCACCAGTCCCGTCCAACCGGTCGTGGTAGGTGACCCTCCTGCTGTTGGAGAACGTCCACTCCGTCTCGAACTGTATTTGATCGTCGTGAGTGACACGTACTGACCCGGTCTGGCCGTCGTCACCGTCGAGACGCACGTCGACGCGGCTGTCATCACGGAGTCCTCGTGAGGTTTCAGCCTGAGCAACTGTTCGGATCGGAATCGCGGTATCGAGCGTAATCTCAAGACTCTCCTCTACCTCCCAACTGTAGGCGGTGGTCCTTCGGTCCCACGTCACTGCGACTGCGACCGTCTGCTGGTTCAATACAGTTTCTGCGAGGGCGACAGTCGCCCGTGGTGGTACAGTGATCTCAGTGTCCACTAGCGTCGTGTCTCCATCACTGATGACGACACTGGCTTCGCGTGGCTGACTGGCAGGATTGTACACACTGATCGGGGTTGGATGACGCGCAGAGAGTGAACCAACTTCGAGACAGCCAGTGCTGACGGCTGCGACCGCGGCGAGTGCACTACGCCGGGTCGTCTGTGCGGCTCCCGTGTCGGTCGGATCGCTTCCGTCGCCGATTGGATCTCGTGACATCTGTTGGTCGTGAACGAAAACACCGTCTCGTGCAGAAGTAGTTCTAACTCAGTACGCTCCGACCTTCGTGTACGTGGCCGCCAGCCAACTCCCCCAGTCGAGGTGGTGAGATAGGTCATCCCACGTATCGTGGAGGATCAGTTCGTCACCTCCCTGATCGTAACCAACGACAGTCACGGTGTGGTTTCCGTAGTTTTGACCTCTGTCGTCTGCCTGACCACCGTCAGTCATGTTGAGCAAGAACGGCCGTTCGGCTCCGATTTCCTGTTTCACGAAGTCAGGATGCTGCCAGAGATTGATATTTACCGCGCTGTACGAGAGGTCCCCCCCGCTGAAGTGACTGATACCGCTGTCGATGTCCGACGGAGCGGTCGTTCCGCCGGGCAACGTATCCATGCTTTTGTGCAGTTTGTCGATGAACTTCTCTTTCTTTGCTCCGAGTGTCCCCTCGTGGTATGAGACGATCATCGACGCAGCAACCGGCGCACAGCCGTCCCATTCAGCCCAAGGGTCGATGTCGATATCCTCTTCCTTTCTTGGTGCTGTCCATGCCGGAACGGCCCACAACTGTTCACGACTACTGGTGGTCGTGATGTCACTGGTTGACGGCGACGACTCTACACCCGCCGGATCGATCCCACTCAACGGTGCCGCACGTCCGTTCCGAACGTTCACTCCGCGGCCGTCTGCGAGTTCGACGCCGTACTTCACGCCGCCGTGGTAGAGCAGCCGACCAGTCGGCCGCCCGCCACGCCCTCGGGCACGAGCCTTCGTCGCCGCGACGTGGTCCTGTGGCGGGCTCGCGGTGCTGTACTCGATCACGTCCGCCCACCCGGGGCGTGCGCCGGCCGTGACGTAGCCGACCGTCTCGCCACGACTCTGCACCGGGAAGGAGTACGCCGCCGCGAGGTACTTCGGCCCGCGAGCGGCGTTGCGGGCGTGGAACGTCGTCGGCCGCCCCAGTGTTGCACCCCGCCAGTCGGCGAACTTCTCGCGTCCCGCGACACGCTCGACCGTCTGTGCTGCTGCGTCTCGCGCGTCACCCACCGACACCGTGTCGCCACCGGCTGCCGACGCTGTCCTGACGGCACCACCCGAGAGACCGACTGCACCGATCGTCTTGAGCGCGTTTCGTCTGGTCTGAGAGCATCTTTCTTCTCTCATTGTGAGATACACTGGCTGACTCTCAATACAAATAGGTGCCGATACGGCGAACTCTAGTTCGATTCACAGTATCACTTCTCTGAGACTCCCGAACCCCCTCCCGGTCGACGGGACGACACCGCGGCTGTCAGCTCACCGAGTCGTTCGGCCGCCCGCCCGTCTCATTCCAACCGTGCGACACACGGCAACGCTGTCGGCGCGGTCGCGCGGAGACAGGCGTAGGTGACGCCCGCGAGCCCGTCGAACAACGTCGGATTCGGGTCGTGTGGCCCGTGGCCGCGTTGGAGTGCGAACCCGCCCGTCTGCTCGCGGCGGGCCAACGGCGCCGCGACGAGGCGTTGTGCGGCCGCCTGCCACCGGTCGTCCCCGTCACTGACAGCCAGCAGCGTCTCGGCGCGCCCGAGCGTCCCACAACAGAGGTGGTCGCGCTCCGACGGCGGGTTGGCCGCGACCTGTTCGGCCACTCGCCGGTGGTCGGCGACGCCGGGCGACTCCCCGAGTCGGTCGGCGATCTCGTCGCGTGCCAACAGGATACCGCTGCGTCCTCGGCACCATCGGTCCGGAAACGTCGTCCCCTGGATCTCGCTGCGCCAGTTCTGTCGGTCGGGGTCGAACTGTGACGCCTCGAACGCGACCGCCTCGCGGGCGGTCTCCCGGTGGCGGGCTGTGTCGGCGAGGTCGCCGACCCGCGCGAGCGCACAGGCGATTCCGCTGGAGCCGTGCGAGAACCCCGTGTTCAGGTTCCCGGCCGGACCGCGCCAGCCGACGCCGGTCGACTGTGGCTCGGCGGCCTCCCGGAGCCGGTCGGCACACGCGACCGCGGTCGACAGCAGTCGCTCGTCGCCGGTGCGTTCGAACTGTGCCGCCAGCCCGAGTGCCGTTCCGGCGGCACCGTGCATCACGTCGAACGTCTCGTCGCCTTCGACGACTGCGGGATCGACCGACGCGGCCAACTCCGTCGCCGCCTGCCGGTACCGGGGCGCGCCCAACAGGTCCGCGGCGACCGTCAACCCATAGCCCACACCGCCGACACCGCTGGTTCCACCCAGCGGAAACGAGACGCCGTCCTCGACGGCCGCGACCACCGGCGTGAGGAGTTCCCGTACGTCTGCTCGGTACCGCTCCGCCCGGTCCCCCTCGTGGAGTCGGGCCAGCGCCGCGGCCGCGAGGGCGACCCCGACCCGACCGTGATAGAGGCTGTCGCTCGGCGGCTCCAACGAGAGCCCCGTCGCGTCGGCGTACACCGCGACCCAGTCCCACTCCCCGGTGTCGTCGCGAGAGTGGTCTCGAATCCGCTCGAACACGCGTCGGGCCGCCGCGCGGTAGTCGTCCGTGTCGCTGACCGTCGGCGCGGACGGCGGTGTCGGCGTCGACGCCGACGCCGCGACCGACTCTCGGATCAGCCGGGCCTGACGACGCCGGTCGGCCGGCGACGCCGCGGCGATCCGGCGTCGAACCCGTTGGGAGCCGGAGTCGGAGAGCCGCAGGCCGGTGTCGGCGCCGTCGCGTCGGACCGCCCCGCCGCCGGTCGGCACGGTGAACCGCGGCACGTCGAACCGCCGCAGTGCCGTCCGCTCGGCGCTGCACAGCCGTCGGAACCGGTCGCTCTCGACACTCCCGTCGAGAAACGGCTCCGCCAACGACTCCCAGACCACACTCGCTCGGACGCCGTCCGACAACGGCCCGATCCCGACCATCTCCCGGTGAAGCGTTCTGTACGACTGTGTCGACCGGTAGATGAGCCGGCCTCGTGTGGCTTCGTCGAGCCCCGCCAACAGGTCGGCAAGCTGGCCGTCGCTGGCGCCCAGCCCACCCGCGCTGGCTTCGACGGCACCGCCGGCCAGCTCGACGAGTGTCTCGTACCCCCGTTCGAAGCCCGTCGTCAGTTCGTCTGCGTACGCCGACGGCGGGTGATCACCGTCGTCCGTCGTGACCGTGTTGTCGCGTCGGTCGATGATCTGGTCCCGTTCGGTCGCCCTGATCAGATCTGTGTTGACCGCTCGGAACCCGAGTTCGGTCTCGCCGTCGACGGCGCGCCGTTCACTGGCGGCGCCGAACCCGGCCGCGAACGCACCGATCCGCGGCAGTTCCCCACGAGGGTCCATCCTGTCTGTCGGGAGCAACGCTGTCGACAACACCGTCTCCTCGATGAACCCCGCCACGCTCGTCGACCGTGGGCTGTCAGCCGGCGGCACCGCGGGCGACAACGCTGTCTCCGCGTCGACCACGACCGGGTGTTCCCCCTCGCTGAGAACGTTCTCGTGGTGACAGTCCGTCAGCCCGAGCAGGTGACCCACCGCCACCAGACAGCCCGCACGGCGGTAGTACCGTCGGATCGCCGCCTCGTCGGTCGCCGGCGCCGCCTCGTGGTGTGACACCCAGCCGTAGCCGTCCCGCGACCACACTGTCGGCGTCCGGACACGCGGACACCCCGACTGCTCGCCGACCCGGTCGAGCACCGCGTACAGCGTCTCGCCGACCGCCGTCGACCGGGGTTTGTACACCACCCTCCCCGTCTCGAACTCGACCCGGAACGGCACCGCCCCACCTTGGTGGGTGTCGTCTGCGAGCGGCGTCACCGACTCGACGGCGCCGTCGACACCGAACCGTTCGCGCAACCCCTCCCGGTCGGCGCCGATCCGGTCGAGCAACGTCGTCGTCACGTCCCGGAACTGCGTCGTCACCGTCGCCAACAACCGCCCGAGAAACGGGTACTCCAGACACAACGCAGGGAAGGCGCCGCCGACCATTCGGTCGACAAACGTCTCGTAGTGGGTCGTCGGCGGCTCCGCGACCGCTGCCGGATCCGTCGCCGCCAACTCCGGGTCGTGGTGGGTGACGAAGCTCCGAAACTCCACGTACAACGCCCGCTCACACAGTCGCGACAGCCTGTCGAGCAACCACTCGACGGCGGGGGCGACGACATCTCGGTCCACTCCGTCGGGCAACCGCGCGGTCGCGACGGCCGCGACCGCCCTCACCACTGGCCCGAACGGGCGGTCGTCGTCGGCGGCCACCGCTGCGGGGAGCGACGGTGTCTCGCCGGCCACCTGCCGGGCAATCTCGTCGAGTCGGTCGACCCACGCCGGCAACGGCTCTGCGGCCGGCCACGCCGTCTGCGCGACGTGTCGTCGCAGTGTCGCCTCGTCGATCCCCAACTCTCCGAGCCGTTGCTCCAACGTCGTTGACCCGGGGAGCCGCTCGCGCCACTCCGCGACGACGGTGTCTGGGTCGACAGTGTCGGTATCTGAGTCGACAGTGTCGGCGGTGTTGCCGTCGGGGTCGCCGGCGCTCCCGAGTGACCCGTTGGGTGGGCCGTCTATCCGTTCCTGGAGCGTGCGCGCACGGCCTGCCAGTCGCCGTTGTTCGCGCCGCGAGAACGCCGTCACCGGCCGGCCCCCCACGACTCCAACCTCGGTGACGGCGACCGGTGACGATCCGATCGGACGCTTACTGGTGTGGCTCCCGACCGCTCCGCGCTAGAACTGTCCGCCTCCGCGTCGCTGTCGATTACTGTCCACATTGAGATCTGACTCTGCTCACGATTGTTTCTCGAACCCTCTGCCGGGTCCCTCCACTCTCCTGTTCCGCGACGATGCGGCCGGTCTCGTCCCCCGACCGGCGGGGGCGGCGACACACTCTGTCGGTCCGGCGACTCACCGCGTGGTGGTGTACGTGAGACAGAACGGGTTGTCGCTGTCGCAGGATCCCATCTCGACTGGCCGGTCGTCGTCCGTCTCTGTCGTGCACTCTGCGTCGAAGGCTTCCTTCTCGACATCCACGTCTGTGGTTTCGATTGCGACTGACATGCATGATAAACATGTGCAGAGAACTATATAAGTGTTTGGCCGTGTGGCTAACTCTCTTTCGAGCAAACTCGACCCCTTGATGAGTGGGTTTCGACCGCCCGCCAGCAAAACCGCCGGGACGATGCCCCGGCGTCGACAGACGGACGGTTGGCTGACAGCCGTCGTCTGCCGCTCTCGCGGTTCAGTACGTTCCGGAGTACGTGAGGCAGAACGGCTCGTCGTTACACGTTCCCGTCACGATCGGCCGGTCGTCGTCCGTCTCTGTCGTGCACTCTGCGTCAAAGGCTTCTTTCTGTGCGTCCGCGTCTGCGGTGTCGATTGCGACTGACATGCAGTATTACATTCTACTGAGAAAATTATAATTTTAGTAATGTAATAAGCCTGAGACACACAATTACAACTCTGAAATGGGTTGTTCTGTCGGACGAGTGACCCGCCGTCGCTTCCGACGGCTCACCCCGAGTAGAGGTAACAGACCGGGTCGTCGCGGTCTGGCGCCACGCTCGCTCCCTCGTCGTCTGCTGCCACACACTCTGCATCGAAGGCTTTCTTCTGTGCGTCCACGTCTGGGGTGTCGATTGCGACTGACATGCACACGGTAATACTTCCCGAGGGTTGAATAAACTATTATCAGTAAGATTTACAGACGATAGAGAGCGATGTCGAAACACGGGCCGCCCGTCCGGAGCGGTCGTCGTCTGCGTGGCTCACTCGGCCGGCCCGTCGGCGAGTCGGTCGTACAACGCCAGCACGCGGTCGAAGTACGCCTCCGTCATCAGCCGTGGACTCTCGACACGGTGGAAATCTTCGAGGAGAAACGCTGTCTCGGCGCGGTTGAGCCCGTAGGCGTGACACGCGGCGGCGTCGATCCCCGCACGGAGCCGTTCGCGTTCGTCGGGTGCCGTCGCCGGCTTGATCCCGCCGAGCCGGTCACGCATCTCCTCGAACGCCTCGCCGTAACAGTTGAGCCGTGCGGCACGCGTCGCGATGTCGTCGAACCAGTCGTCGCCCGCGGTGAGGTGTGGGACGGGCGCGTTCTCGAACTTGTAGCGTGCGACGTTCGTGTCCACCCGCGTCCGCATGAACGAGTCGAACGGGATGCTGTTCAACAGCCCCACTAGGACGAACAGCTCTCGGTCGGTGAACGCGCGTTCGTACGCACCGTGGAGTGGGAACTGCTTGAGGTCGGCCGCCGACGGCTCGATTCGGTAGGGTCGGATCGTCGTGAGCGCGTGATAGCAGATCACGCCCGGTGGGAGCACTGTCGCGATCAGCGTTCGCTCGTTTCTGGCATTCGTGATGTTTCGGTAGACGACACGGTACTCCGTGCAGTCGAGCAGTACGTCTGCTGCTTGCAGCGGCTCACCACGTTCCTCCCTCAGGAAATCGTTCACGAACGTCTTCTTGCTCTCGTTTCCGGCCGCGCCGTCGAACGCCCGGTAGATGGCGTCTTTCAACTGTCGGACGTTCTTCTCGCGGACCCTGGCTTTTGCGCTCGAATCCGGATCACGCGACTCTGCGACACTCCAGTAGTCGGGTGTTTCGAGATTGGCGAACGTGTCGTCGTGGACGAACTGGTGGACGTTGCTCCCGCCGTAGACGGGGTAATCTGCGTTCGCCCGATCCTCGCTGAAGTACGCCGAGTCACGCGTGTAGATCTCGATGTGGCCGTCCGCCCACCAGCTCCCGTCGACCGACTCCCCGACCGGCTCGTGGTCGAGCAACGTCCGCAACACGTTGACCTCCGACCGCGAGGACACCTTCGGGAACGTCAACCCCTCCGGAGAGTACTGCCGGACGAGCGACGCCGTGACCGACACGCTCTCGTCGTCGAGACGATCTAACACTTCGACACGTCGTCGCCCGAACGTCGTCCGGAACGACTCGGTGTGACCGTTGTTTCTGAACGCGAGCACGGTGAACTGGAACTGATCGTGGAGCGAGCCGAAGATTCCCTTGTTCTCGAACCCGACGACTGACCCGATTGTTGTCTCCTCCAACAGGTGTGACCGGAGTCGCTTGGCGGAGGCGTTGGAGAACACCTTGTTCGGCAACACCTTCGCGACGTGACCGTCTTCGTTCGTCAGGTCGAACACCCGTTCGAGGAACAACGTGCTGAGGTCGTTCCGTCCCGTTCTGGTCTGGCCGTCGATCTCACCCCACTGGAGACTGTACGCCGGTCCGTCGGTGAAGTACGTCGCGCGTTGTTGGATGTTCTGTTCGTACGCCGCCCACGCAGACTGAATCTCGGGGTCGTCCCGCAGTTCGGCCTCGAGTTCGTCTTTCCGTGACGGGTCGAGCGACCGAAACGTCGGCTCGTACCGACTGAAAAACTCGTCACGGCGTGGTTGGAGCATCTCCCACGGCGGGTTGCCGACGACGGCGTCGAACCCGCCGTCGGCGTACACCGGCGCGAACTCCAACACCCAGTGGAACGGGTCGTACTCCCGAACCCGATCGAGTGACACGTCCACCCCGGCCTCGCGGAACTGCTGGTGGATCTTCTCGTTCAGCGCGGGGCGGTGGTCGTTCTTCCGGCGTTCCGCGGCTTCGAGGTGGCGTTTGGCGGTGCTCGTGTCGTTCGCGGCGGCGTGAGCGTTCATCGCCTCGATCACGTCCTCGTACCGCTCACGAACCGACGCACTCGTCCAGTTGTCCAACACCGACTGGCTCCCGTCGCCGCCGGTCGTCTCCACGAGATCCGTGAACCCGATCAGACTGTTCCCCTGTTGGATCGAGAAGACGATGTTCGGGAGCGCGAGTTCCCCTTCGTCGTACTCGCTGACGGTGTCTGGCTCGACTGCCGCGACGATCGACAGCCACAGCCGGAGCTTGGCGATCTCCGTCGCTGGCTCGACGATGTCGACCCCGTAGATGTTCTCGACGACCGTCCGTTTGCGGAGCCGCCAGGTCGGCGGTGTCTCGTCGCGTGGGTCGTCGTCCGGCAGCGCCCCGTATGCGACATCGTACAACGCCTTCCGCACGCGGACGATCTCACTCTCGACAGACGTGAGGAAGTGGCCGGAGCCACACGCCGGGTCAAGCGCCCGGAAGTCGTCGACGACCGTCTCGATCAGTTCCTCGACCAAATCGACGTTCGGCGGGAGCGTGTCGATCAACGTGAACACGTCGTCTGCGAGCATCGCCTCCGTGTACCCCTGTTCTCGCCGGAGGTACGCCGCGATCTCGTCGCGCAGTCCCGGCAACACCGTCTGTTCGGCACAGAACCGTGTGATCTCGTCGGGCGTGTAGTACGCCCCCAACTGCTTCTTTTGATCCCCTGTCGCCGTGGTGATGTAGTTAATCGTCTTCTCGAAGACGTTTCCGAGCACGCTGGGGTCGAGTTCACCCGGACCGCCGGTCGTCGAGAACTCGTACCGTTCGAGCAACAGGAGCAACTCCCGCATCACCGAATCAGACACGTCGAACTCCGTGTCGTCGACCGCGCCGTCGTACCCCTCTGTCGGCCGGAACAACCCGCCGTTCAGATACGGCAGCTCCGAGTACTGTGTGACCGTCTGGATACGCCGATCACGCTCTCCGGGTGGCTCGTCGAACACGCCGAAGAACAACGGTTCGAGATACGTCTCATACAACGACCGCGGCACGATCGTCTCGTCGTGTTCGGCGACGATCCGTTCCAACAACCCCTCCTCGACGAGCCCGCGGTCTTCGAGGAACTTGACGAAGACGAGCCGGTTCAGCAGCTCGACTGCGAACAACCGAACGTCGTCACCCGTCGCAGCCTCGGGAGCGTCGACCCCGTCACCGATCAGACTCCGCTCTGGGGGGTCCCCGCCGGCGGGCGCCTGTCCGAACACGAGCCTGACGTAGTCGTCGTAAAACTGGTCGGTGATCTCGGTTCGCCGTTTCCGGATCGACGCTCGGGCGTCGCGGGCGACGCTCACGACGTTGTCGAACGCGAATCCGGCGAGGAACCGGTCGAGCAACTGCTCCGTGTCACTCGTCGTCCACCCCGACGGCGCGGTGTCCCGGCCGGTCTGGTCGTCGAAGACCGACTGGACGACCGGGCGGAGATCGATGTCCGCGAGCGTGTCGAGCGTGTAGCTGTCGGCGTCGTAGGTGACGAGTGTCCACTGGAGCCCGTTCGTCGCGACGCCGAAGGTCGCGTCGAACGGCCGGTAGGACAGCCAGTCTTCCACCTGCCCGAGCCCGTGACGGTCCTGTCGGAGCCGTTTGTTCACCGGCTCGGCCTCGATCAGGAGCCGCCCGGAGTCGATCTCCTCGAACGGATCGAAGGAGGCGGCGTAGTCCGCCTTCTTCCCGTAGCTGTCGGATCTGTCGCCCACCTCGACAGCGAGTTCGTCGTAGCCGAGCGCCTCGAACAACGGGTCGAGAAACGCGCGTTTCGTGAGTGGCTCTGGATCTTCCTTGTGCGCGGTGTCGGCCTCACGGAGCGTGTCGTCACCGGTCAACAGCCGTGCGGCCGTCTGTTCGTCGGTGAGCGCGCCACGGAACCCCGCAACTGCGTCCGTCAGCGCCTCTCGGACGCGGGTGCGCGTCGCTGGATCGACCGTCGTGTCGATCTCTTCGGTGACGAACCGCGTCTGTGAGTAGCCGTCGGGGACGCTCTGTGCGGGAACGCTGTCGTTGGACATCTGCCGTGTCGTTCTGTCTGGACGCCCGCCAAGTAATAAACCCACAGACTCGCCCGCCCGGGGTTGCCGCCCGCTCGCTCCGTCCCCCCGGCGTTCCACGCAGTTTTTAACTGGTGTCCCTCCTACGACACCCACGACATGAGTCGACCGTGGGAGTCGTGGGACCACGTGCTGAAGGTGGACCCGGACAAACAGTTGTACGGCGACGAGACGTTCGCCGATGTCTGTCGGACGGGCACCGACGCCATCGAGATCGGGGGCACCTTCGACGTGACCGCCGAGAAGATGGAACGAGTGATGACCGCGTGTGCGGAACACGACGTGCCACTGTATCAGGAGCCGTCGAACCCGGCCGTCGTCGTCGAAGACGAGGCGTTGGACGGCTATCTCGTCCCGGTCGTACTCAACGCACAGGACCCGTTCTGGATCACGGGCGCACACAAAGAGTGGGTTCGGATCGACGACGATGTCGACTGGGACCGGACGACGACGGAGGCGTACATCATCATGAACCCGGACGCCGACGTGGCAGAACTGACCGACGCCGACTGTGACCAGTCGCCCGCGGACGTAGCGTCGTTCGCCCGCACGGCCGAGCGACTGCTGGGACAGGAGATCGTCTACCTGGAGTACTCCGGCACGTTCGGCGACCCGGAGGTCGTCGCGGCCGCCGGGGAGGCGACTGAGGCGTCGACGTTGTTCTACGGCGGCGGGATCGGGGACTACGACAGCGCCTACCAGATGGGGCAACACGCCGACGTTGTCGTCGTCGGCGACCTGATCCACGAGGCCGGCGCCGACGCCGTCCGCGAGACCGTCGAAGGTGCCCGCGACGCCAGCGCAGAAGCTGTCGAACCCCGCTCCGAGTGATTACGGTCGACAGGCTCGACTCCCCGGCTCCCTGTTCGTCGGCCTCTGATCACCGCCCAATAACACCCCGACAGCTCTCGCCGTGTCGATCCCGGACACGGTCACGACGGTATCCACAGGGTCGGCGAGACTCGACGGTTCGCGGACGGAACCGTGGAACTGGCCGATCAGACGGCTATTCTCGTCGTTGAACCGCAACGTCGAACTCGCCCGGACAGCCGGCACCCGACGGCGGGGAGTGACCTTGTCGATCGTGTACTCAGCGGTGCCGGTTCAGCCGGTCACGTAGTCGTTTCGCGGCCTGTCCGGCGGCGCGGTAGAACCCGTCCTCGTCGGCGCCTTCGCCGGCGAAGATGATCCCGCGCGAGGAGTTGACCAACCCGACGCCGTTGGCCAACCCGTGCTCGACGGCTGCTTTCGCGTCCCCGCCCTGCGCGCCGACACCGGGAACGAGAAACGGCACGTCCACCGCCTCGCGCAGTGTTTCGAGTTCTTCGGGTGCGGTCGCGCCTACCACCAAGCCGACGTTGTCGTGGTCGTTCCACTCCGCCGCGAGGCCGGCCACCCGACGGTACACCGGCTCCCCGGAGTCGAGTTCCAGCTCCTGGAGGTCGGCGGCGCCGCCGTTCGAGGTGCGACAGAGGACGAACACACCCTTCTGGTCGCGCGAGAGAAACGGCTCCAACGAGTCGCGACCCAGATACGGGTTGACAGTGATCGCGTCCGCCTCGTCAAGTAGGTCGGCGTACTGCCGCGCGGTGTTGCCGATGTCGCCCCGTTTCGCGTCGAGGAGCACGGGCACGTCCCTCCCGTGGGCGTACGCGATGGTCTCCCGGAGCGCCCGCCAGCCGTCGGCGTCCTCGTAGAAGGCGACGTTCGGCTTGTAACAGGCGGCGTACTCGTGGGTGGCGTCGATCAGCCGGCGGTTGAACCCCCACCGTGGGAGATCGTGATCCGCGAGATGCTGCGGGAGTCGGTCGGTGTCGGCGTCGAGTCCGACGGAGACGACGGTGTCGTGGCGCTCGATCCGGTCCGCGAGGCGGTCGAAGAAGGCGTCTGGCACACGTGTGGCTGGGGTGGCCGGCGTGTAAGCGTTCTCGGTTCGACGTCTGCAGTTTCGTTGTTTGCCCAACGTTAACAACGCTGTCACCGAACGGTCGCAGTCGGGGCCAGAACAGTGGGCCGGAAGATAGATGAACTCTCTCTGTCAGAACCCGATGTCCAACGACAAGAGTAGTCTAGAATACCAAAAACACTTCAAGTAAGCCACTTCTCAGTCCGTCTGAGTGGACCGCGGCGACAACGGTGACGACTGGAAAGCACGCTTCATCCCCGGCCACCGAGCGACACCGCTTTCGATCAAGATGCTTCTCGGGTTCACTGTGTTCGTCGTCCAGACCGCTATCGGGCTCGTAGTAACAGAGAATCTTTCGTTCTTCCTGAACAGACCGACGCTCACGACTGTCGGAGTAGCAGGGCTCGTAGTCCCACTACTGCTGTGGATGGCGATGGATCTCGGAAGGGGGATCAAAAGAGAGCGTCTGAACGAGCAGGAAGACGCACAGCACCCGGGGCGGTCGCTGACAGATCGACAACGAACCGAGGTAGAGAACATCTGTCTCCGTCTTCTCCAGGAGACGGGACAGAGCCACACGTCGGACGCGATTGTGGCGGCGATTCTCGACAGTCACACCGACCCGGACGATTCAGTTGACGGGCTCGGTCTGACCGATCCAGAACTGCGAGAGCGGCTGAGAGAGCAACAGAGGAAGAACCAAGAGGATGCACCACAAACACAGCGTTACGAAGTAGACCAGCGGGAACACGAGTCTGAGAAATAATGTCGCGAGAACGTCAATCACCCAGCCTCTTTCGCGTCCTCGCCGGAGAGACACTGGTGGAGTACACTGCCGCGGCAACGGTTGCCGGAGTCGTCGTCGGTAGCTTGTACTTACTACTCCCTGCAGACGAGATCTCTGTACTCCTCGTAGCGTTCGGCTGGTCGACGCTCTCGCTTGCGCTGTATCTCTCGTACGCACTTTCCACAGAGAGCCGGAGAGACGTATAAATTAGCGACAGAACGACAGAGACGCTCGGAGTCTTGGCGACTGTTCGGGTGCCGGTCGACTCGGTCTTGTCACAACATTTCGTCGATGTGCGTGCCGATCTCGTCGATCCGGGTCGTCTGTGCGTTCGTCTCGTCGGCGATCTCGTCGGCCTTGCGGGACACCTCGCGGGCGGTGTCTGCGGTCTCCTCGACCATCGTGGCCACCTCCTCCGTCGAGGAGGCCTGTGAGTCGGTCGCGTTCGCAACTTCGGTGATCCCGTCGTCAACCTCGGAGACGGCCGTGCCGATCTCGTCGAGAATGTCGATGGCGTTCTGGACGGCGTCGGCACCGCGTTCGACCTGTTGGTTGCTCTCCTCGATGGTGTCGACGGCGGCGGCGGTGTCCGACTGGATCGCCGTGATCGTCTCCTCGATCTCGGCGGCGCGGTCCTGTGACTCCTCGGCGAGACTCTTCACCTCGTCGGCGACGACCGCGAACCCGTCCCCCTCCGCCGACCGCGCGGCCTCGATGTTGGCGTTCAGCGCCAACAGGTTCGTCTGGTCTGCGATGTTGTCGATCACGGTGACGATCTCGCTGATCTCGTCGACGCGACTCTGGATCGTCTCGACGCTCTCGGCGACGTTGGCGGCGGCGTCGTAGATCCCGTCCATCGCGTCTTCCACCTCGCCGGCGGCCGCCTGGCCGTCTTCGGCGAGACTCTCGGCTTGTTCACTCGCGGTCGCGACCTGTTCTGCGGAGGCGGCGACCTCCTCGACACTAGCCGAGAGGTTCGCGACCTCTTGGGTCACCTCCTGCATCGACTCGGCCTGTTCGTCGGTCAGATCGGAGATCTCGGTCGTTCGCGTGCTGATCTCCTCGGAGGAGTCGCCAACCTCGTCGAGCGCCTCCCGGACCAGTTCGAGTGTCGCCCGGTCTACCTCGGCGCCGCCGGCCCCTTCTCCCGTGCTCGAAGCCATGCTCGTGTCTGACCGAGAGCCCCAGCCGTATCAAACGTCTGTTCCGAGTATCGCGGCTGATTCCTGTTGCCGTCCCGACGACTGTCTCTGCGGCCGTCGTCCGGAGACGTTCGAACCGACACCCGACACGCTCAGGCGGCGCACACCGACGCGTTTAGGCGTTGCTCGCCCGTACCGTGAGGTATGAGCGAACGTGGACTGAGCGACCAGTACAACCGCGCTAGCCCGTGGCCGTTGTTCGTGGCGCTGGGGCTCCCGGTGTCGGAGGTGGGCGTTCTGTTGGGGTTGTTCCCCGTCGCGGTCGCCGGGCTCCTGTTGTTCTGTGGCAGTGTCGCCGGGATGCTCGCGGAGTCGGGGTACGCCGAAACGCCGTGGCCCGCGACCGTCGCCTTGGGCGTTGTCTGTCTGGGTGTCGGCGCCTGGTTCACCTTCGGCGGACCAGAACTCCCGGTGCGTGGCCAGGCGGTCGGCGCGGCCGGCGTCCTGTTGGTCGTCGGTGCGGTCGTCGGGAAGGCGATGGCGTTCTCCCGGCGCGAGCCGGCGGTGTGAGCGGGGTGGAATGGACAACGTATTAATCCCTCTGCCGACAATCGCCGCGCATGGCTGCCACGTTCGACAGGGACACGTTGTTGGACCTCCTGGTCAACGTGATCCCGCTCGTCATCATCGCCTTCTTCGTCGTGGCGTTCGCGTTGTTCGACCCCTTTGGCGGGGACACACTGGGGCGTGTGATCCAGGTGGTCCTGCTCGTGGCCCCGTTCGTCGCGCTCGCTGTCCTCACCTACGTCTCCGGCAAGGCAATCTCCTCTGACGAGGACCGCGCCGAGGTGTACTACCAGGGGCAGGCGACACTCGACGGTGCCGAGCCGCGACACGCCGACGACCGGGCGCTCGACGACGGTGGCGACGACGAGGACGCGGGGTTCGACGAAGGGACCGGCAGCGAACCCGACGACGGTGGTGACGACCCAGACACCGACACGGACACCGAGCCGGTCGGCGACGAGATCTGACACGGCGAGCGCGTGGCGCAACCGGTCGGTCAGTCGTCCGCTGGCGCTGCTGGCTCCGTCTCCAACAACCACTCGTCGGCCCACGCCTCCAGTTCGTCGAACACCGGACACAGTTGCCGCCCCGCCTCAGTCAGACTGTAGTAGGTCGCGATCGGTCGGTCTTCGACCCGTCGGTCGACGAGCCCGGCGTCCTCCAGGTCGTCGAGCACCCGCGAGAGCGTCCGGGAGTTCGCGTCCGTCGACCGTTTCAGCTCGTTGAACCGTTTCTCCTCGTCCAACAGGTCGTTGAGCACGATCAGCCGCCACTCCGAGCCGATCTCCTGGACCGCCTCCACGACCGCACAGAGCTGTCCGTCGTCGCCGTCGGACTGCGCTTGGCTGTCTTCAGACACGGCTTCCGTACGTGCTCCGGAGGAAAGTGGGTTCCGCACGCCAGCAGGTGACACCGTGCCACCACGAGCTATCCACGGACGATCTGTCCGTCCTCGACCGCGAGCACGTCTCGGTCGACCGCGTACGCCAGACTCTCCGCGACCGTTGACTCGTCGAGATCGTACGCGTTGGCAGCCAAATCGACGAATTCTCCGCGCTTGACCGGGAACGACCGGTTGTTGAGCAGCCGTACGACCTTCCGGAACTGCGGCGGCTCTGTCTCCGACGTTCCGTCCGTGTCTGTCGCCGCGTTCGCGCCTGTGGTCTCGGCTGTGTCCGTCGGTCCGTCCGTTTCGGCCGTCTCGTCTTCTCCCGTGCTGGCCTCGTTTGTTTCCGTCTCGTCTCCTCCTGTGTCGGCCTCGTTCGTCTCCGTCTCGTCTGTCTTGGTATCTGCGGCCACCGCCTCGCCCGCGCCCGACACCGTCGACCCGCTTTCTGCTGCCGCTCCACTCTCGCCGAGCGGGTCTACCGATCGGTTCTGCTCCGACTCGTCACCCGTCCGGGCCGGCTCCCCGTCCTCGGCGGCCGAGAGGCGGTCCAACAACGGTTGGATCGCGTCCGCGAGCGTCACCCGGCAGTCGTCACACAACACCAGCCGCCGTCGGTCACTTGGGGACCGCTCGGGCGGTGCTGGCCCGATCTCGTAGGTTCCTGCGGCTGTCGCCCCACAGAAGTCACAGTCGAGTTCACGCACACCTCCGGCGACGACGGCCCTCGACAAGACCGTTGTGTCTCTCAGGCTCGCCACACGCGCCACGCCGCCGCCAGCCACGCCGCGACCGTCCCGGTCGGGTAGCCCGTCCGTCCCGGCTGCACCCCGAACTGGGCGGCCACGACCAGGTTGAGCAGCCCGGCGATCACCAACAACCCGGCCGTCACCCGCGGGTCTTCCAGCCCGAGCCGAGCGGTGACGGCGCTCGCGACCGCACCACCCCAGCAGACGACGCTGGCTCCCCACCGGAACAACAACGGCGGCCCGGAGAACAACGGGTACGACCACAACGGCTGGGCGACGACGGCGGGCTCGAAGCTCACCCCGCCCCACGCGAACCGGAGGAACACCTCCCCGCCGACGAACGTCTGGACGGACCACGGGGCGACCCCGACCGCCAAGACCACCACGACCGCGACCCACCAGTCGGTGCTCGCCGACCGCGTGTCGGTGTCGTGATCGGGGCGCACAGTCGGAACACACTGGCAGTTCACGCCTAAGCGTGTCGACCCGAGGTCGAGATCACGCCCCCGTCTCGACCGCGTCCGAGACGACATCCTGCAGGAGTATTCCGAAACAGACGAGCGACACTCCCAAGACGAACACGAGTATCGACTCGAACGGGAAAAACAGGACAGGAACGAACAAAGCGAGTCCCAACACGAGATTGAGGACGCGCTGTCGGATCGGCCCGAACGGACCGACGAGTTGGTTCACACCGACAACGGCACCGTGGCACCCCCCAGCGATGAGCACCAACGCGACCCACGCCGGGAGCGCGGACTCCCTGACGAGGATGTATCCGGCCGCGGCCGCGGACACACCGAACGCGGCAGTCACTCCAACCTTCTTGACAGCTCTCACGAACTGTGGGACAGACCGAAGGATGATAGTCTTGCTGGAGAAGAACTGATTAGAGAGCCGGTGTGTGCAGTTTGGTGACGAACTGCTTCCCGTGTTGAGGCGGTCCTGTCGGCAGACGACACAGCGGGGACCTGCGAGTGGATGCGATAGACGCCTCCCCGACCGCGAGGGTCGGGCCGTCTGCCTCGTCCCGCCTGTGAACGACACAACAGACGGGAGTGTCGAACACCGACATCAGGTGTTGTCTCCCTCAACTGTGCTCGAGACTGTGTCCTGTAGTAGCATTCCGAACAAGACAACTGACACTCCGAACGCGAACGCGCTCACGAACTTGTACGAGTAGAAGAGCCCGGGGAGCAACAACCCGAGTGCCGACACGAAGTTGAACACACGCTGGCGGGCCGGCCCGAACGGATCGACGATTTCGAGTACACCGATAACAGCGCCATAAGATCCACCAGCGACGAGCATCACCGCAAGCCACGCCGAGAGAACCGATTCCAGTATTGAACCGTATGCAAAGATACCGGCAAACACCCAACACGCAGTAGTTAGAACTGATCTCCGCACCATTCGTTAGCAAAACCGACGTTGGTCTCAAACCGCTTCCGATTGTGATTCGAATCGCCCGTCACTTCCGCGCGACGATCCGGAGCACGTCCTCGTCGCCGAGTTCGTGGCTCCGCCCGACCTGTTGTTGGTCGTGTTTCGCGCTCTCCCCGGAGACGCGGGCGAACTTGAACCGCTCGTCGAACTCCCCGCCGATCTTCTGGCAGGCGTCACCGACGGTCGCTCCCTCGAACAACACCAACGGCTCCTCGTAGTCGACCCCGCGGCCGGGTTTGTCCATGTACACTCGGATCAACCCCAACTCGGCCCAGAGCCGTTCGCGGAGCCCGTCGAGCCCGCGGTTCTCCACCGCGGAGATGAACACCACCTCCTCCGGGTCCAGTCCCCGCTCTTGGAGCTGTTCGTTCACCGTCGGCAGGTAGTCACGGTCGATCAGATCCGCCTTGTTCACCGTTACCATCGACGGGAGATACTCCCGGTTGTCCAACACCGCGTCGACCAACTCGTCGATGGTGAGGTCGTGTGGGATCGTGACGACGGCGTTGACGTAGCCGTACTCCCGGAGCACGTCTTTCACGGTCTGTTCGCCCAGACTCACGTCGTCACCCATCGTCACCTGGATACCGTCCTTGTGGGTCTTCCGGATGTTGACGTTCGCCGGCTCCGTGTCGAGCCGGATGTTCGTGTCGTACAGCTCCTCGGCCAGACGGTCGTACTGTTCGATCTCGAACACCGAGAGGACGAACACCACGAGATCCGCCGTCCGGACGACGGACAACACCTCCTTCCCGCCGCCCCGGCCGCCGGCAGCCCCCTCGATCAACCCCGGCACGTCGAGAATCTGGATGTTCGCGCCGCGGTACTGCAACATCCCCGGGTTGACGTTCAATGTCGTGAACTCGTAGGAACCCACGTCGCTGTCGGCGTTCGTCAAGGCGTTCACGAGCGTCGACTTCCCGACGCTGGGGAACCCCACCAACGCGACCGTCGCGTCGCCGTGTTTCTCGACGGCGTAGCCGCCGCCACCACCCGCGGAGGACTGGTTTTCGAGTTCCTCCTTCTTCTCCGCGAGCTTCGCCTTCAGCCGGCCGATGTGTGCCTCCGTCGACTTGTTGTACGGCGTCTCGGCGATCTCTTCCCGGAGGTTCTCGATCTCCTCTTCCAGTCCCATCGCTCGTTGGAACTGGGTCGGCCGGCGTGGAAAACGCTTCCCTTCCACACGCCCACGCCGACCTCTCTGCGGTCCAGTCCGGCGACGACTTTCCTTCGGTACGTTCTTACGTCGTGCGAAGAACCCGACTGTGTGTAGTATGCCCGACCCGGCGAAACTCCGCGACAGCACGCAGATCGTCCTCCCGTGTGCGGTGCTCGCGGAGGTTCGCGAGGAACTGGAGGCGGAGTTTGCCGTCACCGTCTACACCGACGACGGTGAGACCTGTCAGATCATCGGGAGTCCGGTCGTTATCCCCGAGGTCGCGGAGTTTCTGACGAACCGCGGGATCGTGGTGGAGTAGATCAAGGGGGTTCAATGAAATTCATCTCTGGCTTCTCTGTCGACTCGAACCCTCCATCAATATCTTTGAACCGCGAAACTGTCGCCTCAATTCGAAGTTCGCTGTACCCCGCCTCGTCTCTGAGATAGTAGGCGACCAAAACCCGTCTGTCCCCGCGCATCCTAATCTTCTCACCATCACTTTCGCTCCACTGAAAAAATTTCACTCTGTAGGACTTGATTGGCTGACGAAGAAGTTCCCTCGCTTCACCCTTCTCTGAATCGCTGAACGCACCATCAAGTGCTTTCTCAAACTCTACTTCTCCACCCCACCCGTGGGCGCGCGCGAGGTGCCAAGTGAATCTCTCCAGTTTTTCAAACCAATCGTTTGGTTCGTTCACATCTCTTCTACGTCACCGATGTTTATAATCGTTGCGCAAACACTTGTGCAGGTAGTGAATAGCTACTCGCTGACAATGCATATCAACAACGAGTTGCGACAAGACTATGTGCATTGCTGCTCATAGTGCTGAGTGTGAAGCAGAAGCGAGACAGTGAGACAGACAGGAAGTAACAGTGAGCATAGCGAGTCAGACCAATAAGCTGGAATAACACAATGGCAACCACAGATAATCGAGAAGAAGCTGCTACGGGAAGTGAGACTGGGTGGATAACAATCACTGGGAAACCAGGTGTGAGCAGTCTGATCGACACACTGCTGGATCTCCCTTCGACACGGGAGTTCAATAAGAGCGAACTCGCAGAGATGGCAGGTGTCAGCCGGAACACGGTCGGGAACCACATCGACACGCTGGAGCAGGCGGGGTTCGTCACCAAAGTGCCACACGCGCCGCGGTACCGCGTCGACAGCGAGTCGGAGCCGTTCCGGCTGGCGACGAAACTCGACGTGGCCGTCCGGGACGCGACGGAGTGAGCTACGAGCGCGCCGCGTAGTACCAGACGTACCCCGCATAGAGCACACACAGCCCGACGAACCCGGAGACGGCGAACAACCACGGACCGGTCGCTCCTCTCGCCAACCCACCAGCCCCGAGGCTGTCGGCCAGCCTCGCGTCGAGTTCTCCCGACGCCCAAAGCGTTGCAAGCAGCAGAACAAACGTCACTGCCGTTCGACCGATCTCGATCAGCTCACTACGAGTGTTCATCTCTGGAGTGATCGACACCCGCCTTGAGGTAAATCGTGGCGGACCGCCGAGAGACTGCGTGACCCCCGCCGGCTCAGAACAACGAGTCGGCCGTCGCCGCCCCGATCACGGAGAAGACAGACGCCACGGAGACGGCCTTCACCGTCGTCCACGCCAACCCTCGCGTGTCGCCCGCGAACGGCTCGCCCAGAAACGTCTGGGGGGCGTCGAACGCCAGCGCCAACGCCAACACGGACAGATACGAGACGGCGACCAACGAGACGAACCGGACGGGGACCCCGACGATGTCGGCTTCTCGGTCTGGGTCGCGGTCGTCGTCTGCACGGTACAACGCGGCGTAGCCGGTCGCGAACACGAGCAGCGTCGTGGCCGCCACGTGGTACCAGGCCATGCTGGCCGCCAGCTCCCACACCTCTCCGGTGACGACGAACGGCCCCGCGAGCAGGAACCCGCCGACGGTCTGTTGGAACGTGTCGGCGAGCGCGTACCGCGACTGGCGACTCACACCCACAGGACGCGACGCCCGGCGAAAAACCCCGCCGAAAACTGCCGCGCTCGCACAGTTCTGGGCACACCCCCGGCAGGAACCTCACCGAGTGAACAGCGTTAAAGAGACTCGGCGAATCTGTCCCCGTATGGACGCTGACGTGGACGCGACTGCAGTCGCAGTCGCCACGGGGACCGCGACCCGGCGCCGGGTCGCTCGCGACCGGCGGTGCCGACACCGAGGTGGTGTGTCGTGCGAATCGTAGCGAAGTTCGGCGGCACCTCGCTGGGCACCGGTGAACGCGTGGAACGCGCCGCCGACTCGATCGCGTCGGTTGTCGCCGACGGCCACGAGATCGCCGTCGTCGCCAGCGCGATGGGGTCGACGACGGACGAACTGTTGGAGGACATCACCTTCGAGGCAGACAACGCCGACCGCGCGGAGATCGTCTCGATGGGGGAACGCACCTCCGTCCGGATGTTGAAGGCGGCGTTGGCCGCCCGCGACGTAGACGCCACGTTCGTCGAGCCGGGCACGGAGCTGTGGCCCGTCATCGCCGACAGCCACGGCGAGGTGGACGCCCCGACCACCCGAGAACGGGCGGCGGCGCTGGCGGAGGTACTCGACGGGACGGTGCCAGTGGTGACGGGCTTTCTGGCGGAGACGCCGGACGGTGACGTGACCACGCTCGGCCGCGGCGGCTCCGACACCACTGCCGTCATGTTGGGTAACTACATGACCGCCGACGAGGTCGTGATCGTCACCGACGTCGAGGGCGTGATGACGGGTGACCCCGGGGTCGTCGAGGGGGCGCGCAACGTCGCCCGGATCACCGTCGACGAACTACGGAACCTCTCTTTCCGCGGTGCAGAGGTGATCGCCCCCTCCGCGTTGTCGTACAAAGACGAGGACCTGAGCGTCCGGGTGCTCCACTACCAACACGGCGACCTCACCACCGGCGGAACAACCGTCGAGGGGACGTTCCAGAACATCGTCGACATGGAGGAAGACCCGTTGGCGTGTATCACGGTCGCCGGCCGGGCGATCCGAAACCGTCCGGGCATCCTCTCGGACCTCTCGGACGCGTTGTTCGCCCGGGACATCAACATCGACGCCGTCGCCTCCGGGATGGACTCGGTGACGTTCTACGTCGGCACCGAGGTCGCCGAGACGGCCGAGACGACACTCCACGACGAGGTGGTCGACGACGAGTCGTTGTCGTCGGTCACCAACGAGTCGGAGTTCGCGGTCGTCCGGGTGATGGGCGGGGAGCTGCCGAACCGGCCGGGTGTGATCTCCGAGATCGTCCAACCGCTCTCGGAGGCCGGGGTGACGATCCACGATCTGGTCACCTCCGCCACCTCCGTCGCCGTCTTCGTCGACTGGTCCGAACGCGAGGAGGTGTTGTCGATCGTCCAAGAACAGGTGTCGATCGCACACGACTCCGTCTCGCGGTGAACGGCTCAGAAACTGTCTAATCTCTTGTTGCGTCCGACTGTGTCTTCTTCGAGTTCCCGCTCTAGTGACTCCGGCACCTCGAAACGCAGTTCCGGCTGAGATTGATTAACCGAGTCGAACACTCTGTCGAACTCGTCCAACACCGCTGACTCCTGTACTCCAGTCACTGTACACCACGCAGTCGTCCGGGTTAAAGCGACGAACGCGGCGTTCCGCCGCTGGATCGGACTCATTGACCCGTTACTGTCGACTGTATCCAGTCCGACGACGTACACGGAACCGGCTTCGTTCCCCTTGGCCCTCCGTATGCTCGAAGCCGTTACCGCGCCTTCGAGGGCGAACTGCTTGTTACTCTCTTCCCAGTCGAACGTGACCTCAACGCCGTGGTCGGCGAGCGCCTGGCTCAGTGTGTCCTTGTGGTTCCTGACCCGGTATCCGAGTTCGACAACGAGCACGTTTCTCGGTCGCATCCCTGCGTCGATGTCCTCCGCGATCTGGTCTGCGACCCAGTGTATCTCGGACCGTCTCCCGTCGAACCATTTTCGTCGCAAGAATGGCTTCGCACCACTCTCGTCCGCCAACGGGTGTGGGGAGTTCTCTCGCGGCCGAGTGACTCTGACAGGTGTCCCCGTCTGTCTGAAGTCCCCTTCGACCTCGTACCCCAGACTCCGCCAGCCCTTCTGTCGTGTAACCGTCTGTATTGGTCCCTCGTGGCGTTCGAGCCCCATTCCGATCCCGTGTGCGGCCATCAGAACGCTGCGTGGCGTGCGGTACGCCGTTCGCATGACGTGGCTCTTCTGTATGCCGTCGGAGTACGACCCGCTCATGTCGACCCGAAGCTCACCGTCCTCGTCGGTCCCGAACACGTTCTTCGGTTGTGGTGCCGAGAGAGACCCGAGATCCTGTGCCTCGTCGTACGCCCAGATTAGTCGGTTCGTGTCGTCGAGTGCTTCCAGACACATATTGAGAAATGCCGGCCCGAAGTCCTGTGCTTCGTCGACGATGATCGCGTCGTACAGCGACGGGATTGCTCCCGTCTCAAAGACTTCTTTGGCGACCACTTCCTGCGGATTCTCTTCGTCAAGCCTCCTTGCGTCCCTGAGATTTCGAAACCCGACACCGGGTGTCGCGTCCACAATCGTTTTGTACATTCCTGCACCGGTTGTCTCTCCCCCCCACGCGTGGAAAATATCAATACTGTCGCTAACAGCGTCGAATGGGTCACCAGTGAACCGTTCGTAGAAGCTCTCGACGAGTGCCGTCAGGTGGTCGTACAGACTCTTGCTACTGAACGTGAGTGCGATCCGCCACGGCTCGTGGTCACCGTTTGCATGTGGCCCGTGTTCGGCGAGTATACGAGCGGTCTTCATTGCAGCCAGAACGGTCTTTCCTGACCCCGCGATTCCGCGAATCTGCTGTGGGCCGTCTGGTATCTGGAACCCAATCTCCTCCTGTTTGCGGTCGAGTTTCTTGATCCCTGCCGTCACTCGCCGGTGATACTCACCCTTCGTCGACTCGTCTTCGACTGGTTCTGTCCCGTCGCTGATGACTGATCCACAGCTCAACACGCCGCGTGCGGCCTCGTACGCTTCGTTATCGAGCGGGTCGAACGTCTTGACACTCGAGAGACGGTCGCGGAGGGTGACCGGTCCGAGTTCGTCACCTGTGATCAGCCTCGGGGCTGCGGGTCCATCGAACCCCTGGGCATCCCACTCGTCTCTGTCGATGTTCGGCACTACGACGAACGTGTTCATTGGCACCTTCACCTGCCCCTGGTCGTTCCGAAGCGCTGACTCGCGGTGGAAGAACGACTTGAGGTGGTACCCTTGATCTCTCGCCTGCTCCTGTGGTGTCGTCGACTGTTGGCGGCAGTTTCTCAGGATCCACCGCTCACCTTCAATTCGGTCGATCTGGTCGATTGTGTATCCTTTGCACTCGACGATAATCAACCCGAGATCCTCGTGGAGGACGACAAAGTCCGGCTTCCTGTCGAATCGGTTCCCTTCTTGTTTCTGTATGATGGGATACTGGTGATATACTACTCCACGGTCGTTCGAGTTGAACGCCTCCCGTAGCCGACTCCACACCTCCAACTCCGCTTCTCCGCCGGGGTCAGACTCGCTTATCGTTCCAGCCCGAACAAATTCCATCGTAGAGTCTAGATATAACGGGAAAGTTTAGTACTGTCGAATCTATCTGCACCTGCCTGACTCACTTCCCGAGGTAGAGCCGTTTTCCGATCTTCTCCGGCAGCCCCGCCTCGCTGACGGCATCCTCGACGGCGTCGATGTCGTACGACACCCGGTGTTCCGTCACCGACAGCTCCTCCAAGTCGACGACGGCGTACGCCGCCCGCGGGTCGCCGTCGCGAGGCTGGCCGACACTCCCGGGGTTGACCACCACCCCCTCGGCGAACGTCTCGTGGTGTTGGACGTGGGTGTGGCCCAACACGAGCACGTCCGGGTCGCCCGCGGCCGCGAGCAACGACGGGTCGAACTCGTCGGGCATCGTGTAGTGGTCCTGCCGCTCCGGGTGGTCGTGGACGACACAGAGCCGGCCGTCCGCCAGCGTCCGGTCGCGCGGGAGACCCTCCAGCCACCCGATCTGGTCGTCGTCGAGTTCCGCGCGGGCGTAGTCGACGCCGGCGGCCGCCATGTCGTTGAACCGGAACCCGGTGTCGTTGGCGACCGCGCGGTCGTGGTTGCCGACAACCGTCGGAATCCCGCGATCCCGGACGGTCGCGACACACGCCGCCGGCCACGGGTTGTAGCCGACCACGTCGCCGGCACACACCACCCGGTCTACCTCCGGGAGGTCGTCCAACACTGTCGACAACGCCACCTCGTTTCCGTGTACATCCGAGAGCAGTGCGACGCGCACACCCTCAGTTCGAGCCGCCGTGTCTTAATCCTCCGTGTCACTGCGGGTGGACCGAGACGTGACGACTCAGTTAGCTGTCGTCTCGCCGACGGCATCGGCGCCGACATCCGTCTCGTCGGGCTCTCGTTCGGTGTCGGCGACGAGTCCGGGCACCCGGAGGGTCGCGGTCGTTCCGTCGGTCGTGTCGACGGTCAACTCGCCGCCGACGGCGTCGACCCCCCACCGAACGAGCCAGAGCCCCAACCCACTCCCGTGTTCCAGTGCGGTCTCCGTCTCCGCGCGCAGCATGTCGAGTTCGTGGTCCGGCACCCCTGCCCCCTCGTCGCGCACCCGGATCACCACCTCGTCGCCGTCACCCTCGGCCGTGACCCGTGTCGGCGGTGCGCCGTGCTCGCGGGCGTTCTCCACGAGGTTCGACACCGCGAGTGCCAACGGCGCGGGGTCGACACGCGCCGCCAACCCCGCCGGAACGGTGACGGTGACGCCGTCTCGCTCACGCTCCTCGCCGCCGTCGGTCACCGTCTCGCCGTCGTCGACCGCCTCGCCGATGATCGCCGCGACCGGGATCGCCCGTCGGTCCCCCTCCGTGTCGAGCGCGTCGGCGGCCCGGCGCGCCTTCTCACCCAACTCCAACAACCCGTCCGCCTGCGCCCCGATCGTCGCCGCCAGCTCCGGGGTCTCACCACGGCCGGTCTCGACGAGCTGTTCGGCGTACAACTGCACCACACTCAGGTCGTTCCGGAGGTTGTGTCGGAGGACACGGTTGAGCACCCCCAGCCGTTGGCGACGACGGCGCTCGGCGGTGATGTCCTGTAAGACCAGCGTGTGCCCAACCTGCGTGTCGGTCGTGTCAGTCAACGGGGAGGCGGTCACGCCGAACGTCCGGCGGCGACCACCGACCCGGAGTTCGACCGTCTCCGGTGGCTCCACCGGATCGAACCCCAACCCCAGCGTGGCCAACGGCTCGCCGAGCGCGGCGTCCGTCTCACCCGAGTGCGCCCCGGTGTCGCCTGCCGGCTCCCGGTCGTCGATCAGCGTCTCGACGGCCGTCTCGTTCAGCCGCACCACTCGTCGTTCGCGGTCGACGACGACCACGGGTGTTGCCAGTTCGTCGACGGCGGCCCGTTCGCTGGCGCGTCGTGTCGCGGGGTTGAACTCGAACAGGTCGGACACGAGGTAGGCGTACGCGTCCAACAGGACGTGCGGGAGCGCCAACACGGGCATCAGGTTCACGCCGCCGATTCCGAACGTCCACAGTGTTGCTCCGATGGACGGCGGTACCAAACTCAACGCGACCGCGGTCGCCTCCCGGCGGTACAGGGGCCCGTAGCTGACGACCGTGTCGAACAGTAGGACAGAACTCCCGGCGACCATCGCGGCGTTGAGCAGAAACGAGCCGAACAACACCGGGCCACGGTCGTAACTCACGCCGGCGACGCCGGCCGTCTCGACGACTGTGAACCCCTCCCAGACGACGCCCGACAACGGCGCGAGCGGGAGCAACACCGTCAGGATCACGAGCGCGACACCGGTGACGACGAACGGCCACGTCCGGAGTACGTCGGCACGACCAGTGTACGTCACCGCGAACGCCGAGAACGCCATCCCGATCCAGGTGAACGCCACCCAGAAGCCGACCTCGACTGCCGCTCGCAACGCCGGGTCGGTGACGAGGAATCCGACACCGTACAGTGTCGTGTACGCCGCTTGGAGGCCGAGGACAGCGAGAAACCAGTCCGCGCCGGGCGCGCCGCGGTGACGCCACAGTGCGACGATCAGGTAGACGCTCCCGACAGCCGCCCCGAACGAGAAGACGGCCGGCCAGGACCACACCGACACCATCGTCCGCCTCTCACGCTCCGGAGAAAGGTAAGTTACGGTCCGTCCAACAACGACGTAGGGAGGCTCCGTGTCGCCCGACTGGTCAAGCGGTGCCGAGACCACTGCCGGGTGTCCCGTCCCGGTAACGTCTTACCGGACGGCTACGTTCCGCCGGCTGGCTCGCCGCTCGATGACGAACCCCACGTCGCGACGACCGGCTGGTTCGTCCTGACCGACGGCTACGACCCCGCCAACGAGAGCCACCTCGTCGACGACAGCGTGTCGATGCTCGGAGCGGTCGCCGATCACGCGCGGGACAGCGGGTTGGCGGTCGAGACGGAGGGACGGATTGCGAGAGCAAAGTAGACGCCGCGGTTAGTTCGGCACGTCGACCCGCGGACGACCGTCGAATATCTCGATCCGTTCGATCCGCTCGGTCCGCTCCAACATCTCGTCTGCGACTGCCAACGCCTCAATTTCGTCGTAGAACCCGAGTTCGTCGAGCCGCGCGACGCCGCGCTCGGTGACCGTCCAGTACGTGTCCGGGAGGTCGTTGGCGGGGTCGTCTGCGGAGAGCCGCTCGGTGAGCCCTGCCGACTCCAACTTCCGGAGGTGGTAGTCGACAGTCGCCGACTCGATGTCGGGGTTCCGGTATGACAGTTCCTCGACGGACAACACGTTGCTGTCGTGAGCGAGAATCTGCTGGACGAAGCGAACCGACTGCTGTGTCTGGGTGGTCTCGAACACGTCTCGACACGACAGCTGTGACTACGTCGTCTTTCCTAGTACCACACAACGAGAAGGGAGAGACAACCGTGTGTTCAGTCCGCGGCGACTTCCTCGGTGTCTTCCTGGTAGTACTCCTCGATCAGATCCTCGCCGATCCGGTTGAGTTCCGTCTTCGGGAGCAACGACAGGAGGTTCCAACCGACATCCAGCGTGTCGCTGATGTCGCGGTTGGTGTCGTACCCCTGTTGGACGAACTCGTTTTCGAACCGGTCGGCGAAGTCGAGCAGGCGGTTCTGCCGTTCGTCCAACGCCTCCCGGCCGACGATGTTCTCCAGGTCCCGCAGTTCGACCCCCTCGGCGTAGGCGGCGAACAACTGGTCTTTCACGTCGGCGTGGTCGCCACGGGTGAGCCCCTCACCGATCCCGTCGTCCATCAGCCGCGACAACGACGGCAACACGTTGATCGGCGGCTCCACACCGTTGCTGTTGAGATCCCGGTCCATCATGATCTGGCCTTCGGTGATGTAACCGGTCAGGTCCGGGATCGGGTGGGTGTCGTCGTCGCCCGGCATCGTGAGGATCGGCAGTTGGGTGACCGACCCCTCGCGGCCGTCGATCCGGCCGGCGCGCTCGTACAACTGCGCCAGGTCCGTGTACATATACCCCGGGTAGCCACGGCGACCCGGCACCTCCTCGCGGGCGGCACCGATCTCCCGCAGCGCCTCACAGTAGTTCGTCATGTCTGTGAGGATCGTCAGGACGTGGTACCCCTTGTCGAAGGCGAGATACTCCGCGGTGGTGAGCGCCATCCGCGGGGTGACCGTCCGTTCGACTGCGGGGTCGTCCGCGAGGTTCATGAACACGACCGACCGCTCTAGTGCGCCGGTGCGCTCGAAATCGTCCATGAACTCGTTGGCCTCCTCCTGGGTGATCCCCATCGCGCCGAAGATCACCGCGAACTCGCTCTCCTCGCCGGCCTCCTCCGCCTCCGGCACGGACGCCTGCCGGGCGACCTGCAACGCCAGCTCATTGTGCGGCAACCCGGAGGCGGAGAAGATGGGGAGCTTCTGGCCCCGGACGAGCGTGTTCATCCCGTCGATGGCGGACACGCCCGTCTGGATGAACTCCTCGGGGTACTCTCGGGAGACGGGGTTGATCGCCTCCCCGACGATGTCGCGTTTCTCGTCGGCGACGACATCCGGCCCGCCGTCGATCGGTTGGCCGGAGCCGTCCAACACGCGCCCGAGCAGGTCCTCAGTGAGATCCATCTTCAGCGTCTCACCCAGGAACCGCACCGACGCGTTCTGGTCGATCCCCGAGGTTCCCTCGAACACCTGGATCGCCACCAGCCCGTCCTCGGACTCGAGGATCTGGCCGCGCTTGGTCTCGCCTTGCGGCGTCTCGATTTCGACCATCTCGTCGTAGCCGACCGGCTCGTCGACCTCGGCGAACACCAGCGGACCGCTGATCTCCGTGATCGTCTCGTACTCTTTCATTGTTGTCAGTAGAGTGCCCGCAGTTGTTCGGTGATGTCCTCGGCGATCTCGTCGACGAACGCGTCGGCCTCATCGTCCGGCGTCGTCCCGATCCGGTTGATCCGGGGGGCCGCCTCCACGCCGACGATCTCGTCGATCGGCACGCCCGCGTCGAGCGCGTCGAACGCCTCGTCGTTGAACGTCTTGATCACGTCGAGGATACGGTACGTCTTCTCCGGCGGACAGTACCGGTCCACGTCGTGGAGCGCGTTCTGTTGGAGATACGCCTCACGCAGGAACCGCGCCACCTCTAGGGTGAGCTGTTGGTCCTCCGGCAGGGCGTCTTTCCCGACCAACTGGACAATCTCCTGGAGTTCGTCCTCCTCGTCCAACGTGTCGACGGCCCACTGCCGTTTCTCGGGCCAGTCGTCTGCGACGTTCTCGACGAACCAGTCGTCGAGTTGGTCGCGGTACAACGAGTAGGAGTCGTTCCAGTTGATCGCCGGGAAGTGTCGCCGCTCGGCGAGATCCGAGTCCAACGCCCAGAACGTCTTCACGATCCGCAGCGTGTTCTGGGTCACCGGCTCCGAGAAGTCGCCGCCGGGCGGGGAGACGGCGCCGATCACCGAGATCGACCCCTCCGTCCCGTTGACGTTCTGGAAGTACCCCGCCCGCTCGTAGAACTGGCTCAGCCGGGCCGCGAGATACGCCGGATACCCCTCCTCGCCGGGCATCTCCTCTAACCGCGAGGAGATCTCCCGCATCGCCTCCGCCCACCGCGAGGTGGAGTCTGCCATCAACGCCACGTCGTACCCCATGTCGCGGTAGTGTTCCGCGATGGTGATCCCCGTGTACACACACGACTCGCGTGCGGCGACGGGCATGTTCGAGGTGTTGGCGATGAGACAGGTCCGGGCCATCAACGGGTTGCCGGACTGTGGGTCCGGCAGCTCCGGGAAGTCCTCGATAACCTCCGTCATCTCGTTGCCACGCTCCCCACAGCCGATGTAGACGACGATGTCCGCGTCCGCGAACTTCGCCAGTGACTGTTGGGTGACGGTCTTTCCGGAGCCGAACGGCCCCGGAATCGCCGCCGTCCCGCCTTTCGCGAGCGGGAACAACCCGTCGAGGATGCGTTGTCCGGAGACGAGCGGCGTCGTCGGCGTCTCCTTCTCGACTGTCGGCCGTTGTTCACGCACCGGCCACTCCTGGTGCATCGAGATCTCCGTTCCGTCCTCTAAGACGACGACGGGCTCTTCGACGTCGAACTCCCCTTCCTTCGTGTCCGCGACGACGCCACCGTCCTCGTCGGGCGGCACCATCACTTTGTGGTCGATGGTGACCGTCTCCGGGACAACCCCGACCACGTCGCCGGCCTCGACCGTGTCGCCGGCCTCAACCTCGGGGACGAACTCCCACTCCTTCTCGAGGTCGATCCCCGGGGCGTCGACCCCGCGGTCGAGGAAGGCGCTGTTCATCTTGTCTTCCAACACGTCCAACGGGCGTTGGACGCCGTCGTAGATCGTGTCGAGCATCCCCGGGCCCAGATCGACCGTCAGCGGCTCGCCCGTGTTCTCGACGGGCTCGCCCGGGCCGACCCCCGAGGTCTCCTCGTACACCTGGATCGTGGTGATCCCACCTTCGATCTCGATCACTTCCCCCATCAACCCCTCGTCGCCGACGTACACCACGTCGTTCATCCGGGCGTCGAGGTCGGTCGCGGTGACGACCGGCCCACTCACGCTCCGGATCTCGCCGGTGTCGACGGGCGTCACGTTGGAGTCGGTTGCTTGGCTCATGTGTTGTGTGTCGTGTTCCGTGTTCTGGACGGGTTAAGGCATTCCCTGACCCTGCCCGTCGTCTTCGTCTTCGGCCATCAGGTCGATCCCGATGGCACGCTTGATCTGTTCACGCAGTCCACCGCCGCCGGCGCCGCCGCCCAACGTCACCAACACCGGGTCGACGCTCTCCTGGACGGTCTCCCGCACCCCCCGCGAGAGGTGGTCGAGATCGTCGTTCCGCATCACGACGATCCCCACGTCCTCGTCTGCGAGCGTCCGCTCGACGGCCGCGTCGAGTTCGTCTGGCTTCTCGTCGTCCGGCACGTCCTCGAACTTCCGTACGCCGGCCAGCCGGAAGCCGGTGGTGAAATCCGGGCTGCCGATCACCGCGATCTCCTTGCTCATAAGATCACCAACTCGCGTTCGATCTCGTCGGGGTTGAGCCCCGCCTCCTTGCCGCGTGCGATCGCGCGGATGTTGTCTACCTCGCGTTCTTTCGACAGGATGAACGCCACCACCGGCGTCACCGACAACGGGTAGATCGTCCCCAGCGCGTCCGCGTACTCCACCTGTGCCGCCTCCAGGGCCCGTTCGAACCCGACGAGGCTGTCTGCGGTCGCAAGCTCGTCTAACGCCGTCGACAGATCGTCGCCGTACGTGCTCTCGCGGATGTACGCGACGAGTTCGTCCATACTGCCGGCCAGCCGTTGAACGTCCCGCTTGGAGAACAGGTCCCCGCCAGCGATGAAGTACGCCGCTGGCTCCAACTCCGTCCCCGACCGGGCCAGCCTGAGCGCGTTGATCGCGTTCCGGAAGTCGATCTCCGCCCGCAGATACCGACGGTACTCCGCCAACTCGTCGGACGATCCTAACTCCGCGGTCAACAGCTCGTAGTACGCGCGGTCGACCGCGTTCTCCAACGGGACGAGCAGCCCGGCATCCTCGTAGTCACCGAGCGCACCCGCGAGGGCGTCGCCGAACAACGTGTCCGACAACCCCTCGACGATCTCCTCGATCGAGCCGGCGTCTGCGAGCCGGTCGAGTCGATCGTCGTCCAACTCGCCGGCTCTGATCGTGTCCACCCGGACCTCCTCCGGCTCCGTCCCCGAGTAGACCCCCCGGAGCAACGTCTTCACGTTCCAGGCGTCGAACTTCCGGAGATACCGGACCAGCAGGTCGTACAACGACCCCTCGGCCCACCCTAACAGGTCGTCGAACTGCCGGGCGAGGTTCCGGTTGAGGGCGTACTCGATCAGGTCGACGCCGTCGAACCGCGACCCCAACTCGTTGATCTCCCGGCTGTACGCCGACTCCTCCATGTCGCGGGCGATCTCAGCCGGCGAGGTCCGCAACAGCCGGCGGTACGACTCCTCGTCGTACAACCCCGCCCGGCGCGACCGGACGCGGGCGTTGACGTACTCCGCGTTGGCGCTCCCGGCACGACTACTCATCGTCGAACAGTCGTGTGCTCAGTTGCTTCAGGCTGTCCTCCCACGCGTCCGCCAACACGGAGTCGAACGTGTTGTCCACCCGGACGCGCGACTGCTCGCTCTCCACGACGACCCCGCCCAGACAGTCGTGGTCGCCGCCGTAGCTGTGGCCGTCGCGCCCGTCGACCAACGACCGCAACAACGACTCGTCGTCCGCCCGGCCGTAGACGACGATGTCGCCGTCGAACTCGCCCGCGGCGTCCTCCAACAACGCACGCGTCAGCTCCTCGCGCCGGTCGCCCGACAGCGCCGCCAACGCCGTCTCCGTCTGGTCGCGCACGTCCTCCAACACGTCGCGGCGGGCCTCCAGTCGGGCCTGTTTGGCCTCCAACTTCGCCGACGAGAGCGCCTGCTCGCGTTCTTGTTCGATCTGGCGCTCGACGGCCGCTTCTCGATCCGCTACGAGCTCGTCGGCTTCGGCCTCTGCCTCGGCGACGACCTCTTCGGCACGCTGTTGGGCCGCCTCACGGATCTCCTCTGCGCGCGTGCGGGCATCGTCACGGATGTCTTCGACGACTGTATCGAGACTCATTGTTGCGAAGAATCCCGACTTACGTCGCCAGGAAAATGGTCACGAACGCGAAGATGATCAGTGTCTCCGGCAGTGCGGTGAAGACGAGTCCCTGGATGAACAGGTCGTCGTCCTCGGCGATCGCGCCGATCGCCGCCGACCCGATCCCTCGCTGTGCGTAGCCGACGCCGATTGCCGCGAGACCGACCGCCAACGCGGCCGCACCCTGGTTGTTGAGCGCCGGGCCACTACTCTCCTGCAGTACAACGTTCGCCAGTTCTGGGGCAACTTCGAGCATGAGGTTCACCGTGGTTCGATCGTCTGCGAACGGTAGGTAGTTGCTACTGTGGTGGTAATAAGCGTTCGCAAATACGATGGCCGACGAGCCGGTTCACGGGAGTCTCACGCCCCGAACCCGGCTGTCGGCGGGGCGGCGTCACTCCTCGCTGGTGAACGTCCGGTCGCTCCCCAACGGCTCGTACTCCGTCCCGTCGCCCTCGTAGAACTTCGAGAAGAACTCGAAGTACTCCAGCCGAATCGCCTGGATTCCCGAGGAGGTGACCCCCAGGGCCAACACGAGCATGTGGCCGGCGATCAACACGACGATACCGAAGAGTAACGACAACGGCCCGCCGTGTGCCAACCCGCCAAAGAGGATGCCCGTCACCTCGTGGCCGTGTGACATCGTCCCGACCTCGGGCATCTTCGTCAGCGCGAAGTGCCAGGCGGTCCCGGTCGACTCGCTGGTCTCGTACACGCCGAAAAACAGGAGGTTGACCGCGAAGGCCATCCCCGCCTTCCCGAGCAACACCGCCCCGATCCGGAGGTACGAGAGGGTGTGTGAGAGCACGGTGAAGATCTCGACGATCTCGACGGCCGGCCCGAGCAGGATCAACAACACCCCGAGGGCGACCATCCCGACCCCGATCTGGCCGACGATCACCGGGAGACCGGTGAAGCCGAGTTCGAACGCCGCGCTCTTGCCGGTGCCGAACACGTCGAAGAGGATCGACGGCGTCTGACCGAGGAAGTTACTGAACAGGAACAACCACAGCCCGTTCAGCGCCAACAGCCAGGAACCGGACTCCTCCATTGCCTCGCCGAACCCGTGGAACTGCAGGTTCTCGTAGAAGTCGAAGAGCCAGGCGACGTTGACGTGGAGTGCGCCGAACAACACGGAGACGACGAGCCACGTCCGTGCCCAGTAGGTGCTGGCCGGCTGTAACCCCTTCTTCAACGGCGCGTGGTCCAACCCGACGACCGGCTCCCAGAACTGGGAGGCGATCAGGTGGAGCCCGAAGATCTCGCCGTAGAGGATGCCGAAGATCGTCGTCGACACGCCAGCCATCATCGCGATCGACCCCATCGCACGGAAACTGTCCGAGTCGAACCCGCGGTAGAGGTACGCGCCGATCCCCGCGTAGATCAGCCCGTACGCGAAGTCGCCGATCATGAACCCGAACATCACCGGGAACGTGAGGAACAACACGATCGTCGGGTCCAACTCCCGGTAGCTCGGCTTCCCGACGAGACTGGTCAACAGCTCGAAGGGACCGGTCACGCCCGGGTTGTTCTGGACCGTCGGCGGCTCGTCGTCCCGCATCACGACGGGTGTCCCGCCGTCCGCGACCGCCCGTTGGCGGTCCTCGCTTTCGGCGTCGTCCGCCTCCGTGTCGGTGTCGCGCTCGCCCGCCTCGCGAACCGACTGGGGTACGTCCTCGCGGACCGCTACCGTCCCGTCACTGCTGAACGCCGCCCGTTCCAACTCCTCGACCTCGGCGCTGTTGCCGACAGCGTCGGAGATGGCGGCCGCAAACTCCGTGTACTCTGCGGACGGAATCCACCCCTCGGCGACGAACGCGTTCTCCGTCGTCGCGAACGACAACGGCGCGTCTGCCTTGTCGACCCGGATCGACAGCTCCTCTTCGGCCGCCAACAGGAAGCCGGCCCACTCCTCGCGGAGCTGTTCCGTCTCCCGGTCGACGGCGTCTAACTCCGACTCCAACTCCGCGCGTTCGCTCTCTAACTCCCGGAGGTACGCCTCCGGCGCGGTCTGGTCACTCTCGACGGCCGGCACCTCGACGGCCGCGAACTCCGCGGCGACGAGCGCGTCCGCCAACGCCTCCGGCCCGGCCGACGGCGCCGGCCGGGCGAACACGGCGAGATACTCCTCGCCCGCGAACACGTCGAACTCGTCGAGTTCACTCGCCCGGGAGAGGGTCGCGCGCACGTCCGCCTCCTCTCCCTCGCCGACGACAACCTGGAGGCTGTCGTACCCCGCGAGCAGGTCCAGGTCGATCCCGATGTCGACGAACGGCTCGACGGCGTCGATCCGGTCGGTCACGCGACGCAGGTCATCACGGAGTGTCTCGCGCCGGTCGTCCAGTTCGTTGGCGGACTCGCGAACCTCCGCCAGCTCCGCTTCGAGTGCCTCGTCGGTGACGATCCGTGAGGGACCGCCGTCGGACTGTTCGACGCCCAACTGCGAGAGCAGCGACCGCACGGTGACGAGCTTGTCGGCCGCTGCCTCGGCGCCGTCCATCGAGGCGCCGTGGTCGAACCCCTCCCAGCCGCCGTCGTACTCCGTCAGGTGGACCAACGAGAGGTCGTGGATCGCCTCGACCACGTCTCCCATCACGCGGCGGGAGCCCGTGACCGAGACCTTGCTCATCTGCTCAGGTCTGAGCATGCACCGCCTCCTCGAACTTCTCGACCGCGTGTTCGACCGCCTCGTCGGTGCGGTCGCGTGCGCGGTCGATCAACGCTTGACGTTCCTGTTCCCCCTCCTCGACGATCCGCTCGCGTTCGGCGTCGATCTCCTCACGCGCCGCCGCGAGCCGGTCTTCCTCCAGTTCGTCGGCCTCTGCCTCCGCCTCGGCGAGGATCTCGTCGGCCTCCTCCCGGGCCGCCTGCACCCGCTCGTCCCGGTCGGACTCCGCCTCGGCGACGATCTCGTCTGCGTCGGCCTCGGCCTGCTTCACTCGTTCGAGAACTTCGGGTCTCGGCATTATCTGTCGTTTCTGTCTTGGTCTACGTCCGTATAAGGTGTTTGCGGAACGACGCGGGTCAGACGGCGGCTGGGTGGGTCCTCGGAGCTTGTCCGTCTCGTGTGTGGTGAGTGATGCTGGTGTGGCGTCGTTGTGATCCACGACATGATCAACACTCAACCTCCACAAAACTGAATTTACCCGACGCCGACACGGCTAGTGATGGAGCTTCCCCTCCGGACGCTGAAGTTCGGCGTCGATGTCGGCCGGAAAGCCCACGACTTTCTCACCAACGTGGATCTCGACTCCCAGATCGAGACTGCCGGGCTGGAGGCCGGACAACACGTCGCAGACGACCACGATGATCTCGACCCGCGTGGCGTTCACGACCTGATTGTCCTCGCGTTGGAAGACAGCGACGAACTGGCCGACGGCGTCGACGAGCTGATCCAGCGTGGGGAGCCAGTCGCGGCGGAGGCAACGCTGTTGGCCGAGGAGCTGGCGCGGCTGGCGGACGGGTTCGACCCGTTGGCGGCGGTGTCGACCGAGGCGGTCGACTGGGAAGCGGTCGCGGAGACGTTTCTGGAGACGTTCGAGCTGGAAGTGGCGGCGATGGAGGCGGACCAGCGGTGGTTCCTGCTGCAGGCGTACAACCAACGCGTGTTGGCGGCGGTGACGGCCGACGAGTTTGCCGAGGCAAGAGCGAATCTCACCGAACGAGGGTTCGACGTGGTGAGCGACGCCGACTTCGAGACGGAGATCGAAAACCCACGAGCGGCGTGGCGTGAGCCGTTCGACTGGCAACACCTCGCAAACGACTACGCGGTCGACAGATACCACGGCGACAGCGACCGCACGTTCACCCAGCAGGTTCTGGCGACGCTCGACGGCGGTGGTCACAAACTGCTGTTCGGCCCGCCGGGGTCGGGCAAGACGGTCGCCTGCCGGCAGGCGGCGGCCGCGTGGCACCACGACGACGACACGGGGCCGGTGATCCACTGGAGTGGGGGGCTGAGCGGCAAGCGACTCGACCCCGACGCGCTGGAGCAGGCAGTCGACACCGTCCGAGAACTCGGAGACACGCTGATCCTCGTCGAGGACGCGGCACGGTCTCGGACACTACCGATCTTCGAGTTCTTGAACGGTGAACTGGGAGACGCGTCGGACGTGAGTGTCCTCCTCGACGCTCGTGAGTACGAACTCGACAGGCTCGGGAGCCGGGTCGACGACGAAGGAGACGGCGGCGAGGGACAGTCGGTGTACAACCGCCTCGGAGCGCTGACCGAACGCGACAGAGTGCCGTACCTCTTCGTCAGAGAGGTCGACGAGATTCTGGACCGGTTCGCGGAAACGACCGACACAGCCAGAGACGTGCTCCCGTCCGCCGAGGCGGTGTTCGACCACCTCACGACGGTCGAGAGTCGTGAGCGCGAGGCTGCCGCGACGGACGACAACCACGGCGAGACGGGTGCCGCGTCCACCGAGACAGACGACGCTCCCGACGAGGGGACTGAAACCGGAGCGGACGGAGCCGAAGCGGACACGGCCGGGCAAACGGCGCGAATCACGCCCGAACAGATTCGGCAGACGGTCGGAGAGGACTCGTCGGTCTCTGTCGCCAGTCCGATGTTGATGCTCTCCTACTACCTCCCGGTGACGGCGGACGGCGAGAGTGTCGACACCGACGCTTCGGAGTCGCCACTCGAACAGCGGGTCCGATCCGTGTTCGAGGAGTTGCACGGCTCCGACGGGGCGGATGCAGACGATTCGGGGCCGGCGAGACTCCGTCGGGAGGTGGTGTTGACGATGGCGACGCTCGCGGCGGCGGACCTCCCGATCCACGAGTCGTACCTCTACGCGCTCGCCGACGACCAGTCCGGATACGACATGGTCGAGACGACGGTCGACGAGTTCCGTGGACGAGTCCACTTCGGACGGATCGGAGAGACGACGGGGGAGGGCAGACACGTCTTCCGGTCTCCACACGAACTCTGGGGGCTCACCTACCTCTACGTCCACGAGAACGAGTCCGGTAGAGCCACACCACGGTTCGAGAACTGCGTGAACACGATGTTCTCGGTGATCGACGACGAGTCCGTGCGTCGGGAACTGGGGCGCGCGCGAGCGCCGTTCAGAGGCCAGACGTACCTGTTCGAGCTTCTCGACGATGATCCGACACAACTCGCGGACGTCGTCGTTCGCAGGCTGTTCCAAATCGGGAGAGACCGGCCCAGACTCGTCGATCTGTTCGAAACGACACGGCGCTCGTACCTCGAACTCCCGGAGTGTTGTTCCGACGAGACGTTCGTTATGCAGTCGTTCTGGCGTAGTGAGATGTATCGCACCGTCAGAGGCACTGACGACTGGAGTGTAGAGAGAGGTGACACGGACGAACAACGTGACGAGAGGGACGGTGACGACGAACTCCACAACTCGGTGGTCGAACTGCTCTGCGCTCGACAGACTGCGATGGAGCGGGATGTGGAGACCGATTGGGTCGAAGAGCGGTTTTATGAATGGTTGGGTCGGTACGCACGAGGGCAAGGTGACTTCCGGGCCGCAGAGTGGTTGTTCAGTCTGAGTCTCACCCGCTCGCGTCGACGAGAGAACGATCACGGGGTAGCGTCCAGTTTCCACGCACTCGGAAGGGTTGCGCGGATGCGAGGAGACTTCGATAAGGCCGAGGAGCGTCTCAGAGACTGTGTTGAGAAGCTCGAGGAGACAGGAGATGCGTCTGATCTGGCTGTCGTCCTCCACAGCCTCGGGAACATCGCTCGCAATCGGGGAGAGTTCGATGCGGCCGAAGAGTACCACGAACGGAGCCTCTCGATTGAACAAGAAATCGGCGACCGCTCCGGGGAAGCAAAGGGTCTCCACAGCCTCGGGAACATCGCGTTCCAACGGGGAGAGTTCGACGAGGCCGAACAGTTCCACCAACAGAGTCTCTCGATTTTCGAAGAGATCGGCGACCGCTCCATGGAAGCAAAGAGTCTCGGAAGCCTCGGGAACATCGCTCGCAATCGGGGAGAGTTCGATACGGCCGAAGAGTACCACGACCGGAGCCTCTCGATCAAGCAAGAAATCGGCGACCGCTCCGGGGAAGCAAAGAGTCTCCACAGCCTCGGGAACATCGCTCGCAATCGGGGAGAGTTCGATGCGGCCGAAGAGTACCACGACCGGAGCCTCTCAATCAAGCAAGAAATCGGCGACCGCTCCGGGGAAGCAAAGAGTCTCGGAAGCCTCGGGAACATCGCTTTCCAGCGGGGAGAGTTCGATGCGGCCGAAGAGTACCACGACCGGAGCCTCTCGATCAAGCAAGAAATCGGCGACCGCTCCGGGGAAGCAAAGAGTCTCGGAAGCCTCGGGAACATCGCATTCCAACGTGGAGAGTTCGAGACCGCGAAGGACCGCTACCAGTCGGCACTGGCAATCTTCGCGGAGCTCGGACAAGTGCGCGAAGTGATTCAGACACTCCAGAATCTCGTCAGGACAGCCGAGGAACTCGACGACGAGGCGGCCGCGGTCGAGTGGGTCGAACGCGGACTCACACAACTCGACGATCTCGATCTCGCCGGCCTGGGCGAGGAACGGCGCTGGTTCGTGACGCGCTACGTTCGACTCGACGGCGACGAAGACGATCTGGAAGGCCTCTACGGGACTGCGCTGGAGCAACTGGTAACAGGTAAAACCGAGGCTGCCTCCGATCTCTTCGAAGGCGTCTGGGACTGTCGTACGTCGTTCACATCCGAGACGGACGCATACGGGATCTGTCTCCGCGCCGGTGTCGGGTACGCCGCACCGGCGATACAGAGAGACACCGATGCCGCCGCCGACGTGATCGACACCGTCCGCGAGGCGGTCGAATCGCACCCCGACAGACTCTCGGAGCCCGCCGCGGCACTGCACGACCTGCTCGTCGACGACGCGACGGACCACGACCCAGACGCACTCCGGGAGCCAGCCGACCGCGAGGAGCCGGACCTTGACGACCTGGAGCGGTTCGCGTACGCGGACCTGCTAGAGCAACTCGTCGGCGAGTCGAAGCCGTTGGAGATCTATCGCGGGACACTGCGGGCAATCGGCACCGACGAAGCCGAGTTCGAGGAGGTCGTCAACTCGTGTCTCGGGGCGTGGGACCAACACACCGACGTGGAGGGTGATCAGTACCGCGCCGCGCTCGCGGCCGGTGTCGTGTTGGAAGCCCACCGCGAGTTCGCTGACGATCTTCCGCGGGACCGCGAGAGCGTCTTCGGGGTGGTTCGCGAGCACCGCGAGCTACTCACCGAGCCCATCGAGGCGTTGTTCGAGTATCTCGACACCGGCGCGACGGACCACGACCCGGACGCGCTCCGGGAGGCGGCCGACCGCGAGGAGCCGGACCTCGACGACCTGGAGCGGATAGTGGTCGCCCGCTTGCTGACCGCGCTCCAGTCGCAGTAGTGCCGCGTCGCGTCCTCCGTCAGCCTGTCTGCCAAATGCCGGGGAATTGACAAGCTATCGCAGGCTGTACAGTGACAGATCAGTGTTCGGCCCAAACCGTGTGGATTAAACCTAGTGGCGCTACTCAGACTCGATAGTCAATTAGACGATGTCTGACAGCGCACGCCCAATCTCTCTCGAGAAACGCCGTTCTGACGACAGCGTTCGAGCCCAGAGCGTGGTCGGGGTCGACGAGTCTGGAAACGCGGAAGACGGTGTCTTCGTGACGGTTGCAGTCCGGGCTGCGCGTTCCGACGGCGTCGAGTTGGTTCGGCGGCTGGTCGAAAACAGGCTCCAACCGTTTCGGCACAAGTCTTCCTCACTCGTTCGGTACACCGACGCCGACAAGGCGGACCGACGGCGGCGAGTGCGTGCGTTACTTGCAGATCTATCCCACTCGACAGTGACGTGGGCTGCTGTACTCTCTGGTCTGCCGCTCGACGAGATGGCGGCAGCAGCGGCGTACGCAGTCGCGGCGAAAAAGGCAATCACGAACGGGCTAGGGCAGACACATCTAGAGACAGACACTGTCGTACTTCGCGACGGTCAACTGGTGCGTGGTGAGCACGCACAGGCGTTTCCACGGCAACTTCGTGGACACTGCGACGTGAGTTTTGAGCGAAACATCTGCCCGGTGTATCTCGCATCTCTGGAACAGGCTGAACGAGCGTACCCACAGGTGACTGCCGCAGACTACATCGCCGGCTACCTCCGGGAGATCGCCGCGCAACACGGGGTCGAGACGGCAGTTGAACAGTTCGACTACGAACAACCGGTGCGGTTCGACAGGTCTTGGGACAACCCTGCCCGCAGTCCGGCCTCAGTGTATCAACTCAAACCAATCGCCCCTATCCGCGAGAAGCGTCTCACGTCGCGAGCTATCGCGTGGCTCGCAGGCGAGGCGATCACAGCAACCCGTGACCCGTTAGATCGTAACCGATACCGGAGGTTGATTGACACGATCGACGATCCAGTCGTGTCGGACTACGTGACGGAACTCGACTGAGACTGTCGGCTGAGTGTGAAACTCGGACGTCATCGGATCGTGAGCTACTACCTCACAGTCCTCGTCGGGCGTGGTGGCGCGTTACGCTAACCACCACGTCCGCGTCCTCAGTCAGTCGTAGAGATGAGAGCGTTATATCCTTTTTGCCGCGAGACTGCTGACTCTCCCGTCTGCTTGCAGCACAACCTCTCCACTCGCTAACATACGAGCGTAGATCTCTACCCCGCCACACCCCGCACCGCGCCGACGATCCGACGCCGCGCAGCGACCAACTCCGTCAGCCCCCAGCCGACCGCGATCACCAGCCCGGCCGCCAGCGACGCGAACGACCACGAGTCCATCCAGACGGGTTGGACCCACGGCGTGACGTGTGACCACGTCACCGCGAACTCCTCGGCGGCCCTCGCCAACGGCGTACCGGCGAAGCTGTTCTGCACGGTCGCGGCGAAGGTGTCCGTGTCGCCGGTTCCCTCGATCAGCCCCGCGGAGCCGGTGAGACTGTAGTTGCCGGACACGCCCTGATCCGTCATCGTCGGGCCGTTCGATTCGTCACCGGTGCCGAGCCGTTCGGCCTCGTAGGCACCCCAGGTGGCGTAGTACTCCCAGACGATCTTTCCCTGTGGCGTCACCTCGATCACGCGGTGGTTCAGCGAGTCCGTGATCAGCGTGTTGCCGTTCGGCAGGCGGTCGGCGTCACGGGGCCACGACAGTTGCCCGGCGCCGACGGTCCAGATCTGTTCCCACTCCCCGTCGCGTTTCGTGTACTCGACGATCCGGTCGTTCTCGGAGTCGGCGACAAGAATCGTCGGATTCCCCGCCTCGCTCACCAGCCAGTCGGGGTTGTGTTGCTCGAACAACGTGTCGTGGTCGCCGTCTGCTCCGAGCCGTTCGACAATCTCCTTGCTCTCACGGTCGACGACGATCGCCTGATCGAAGTTCCGGGGCGACAGGAGGAACCGCCCATCACCGATTCGGTCCACGTCGTTGACGTGGCTCCAGTCCTCCGAGAACCCGCCGTCGGTGGTGTTGGGGAAGTGGTTTCGGAACGTCCACTCCCAGACAAACTCGTCGGCCTCGCGGTCGTAGATGACGATCCGGTCGTCACTCACCCCCGCTTCCTCGTCCCAGTTGCGCATGTTGGCAATGACGAGGTTCCCGTTCGGGAGCATGTCCACGTCGTGGGTGTCGGTCATGTCGAACCGTTCCTGCCAGACGGCCTGGCGGGTCGACCGGTTCAACTCCATCACCAACGTCCCGTCGGGGTTCGTGGAGACGACGAGCAAGTTCCCGTTCGGCAACGGGTCGATGTCGTAGAACCAGGTCGCGTCGTAGCCGCCACCCTCGAAGGCCCAGTTCGTCTTCCCCTCCGGGCCGGCAGAGACGACACGGGCGGGCTTCTTCTCTGCGCCCTGCCCTTGGAAGTGGAACCCCTGAATCCCGACGACAGTCGCGTTGTCGGCCGGCTCCGTGACCGTGCCCGGCTCTAACCCGACCTGTCCGGGCGTGCCGCCGGACTGCGGCGTGACCGCACTGACGCCCGCGGGCGTCGCCAGCCCGACCACGACGAGGAGCGTCACCAGTCTGGCGAGACCGTCTCGCCCACCGAGGCGATCTGTGAGCATCGTGTGTCTCCCTGCCGCGGTACAGTTGAAACGCTTGTGTTCCGGGACGAGCCTGCCAGACGAACACGGCACTCCGCCGCCAGACAGACCCACGGTGGCACCCTCTCACCGCGACGAAACACCTCGCAGGCTACACCGAACTATCCACCGCGCCACCGCGGCAACCGGACCAGCAGAGCAACGGTCACCACCTCAGTCGAGTGAACCCACACGCCGCCGGACAACAGGACAAAAAATCACAATCCGTCGCGGATGCGGAGCGGATGCGGATGCAGAGTGGATACGGAGCGGACGCGGATGCGGAGCGGGTGTGGTGCGGGTGCGGACGCGGAGCGGACGCGGATGCGGAGCGGGTGCAGACAGCACTACGACAGCAGACGCGAGCGAGTGACCGAACGAAGTGAGGGAACGAGCGAGCGCCTTTTTGATCGACATTTTTTCCTTGGGGTGGCCGACCGCAGGGAGGCCACCCCGAGGAGCAAAAAAGGTCGTTGTGTCGTTCTACATGAAATCCTCGATACTCGTCGGCTTGTTGTTGTCGTTCTCGAAGATCGACGCCAGCGACGTGTCGAGAATCTCCAGCCGTTGTTTCGTGTACTCCCGACAGCCGAACTCCGCGGCGACCTCCTTGGCGGTGTCCATGTACTTGTTCACCGACCCGCGGTGGACGGTGAGGTTCACGTCGCCGCCACACTCCCGGCAGGCGCCGGTCAGCGGCATCCGACGGTACTTCTCGCCGCAGTCGAGACACCGGGTCTCCTGGCTGGCGAACGCCCGGAGGTTGCCGATCAGGTCCGGCAGGAAGTGGGACTCGATCACCCGTTCGGCCACGTCCGTCTCGTCAACCGCGCGGAGTGTCCGCGACAGCTCCAACTGTGCGTCCATCTTGTCCATCATCGAGCCCAGCGTCTTGTACGCCGACAGTGACGGCCCCATGTGGATGTTCGAGGTGTCGTGGGTGTGGTCGAACCCGCGGTACTGGTCGTCCGTGTCGAGGGTGTCTTCGGCGATCTGCACGTCGACGGCCTCCGGGTCCGCCTGCTTGCGTGTCGCCTCGTAGAACGCCCGCGGATACTGGTCGACGATGTCCATGTTGTGGGCCTCGTCGTCGATCTCTGTCGGGTCGATCCGCGAGGACATCACCAAGGGTGCATCCATCTTCCCGCCGCGCTGATCCGGCAGGAACGTCTCGGAGAAGTTCAACAGTCCGTCGAGCAGAAGCATGACACAGTCCTCGTCGCCGTCGCACTGGGCGACGTATGTGTCTTCGGCGACGAGTGCGTGCGTTCCCTCGACTGTGAGGTTGTACGTGTGTGTCGTGTCGCTCTCGATGATCTCCGTGCCAGTCACCGTGGCAGTCGCGGTGCCGCCGTCGGTGGCTGCTCGGTCCGTCGTGGGAGCGCCGCGTTCGGTACCAGCGCGCTCGTCGGCGTCAAGGACGCCGCCGCGTGCTGTCGGCACCGGGAGTTCGTCGCCGACGGCGAGGTCGCGGGCGTCGGTGCGTTCGAGTTTATCGCCGCGGGTGACGAGCATCGAGTGGTCCGGCGTCACGGTGAGCGTCCGGTTACCTTCGGCGTGTACCTCGACCATGTGGTCGGGTGCGCGGTGTCTACTCACCGCCTCCACCGGTTGCCGCACTTCCTCCCCGTCGGCAGTCACCGACGGAACACACACGTCCACGTCGTCTAGTTCCGACACGACCGTTCCGAAGTCGTCCGTCTCTGCGCTCGCCTCGTCGAGATAGCGTTCGACGAACGTCTCGATCCGGTCGTGGTGGACCGCCCCCGTCTCGTCTTCGTACCAGAGCTTCGTGTCTGGGTGGAAACAGTTCCGCCGTTTCGCCGCGTGGAAGTACGGGTGTGCGTAGCCGACCGCCGCGGCGGTGAACCCGACGACACGGCCGACGACCGCGGCGCTCGTGTGGGGGGCCATCCCGAACACCAGCTCCCCGACCAGATCGTCGCGTTCGTTCACCTCGTAGAACGGCGCCAGATCGTAGAACCCCTCCAGTAGGTCGTCGACGAAGTCCGCCGTCCGCATCATGTGTTGGGCGGCGCCGTCCGACAGAACGATGTCCTGCACCTTCAGTTCGACCAGTTGGTCGTCGTGGCGCAACGGCTCGCCGTCGACATCCGTCTCGTAGCCCAACTGCCGGAAGTGGTCGGCGGTCACGTCCAGTTCCGCCGGCCGGACGGCCGTCACCGGCAGATCGGTCATGTCGTAGCGGACGGTGCCGTCTTTGAACGCCGAGACACCGTGTTTCGCCCGCAACACACCTTTCCCCAGCGGCTCGGGCGTCTTGTCCGCCGACGACAACCCCTTGACGCCTTTCAGCATCTCGAAGGCACCCTCCCGTTCCCCGATGTCGTCGAGTGCCGTCGCCAACGTCTCGTTGAGGTCGATCGTGAACTCGCGGGGGCTCTCCACCTCGCGGTCACACCGGTCACAGACGACGCGGCCGGACTCGTCTGGCTCACACACCGTCCCACACTCCCGACACTCGTAGTACGGTTCCGTGTGTGCGCCACAGTCACACTGGAGTTCGTACGTGTGCTCCCCGCAGTCGGGACACGCGCGGTCGCCGACCCGGGCCTCGATCACGCCCCGACCCGCGTCCGTGCGGGTGCGGGCCGCCTCGCCGACGGAGCGTTGGCTCCCGCCGGCCTCCCCGATTGGGAAGAGGGTGTGAACCGCCGGCGACAGCTCCCGGGACTCGGACTTCTCGGGGCGGCCCATCCGGTTGCCGACCCGGGTCGGGGCACGCTCCCGGACCTGGAACGGTGCGACGGCGTTGGCTGCACGGATCGCGTTGTCCCCGGCGTCGTACGTCCGTGCCGACTCTGGAAGCTGGTTCCAGTTCCGGCGGAGCCCGTCGTCGATCCCCAGTTGGCGGAGCAACGGCCGGAACGCCGGCACTCGGATCGCGTCTGCCGTCTGGGTGTGTTCGACCAACAACGTCTCCAGCGTGCGGGCGACAGGCTCAATCCCCTCGACCACCAACACGTCCCCCGTCACCTCGCCGTCGGCGACAGCCGCAGCCAACTGCTCGAACTCGTCGACGGTGATGTCGTGCCAGAGGTAGGTGTACGCCGGGTGGAACGGTGCGTCGTAGTCGTCAGCCCACGCCAACGCCTCCTCTGGTGTGGGGTCGTCGAGTGAGACCGTCGGGTCGTCTCGCAACGCCCGTACGTCCGCGCCGGCGTCGGCGAACTCCTGGACCCACCACTCGACCGCGTACGCCGCCGGCGCGAGCGGGTGGTTGTTCTCGACGAACTCCCCGTAGTTGACGAGATACTCCCCCAAGTCGAGAATCTCCTCGACGCCGTTGCGGACCGCCAACGCCTCCTGTGGGTCGTCGATCCGGCGCACGTCCCCGTTGGCCAGCCGGACGGTCGGCCCCTCGATGGAGTCGACCGGCACCACGCCGGCGGCTTTCCCCGGGCGTTCCGTCTTGATCTGTGTCCCGGTCGCGAGGAAGTCGTCGACCAGATGCATCGTCGCTGGGTGGACGCCCGCGGTCGCGAACCCGTGGTTGCGCGCCCGCCCGTAACGGAGTCGGAACCCGCCCGACTCCGAGGGGTGGCTGAACACGGGACGGCCGGCGATCAGGTCCCGGAGGAACTTCTCGCTGGGCTCTGCGCGTGGCGGTACGTCTCCGTCGGTGTCCCCGTCACTGCCGTCGGTCTCACCGGCGTCGGCGACATCCGTCCCTCCCTCGCCCGCGGTGTCACCGCCCGTCGCCTCGTCGGACTCGCCGTCCGCGTCGCTTTCCCCGTACGTTCCGTCGATGAGGTCCTGGAGCCACGGCCACTCGACCGCGTCGAGTTGGCGGGTGTACCGTTGAATCTTCGGTGCCTTCAGCGCGATCCCCTCCGCGAGCACGAGACACATCCCACCCCGAGCGGCGTTGGTGTCGATCCGGTCGAGATCCCGGAACCCCTCCACCTCCCGGTCGCTGGTCGCCTCCCCGTCGAGCATGATCGGCATGCGGTCGGCGATAAACGTTGTCTCCGCCTGCTTCGGCGTGTACTGGAGCCCAGTCTCCGAGTCGTAGAGGTCGATCTCCTCGGCGTACCGCTCGACCTCCTCGTCCCGTGGGCGGAACTGGTCGATGTCCAGCAACGACCGCGCGTAGTCGGCCACCAACACGGACAACGCCTGTGCGGTGCCGCCCGCAGACCGGATCGGTCCGGCGTAGTAGACGTTGACGAACTGTGTGCCGTCGTCGTTTTCCAACAGCTCGACCCGGTCGATCCCCTCGATGGGGGCGGCGACGACCCCCTCCGTCAGGAGCGCGACCGCCGTCCGCACCGCCCCCTCGATCTTCCCTGCCGGGGAGTCGAACTCGCCGACGGTCCCCTCGACGAAGTCCGTCACGAGTTCGAGTGCGGCCTCCTCGCGTGACATCTGGCCGTCGAGTTCACGCACCCGCTGTGCGACGCCGTCGATCCCGAGGATGTTCTCGACCCGGTCGGCCATGTCCCGCGCGACCGGGATCTCGATTGCCGGCTCCGGGTCCAACCCGCGTTGTTTCGCCGCCCGTGCGCGGTCGAACGCCTCGTCGAGTTGGTCCTCGATCCGTTCGAAGTACCGCTCGTCGGCCGGTCTCACGCCGTCTCCCTCCGTCTGGCCTCCGCCGCCCCTCGTCGTCTCACGTCACGGCCGTGTGCGCTCCCCCAGTAAAAACTCCGTGTCCACGCCACCACCGACCGGGAGACGAGACCACCCCGCGAGTGAGCTACGTATCGCCTAGAGAATATATTCCGTCATAAGTAAGGGAAATTGATACAAAAAATACTTAACTACACCTGGTGTTTGTCTAACTGGTCATGTCCGAAGACAAGCACCTTATTGGTGAACTGGAGGACCGACGAACCGAAGACCGCGACAGCACGAGGATTTCGTCGGACTTCATCGAAGCGCTGTAACGACGCCACACCAGACAGTCGTACTCTTTTTCGTCCGCCTGCCGTCAGTGGCGAAGGGTCGTGTTCAGATAGGCAACTGTGGGTGCTGGCGCGTGAGGAACGCGCGAGAATCTCGTGAACGGAGTAGGCGAGACCTCGTCGGAGTCCGCTCCGACGGTGGACGAGCGAGTGGCCAGGAAAAACAAGCGAGTGAGTAGAGGGAACGACCGAGGCGGCTGTGGAAGTCTGAGGCTGCGGTGCAGACTGGGGTCTTCCGATCTCGTGACCGGTCCCCCGTACACTCCCGTCGCGAGGGGGGACAGAGAATATTTTCTATCTACAAAAAAGTACTAATATAGAAAGAACTTCAACCCTTCCACCGTGGGTGAGAGTGTCTATGTCGGAAGACAAGCACGTCGTCGACGAACTGGCAGACCGCAGTACCGAGGACCGCGACAGCACTCATCTCACGTCGATCTTCGCGGAACTGCTCTGACCACCTCCCGCGTCCGGCGACTGCTCGCCCGTTCGCGGTAACCACTCCACTAGTTGCGACGCACCACACAGATGTCAAAAAGCTTTCATTCTAGCGAAGTTTTATGTAGTGTACTCCCGCAGTACGACTAGAGCGATGGAACTGCAGGTGCTGGTCGTCGACGACAGCGAGTTCTACGCGAACCACGTCGCCGACGCGTTGGCGGCACACGAGGAGATCCAGACGACGGTGCGGACGGAGCCGCGGCTGGCGCGGCGGGTGATGTCGCGGACGGAGATCCACTGTGTCGTCAGCGACTACCAGATGCCGGAGATGAACGGGGTGGAGCTGTTGGAGTCGATCCGGGCGGACGGCCACGACCAACCGTTCTTCCTGGTGACCGGTGAGGGGAGCGAGGCGATCGCGAGTGAGGCGATCGCCTCCGGCGTCACCGGCTACGTCCGGAAGGACGGCGGTGACGACCAGTTTCAGGAGCTGACCAACCGGATCATCAACGCGATCGAACAACGCCAGACACAGCAGAAGTACGAACTGTTGTTCGACAACATGCCGGAGCTGCTCGCGTACATCGGGACAGACGGCGTGATCCGGACGGCGAACCCGGCGGCCCGCGAGGCGTACGGGGCTGAGACACTCGTCGGTCGGAGTTTGTTCGATCTCCTCCCGGAGGCGGACGCACAACGGTACGTGGCCGCGGGCCGGGACGCGCTCGACACCGGCGAGCCGACCCGGTTGGAAGGGCCGATCGGCGACCGACAGTTCTCACAGATCTACGTTCCCGCCGAGATTCCGGGGGAGCCGCCGATGTTCCAGGTGAGCGCCCGGGACGTGACGGACCGCAGGGAGGCACAACAGAAGCTGGAGGCGACCGTCGAGAAGTTAGCGGAGTCCAACGAGCGGCTCGAACAGTTCGCGTACGTCGCCTCACACGATCTCAAGGAGCCGTTGCGGATGGTGACAAGCTACGTCCAGCTGTTGGAGGGGCGGTACGCCGACCAGCTCGACGAGGACGCACAGGAGTTCATGGACTTCGCCGTCGACGGCGCCAAGCGGATGCAGGCGATGATCGACGGGTTGTTGGAGTACTCTCGGGTCGACACCGACGGCGACCCGATGGAGCCGACACCGGTCGGGGAGGTGGTGAGTGACGTGCGCGACGATCTCGCGGTTCGGATCGACGACGCGGACGCGACACTCACCGTCGACTCACTGCCGACGCTCGTCGCGGACCCGAACCAGCTCCGAATGTTGCTCCAGAACCTGATCGCCAACGCGATCAAGTACGCCGGCGACGCGGACCCGCGGGTCCACGTCTCGGCGGCCGAACGCGACGAGACGTGGGTGCTCGCCGTCGAGGACAACGGGATGGGGATTCCAGCGTCCAAACAGGAGGCGGTGTTCGACGTGTTCAACCGGGTCCACGAACGCGGCGACGAGTCCGGAACGGGGATCGGGCTGGCGGTGTGTCGGAAGATTGTCGAACGACACGAGGGGGAGATCTGGGTCGAGTCGACGGAGGGGGAGGGGTCGACGTTTCTGGTCTCGTTCCCGAAGGCGGCCGACACCGACCGGGAGGCGACCGTCACAGCCAGCGAGACGACGGGAGTCGGACAACGAGGTGGTGTCGAGTGACACAGCCGTCAACGGGCGAGTCGACACAGCCGATCGACATCCTGTTGGTCGAGGACAACCCGGCAGACGTGCGGCTCACCGAGTTGGCGCTCGGGGAGGTCGGGTTGACGAACACACTCCACGTCGTCGAGGACGGCCGGGAGGCGCTGGCGTTCCTCCGGCGGGAGCCGGAGTACGCGGACGCGGTGCGGCCGGATCTCGTTTTGTTGGATCTGGATCTCCCGCGGGTCCACGGGACGGAGGTGTTGGAGGCGTTGAACGCAGACGACGACCTCCGGCAGCTCCCGGTGATCGTCCTGACGAGTTCCACCGCAGACGAGGACGTGGCAGCGAGCTACGAACGACACGCGAACGCCTACGTAGAGAAACCGGTCGACATGGACGAGTTCGTCGGCGTCGCGCGCGTCATCGAGGAGTTCTGGCTGTCGACTGTGAAACTACCCCCCGAGTAACCATGCACTCAGAGGACCACACACGGACGGAGACGGACACGCGGACGGAGACAGACGACGGAACCGAGACGGCCACGACCCCCGACGCGAGCCGGACCGGGTCGAACACACAGACGGGGTTCGACGGACGGGCAGAGACCCGGATCGAGCCGGACGGCTCGCTCGATGTCGCGCCGATGACGATCCTGTTGGTCGAGGACAACGAGGGGGACGCCCGGCTGATCGAGGAGCTACTCCAGATGAAAGGCGGGTTGCTCACCCAGGACACAACCGTCTCCCGGGACTTCAGGGTCGAACACGTCGAACGACTCGCCGACGCGCTCGCGATCGTCGGCGACGGCGGTGTCGACATCGTCCTGTTGGACCTGATGTTGCCCGACAGTCGCGGGCGGGAGACGTTGGAACAGTTTCTCGACCAGACTCGCGATCTCCCGATCATCGTGATGACCGGGCTGAACGACCGGGAGTTCGGTCTCGAAGCCGTCAAACGCGGCGCACAGGACTTTCTCGTCAAGGGTGAGTTCGACGGGGAGCTGCTCGTGCGAGCGATCAAGTACGCCATCGAACGGAAGAAGAACGAACGCAGACTCGCCGCCCGCACGGAGGAGTTGGAGATTCTCACCCGCATCCTCCACCACGACATCCGCAACGACATGAACATCGTGCGCGGTCGCATCCGAATGGGGATCGAACAGGTGGACGACTCGGCGTCGTTCGAGGCGGCGTTGTCGAACGTGGAACACGCCATCGAGATCACCGAGACCGTCGAGCCGTTGTTGGAGAGCATCACCGGCGACGGGGAGTTGGAGCTCGAACCCGTCTCGTTGGGTCACGTGCTCGACCAGGAGATCCGGAAGCTGAAGTCGTCGTACCCCGAGGTGACCGTCGACGGGCCGGCCGAGCCGGTCGGGGTCGAACTCCGAGCGAACCACATGCTGTCGTCGGTGTTCGGCAACCTCCTCAACAACGCCGTCCAACACAACGACGACGACCCGCTTGTCGATGTCCGAGTCGACGTGGACAACGAGTGGGTCCGGGTGACGGTCGCGGACGACGGGCCGGGTATCCCCGAGAGCCGGCGTGCGAGCCTGTTCGACCACGACAACACCGGAAAACGGAGCAGTGACACGGGGCTCGGGCTCCACCTCGTCGGGCGCCTCACCGACGAGTACGGCGGCGAGGTGTCCGTGACGGACAGTGACCGCGGCGGCGCGGCGTTCGTCGTCGAACTGCCGGTCGCCGCCTGAACGCGACGCGTCACCGCTGTGACCGCGACAGTCGGCTACCCGCCCCACCGTCGGGCTGTCTTCTTCCGTTTGGTCCCGTTGGCTCTCTCCCGACCCCAGTTCGTCACCGGCCCCCGGTGACACCCTGGGTACAGTTGTTTGTTTTAGATAACTACTGTAGGGTTCTATACAAAAAGGACTTTAAACCACCGGCCATGTGTGTAACTGTCTATGTCGGAAGACAAGCACGTCGTCGACGAACTGGAGGACCGCACCACAGAAGACCGCGACAGTACGATCATCACGTCGCTCACCATCGAAGTACTGTAACGGCGACCCACTCGAACGACCACGTACCGCGCGACAAACAGTTTCCTCTGCTGGCGTCTCCCCGCCACCGTGTCGGTCACCCACTCGGCTACCGTCTCGGCTACTCACCCAACTACCGACCTCACGGCCTGCTATCGGCGCACCGAGTATAATTTCACACAGTGAAAATAACTGATGTAGAAGTACTTTGTGAATGATTGTCGTGTGCACAACTGCCATATCGGAAGACAAGCACGTCGTCAACGAACTGGAGGACCACACCACAGAAGACCGCGACAGCACCGTACTCACGTCGTTCGTCGTCGAAGCGCTGTAACGGCGACTCCACCACGGTCGGGGGACCGCGCGCCAACCGACAACACTCTCTGTGACTCGCCGTAGACAGTGATCGGTCTCACGAGCCGACGAGTGTCACGGACCGCGAACCTCGACATCGGCCCACGCGAACACGAGGAGGAGCACGACCGGCGCGGCGTAGAGGAGCCCGCGCACCCCGCCGACGGTGACGGTGACCGCGACGACGCTGAGGAGGAACGCCGCGCCGACGGCGTACGAGACGGCCACGTACACCGCCGGCCAGGTGGGTTCCCGCCGGCGGAGTGCCTCCATCCCGCGGGTGCGGACGTTCTCGGCGCCCAGGAGGTCGGCGGCGATCCAGTAGCCGTCGCCGTGGAACAACGGGTTGAGCGCGAACACCAGATCCGCGACGACGGCCGCCAACAGGAGCGAACTGAACGGCGTGGCGACGCCGGCAACCACCGCGGCCGCGACCGGCAGTGCCGCCAGCGCCTCCGCCAGTGGGCCGGTGAGGTTGATCCACACGCGTCTGTTGCGGGGGAGGAGCCACGCCCCGGTCGTGTCGGTGACGACCGCCGGGACGACCGCGTTGACGGTGTCGATCCGGATCGACGACTCGAAGTACCGGCTGGCGGCCGCGTAGTGGCCGAACTCGTGGACAGCGACGAACGCCATCGTCGCCGGGAACAACCCGACGAGAAGCCAGACCCCTGGCGGGTCGGCGGCCACCCCCCGCAGTGTCGGGAGCGTCCCCGCGAACACCCAGCAGACGACGGCTATCGGCACCAGCGTCGCCACGAGCCGTGGCCACAGCCGCACCGCCGCGGGCGGGTGGAGACGCACCACGGGGTCGTCCGGCCGGAGGAAGCCGTCCTCCCGGTAGCGGTCGAACAGGTCGATCACCGTCTCCGGGTCGACCGCGGACGCCTCGTCGAGCACCGCCGGTCCGCCGTCACGCTGTCGACACAACGCCTCGCGTGTCAGCTCCCCACGGGCGAACAGCCGGAGCAGTTCCACTGTCTGTTCGTTGACCGCTCTGATGTCGCCGTCTCCGTTGCGGACGTAGTGTTGGCCGTCGGTCAGACACCAGGTAAACCCGTACACCGGGTCCGCAAGCTCCGTCTCGCTCCGCATCTACGCGACGAGTGCGTCGGCGAGCGCGTCGGTCACGTCCGTGATCCCGGCCTCGTCCGACGCCGCGAACCGCCCGCCGGCGTTCACTTCGAGCACAGTGTGGCTCTCCTCGGTCACCCGGAGGTCGACGGCGGCGAACGACATCGGGGAGACGGCGACCGCCTCGCGTGCGTCCTCGACGGCCGCCGCCGGAAGCTCGACTGGACTAGGTGTCGGCGGCTCGTCACCAGATTTGAAGGAGAACCCCTCCGTGTCGGAGATGTACTCGAAGGCACCCTCGAAGCTCCCGTCGACGACGTACGCCCGCACGTCGTCGCCTGGCACCAACTCCTGAAGAAACACCGGCGTCGACAGATTGTCGAACACGTCGGCGTCGTCGGCCGTGAGCGGCTTCACCCCGCCGAACTCGGCGACGGGCTTGCAGACGACACGCTCGTGTCGTTCGAGGAACGCGCGGGCGGTCGCCCCGTCGGCGGTCGCGACAGCCGTCGGCACCGGGAGCCCCGCACGGTCGAGTCGGCGGGTGGCCGCGACGCTCGCCTCCTGCCAACCGAACCCGTCCAGTCCCGGGAGCACCCGCCCGCCGGCGGCGTCGACCGCTCGGAGCACACTCCGGACCAGCCCGCGGTACTCCCGGAGCTGTGTGATCGCCGCGTACGGGTTGTCGTCCTCGCTGACGATCCCGTCGGTGTAGTCACGTACCGCCGGCACGAACACGCCGTTGTGCCGGACGAACACCCCCTCCACGTCGTCGACCGCGACCGTCTCGTCGTCGAGTGTGACTGTTCCGTCGCTCGGGTCGAACAACAACGGGCGGTCGCTGGGCCACTCCTCGGTGTCGACGACGACGGCGTCACTCCCACGTTCTTCGACCGCCTCGGCGAGCATGTCGAACTCGTGGCCGTAGTAGAGGCCGACCAGTAGGACTGTCATCGTGTGTTCGTCGTTGCCAGTAGTACATAAACACTTCAGATTTCCCGTGTCGACCGAAACGGCTCACTCCGTCCGGGGGACCGCGACGGCGCCGACGGCGAAGAAGACGGCTGCCAACGCCGCCAACACGGCGAGGTTGCCGGTCGTGCCGAGCGGCGGCGCCGGCAGGTCGGTGCCCGTCGGCGAGAACGTCACCGTCCGCACGCCCCGCGCGAAGTACGTCAGCGGCGAGACGAGCGCGGCGTTCGCGAACCACTCCGGCAGCAACGACGGCGTGAGGAACGTGTCAGAGAGAAACAACAACGGCAACGCGATCGTGTTCGAGGCGGCGATCACGCCGTCCTGAGAGTCGGCGACCCGGCCGAGGATCGCCCCGAACCCGCAGAACAACACCACGGCGAGCGCGACGAACGGGACGAGCAACGCCAGCGCGGGGGCCACGGGGAGGGTCGCGCCGGTGAGCCCGACGACCAACCCGAGGATGAGGAGGCTGGCGACGCTTATCACGCCGAGGTTGACCAGCGTGTGGGCGGCGAGCCACTCCCCGCGGGTCAGTGGTGTCGTCGCGAGTTTCTCGAACCGGCTGTCGTCGCGGTGGCGGGCGATCTCCGAGCCGATCCGCGACAACGGGGTAAACAGGACGACGGTCGCCAGATACCCCGGCACGTAGTAGGCGGCCGGCGCGGCGAACAACCCCCCGCCGCCCGGCCGGGTGCGGACGAGCGCGCCGAAGATCACGACCAGGATCACTGGGAAGAAGAAGGTGAAGAAGACGGCGGTCCGCCGGCGCAGGAACGACCGGGTCGCGGCTGTCGCCTCCGCACGAACCCGGCGCAGCCGGCTCACGCCTCCACCTCCGTCGTCTCGTCACCGCCTCCCTCGCCGGTGTTGCCGCCACCCGTCCCTCCGTGTCCGCCTGGGTCCGCGTCGGTCGGATCGTCGACCACGCTCGCACCGGGCTGTCGGAGCCCCTCGAACGCCTCGCCGGTGAGTCGGAGGTAGGCGTCTTCTAACCCCGGCTCGGTCCAGGTCAGCGCGTCGTAGTCGACGCCGGCGGCGTCTAACCCGTCGACGGCCGCCCCGATCTCGGTGGGAGCGACAGCCTCGACGGCCACCTCCCCGTCGCCGACGGTGACAGTGAACCCCGCCTCGCGGAGCGCGTCTGCGAGCGCCGTCGTGCCGTCGTCCCCCTGCGCACCGTCTCCTCCCGTCGCACTAGGCTCCGTCCCGTCGGCCGGCTCGACGACGAGCCGCGCCGGGCCGGCGTGGTCGGCGACCAACCCCCCGGGCGGTCCGACCGCGACCAACCCGCCGTCGCGGAGCAGTCCGACACGGTCACTGAGCCGTTCGATCTCCGTCATCGAGTGGCTCGTCAACACGACGGCGGTGCCGTCCGCAGACAACGACTCGACGAGCCCCCAGACGGCGCGCCGTCCCGCGGGGTCGATCCCGGTCGTCGGCTCGTCCAAGAAGAGCAGGTCGGGGTCGTTCACCAACGCCGCGCCAACACACGCACGCCGGCGTTGCCCGCCGGACAGTTCCTCGTACCAGGTGTCGGCCGTGTCCGCGAGCCCCACGTCGTCGAGGACCGCGTCGACCGGCCGCGCCTCGTCGTACAGCCCGGCGTAGTAGGCCAGCAGCTCCCGGACGGTGAGCCGCCCGGCGGGGGCGAACTCCTGTGGGAGCAACCCCACCCGCGAGCGGTCCCCCTCCGCCGGTGGGTCGCCGAACACCCGCACGCGCCCCTCGACGCTGGTCGTCCCGGTGAGCGCCCGGACGAGCGTGGTCTTCCCCGCGCCGTTCGGCCCGACCAGCCCGAACACCTCGCCGGCCTCGACGGTCAGGGAGACGCCGTCTAAGGCGACAGTGTCGCCGTACGACCGCCGGAGATCTTCGGCGACGACCACTGGCTCGCGTGTCATATCTCAGCCTGCGGTGTGGCGAGCGTAAAGCGTGTCGAACCGCCGATGCGGGAGGATAGCCGCTCGATTACACCCTGGTTACTCTGGACTGGCTGACAAAATCTCATTTGGATAAATATAAGAGAGTAAATAATGAGTACAAGACACAAGAGAGTCGTCAAGCATACTAATAATTAGCCAGTTCAGAAATTCTGAATACATTTTTCGAGGGATCTAATATGGAGGGTATTCCCTACGGTGTTACAGTGGTAGCAAGGAGAAAGCCCACCCCTTTAGGGGTGGGATGAATCCGACAATTTCCTCGACTATCACCATGGACACCTCAGTGAGTTCCTCGGAGGGGATGTCAACTGGAAAATCGATTCAACGAAAGATGCAGTTGTAAAATTCTGGGAAAAGGGACACGGAGTCACCCACGAAACTGTGTCTGTCGGCAACACCTCAACTGACTTCAGTTCCCACAGTGGTTCGTGGGCGTTCTTCAACGGGTAATCTCGCTACCAAAACACACACTGTGTCGGACTGAACACACCACAGTATGGACAACAAGCCGGTCAAGTATGGTGCAGCTGTCGGGGTAGCGGGAGCGGTGGTTGTCAACAGCGGACTGTACGCCGTGGGCGAAATCTCGTTGGCTGCAAGCAGTCCGACAAGTGCGCTTGTGACGGCGTTGTTCGTCGTTGTCTTCTACACCCTCGGCCCGACGGTCGTCTTCGGCACACCAGTAGCGCTGTACCTCCGCTTTGGGCTCGTATCCCCAATGCCGACGCTGGTTGGGGTGGTGGGATTCTGGCTCTTCGTTGGAGGCCATCCTCGGTGGGTCGTCATGTTTGTACTCCTCCAAGGGGTCCCGATGGCCGTCTTCTACGGGGTCGTTGCCGGGATTGAGTGGTACGTCCGTGACCGTCGCGGGACACTCCCCTCGGAGTCCGTTCCGTGATCTGTGGCTGATCAACAGCAGTCACCTTCGGAAAAACTACTTCCCACGACGACGACGGCCGACCCGTGCAACTACCCTCCCCACAGACGACGACACGGACGGCGCTCCGGTACGGTGTCCCGCTGGGGATGCTGGGTTCGGTGGCGATCAACACGGCGTTGTTTCTCACTGACGGGGGACTCCCGCCGTTCAGCGGGAGTCCGGTCATCGTCGCGCTGTCTCTGTTCGTGTTCGTCGTGTTCTACTTCCTCGGCCCGACTGTCGTACTCGGGGTCCCGGTGGTGTTGTACCTTCGATTCGGACTGCGGTCGCCCGTTCTTGTGTTCGTGGGAGCAGTGTTGCTCTGGGGGGTCGTCGGCGGTAGCGCCCGACTTCCCTTCGTGTTCGTTCTCATCCAGGGGCTCCCGATGGGTGTCCTCTACGGCGTCGTCGGCACACTGGAGTGGTACGTCCGCGACCGCCGCGGGACGCTCCCACCGGCGTCTGTCTCGTGATCTGACGTTGGTTGCCTCCGGTATCTACCGAAAAGACTGTTTCCCCCGACGACGACGGCCGACCCGTGCAACTACCCTCCCCACAGACGACGACCCAGACGGCGCTCCGGTACGGCGTCCCGACGGGTGTCGTCGCGTCGGTTCTCTGTTCGGTCGTGTTGCTCGCCGTCGGCAGCGGTCCACCGTTCTCTCTCGACGGCCCGGCGGTCGCGTTTGTCGCGGTCGGCTTCTTCCTCGTTACCTACGCCCTCGGGCCGATTGTCGTCTTCGGGATGCCGGTGGTGTTGTACCTCCGATTCGGACTCCGTGCGCCGCTTCCCGTGTTCGTCGGCGTGTTCGCGGCCTGGGAACTGCTCGGCGGCGGCCCGCAGGTGTCGCTGCTGCTCGTCGTCTTCCAAGACGCTCCGACGGCCGTGCTCTACGGCGTCGTCGGCACGCTGGAGTGGTACGTCCGCGACCGCCGCGGGACGCTCCCGCCGGGACCGACCCCCACGGGCTGAGAACTAAGTGTGGTGACGCCGCAGGTCGTGTGTGCGACGGCTTCCCCTCGACTCTCCCAACAGACACCCCCGCGAAGCCGTTGCCTCGTCGCCTGCGCGTCTCTCGCTTCTCTGTCTCCTGCTCGCCGTGACGCTCGTGGCCGCAACGTCGGGTGTCGTGGTCGCACACCAGTTCGTCGGGTTCGACCGGGCGCCACTGACCGCGACGGGCGGGGAGTCCGCCGAGGTGCCGATCAACCTCCACCGCACCGACCGCGTGACTGTCGCGGTGGACGGCCCCGGGGGCGGGTTCACTGCGGTCGTCGTCGACGACGGGGACGGCCAGGCGACTGTGGTGATCGACACGGCCGCCACCGATTCCCAGCTTCGCGTCGAGAGCGGGACTCTCAGGCAGGTGACGGGCGACGCCTCGCTCGTGCCCGGGGAATACGAGCTGTCGTTGTCGGTTCAACGGGGGTTGGGTGACACGACGACACTGACCCTGACGGAACCGACGGACGGCCGACAGGTGTCGCTGCCGGCGGTCGTCGGCGGACTGCTCGGGCCGCTGGTGCCGGTCGCTGTGCTCGCGGTCGTTGCTCGGGCGACGCGCGGGTGAGCCGACGGCTACTGACGCGCGGGCGAGTCGACAACTGGAAAAACCGAGTCGACGACAGCTCTCGACTTCTCACAATTCGGAACCGAGTAAACAAAGAGCCCGAACGGTTAACACCGCGCGTCGACACCCTACGGGCATGTACGACGAGGACGACCTCGCGTCGATCAGGGAGTCTCGCGAGGAGTGGGAGACGGGAACGCGGGACGCGGTGCTCGACAGACACGGCGAGCGGAAGGATCGGTTCGCGACGGTGTCGAACCTGGAGGTTGACCGGCTGTACGGCCCCGAAGACGTGGCCGACATCGACTTCGAGGAGGACATCGGCTTTCCGGGCGAGGAGCCGTACACACGCGGGCCGTACCCGACGATGTACCGCGGGCGGACGTGGACGATGCGGCAGTTCGCCGGCTTCGGCACCGCAGAAGAGACCAACGAACGGTTCCACTACCTGATCGACAACGGCCAGACGGGGCTGTCGACGGCGTTCGACATGCCGACGCTGATGGGAAAAGACTCCGATGACCCGTTGTCCGACGGGGAGGTCGGCAAGGAGGGGGTCGCCGTCGACACCCTCCGTGACATGGAGATTCTCTTCGACGGGATCGATCTGGGTGAGGTGTCCACCTCCTTCACGATCAACCCCAGCGCGCCGGTGATCTACGCGATGTACATCGCCTTGGCCGACGAGCAGGGGATCGACCGCGACCAGCTCCGCGGGACGATGCAAAACGACATGCTCAAGGAGTTTATCGCCCAGAAGGAGTGGGTGATCCCGCCGGAGCCGTCGTTGGAGACGGTGACCGACACCGTCGAGTTCGCCGTCGAGGAGACGCCCGGGCTCTACCCGATCTCGATCTCGGGGTACCACATCCGCGAGGCGGGGTCGACGGCGATCCAGGAGCTGGCGTTCACGCTCGCGGACGGGTTCGCGTACGTCGAGGCCGCCCGGGAACGCGGGCTCGACACCGACGAGTTCGCGCCCCAGCTCTCCTTCTTTTTCAACTCCCACAACTCCATCTTCGAGGAGGTGGCGAAGTTCCGCGCCGCTCGCCGCATCTACCAGCAGGTGATGGACGAGTGGTACGACGCCGAGGAGCCGGCCTCGAAGCGGCTGAAGTTCCACACCCAGACCGCGGGCCAGTCACTGACGGCTCAACAACCGCTGAACAACATCGTCCGCGTGACGATCCAGGCGTTGGCCGGCGTTCTCGGCGGGACCCAGAGTCTCCACACCAACTCCTTCGACGAGGCGTTGGCGCTCCCCTCGGAGAAGGCCGTCCGGGTGGCGCTGCGGACCCAACAGATCATCGCCGAGGAGTCCGGCGCGGCCGACTCCGTCGACCCACTCGCGGGCTCGTTCATGGTGGAGAGTCTCACCGAAGAGGTCGAGGAGAAGGCGATGGCGTACATCGAGGAGATCCGGGAGCTGGGCGACGGATCGGTCCGGGACGGCGTGCTCCGCGGGATCAACGAGGGGTACTTCCACCGCGAGATCCAGGAGTCCAGCTACGAGTACCAGGAACGGGTCGACGCCGGCGAGGAG